>JAEEGH010021369.1_pt1 | contig 13374 bp, 9 predicted proteins | sample 9134181 | NCBI WGS metagenome assembly JAEEGH01 (sample SAMN16246544, study PRJNA631951) | gut metagenome | biome: gut microbiome; feature: rumen; material: DP-attached | host: Bos | place: Iran: Karaj | collected 2018-10
ACAAGGCCGCCGTCGTTTGAAGAAGAACTGGTAAGGCGGCCTTCGGCCTAAATGATAAATGAGAAATGAGAAATGAGAAACGAAAATGAATAATGAAGGAATGAATTTAACGATATATCATGGAATCAGAAGGAGAAAAAAAGAATGGGTAATGAAAGTGCTCATGGCATTTCTCATTTCTCATTTCTCATTTCTCATTTCTGTGGCGCAGACCCTCACTGCCAATGCTCCGTCGCAGGTGGCGGTGGGTGAGCAGTTCCGTCTGACCTATACCATCAATACCGACGACGTGGAAGGCTTCCGTGCCGGCAACATACCCGAAGACCTGGAAGTGCTGATGGGACCCAGCACGTCGCATCAGTCAAGCTTCCAGATGGTCAACGGCCATACCAGCAGTTCGACGTCTGTCACCTATACCTATATCCTGTGTGCCTTGGCGAACGGTTCCTATACCATTCCCCCTGCAAGGGCTACGGTCAACGGCAAGCAGATCACTTCCAACACACTGCATATCAAGGTGTCGGGACAGGCCAATAGTCAGGCGCAAAGACCGGGTGGACAGCAGCGTCAACCTGACATGCGTGCTGCCGGTACGCCCATCTCGGGCAGCGACCTCTTTATCAAGGTCAGTGCCAACAAGAGCCGTGTTCATGAGCAGGAGCCCATTTTGCTGACCTATAAGGTCTATACGCTGGTGGACCTGACGTCGCTCGAGGGTAAGATGCCTGACCTTAAGAGCTTCTACACGCAGGAGATTCCGCTGCCCCAGCAGAAGAAGTTTACCATTGAGAACATCAACGGCCGTCCCTATCGTACGGTGACATGGAGCCAATATGTGATGTTCCCGCAGATGACGGGTAAGCTGGAGGTTCCTCCCCTTACCTTTGAGGGTGTGGTGGTGCAGCGTAACCATAATGTCGATCCCTTTGAAGCCTTCTTCAATGGCGGTTCCGGCTATGTGGAGGTGAAGAAGAAGATCCAGGCTCCCGGCATCGCTATCGAGGTGCTGCCGCTGCCGGATCGTCCCGCAGGTTTCTCGGGTGGAGTAGGGCAGTATAACATCAAGGCCACTCTCGACCAGAACGAGGTGAAGGCCAACGACCCGGTGACCCTGCGTTTCTCGGTGACTGGAGCCGGTAACATGAAGCTCATCAAGGAGCCTGTAGTGAACTTCCCGCAGGACTTCGATAAGTATGATGCCAAGCAGAACGATGCCACAAAGCTGACCAGCAACGGTCTGGAAGGCAGCGTGACGTGGGAGTTCCTGGCTGTGCCTCGTCATCAGGGTGAATATGACATTCCGCCCATCGAGTTCACCTACTACGACACCCGCGATAACAACTATAAGACACTGAAGACCGAGGCCCTTCACCTGAAGGTAAACAAGGGCAGCGGCAATGCCAGTGTCGTAGGCAGCAACCAGCAGGACATTGAAGAGCTGAACAACGACATTCACTACATCAAGACGGGTGACACCCGTCAGCGTCAGTTCGGGGATTACTTCTACGGCTCTGTGGGCTACTGGATTGCCCTAGGCTTGCTCGCCCTGACGTTCATCTCGCTGTTTGTCATCTTCCGTCAGCGTGCCATCGACAATGCCAACATCGGCAAGATGCGTGGCAAGAAAGCCAACAAGGTAGCTGTGAAGCGTCTGAAGAAGGCTGACAAGCTGATGAAGACCGGTCGTGCCAGCGAGTTCTACGACGAGGTGCTGCGTGCCTTGTGGGGATATGTCGGCGACAAGCTGAACATGCCGGTAGAGCAGCTCACACGTGACAATATCAGTCAGCAGCTCGCCAGCCGCAATGTTGACGAATCCACCATCCATCAGTTCATTGGAGCCCTTGACGAGTGCGAGTTCGAACGTTACGCCCCGGGCGATGCCAAGGGTAACATGGGCAAAACCTATCAGGCCGCAATGACGGCAATAACGAAAATTGAAGACGTCATGAAGAAGAAACCCCGTTCGCACAAGGCTGGCACAGCCGTGCTGCTGTTCATGCTCATGCTTACGTTGCCGGCAATGCTCAATGCTCAAAGCTCAAAGCTCAATGCTCCAAGCTCAAAGGCTGAAGCCGACAGCGCCTATGCCCGTCAGCACTATCAGGAAGCCATCAAGCAGTATGAGGAACTTCTGCAGCAGGGTGTCAGTGCCGACCTCTACTATAATCTCGGCAATGCCTATTACCGTTCCGACAACTACACACGGGCCATCCTCAACTACGAGCGTGCCCTGCTGTTAGAGCCCGGAGACAAGGATATCCGCCATAACCTTCAGCTGGCCCGTCAGAAGACCACCGACAAGCTGTCTCCCAGTGCTGACTTCTTCCTGGTGACTTGGTACCGCTCGCTGGTTAACATGATGGGCGTAGATGCCTGGGGATGGACGGCACTTGTCGTTTTGGCATTGGCCATTATCCTGTTCCTGGTCTATTTGTTCTCCAACCGACTGGCCCTGCAGAAGATTGGCTTCTTCGGTGCTGTCGTCATGGTGCTGTTCTTCCTGATGGCTAACCTCTTTGCCTGGCATCAGAAACGAATGCTGACCCATCGCACCAGCGCCATCGTCATTGCTTCTGAAACGGTTGTCAAGAGCACGCCCGCGCAGAACGGTACTGACCTGTTCCGTCTGCATGAGGGTACTAAGGTGGAGATTACCGACGATTCAATGAACGACTGGAAAGAGGTCCGTTTGCCTGACGGTAAGGAGGGCTGGATGGATGTCAAGACGATAGAGGTGATTTAGGATTTAGGAATTAGGAGTTATGGAAGAAATCATACAGTTTGACAAGCAGTTGCTGCTGATGCTGAATGGCAGCGATTCCTCCTATCTGGATCAGGTGGTACTCATTCTGACCAATGGTCTGACGTGGATTCCCCTCTACGTGTCGTTGCTGTTCCTGGTTATTAAGAACAACCATAACTGGCGTACCATCCTGCTCATCGTTGCTGGCGCAGGCCTTTGTGTACTCATGGCAGGCACCCTCGACGACGAGATTGTCAAACCTCTCGTAGCACGTTGGCGTCCCACGCATGACCCCCAGATAGGCTCGTTGGTCGATGTGGTCAATGACTATCGTGGCGGCAGGTACGGTTTCTTCTCTGCCCATGCCTCCAATACCTTCAGTATCGCCCTGTTCTTCAGTCTGCTGGTTCGTTACCGCTGGCTCACCGTAGGTCTGGTGAGCTATTCTTTGGTTAACTGCTGGACGCGTCTGTACCTGGGCGTGCATTATCCTGGCGACATCCTCGTCGGACTGCTCTGGGGCACCGTAACCGCCATTTCCGTCTATTCCCTTTTCCGTTTTGTGAATGGCCGTTGGGTAGGCAATCACCGCTACACCTCGCAAGGCTTTACGTCTTCAGGCTATGAGTACCGCACAACCTTTGTGCCGCTCCTGGTCCTCATTCTCACCGTCGTTTACGCCCTTCTACGCCCATTGCTGGGATAACCCTTTAACTGCCTTTTACTAGTCACGTGGCCCGCCAAATCCGCCACGTGGACCGTCACCAAATCCGCCACGTGGACCGTCACCCCATCCGCCGCGGCGACCTCCTCTTCCGTTACCTCTTCCGTTATTGTTGCCTGCACCGAAAAGGTTCAGCCTATAGCTGACGTGCAGCATGGCATACGACGTGATGGCATTCACCTCCTGGTCGCGCCAGCCGTTGGCATTGACGGTACGCGAGAAGGTGGTCTGCTGGTGCAGGATGTCGTACCACTGCAGCATGACGGTGAGCGCCTTAGAGCGCAGGAAGCTGTGCGACAGTTGGGCATTCCACAGCAGCTCGTTGGTGTTCAGCGTCTCGTCGGCATAGCCGCGCTTGCTGAACATGTGGAAGTCGGTAGAGAGGTCGGAACCCCACGGGAACGAAATCTTGGTGTTGCCGCCGTACGAGAAGTTCCACGTTGTCAGGTTGTTCGAGGCCTGCAGCCGGTTCTCGGTACGGGCGAAGGTGGTGCGTGCATTCAGCGAGACGCTGAGCCACCTGTTGCGGAAGCTGAGCGATACCGAGGGGTTTACGTTGTAGGTATGCGTCACATTACGGTCAGGTTGTGCTGTGCGGTTCTGGTTGACATAGCCCACGCGGTGGGCATAGCTGGCATTGACGGAGCCGGAGATGTCCCAGCGGTTCAGCGTGTCAAGCCCCACGGTGAAGCCCATGCCGAAGTTGGCGTTCCAGTTGCCGTTGATGTTCTCCGGCCGTGTGATGCGTCCTCCCGTTGTCTCATTATAGGTCACGACGTTGCCGATGCTGTTGGTGGTCAGCTGCCATCGGGCATTGGCGTTGAAGCTCCAGTTCCGCTGGTTCTTGGGCACCTGGTATCCGAGGCTGTCGGTGACGATGGTGGGCTGGCGCATCATCTGGAAGTTGGCTGAGAGGTTGGAATTGAAGGCGGGCACCAGTCCGGGGTTACCCGTTGTGATGTTCAGGGGGTTGGTGTCGTCGTAGATTTCAAGCAGCTGCGTGATGTTAGGCTGCTGCGTCTGTCCGCGGAACTGCACCTGCAGATTGGTCTGCTGGTTGAAGCGGTAGCGCAGGTTGAGGGTGGGCGAGATGTTGGTCACCGTGCGGACGGTATCTACGGGATATCCCAGATACTCTTGGATGAAATGCGAGCGCTGGGGCATCAGGGACACGCCGACGTTCATGTTCATCTTGTCGCGAACGTAGCGCAGCTGCACGTCAGCCGTGTGGCTATACTCCGTACGTTCCGAGTAGCGGCTCAGACGGGTGCTGAGGTAACTCTCGTAGGGGTTGTCCAGATAGCCGAACAGCGCTGTCCAGTCGCGATAGTCCTGCAAGACCTCAGCAAAGGCCTCTGGGCTGTAATAGGGGAAGTCGTAGGTCTGCGGATCGCTCTTCTCATAGTTGTAACTGTATCGGTAATTCAGTTGCAGGAAGAGGCCCTGCTGCCCGAATCCGCGGTTACGGCCTCCACGAGACCCACCCCTGGCCCCTCCCTGTGAGGGAGGGGGAAAGTTGCCATCTCCTCTGAAGTCTCCCTCTCCAGTGGGAGAGGGGGTTAGGGGGTGAGGCTTCCACAACGGCTCGGTATAGGTGATGCCCAGCGAATAGCTCAGGTTGTCGTTGGCTGAGACGGTATAGCGGTTGGTCTGATACGTGGAGTCCTCGCCCAGGTGGTTCTTCTGCTGGTACAGGTGTACAGCCGAGAGACTGGCGTTCTGGTTGTTGCCGTCGCGATAGCTGAAGTTGGCGCTCAGGGCCATGTTACGGCCGTTGTCACCCAGTCGGCGGTACAGCTGCAGCTGCGTGTTGATGTTCTTGTTCTCGCCATAGCTCAGCGACTTGTTCAGGCGGCTGTTAACCACCTTCGACAGGCTGTTCATCGTCCGCAGGCCTTCATCGCTCAGCGGGTCGATGACGTAGTCGTAGGGGTTGGCATTGAACGATGCCGAGGTGGAGGAGTTCCTGCTGTCGTTCGTCGAGAAGCTGATGTCAGGCCGGAACGACAGGGTGGTCTTCGGGTCGATGGTCCATTGCAGGTTCATGTTGCCCGTCCAGTTGTTGTTGCGCGAGTAGCTCTGGCTGATGCTGTTCGAGAAGGCCCCGCCACGCGTGTTGACAAAGCTCTCCGAGGCCGTCCGGTTCCAGTTATCCACATCGCCGTGGTTCCACGTCACGCGCCCGTTCAGTTTCAACTTGTTCTGCTTCTCGTAGCTGATGTCCAGCGCACCGGTCTTCGTCGCGCGCTGACCCTGTCCGTTGCCGCGTCCTCGTCCGCCTCGTCCGCTGAAGTTACGGTCGTTCACATTGTTGGCATTACCCATAAACGTATAGCGCACGTCACCAAAGGGTTTCATCGCCGTCAGACGGATACCGTAGCGGCCGTCAGTACCGATGCCCACGTCAGGATTGGCCTGCAGGCCCTTTCTGACACTACGCCTGGTGACAAACTCCAGCACGAAGTCGTCGTTGCCGTCGTCGATACCCGTCAGGCGGCTCAGGTCGCTCTTCTCGTCGTAGGCCTTCACCTGCTCCATCACATACGAGGGAAGGTTCTTCATCACCGCATCGTTATTGCCCGTCATGAAGTCCCGGCCGTCCAGCTTGAAGCGCTTCACGTCCTTGCCGTTGATGCTGACCTTGCCGTCGTCGTCGATCTTCGCACCGGGCAATGCCTCTACCAGCGACTCAATGACCGACCCTTCAGGCACACGGTAGGCATCGGCATTATACACCACCGTATCATCCTTGATGACCATCTTGGGCACGTTGGCCGTCACCACCGCCTCCTCCAGCTGTGTGGCATCGGGTGCCAGCGCTATCGTGCCGAGCCGCTGTGTGTGACCGGCCGTCAGCGTCACGCGCTGTTCCGCCGTCTTATAGCCCAGGTACGAGATGCGTAGCAGGTACTGTCCCGCTGTCCTGTTGGTGCTCAACGAGAAAGCGCCCTGCGCATCTGATAAGGTTCCCCCGACGAATGTCGTGTCCCTGCCCAGACGGTACAGCTGTATGGTAGCCCTCAGCAGTGCCTCGTAGGTCTCTTCATCCGTCACGCGCCCTGTCAGCGAGGTCTGTCCCGACATTCGCACTACGGCAATGCAACAAAAGAGGAATAACAGTACGGTTCGTAAAAGATACATAAAGATTCTAGTGTTGGTTATTATTTTGACGTAAAAACAGGCAAATGGTTTAGAGTTGTGCATAAAAAGGAATAAAAATTGGTGGTTTGAGAAAAAGTGTGTATCTTTGCACCGTTATTCGTTAAGTAGATACATGAATACAAAGGAAATACATATTAGTGACTATAACTACGCGCTGCCGGATGAACGCATTGCGAAGTTCCCGATGAAGGAGCGCGACCACTCCAAACTCCTTATTTATAATAAAGGTGAAGTGGGGGAGGATGTGTTCTTCAACCTGCCCAACTACTTGCCGAAGGGTGCCTTGATGGTGTTCAACAACACGAAGGTTATCCAGGCCCGCATGCACTTCCGCAAAGAGACGGGAGCGCTCATTGAGGTGTTCCTGCTGGAGCCTGCCGAGCCCAGCGACTATGAGCTGATGTTCCAGACTACGGGCCGCTGTGCGTGGTACTGTCTGGTGGGCAACCTGAAGAAGTGGAAAGGTGAAACATTAAACATTAAACATGAAACATTAAACATTGATGGTGAGCCGTTCCGTTTGACGGCGAAAAGGCTGGGCGAACATGGCACCAGCCATCTCATTGAGTTTGAATGGACGGGTGGCATGTCCTTCGCCGAGGTCATTGACGCCGTAGGTGAGCTGCCCATACCGCCGTACCTGAACCGCAAGACGCAGGAGAGCGACAAGACGACCTACCAGACGGTCTATTCCAAGATCAAGGGTAGCGTGGCGGCTCCTACGGCAGGCCTACATTTCACCAAGAACGTGCTGGAAGCTATTGATGCTCATGGCATTGAACGTGAAGAGGTGACGCTGCACGTCGGCGCGGGCACCTTCAAACCCGTGAAGAGTGAGTTGATTGCCGACCACGAGATGCATACCGAGTTCTTCAGCGTACGCCGTGAGACGATAGAGAAACTCATCCGTCATCAGGGCCAAGCCATAGCTGTCGGCACCACGAGTGTGCGCACTTTGGAAAGCCTGTACTACATGGGTCTGAAGGTAATGGCAAACCCGGACATCGAGGAGGAACAGCTACACGTCAGGCAGTGGGAGCCGTATGAAGCCAAGGCCTCCCTAAATCCCTCCGAAAGGAGGGACTTACCTACGGACTCCGAGGGAGAGCCCTCCCTTTCGGGAAGTAGTGTGAGGGCTTTGCGTGCCCTGCTTGACTGGATGGACCGCCATGAGTTGAATGTGCTGCACTCCTCAACCCAGATTATCATTGCTCCGGGCTATGACTACAAGATTGTGAAGATGCTGGTGACGAACTTCCATCAGCCGCAGAGTACCCTGCTGCTACTCGTTTCAGCATTCGTGAAGGGTGACTGGCGCAGAATCTACGACTACGCCCTGGCGCATGACTTCCGCTTTCTGAGCTACGGCGACTCGTCGTTGCTGATACCGTAAAGTTGAAAAATAAATTATTTAATAGTTAACAAGCTCAAAGCTCAAAGCTCAAAGTTCAATGCTTAAAGCTCAAAGCTCAAAGCTCAAAGGATAAATATGAAATACGGATTTATTAATGTTGCGGCTGCGGTGCCTGCTGTCAAGGTGGCCGATACGCTCTACAATGTGGAAGAGACAAAACGCATGATGGCTGATGCCGATGCGCAGAACGTGGAAATCATCTGTTTCCCGGAGTTGGGACTGACGTCCTATTCGTGTCAGGACCTGTTCGACCAGCAGCTGCTGATTGAAGAGGCAGAGCAGGCACTCATATCCCTGCTCAACGACACGCGGAAGCTCGACGTCATCGCCATTGTAGGTCTGCCGGTGCAGGCAGGCGGTCTGCTGCTCAACTGCGCAGCAGTCATACAGCATGGCGTGGTGCTGGGCATCGTGCCCAAGACCTATCTGCCTAACTACGGGGAGTTCTACGAGAAACGGTGGTTTGCCTCGGCTCAGGACCTCCACGACACGGAGATCTACCTGGCCGGCAGTCCCGTCATGTTATCGGCAACGCCCAAGCTGTTCCAGACCGCTGACGGCGTGAAGTTTGGTGTGGAGATCTGCGAGGACGTCTGGGCCCCCATTCCGCCCAGCAACCAGCTGTCGTTAGCCGGTGCTGACATCATCTTCAACCTCTCCGCCAGCGACGAACTGATAGGCAAGCACAACTACCTGCGTTCGCTGTTGGCACAGCAGAGCGCCCGTACCATCAGCGGCTATGTCTATGCCAGCTGCGGTTTCGGCGAGAGCACGCAGGATGTAGTGTATGGCGGCAATGCCATGATTTTCGAGAACGGTCGTGTGCTCAGCGAGGGAGAGCGTTTCTCGTTCCAGCCCCAGCTGCAGGTGGCGCAGATTGACGTGGAACGCCTGCGTTCGGAACGTCGTCGCAACACCACGTTCATTAATGCCCAGCGCCGTGCAACGGCTCAGCTGGTCAATGCACGTCCCACCTCGCCGCGTGAGTTCCTGCTGACGCGTCAGATTGATCCGCATCCGTTCATTCCCCAGAGCGTCGACATGCAGCAGTCGTGCGAGGAGATACTCAACATCCAGGTGGCCGGACTGGCCAAGCGCCTGATGCACACCAACTCCCAACGTGTCATCCTGGGCATCAGCGGCGGACTCGACTCCACGTTGGCCCTGCTCATCTGCGTCAAGACGTTCGACAAACTGGGCTTTGACCGTAAGGGAATCGTCGGTGTCACCATGCCCGGCTTCGGCACTACCGACCGCACGCACGACAATGCCGTGAGTCTGATGCGGTCACTGGGCATCACCGACTACGAAATCAACATTGCCAAGTCGGTAACCCAGCACTTTGAGGACATCGGCCATAACCCTGCCGTACACGATGTGACCTACGAGAACTCACAGGCCCGTGAGCGTACCCAGATACTGATGGACCTCTCCAACCGCTTAGGCGGTCTGGTGGTCGGTACGGGTGACCTCTCGGAATTGGCACTGGGATGGGCCACGTACAACGGTGACCACATGTCGATGTATGGCGTGAATGCCGGCGTGCCCAAGACGCTCATCAAGTACCTGGTGACCTACGTTGCCATGAACGATGTCGATGCCACGTCGAAGGCCACGCTGTTTGATGTCATTGATACGCCGATATCACCTGAGTTGATTCCTGCCGATGCCAATGGCAACATCAAGCAGAAGACGGAAGACCTGGTGGGACCCTATGAGCTGCACGACTTCTTCCTGTATTACATGCTGCGCTTCGGATTCCGCCCTGCCAAGCTCTTCATCATGGCACGTCATGCCTTTGCCGGCGTCTATGACGATGCGGTCATCAAGAAGTGGCTCGCCACGTTCTGCCGCCGTTTCTTCGCTCAGCAGTTCAAACGCTCGTGTCTGCCTGACGGCCCGAAGGTAGGTAGCGTGTCGCTCTCCCCACGTGGTGACTGGCGCATGCCGAGCGATGCCGTCAGCACCATCTGGCTGAAGGAGTGTGAGGAGTTAGGAATTAGGAGTTGAAAAATTGTAAATTGTCAAATAGTCAAATAAAAGGATGGATTTCAAGGAATTGGTAAAGATGCGCCGCTCTCACCGTAAGTTTACGGCGGAGGAGATTGATGCGGAAGATGTGAAGCTGATTTTGCGTGCAGGCTTGATGGCTCCCACGTCAAAGGGACAGCGTGCATGGCAGTTCGTAGTGACGGATGACCCGTTGGACATTGAGAAACTGAGCGATGCCAAGGACCTGGGTTCGCAGTTTATGAAGGGTGCCCCACTGGCCATCGTCGTGCTGGGTGACCCTGTAGCCAACGACTGTTGGGTGGAGGACGGCTCCATAGCTGCAGTCTCTATGCAGTATCAGGCTGAGGAACTGGGACTGGGCTCCTGCTGGGTGCAGATGCGTGGTCGTGGACTGGCTGACGGCACCAGCGCTGACACCGTGATTCGTGGTGTCCTCGACATACCCGAGAATCTCTCCGTGCTCTGTGTCCTGGCTGTTGGTCATAAGGCTGATGAGCGCAAACCCCAGAACGAGGACCGCCTGAAGTGGGAAAATGTCCACCTGAACAAGTTCTGATGTCTGATAATTGATAATAAGATGAGAATAGTACTGATAGGGGCAGGTCGTTTGGCCACACACTTAGGGCCGGCATTGAAAGGTGCGGGCCACGAGATAGTGCAGGTGTATAGCCGTACTGCGGAAGCTGCGGAAACACTGGCAACAGCAGTCAGCGCCGAGCCAGTGACCGACATAGACCGTGTGACCAGGGAGGCCGACGTCTATATCTGCGCCTTGAAGGACAGCGTGCTGCCGACGCTCCTGCCGCAGCTCTGCAAGGGTAGGGAGGAGGCGCTCTTTCTACACACCGCAGGCTCCGTTCCCCTGCAGGTCTTCGAGGGCTATGCCCGTCGCTACGGCGTGCTCTATCCCATGCAGACCTTCTCGAAGGAACGCCGTCTGGACTTCTCGGAGATACCCGTCTTCATCGAGGCTGACAGCGCCACGACGTTTCCTGTCGTGGAGTCGCTGGCCTCGTCGGTTTCGCAGAACGTGCGCCCCCTCTCGTCTGCCGACCGGCGTTACCTGCACCTGAGTGCCGTCTTTGCCTGTAACTTTGTAAACCACTGCTACGACCTTGCCGGTCAGCTGTTGCAGGAACACGGCATCCCCTTCGATACCCTCTTGCCGCTCATCGACGAGACCGCCCGTAAGGTGCATGAGCTCTCCCCCCGTCAGGCTCAGACCGGCCCTGCCGTCCGCTACGATGAGAATGTCATCAACGCGCAAAGTCAGTTGCTGAATGGACTGTCGAAGGACATCTATGACCTGCTCTCTCGCTCCATCCATGAGTGTTCTTCGCAGAGCGAAGCGTCAGAGCCAGTTATCGTAAGTTCCTTGAAAAATTGAAAATGATAAGATGATTAACTACGATTTAAAGCGAATAAAGGCCATCATCTTCGACGTTGACGGCGTGCTGAGTGCAGAGACCATAACGCTGCATCCCAATGGTGAACCCATGCGAACCGTCAACATCAAGGACGGCTATGCCATCCAGTTGGCCATGAAGCTCGGACTGCGCATCGTCATCCTGACGGGCGGCACTACCGAGAGCGTCCGCCTGCGCTATGAGCGTTTGGGAGTGGAAGATGTCTATATGGGTTGTGCCGTGAAGCTGAAGACCTACGAAGACTTCCTTGCCCGTTATGGCCTGAGCGACCAGGAGGTGATGTATATGGGTGACGATGTACCCGACTACGAAATCATGCAGCGCGTGGGCTGTCCCGTCTGTCCTGCTGATGCCTGTCCTGACATCAAGACCGTCTCGCTCTATATCAGCGACAAACAGGGTGGCTACGGCTGTGGCCGCGATGTCATCGAACAAGTCCTCCGTGCCCAGGGCAAGTGGCAGATGAATGCCAAAGCCTTTGGATGGTGATAAGTTAGAAATTCTGTTTAAGTTCTTCGTAGATACGCTGCACGGGCAATCCCATGACGTTAAAGTAGCTGCCGTTGATGCCCGTCACGCCAATGTAGCCTATCCACTCCTGAATGCCGTAGGCACCAGCCTTGTCGAACGGCTTGTAGTTTTCCACGTAGTAACTGATTTCCTCATCGGAGAGCTGCTTGAACGTCACCTCCGTACGAACGCTGAACGAACGTTGGCGGAAGGCCGTAGTCAGACACACACCCGTAACAACGTGGTGAGTCCGTCCACTCAACAGATGGAGCATCCGACGGGCATCTGCGGCATCGGTGGGTTTGCCCAACACCTCGTCGTCACAAATCACCACCGTATCGGCAGTAATGACGAGGATGTCTTTATCAATCCTGCTTTTATAAACATCGCCTTTCTCACGTGCAATGTACTCGGCTATCTCATCGGCAGGCAAAGTGTCGGGATAACTCTCACTGATATTGGGCAACACCTTCACTTCAAAAGGAATGCCCAGTCCGCCAAGCAGTTCCTTGCGACGCGGTGAGTTACTGGCTAAAACGATTCTATACATTAAACATTTAACATTATACATTAAACATTAAATTTCAGGCTCCTTGCTCCTAATTCCTCCTCCTCCTCCTGAATTCAGAACAGGTAATGGCCGTTGCTATTGCCACGTTCAGTGAGTCGGCCGTCTCTCCCTGATGGAAATCGGGAATCAGCAGCCGCCGTGTGATGCGTTGGCGGAGGGGCGCAGAGATGCCGTTGCCCTCGTTTCCCATGAGAATGATACCGCCGGCGGTCAGCTCCTGCTCGTAGATGTTCTCCCCGTCAAGCAGGGTGCCATAGACGGGAATGCCCGCCGCTTCTGCCTCGTCCAGCAGACCGTCCAGATCCCTATAGATGATAGGTACACGCGCTATGCTGCCCATCGTGGCCTGCACCACCTTCGGTGCCCATGCATCAGCCGTGTCAGGACTGCAATAGATGGCGTCAATGCCAAACCAGTCGGCTATGCGGATGATGGTGCCCAGGTTCCCCGGGTCCTGAATCCCGTCGAGGGCGAGGGTCAAGGGTTCTTCGCTGTGCAAAACGGCAGAGCCGAGCGGAGTGTGGAGGGCAGAGGTTTCTGGAATGCGAAACACTCCCAATACCCCTTGCGGGTGCTGCAGGAAGCTCAGTCGCTTCACGTCGTCTTCGTCGGTGAACATCATCACCGCTTCAAACCCTGCGGCTGTCAAGTCTCCCACTACCTTTGGGCCTTCAGCCACGAAGAGTCCTTCGCGCTGACGGTACTTCTTATGCTCCAATGAGCGTATCAGCTTCTGTTGTGCCTTTGTAATCATGCTGCAAATATAATTATTATTCTTCTCTTTTCCTCCGTTTTTCTTAAAAAATC
>JAEEGH010021370.1_pt1 | contig 13374 bp, 6 predicted proteins | sample 9134181 | NCBI WGS metagenome assembly JAEEGH01 (sample SAMN16246544, study PRJNA631951) | gut metagenome | biome: gut microbiome; feature: rumen; material: DP-attached | host: Bos | place: Iran: Karaj | collected 2018-10
ATGCGTGTGGCGTTCAGGTCGTTGTCGCTCCAGCGCACAAAGCGGTAGCCCGTGTTGGGCGTAGCCGTCAAAGTGGCCGTAGTGTTTTCATAGTAGGTGCCGCCGCCCGTCACCGTGCCCCAGGCCGCATTGTTGGCCTGCACCGTGAGGGTGTACTGCTGCATGGGCTGTGTGCTGCCCATGACGGCCTTGATCATGAAGGTGTAGTAGTAGCCCCAGGCGGTGTCGATGCCAATTTGCGAGGTGCCCCACAGGCAGCCGTCAGGGTTGCCGCTGTAGCCGGTGAGGGCCGCTGGATAGCTGACATCGCTGTTGTTCAGAATGATGTAGAGGTCCTGGCCGGGCTGCAACGCCTGTGTGGCCGGCAGAGTGAACTGCTGCCATCCCTCGTCGCTCACCGTCAACGAAGCCATGTAGATGTTGCTGGTGGACGATACCGCGCCCGCGTAGACCTTGAGACCATAGGTGCCGGCATCGGGGGCATAGAAGCGAACCGCCGCCAAACCCTGGTTGGTCGCAATCGATGCTGACGGGATGCGGATGCCCCACGTCGCCTCGCCGCCACCGCCGCCAAACGAGGTCATGTGCACCCCGCCCGGGCAGTAGGTGATGGTGTCGCCCGCAATGGGGACGACGTTGGCCGTGAATGTATAACTGCCGCCGTTGGCAAACAACTCGCGGTAGTTGTAGCGGCTTCCGTCGCTCCAGCTGTCGAAGCGGTATCCCGTGGGGGCCGAAACCAGCAGGGCCACGGTGTCGGCAAACGGATAAGTGCCCGCTCCGCTCACGCTGGCACCCGTCACATTGCCAGCCACCTGAGTGGTAATGGTGGTAGTGGCGCTGGCGCCCCAGTTGGTGTTGGGACGTATGCGGGTGAGAATGACGTTGTCCATGTTGTAGGTGCCGCTGCCGTTGCCGCCGATGCCGCCGGTGCCCGGGTTCAGCGAACCCATGGTGAAGTAGCCGTCCTGCGAGCCACCCCAGCCCCAGTTGAAGTGGAACTGGCCGTTGGCGTTATAGCCGTCGCAGACAAAGCTGTGGCCGCCCGAGGTGTGGCGTCCCGAGTAGAGGATGGGGCGGCTCTGGTCGAGCTCAGCGCGCATCAGGGCGCAGAAAGCGCTGTCACTGTAGTCGGCACGGGCAATAGCCGCCATGTCGGGGCAGTATTTGAAGTAGGCCATCAGCGAACTCTGCGACGACGGCACCAGGTAGCCGCCGTAGTTGTAGTTGTAGGCGCCGCTGCCGCCGATGGAGCTGATGCCGTAGCTCATCTCGTCGGCCACACCGATGTGGTACATCAGCGTCGCCACGGCGTCAATCTGCGTCTGGCTGCTGGTGCTGGTCAGTGCCGTCGGCATGTTGGACCACTGGTAGGTGGTGGCGCCGAAGTTGGCCGACAGGGGACCATAGGTGTAGGTCACCCCGTTGACGGTCTTCGAGCTGGTGTAGCTGTGGCTCCCGTAGCCGGTGGTGGGGTGGTTGTAGAATTTCATTATCTGGGCCGTAGCGGTAGCCACGCAGCCCGTCACCGTATAGGCACTGCTACTCGATTCGTAGGGGCAGAGGTTGTTGTAGCGGGGCGCCTGGTTCCAGGTGGTGGTAATCAGGGGGCTCACCGCCGTGGTCAGCGGCGCAGGGAGGATGTCCCCGTCCAGCAGGGCCTGCCACTGTCCAGCCACCAGGGCCGCCAGCGTGCCGTCGCGCTCGGCGTCCTGCTCACGCACCCAGGCAATCTGGCTGTCATAGCTGTCGAGCCAGCCGCGTACGTTCTCGGGCATATCCTTGGTTTCGAAGGGCTTGTCGACCGAATAGCCCAGCACCGGCACCACACAGTCGTCGGCACTCACCAGGATGAAGCCGCCCTTGGGAGCCGCGAAGACATAGAACGAGGCGAAGGGAGTCTGCGCCGTAACATCCTGCAAAGCAGCGACATTCTCCATGCCGGCGTGACGCATGTAGGTCTCGGCCACACGACGAGCCGTGGCGGGGTCGACGGGACGTGCCCACACACCCGCGAGCGATGCAAGCAGAAGAGCTGCGACAAGCAATAGTTTCTTTCTCATAACCATCAGTTTTTATATGTTTCCATAACACACTGAGCCACAGTCGCCACGGCGAAAATGGCCACAATATGTCAATATGCAAATATACATAAAAATATTTATTTCATAAAAAAATATTGGATTCATACCCCGAAAGCTCCCAATAAAAAATGTCTCACTTTAATTCATCTGCTACTCACCTGCTACTCAGCTGCTACCCAGCTGCTACCCAGGCTCATTAAGCAGCTGAAATTCAGCGCAATGCACAACATCATCATCCGTAGCAGACTGATGCTCAACCCGATAGGATGCGATAGTGGACGATTTCTCTAATCATGGTATGCCTGCGAGCACCGTTGAAACAAGCCACTTCTTATCTCAATCAAAACTAAAAAAAACGCACCGCCAAAAACAATAAACATCGCTGACAATCACTATATTAACAATAATGTTCATATTTTTTAGGAAATATTTTAGCGCCGAGTGAAAATATTGTCGTACTTTTGCATTTTGAAAAATAGAAAACATTAATCAATTATTAACCCTAAAAATCAAAACAACATGAAAAAAATCTTAACAGTTTTGGTTGCTGTGATGATGGGTACCGCCGCTTTTGCCCAGACCTGGGACCATATTGGCAACCCGTTCACCGCCACCGACATCAACGGCAACACCGTGAGCCTGGCCGACACCCTGGCCGCCGGCAAATGCGTGATTATCGACTACTCGTGCTGCTGGTGCAACCCCTGCTGGAATTTCCACAACGCAGAAATTCTGGAGAGCATCTGCGCCGATGCCACTCTCGGCAGCCAGGTCAGCGTGATGTGGGTCGAAATTGAGACCACCAACACCACCGCCCAGATTACCGGCACCACCACCGCCCAGAACTATGCAGGTTACACCTGCGGCGACTGGACCAACGGCGGCACTGTGCCCTACCCCATCATTGACGATGATGCCAATATGACCTGCCTGCGCACCTGCGCCAGCCTGTTTGAAGGCAGCGTGCCGAGCATCTATTTCATCGCCCCCAACGGCTACTACTGCAGCATCTACGGCGAGAGCTACGGTCTGTACACTCCTCCGGCCATGTCGCTGCAGACGAACCTGCAGAACGTTGCCAACCTGATTGCCACCTATCCGCGTGCCGGTCAGCTGCCCGTCATCGATGCTTTCGGTCCCGCCCTTGCCATTGCCGGTACTGCCGCCAACTTTGGCGTCGACGTCCTGAGTGTTGACGAAGTGACTGGCATCACCTGGACCCTCACCGGTGCCACCCCCGCCACCGCCAGCAACGTTGCCACCGTCAGCGCCACCTACGACACCCCGGGTGAATACGAGGTTATCGTGACCGTGACCAATACCACCGGTTCTGTGAGCGACACCATCGCCGTCAGCGTGCGTTCGTTTGACTACTACTACAGCTTCGAGACCGCCAATGAGACCTCCAACTGGATCTTCCGCGATGCAGACGGTGACGGTTACGGCTGGATGAAATCCGGCGCTTCCTGCAACGGCGACTCGGCCATGAGCAGCGCTTCCTACATCAACAACATTGGCGCCCTGACCCCCGACAACTGGATGATCCTGCCGAGATTCAAAGTGACCTCCGCCAATGCCAGCCTGACCTGGATGGCAGGTGCCCGCGACGCCAACTACTACGAAGAGCACTACAGCGTGCTGGTCTCCACGACCGACACCGCCATGTCCAGCTTCACCCGCACCCTCTTCTCGGGCGACAACGAGAGTGCCGCCTACCACATGAAGACCGTCTCGCTGGGCGAGCTCGAAGGCAAGACCATCTACATTGCCTTCCGTCACCACGACTGCCGCGACATCTACTGGCTGGAGATTGACGACATCGGACTCGATGGTGTCACCTACTCTGACCCCGTGAGCATCGAGAACGCCTCGAACATCGAGATGAGCATCTACCCGAACCCCGCCAGCGACTATGTGATGGTGAAGGCCGAGGGCGTCCGCGAGATCAACGTGCTTGACCTCAACGGCCGCGTGCTGAGCACCACCACCCAGAGCAAGGTTGACCTGAGCAACCTGAGCGCCGGTGTCTACTTCGTGCGCGTGATTACCGACAACGGTACCGCCACCGAGAAGATTGTCAAGGAATAAGTTTCCACGACGATAACAAAAAAGCCCGCCAACCGGCGGGCTTTTTTTATTGTCTATAACTATTGGCTATTGGCGCGGAAGGAAGCGCACATCGGCGGGGCTGACAAGACCCAGCGAGATGGCCTTGGCCACACGGGCGGCACTCTTGTTGACGATGCCGAGGCGGCGCGAGAGGTCTTTCTGGCGCTCCTGGACAGCCTTGTCAGTCTCGCCCAGGTGGTCGGAGATTTCGCTGGCGGTGCAGCCTGCCGCCTCGAGGAGGAGCAGCTGGCGCTCGGTGTCGGTCAGGGGGAAGTCGCGGTCGTGGCCGGCCACAAGGTCAAAGTAGTGCTCGGCGGCCTCCTTGAGGGTGAGCATGACGGGATAGTTGAAGTAGCAGCGCTCGCCGCGCTCGAGGCAGGCGATGGCACGCAGAATATTCTCTACGGAGAATCCGCCCACGGCGTTCTTGCTGACGAAGGCCGAGGCGCCGAGACGCAGGGCGTCCATGACGACGCGGCCGATGTCGCTCAGCCGCTGCTGGCGGGCGGCGCTGTCGGCCTGGAGCTCCTCGCCGAGGGGATTGTCGAAGCGGCCCGAGAAGATGATGATGCGCACATCGGGCCAGCGCTCATGGACACGGCGCGTGATGGTGAGACCGCCGGTAGGCTCACCCTGGAACTCCATGTCGACCAACAGGTAGTCGGGTGGGGCGAGGGTGGCGAGGGCGGCGGTGAGGGCGGGGCCGTCGGCGAAGGTGTCTTCCATGGTGACGCGGCGCATGACGCTGCCGTTCTCGTCACCCGACTCGACGGTGACATTGCGGGAGTTCATCTCCTGCTTGACGACTTTTCGGATGAGGGGTTCGTCGTCGACCATCATGACACGGATGGGGGTCATAGGGCTCATGGGTTTAATGGGTTGGATGGGTTGGGGCGGAAAGGAGGACATGCATAGCTGTGCCTTGAGCAGGGATGCTGTCGGCCCAGATGCGGCAGCCACGACGGGTGAGGTCGTCGTGCTTCTTGACAATGTAGCGGCAGAGGATGAGGCCGAAGCCATGCTCGCTGCCGGCGGGCAGGGGACGGTCGGCCCGGAAGAGGTTTTCTACTTGGGCAGCGTCCATGCCGCTGCCGGTGTCGGCGACACAGAGGTCGACCATACCGTCGTCGGCCTCGGCGGCAGAGACGGTGACAGAGCCTGCGGCGGTGTGCTGCACGGCGTTGTTGACCAGGTTGCGCAGCAGGATGACCACCAGGAGCGGGTCGCCCCAGAGCTGCAGGGAGGTGGGGGCAAAGGTCAGGGTGACGCCGTCGGCAGGTTTGACCACCTGGCGGCTCACGTCGTCGAAGACCTCCTGTAAGGGGAAGACGCTGCCGTTGAAGGCCAAGCCGGCCGGCACCGAGAGTCGCGTCCAGTTCTTGATGTTGTCGAAGGTGCGAAGCAGCTGGTCGAGGACTTCGGCGCGGAGTTCGGGCGTGAGATTGGGATTGCGGAGATAGCCCATGAAGGGGCTCACATCGTGGCGGAGGACGCTGAGGGTGGTCTCGACATTGGCGATGCGCTCCACGTCGCGCCGCTTGGCCTCTTCGAGCTGCCGCTTCTCGCGGCGGAGGCGGCGGGCGCTGAACCATAGGAGCGTGAGCATAGCGACCAATAAGAGCGCCAACAGGGCAAAGCCCATGGCGGTGTGGGTCATCCAGCGGCTACGGCGGGTGGCGGCGGCAAGGCTCTGCTGCAGGGCAAAGTCTTCCTTCTCGTTGTCGGCCACATAGTCCTGCAGGCCACGGTAGTGTTCGTACCACGAGCGCACTTCGTCGGGGTCGTCGGCGAGACGGCTGCGGATGAGCACATCGAAGTAGGCCAGTTCCATCTTGGGGGCGGCGAAGGGTTTCCAGGTGCCGCGCATGGAGCGCCACTCGCTGAGCACTTCGTGCGCACGGAGGGTGTCGCCGATGAGGAGGGCGTAGCGTGCGGTGGAGATGACTCCGCCGAGCATCTGGTAGGGGTCGCCATATTCGAAGAAGGCCTCGCGGGCCTCGTCGTAGAGGGCGAGGATGCTGTCGGGCGAGACAACGCCGGGCATGCTCTGGAGCGCCGAGGCGGTCATCTGGAGGTTGTTGGCATAGTGGAAAAGGCAGAAGAGGGAGGGGATGTCGAGCAGGTCGAAGTTGGTGTTGCAGTAGTCGAGGGCGCGGTTGCTCTCGCCGGCGCTCTGCCAGCCGTAGGCCAGGGCGTAGTTGAGCGCCATATCCTGGGCGTAGTCGACCTTCAGATAGGGGCGGCGTTGCTCGACCTCTTCGATGAGGGAGCGGAGGTCGGCCTCCTGCCCGTTGCGGTAGTGGAAGTTGAGCACGATGGTGGTGATGTAGTACTCGGTCTGTGCATAGTTGTAGAGCAGGTTGTCGCGGTTGCGGCGGAGCACACCGCTGGCGTCGATATCGTGGAGGATGCGGTAGGACTCGGCAATTTGGCAGTCGCGCTGCAGCAGCCGTGCCCGCAGGAGCTGGGCGATGGCGCCCTCGATGGCGCCGTTCTGCATGGAGGGTGCCTGGAGGGCGATGGTCTTGTCGACATAGTCGAGCATGAGGGTGGCGTTCTCGCGGTCGCTCAACTGGTAGTAGGCGAAGGCCATGTTGTTGCGGGCCCGAAGCACACCGTCAGCATAGTCGGGCAGCGAGTCGAGGACAAACTGCAAGGCATTTTGCGAGAGGTCGATGCAGCGCTGGGGATCTCGGTAGCGGTTGATGAAAGCCTCCTTGTTGAGACCGTCGGCCCGGGACCGCAGCAGGGGGTCAATCGGCGCCGGACGCTGGCAGGCGGCGAGCAGCCAAAAGAGGACCAGACAGGATAATAGACAGTATTTTTTCACGGTGCAAAGATACGAAATAATACTGAATTGGCAATTAAAAATCACCAATTTACAGATTTTGTTGCAAAATAATTTGGCCATGTCGGAAAAAGTGCGTACTTTTGCAGTCCGAAATGAAAAGGTTGCTCGACTTTGCTCGCACGCTTTTCATTCCGAAAAGGTCGTTTGGCCGAGGGGCTAGGCACAGGTCTGCAAAACCTGCTACTCCGGTTCAAATCCGGAAGCGACCTCAACTAAAAAGGAGTTCCAGTTGGAACTCCTTTTTAGTTACTAAACCAACGCCGCCTGTATGCTCATCTCATAGAGCTCGGCGGGGGTGATGCCCATGGCGCGGGCTTGCTTGGGGACGATGCTCTCGGCGCTCTGTCCCGGGATGGCGTTGACTTCGAGGAAGTAGAGTTCGTCGGCGGCAGTGTCGTGAATGTAGTCGAAGCGCACGATGCCCTTGCAACCCAGCAGGTCATAGAGGCGGGAAGAGACCTCCTGGATGTGGCACGAGATGCGCTCGGGGCACTCGGCGGGGGTCACCTCATTGCTGAAGCCCTGATATTTGGCCTCGTAGTCGAAGAACTCGTGTCCCCCCTTGGGGATAATCTCGGTGATGGGGAAGACAAGCTTCTCGCCGTCGGCCTTGCGGAAGACACCACAGTCGAATTCACGCCCCACGATGCACTCCTCGACCAGCACGGCATGGTCCTCGGTGAAGGCTTCGCGGATAGCGGGCAGGAGTTGCTCGGCGGACTTCACCTTGGTGGTGGCCACGCTGCTGCCACCGGCGGCAGGCTTGACGAAGACCGGCAGTTTCAGCCGGGCTGTCTTCGGCAGGTCGTCCAAACTGTAGAGCAAAGCCGATTCGGCCACTTTGACGATGCCAAAGCTCTTCACCACGGGGTTGCAGTAGCCCTTCTGGAAGGTGAGCGCGGAGGTGTAGAAGCCGCAAGTGGTGTATTTGATGCCAAGCATGTCGAAGTAGCCCTGCAGCACGCCGTTCTCGCCTGGGTTGCCGTGGACGATGATGAAGGCGAGGTCGAAGCGGACGGTCTGCCCGTTGTCGGTGACGGTGAAGTTGCCGCGGTCGACGGGCCGATGCTCGCCGTCGCAGTCCCAGTACCATCCGGCGCGGTCGATAACTATCTTGTAGACATTGTATTTGGTATGGTCGAGCTGACCGTACACCTGGTTGCCGCTGGCGATGCTGATGTCATGCTCGCCGCTGAAACCACCCATGACTAAGGCTATATTCTTTTTCATTGATGCAATGGTATATGTTTCTCGCGTTTGTGTTGCTTGATGTTGTTGTGCACCTGCTGGATGGTGGCGGGGCTCATACAGGCCTGCTGGAAGCGCTGCCACACGATATCGACAGCCAGCGGCGATGGGTGCGTCATGTCGGGGCCGTAGAAGCGGTAGTCGCGGAGTTCGTCGAGGACAATCTCGTAGGAAGGGAAGTAGTGAAGGGTTAAGAGTGAAGAGTTAAGAGTTATGAGTTGGTCGACGGCGAGGATGAGGGTGCTCTTGCTGAGCTGGTTGCCATGGGCGCCATCGGCCAGATGGCGGATGGGGCTGACGGTGAAGAGCAGATGTAGTTGCGGGTAGGCAGAGTGCAGTTTCTGGAGGAGAGGTTGCCAGAGAGAGACAATCTCATCGGCGGTCATACGACGACGAGTGAAAGTCTGCGGCGGCAGTTTGTGGCAGTTGGCCACTACCCCACCCTCGCGCTCATACACATAAGACGTACCGAAGGTGATAATAAGAAGCCGCGCCTCAGAAAAGGCCCGGTGGGCCTGATGGAGGCGGCTGTTGCAGGCGGAGAGACATTCCTCGGGCGTGGAGCGCGAGAAAGAGCCGTGGTGGTGCCACGAGTGCCAGAGGCCGTCGTGCTGCACTAGATCATCTGCGGTAATCTCACAGTCGTCTACGATACGCTCCAGCGACGCCGCCACCGAAGCGGGGTTGTAGAGCGTACCGAAGGGATTGGCCTCGACCCGGAAGCCGCCTTCCTGCATACGCGTCGCCACCTCGTCGGCGAAACAGGAGCCGAGGCTCACAACCGTGTCGCCTACCTCCAGCCGAAACGGCAGAGGTTCAATGGGAACTGGGGTGAAGAGGTCGGGCGTCATAGCTTCATTTGCGGTTTAATATCGGAGACTCCTTTCAGCTGCTCCAGCAACGGGATGGCTTCGCGGGGAGTCACACGGAGGTCCTGCGAGAGCATGGTGAGCGAAAGCCCGCGGGCGGTATCGATTACCAAGGCCTGCAACGGCACATTGCCTTTGTGCTTCTTCGCTATCCGCTCAAGGCCCTTGCAGAACTCCTCGTTGATGTCGTCCAAAGCGATCTTGAAGGTCAGCTTCGAGGCATACTTGTTGAGCACTCCGCCGAGGTTCATCATAGCCAGGATGTGCAGATTGGTGAAAATGCGCTCGGCGCCGGTCTTGTCATTGTAGCGGCGCGACACCACCTTGGCGCGGCAGAAGACAAAGGTGTCATTGGTGAAGAAGCCCTTGAAGTCGGAGTACTCGTCGCCGAACAAACGAAGCTCGTAGCTGCCGCTGTAGTCGTTAATCACCATGCTGCCGAAGGGGTCACCTTTGCGGCTCACCATTTCCTTCACGTCGGACACCATACCCGCAAAGCGCAACTCCTTGCCGATGAACGGCTCGAGATTGGTCAACTGCTCAAGCTGGATGTTGGTCACCATGCGCATCTCGTACTTGTAATCGTCCAACGGATGGCCGCTGAGGTAGGTGCTAATGACCTCCTTCTCGTGTTTGCACTGCTCGATGCTGTTCCACGGCTCCACCTGCGGGATGGAGGGATGCTCCTCCTCCGCCAGCTCGCTGCTCATATCGAAAATACTCATCTGGCTGCTGTTGGCGGCATCCTGACGGCGGATGGCCCACCTGACCAAGATATCGAGGTAGGTAGGCGTGGTCTCGAGTTGGTTCTCCTTGTAGAAGTATTGGGCGCGGTGCATCTCCCCAATCCCGTCGAAGGCGCCGGCCTTAACCAGCACCTCGATATTCTTGCGATTGATGGAGTGCATGTCTACACGTTTGAGGAAGTCGAAGATGTCCTTATAGGGCCCGTTTTGCTCACGCTCGGCGATAATGACATTGCTGGCGGCCTCGCCCATGCCGCTGATGGCCTGAAGGCCGAAGCGGATGCGCCCCTGGCTGTCGACGCTGAAGTCCATGTCCGAGTCGTTGACACTGGGCGCCGCCACCTCGACGCCCTGCTTCTTGCAGTCATCCATAAGCTCTCGGACGCGCCCGATATCTGTCTGCGCGCTGGTCATCACCGCAGCCATGTATTCGGCCGGATAGTGGGCCTTAAGGTAGGCCGTCTGGTAAGCCACCCACGAGTAGCAGGCGGCGTGGCTCTTGTTGAAGGCGTAGGAGGCGAACTTCTTCCACTCCTCCCAGATCTTCTGCAGGGTCTCCTTGGGGTGTCCATTCTTCTCGCCACCTTCGTAGAAAAGCACCTCCAACTCGTTCATCTTGTCGATTTGCTTCTTACCCATGGCCTTGCGCAACGTGTCGCTCTGGCCACGGGTGAAGCCAGCGAGCAGACGCGAGAGAAGCATGACCTGCTCCTGATAGACGGTGATACCATAGGTGTCCTTGAGGTACGTCTCCATCACCGGGATGTCGTACTTGATGGGCTTTCTGCCCTGCTTGCGGTCGATAAACTCGGGTATGTTGTCCATGGGCCCCGGACGGTAGAGTGCATTCATAGCAATAAGGTCGTCGATGACGTGCGGCTGCAGTTCGCGCAGGTATTTCTGCATACCGGCCGACTCAAACTGGAACACGCCGACCGTGTTGCCCTCGCAAAAGAGCTTGTAAGTGAGTTCGTCGTCGAGCGGAAGATGGTCTACATCGACATCGATACCCAGCCGTTTCTTCACCATTGCCACGCAGTTCTTGATGATGGTGAGGTTCTTGAGACCCAGGAAGTCCATCTTGATGAGACCGACATTCTCCACCACATGGCCGTCATACTGGGTCACCAGCACATCCTCGCCGCTCTCCTTGTCGTTGATGACGCAGACAGGTGCCACGTTGGTGATGTCCTGCGAGCCGATGATGACGCCGCAGGCATGGATGCCTATCTGGCGGTTGGTGTCCTCCAGTTCCTCGGCATAGGTGAGCATCTGCTTCAGCTTCTCGTCGCCACCCTCCATGATGCGCTTCAGCTCCGGCACATACTTATAGCAGTTCCTGAGATTCACCTTCGGCGGCTTGCCCTTCTCGTCCTTGATATTATCGGGGAAGTTGCGATCGGGGATATATGTCTTCAACTGATTGACCGTCGAGAGCGGTATCTTTTCCACTCGCCCCACGTCGGCAATGCTGCTCTTGGTGGCCATAGTGCCATAGGTGATGATATGTGCCACACGCTCTTTGCCGTATTTATGCGTCACCCAGTCGAGCACCCTGCCGCGGCCGGCATCGTCGAAGTCCACGTCGATATCGGGCAGCGAGATACGATCCGGGTTGAGGAAGCGCTCGAACAGCAGGTTGTAGCGCAGCGGGTCGAGGTCGGTAATCCAGAGGCAGTAGGCCACCACACTTCCTGCCGCACTTCCGCGGCCGGGGCCCACGCTGACACCCAACTCCTCGCGCGCCGCCCTGATGTAGTCGCTCACGATGAGGAAGTAACCCGGGAAGCCCATGGTCTTGATGGTGTGCAGCTCAAAGACGATGCGCTCGCGCAGCTCCTCGCTGAGGGCCGCCTTTATCTCCGCGTCCGTCCACTGACCGCTCTCCGCCAACTGCTCCTCACTCAAGTAGCGCTTCCTTGCTCCTTCCCACACCAGGTGCTCCAGATAGTCAGCCTCAAACTTAATGCGGCGCAGCTTCTCATATCCGCCCAACTTCTTGATTTTCTTCTCGGCAGCCTCCTGGCTCATCACCACCTCGCCCTTCTCGTTCCGTGTAAACTCGTCGAAGAGCTGCTCGTCGGTGAACTTGGAGCGCCACTCCTCCTCGGTACCGAAACTCTCGGGGATGGGAAACACCGGCATCAGGGGGTCGCTGTCGATGCTGTAGGTCTCCACCTTGGCGGCAATCTCCATGGTGTTCTCCAGCGCTTCGGGAAGGTCACTGAAGATAGCCTCCATCTCCTCGGGGCTCTTCAGCCACTCCTGCTTGGTATAGTGCAATCGGTTGGGGTCGTCATAGTCCTTCTGCGTGGCCAGGCATATCAGGTGGTCGTGCGCCTCGCCGTGCTCCTCCTCGACAAAGTGGGTGTCGTTAGTGGCTATAATTTTGATATTGTGCTTGCGCGCAAGCTCTATCAGCACCGGGTTAATCTGCTGCTGCAGCTCGTAGGTGTGCGTGTTGGCGTTGGGCTTGTCGGTCTTGTGGCGCATCAGCTCGATGTAATAGTCCTCGCCAAACACCTCCTTGAACCACATCACTGCCTCCTCGGCCTCTTTCAACTTGCCGGCCATGATGAGCTGCGGTATCTCGCCGCCCAGGCACGCCGAGCAGACGATAAGGCCCTCGTGGTACTGCTTCAGCACATTGTGGTCAATCCTCGGCCGGTTGTAGAATCCGTCAGTATAGGCTATCGAGGCCAGTTTGCAGAGCGAGTGGTAACCCTTCAGGTTCTTGGCCAGCAGAATCAGGTGGTATCCCGAGCTATCCATAATGCGCTCACGCCCCGTCTCGGGGTTGATCTCCTTGAGGTTCTTGTCTTTGTCGTACAGCGTGCGGCGGGCACAATATGCCTCCGTGCCCACGATGGGCTTAAACTCCGGCTCACCCTCTGCGCGCCCTTTGTTCTCCTTGGCTACGGTATCCAGGAAGTCCTTGATGCCGAACATATTGCCATGATCCGTCAGCGCCATGGCATACATGCCGCAGCGCTTGGCCTTTTTTACGAGGTCGGGTATCTTCGACATGCCGTCGAGCATAGAGTAGTGCGAGTGCACATGCAGGTGGGTAAACTGGGGCATACTGGGTTGAGTTATCGGTTATTCCGCTATCGGGACGCTTTTTTCATCACTGCAAAATTACTACTTTTTTCCACACCGCCAAAAGAAACTTTTCCACATTTTATCACCCCTCCGATACCGCCCTCGAAGCCAGTTTTTTCATCCACAGATCACCCCTTTTTATATACCGCGCAATCATTTGTTGTTTAATCGCACACAATAAAGGAAAGGGTGCCCGAAATGGACACCCTTGCTGTTGTATGGATCGCGCAGACAATAAACTGCGTAGCTTTATTGCTCTCCGCGAGCACGCGGCGGTTACTCTTCCTCGGCGGCGGCTTCCTCGTAGGCCTTGAGGAGGGCCTGCTGGACGTCGGCGGGGACGAGCTCGTAGCTGCTGAAGGTCA
>JAEEGH010021373.1_pt1 | contig 13373 bp, 12 predicted proteins | sample 9134181 | NCBI WGS metagenome assembly JAEEGH01 (sample SAMN16246544, study PRJNA631951) | gut metagenome | biome: gut microbiome; feature: rumen; material: DP-attached | host: Bos | place: Iran: Karaj | collected 2018-10
AGCAGGAGTGAGAACGCCCTTGTTTGCAGCGGTTGCAGCGATGGATCTTGCGTCCATGAGTGCAACGGAAGATATCTGGCCGCTCTGAACCTTTGAGCCTTCCCTGTTCGGGAAGTTTCTTGTGGAGTGACGGATGGAGAATGCATTGTTGGCAGGTGTATCTCCTGCACCAAAGCACGGTCCGCAGAAAGCTGTCTTAAGGATAGCGCCTGTCTCAAGGAGTGTGGCAGCAACACCATTTTTAACGAGTTCCATATAGATAGGTGTTGATGCGGGATAGATAGACATCGTGAACTTGTCAGCACCGATGTATGTTCCCTTCATGATGTCAGCTGCAGCACAGATGTTCTCGAATCCGCCGCCTGCGCATCCTGCAATGATTCCCTGGTCAACAAGGAGCTTGCCGTCTACGATCTTGTTCTTCAAGGAATACTCGATCTTGTCGCCGAAAGAGATCTTTGCTCTCTCCTCTGTCTCGTGGATCATCTGCTCAAGGTTAGCGTTCACATAATCTATCTCATAAGCAATTGAAGGATGGAACGGCATAGCGATCATAGGCTTGATCGTTGAAAGGTCTACGATAACTGCGCCGTCATAGTAAGTAACGTCTGCAGGCGCAAGAGCCTTGTAATCAGCAGATCTTCCATGAATATCGAAAAACTCCTTTGTCTTCTCATCTGTCTGCCAGATTGAAGAAAGGCATGTCGTCTCTGTTGTCATTACATCGATGCCGATCCTGAAGTCAGCCGAAAGGCTTGCAACACCGGGGCCTACGAACTCCATGACCTTGTTCTTGACATATCCGGAATTAAATACCTTGCCGATGATGGCAAGAGCAACGTCCTGGGGACCTACGCCCTTCATCGGCTCGCCTGTAAGGTAGATGGCAATAACATCAGGCATCTTGATGTCGTATGTCTGGGAAAGCAACTGCTTAACGAGCTCAGGTCCGCCTTCACCCATAGCCATGGTACCGAGAGCACCGTAACGTGTATGTGAGTCAGAACCAAGGATCATGCCGCCGCATGTAGCGAGCATTTCTCTTGCGTACTGGTGGATAACGGCCTGATGAGGCGGCACATAGATTCCGCCGTACTTCTTGGCAGCAGTAAGACCGAACATGTGGTCATCCTCATTGATAGTTCCGCCAACAGCACAAAGTGAATTATGGCAGTTGGTAAGAACGTAAGGGATCGGGAACTTCTCAAGTCCTGAAGCCCTTGCAGTCTGGATAATACCTACATATGTGATGTCATGTGATGTCAGCTTGTCGAACTTGATCTTAAGCTGCTCCATGTTATCTGATGTATTGTGTGATTTAAGGATGCCGTAAGCGATAGTGCCCTGCTTTGCAGAAACCTTGTCAGCCGCCTTGCCGCTCTTTGCCGCAACTGCCTCAGATGCGCCCTGAACATCTTCGATAAGTTCGGTACCGTTAACAAGCCAGGCGCCATTCTCTAATGTTGAAATCATAATATCTACCTCATTCTTGCTTAAAATTACGCGCATTATTATAACACGCGATCGAGCAACTTGCTTGCGGAAGTGAGTTATCGGCAGATTGGAGCTTGCTCCGAATCTGACAGATAACGAACTTAAGCGAAGTAAGGGCTGCGAGATAAGTGTTTCACGGAGCGAAGCGGAGTATAACACGCGATCGAGCAACTTGCTTGCGGAAGTGAGTTATCGGCAGATTGGAGCTTGCTCCGAATCTGACAGATGACGAACTTACGCGAAGTAAGGGCTGCGAGTACTATCATCTCCCCTTTTAATCAAAAGATATGTTTTTTGTTATTGAAGAATACACATAAAGTTTTATATTAGAATTATAAATTTAATTTTAGGAGGTCGGAGCTTATGGGTTTCAAAAAGTTTCTGGCAACTGCCATGACAGCAGGCATGATGCTCTCATTCATTCCGCAGGCAGTTATGGCTGACGGTGCCGGTTGGCAGGGAAACAACACAGATGGCTGGCGCTACAGCACTTCCGATGGAAATTATCTTTCCAGCACCTGGCAAAAGATCGGCGGATCCTGGTATTACTTTGATGCTGAAGGCTATGCTCTCATAAACAAGTGGGCATACATTGACGGAGCTCTCTATCACTTCAACGGAACAGGCGCAATGGAAACAAATAAATGGATCAATTGCGGAGAATACAAGGTCTGGGGACAGACTGAGGAATATGCCGGAGCCGATCCCGAGTTTGCTGAAGTCCTTAATGAGTACAGAGGAAAGAAACTCTGGAGATATGTCGGTGAAAACGGCGCAGCATATACAGGCTGGAAGAAAGTCAACGGCGAATGGTATCACTTCAACGATACACTCGACCAATATAATAATTACCTTGACATTAATGAATGTTATCAGTCAGCTTATGCCGTCATGACATATGGAGCTTTCAAAGACAAAGACGGCTCCAGGTATAATTTTGACGGCAACGGAAAATAGAGAAAAAACTGCTGGTATAAAGGTTTTATCGGATATGGTGACACCGGCTGGTACTATTACGGAGCAGACGGAAAAGCTTATTCCGGCTGGAAAAACATAAACGGCAAATGGTACTGCTTCGGCACCGACGACTACGGAGAAGATTACATGTTCACCGGATACAGGGAATTCTATGACGGCGGTGTCTTCAAAGCATATATATTCGGTTCGGACGGAGTTTTGATGACCGGCTGGAATAAGAGCGAACATGTAGATGAAGATACCGGAAAGACAGTCACCACCTGGACCTATTCAGGATCTGACGGGAGATTATACTTCAACGAATGGCTCAACTACGGCGGCAAATGGTATTATTTCAGTTCATCAACGATGGTTGCTGATAAGACAGACTACGTTATCAACGGAAAAAAATACAACTTCGACGCTAACGGTGTCTGCACAAATTACGACGGCGACAATGACCTTGAAGGCTGGCATGTACAGGTCGAGACATATGGCGGACAGGATCACGAATACTGGTTCTATCTCGATTCATCAGGCAACAGAATAAGATCACAGTGGCTCCTGTATAATAATTCCTGGTTCTACTTCGACGATTTAGGATGGATGATCTCAAACAAGACCTACTTCCCCATCAATGGTAAATACTATTCCTTTGATAAGAACGGCAAATGCACAACACCCAATGGTCTGATAAGTGCGACCGGCTGGGTAAAACATTGCCCTGATGATTACTCCCGTGGAGAGGAATGCTGGTTCTATTACGGTTCTGACGGCCGTTACTATACAGGTTGGAAATCTATCAACGGCAAATGGTATCACTTTAGTAAGACCGGTGTCATGACTACAGGTCTCTTCGTTGACGACGACGATTCAGGCAAAACATACTACCTTAGAAATTCAGGCGAACTTGCTTACGGATGGATATCCGGAGATATCGACGGCAAAGACGACTGGTATTATGCCGATTCAAGCGGTGTTCTCTACACTAATAAGTGGCTCAATTATAAGGGCGTCTGGTACTATTTCACTAAAGGCATGGTTAAAGACTATACTGATTATCTGATCGACGGCAAGTACTATGACTTTGATGCGAACGGCAAGTGCTTAAATCCTGACAGCGGCAGGATCTATGTACAGGAGTGATATTTAAATATCCGTAATGTTCATTATGAGGGGTATCTCAAATGAGATACCCCTTATGTGTTTTACAAATAATATATGTGAAAAAATGGTTATTATTTTCGCAAAGTAAACGGTGACTCCAGTCCCAGCTGTTTACAGAAGTAAGCGGCACATGATTTTTTGTTGTCAGCTCTTGATGTACCATAGATCACGATCACAACGTTTCCTTTCTGATAAACACCTCTGACAAATTCATATGACGATTTGCCGTCATCCGTCTGACCGAAGTTTTCGTAAATAATGAAGTAACTATATCCGTCCTTCTCGCCTGACGATACCTTTTCGTAATCCATCACATCATTAGAAATCGTTTCTGCGATATCTACTGCATTCTTCTCGTCTTGAGCCGTGACCTGACATATATAACTGATACAGTTACCGGCTCCCGGCTCTTTACTTGTCGGTATGGATTCAGTGCAGATTATGATCTCGTCTATCTCGGCTTTGGTATAGGGACTGACAAACATCCACCTTAGTGAATTGATATCATTAAGTTCTGTTGCAGTATAGTAAACTGCTCCGTTTTCCCCGCGGGACCACACGTTTGTCACGTTAAATATGTCATCCGTCTCTTTCATTCCGTATTTCTTAGCGGTACCTATTATTGATTTTGATGTAAAATTGCCTGCCGAACAGCCTGCCAGACAAACAACAGCCATAGCAGCTGCTGCCACCTTTAAAAATATGCTTTTCATAGTAGAAATCTCCCTTTATTCCTTAAAATATCCTGTTTAATCAAGATATCACATTCCTGAAAATTATTATAAATATCCGACATCGAACGTTCTATATAAACCGGATATACAAAATATACAAATCGGCAAAAAACAGAGACCGCAAACAAGCGGTCTCTGCATGTTCAAAGTCAAAAACGATTGTTATATATTACTTCTTAAGTCTTGCCTCAAGAGCAGCCTTCTGGTCTTCATAGCCGGGCTTGCCAAGGAGCGCGAACATGTTCTTCTTGTAAGCTTCAACACCGGGCTGGTTGAAAGGGTTAACAGCAAGGATATAACCCGAGATGCCGCATGCCTTCTCGAAGAAATAGATGAGTTCACCTAAAGAGTAAGCATTCTGCTCGGGCATATGGATGCAGAGATTCGGTACTTTACCGTCAACATGGGCAAGGACCGTACCCTGCATTGCCTTTGCATTTACTTCGTTCATGTCCATACCCGAAAGGAAGTTCAGACCGTCAAGATTATCCTTATCATCAGGTATCTCAAAGGATCTTCTGGGCTTGTCTATCTGAACAACTGTCTCGTACATGATGCGTGCGCCGTCCTGGATGAACTGACCCATGGAATGGAGGTCTGTCGTGTTATCTACGCCTGCCGGGAAGATGCCTCTTCTGTCCTTGCCTTCAGACTCGCCGTAGAGCTGCTTCCACCACTCTGTCATGTAGTGGAAAGAAGGCTCATAGTTGACCATTACTTCTGTTGAGTAACCTGATCTTAAGAGGCAGTTACGTACTGCAGCATACTGATAGCAGGGATTCTCTGCAAAAGGAAGCTTCTTGTAAGCCTTGGAAGCATCCTTAGCACCTTTCATGAGCTCTCTGATATCGATGCCTGCAACAGCGATAGGAAGAAGTCCTACTGCTGTGAGAACGGAGAATCTTCCTCCGACATCGTCAGGTACTACAAAGCTCTCGTAACCTTCTTCGTCAGCTAAGCCCTTTAATGCGCCTCTTGCCTTATCGGTAGTAGCATAGATCCTGTTCTTAGCCTCTTCCTTACCATACTTGTTCTCCATATATGCACGAAGGATCCTGAAAGCGATTGCAGGTTCTGTTGTAGTGCCTGACTTGGAGATGATGTTAAGTGAGATATCCTTGCCGTCGATGATGTCCATCATGTCAGCAAGATATGTAGCACTGATGGAGTTACCGCAGAAAAGGATCAGCGGGCTCTTTCTTACCTTTTTGGATGCGCAGTTGGCAAAAGAATGACCGAGAAGTTCAATAACTGCACGGGCACCCAGATATGAGCCTCCGATGCCGATTACAACAAGCACATCAGAATCTCTTCTGATCTTCTGTGCTGCTTTTTGAATGCGCTTGAATTCTTCTTTATCGTAGTCTGTGGGAAGGTCTAACCAACCGAGGAAATCATTACCCGGGCCGTTCTTCTTGTGAAGCATATCAGAAGCGGCTTTTACCTGGGGTTCCATTCTCGCGACTGCCTCTTCGCCGCCGATGAATTCGAGGGCGTTCTGGTAATCAAATGTGATCATGTTTAGTTCTCCTTCAAGGGTTTATTCAAAAATCACACAGAGTATACACCCGTAAAAATCGATTTTCGAGTATAATTACGGCAGTAAATAATATATTTAAGGTATAAAAGATGTCTGATATTTCTATAGCTGAAGCAAAGATCCAAATACTGTATCTGGTCGACCATGAACCGGGTGTAAGTTATCATCTTCTCATGGAAAAGTGCATGGAATCACTTTATACTGACTTCTTCACATTTTCCAGGTCTTATGAGGAACTGATATCAGGCAATCTTATGGATAAGAGCAGATCAGGCGATTATTCTTCGGATGCAGTCGGCTCCACTGAAAATCTGACTCTTACTGACGGCGGAAAAGCAGTGTTAAAAGATCTTTTGTCCTCTTTAAGCGCGCCTTTGCTCCAGCATCTGGATGAGGCATGTGCCGAGATCTCAGATGAGATGGCAAAGCATTCAGGCACTGCCGCTTCTCTTGAACTTACGGAAGACAACAGATTCCGTGTAAACCTTGCATACAGCGGTGACGGAAAACCATTCACTGCATCAGTTACGGTTGATGACGAAGCAACTGCCGTAAAACTCTGCAAGATGTGGAAAAAGAACTGTGATAAGGCATCTGAGGAACTGATAAACCTCATTCTCGGAGAAAAGCAATAATCTTGATCCTCAGTTCAAAAGGCCGTCAGCCTTTGCTCACTATCTCGACTATTATGAATTCACCGGGCTGAAGGATATGACGGAGATGATCGTATCTTAATTTACGCTCGTTGATAAGCCTTCCATCCTCATCGTAACGCCTTATGACACTGTCTGATCGTCCCAATTTGTTATCGTTGATAAGAAAACTCTGCTGAGTATTCGATGAATTGGAGATTACCAGATATGTATGGCCATCACTGCTAAAGCATGCCGCGGTAACATTGGACATAAAGAGCTCGACACTCTGGGGCGAAGATGCATCCAGCGGTTCCTTAAGATCAATGAATAATTCATCGTATCCGGTAAAGGCGGTCATAAGACCTGATACAGTGATCTTATTGATAAAATCATCCCCGCCTGTGAACATCTCTTTGCCTGTATATGTTGAAGGCACGAAATTAACTTTGGCATCGAAAAGGAACATCTCGGCAAAATCTGCCTCTCCCGTCATTATGGCTGAGATGACCCTTCCGCAATTTGCTCCGTCAGTCTTTAAGATGTTGATATACTCGCCGCCGTTATTACCGGTTACTATATGCGGTGAATCATAGCGTGCAAGCACATAACTTGCCTCGATATTGTCTATATAAGTTGATGTTAGATCATTAGCTGAGAGCTCGATATTCATGGTGTGATTATCGGCATCCGACATCATTGTTCCGCCATCGTAATTCATTCCGTCAAGGAAGACCGTCTTATCCTTGATATCACTGAAATATTCAGACTGTGAGAACATCGAGATAACATAATTTACGTAGGAAGCTTTTTGAATATCGCTCCTGAAGACCTTATCGCTGTCGTTGATCTCAATATAGAATCTTGTGAACTGTCTGCTCCAGGGCAATGCTGTCCCGTTTTTGATCCTCCGGCCACCATATTCAGATGTTACGGAACCGCACATATACTCAAGGAATCTGTCGATATCCGTCTGATTTACATATGGTCCCAGAACGAACCACGGAGCCGAATTGCACTGTTTTACGAGCTTAAGACTGTCCTCGAGCGAAGTCGTAGCCGAACGGCAGTCATATAAACTCTCAACGATAATGTTGTCCGTACTGTCATATGCGCTTTCCGGTATTCTCGATACGGAATCGGCACTCAAAAGATAAAGTGAAGTCTCGGCAAAACCTGTGCTTCCGATATTCAGATTATTGAGCCTTATTGCGGAAGGTTTTCCTGAGGCCAATGTGTCTGAATAGTACTGAGGAATGCCTGCCGATCTGTAACTGTCAGGACCCAGATAGATATCATCTGCCAGGATCAGTCCCGTACCCTCAAAAGCTATGTTGAGTCTTACTTTCTCGCAGGACAGCATCTGGTCTGTCACAGCGAAAACATAACTGTAGTATTTGTAATTCGTTCCTAATTGCGTAAGCTCAAAACCGTATCTTCCAAAGCCGTCGCCTTCGATCCAGCAATAGGCTTTTTCAGGAACATTGTCTGACATTGCATAGAGACTTATACGGTAGAACGTTCCGGAAATAAAATTATCCTTTGCTGTTCCCGGAAGTTCCTGTGACATCGCGTGAACGCCGCTTGTACCGCCGGATAATCTTACACCGTGACTTCCGCTGTATGCTCTGTCAGTAGCTATAACATTAGTTCCGTTTCCATAAACATCCCATGCAGACAGTCCGGAAACATCCCATTCGGATTCACTGACATCTGATGCGCTGATCGCACCGCCTGCGGCATTCTTAACATGTCCGGTGATAAGGATATCATCGGCAATGATATCAATACCTTCGAGATTGCCCTCGACGGAAAACTCGGAAAGGATCTGCGCTTTATAAATATCCTTACCGGAATCGTAATATATCCTGTCTCCGGCAACTCCTATGATCTTCTCTATAACAACATTTTCCGATGTGAGCTGCGCTGTCTTTCCGCTGATAAGATTTGTCGCAAAAGCCTTCTTATCAGATGTCCCGACGATCAGGAGACCTGAATCCGTAACGCAGGAAGTATTTATATCAGAACCCGTAGACTGGGCTATCTCATATCTCTCTAATACATATTCAGAATCGGCATAACTCACTATGACAGCTTTCTTACCGTCAATGATAAAGCAAAACCTTCCTTCAGATGCACAGGCAGAAGGACTGTCATTCCCCCTGAGCCACTCCGATTCTCCTATGAGTTCATAGATCATGCCGTTGGATGACGAATAGATATTTCCGGTACTGTCGGCAGCAATAAATCTCTCGCCGTCGGAAATAAAAGCTGTGACAAAGGAACCCGGAAGCCTTGTACATGCAGTCCTGCCGTTTGTTACAGTAACCACTGTTCCATTGGTGTAACAAACGGCAAATGTCAGTCCGGAACGGCCGACTCCGCATACTGTATATTCTTCACCCGTTACTACAGGTTCATACACAGATATAAGGTTTTTACCATCCTGTGTGATATAGACCGAACCGTCCTTTGCTGCAGCAATAATGCCGTTATCACCGGAACAGATATGAGAGAATCTTTCATCCGTATCAGCAACTCCCGAAAGCTGGCTGTTAGTGACGTCATATATAAGTCTTCCGTCTTCTGTCAGAGCCAAGACAGTATTGCCGTAGAATGCCAGTTCTTTTATCCTGTCCTCATCCCACAGATCCTTCTCGTCTTTTATTACAGTTGCAACACCGAATCTAGCAGGTTTGAAACCGGTGATAGTTCCCGTGAATTTCTCGCTCATCACGCCTTCACTGTCGATTGAGATGATCCTTGCCGTATCTCCCGAACAGGTCGAAGTGTCATACCCGGCCGAAGCCACTGCATCGGGAGTAAGGAATACACTTCCTTCGGAAGCACCTGCCACGAGCATGCTCCTGTAATCATTTGAGCTTTCAAACGAAGGATCTCTTACCATATTGATGTTGGGAATAACATCACAGTTTAATCCAAGTCCGCCGAATGTATCACCTGCTTTGTCAGTAGTAAGAGCAATCTGCGGCAGCTCGGATCTTAATCCGAATACGCCGACATAACCCAAAGCAATTACTGCAAAAACAAGGATGACGGCAACGACGACCATTGCCACTGCAAAACGTGTCTTCTTGGTTATTCCGAACATCAGGCGGGCATGCTTTTTCATCTCTGCCCTCCGATCCGGGAGCATCCGGTCATTTCAGATACTTCTTCAGGTCCGGTCCCGTTATCTTCTTCCACCATCTCTTCGTTCAGACCGGACAGTTCCTCCGAATGAGGATCCGTATCCTTTTCAATCTTTCTTTTGGTATTAACAAGATAAGCAAATGCCAGAACAGCCAGCGGCATAAACATCAGTGATGCAGTGTTTATTCCGCTCAACACGGGTACGGTTATGTTTTCGGGAATATTAAAACAATCCAGGTTCAGTATATTCGCTATGCCTGATCCAAATATATTAAAGATCGTATGAAGGATAACAGGAGCGATAATGCTGTCTGTCAGATGATAGCAGGCTGCGATGATCACACCGCAGATCAGGGCATAACCGATATGAACTGAAAAGCCGTGCAGAAGACCGAAGCCCACAGCACTTAAAAGGACCGATGTCCACGGACCGAATGCTTTTCTTAACTGTCCGAAAACAATGCCTCTGAAACACAGTTCCTCTGCTACCGGAACAAAGAAACTTACGGTTACCGCATACAGGATCGAATCCCATAAGGGGACAACGATCTGCGGTGTCTCGGTATATCTGTCAACGCTCTCCCTGTAATCAACCATTGCTTCTTTCATTGACTCAAGATAAAGAGCGATCTTATCAGCCATAACGATATAAAACGTTACGAATCCGAGCATGCCGAGTCCAATTATCACCAGTGCGGCCGACTGACCGGGACTGACTTTCTTAAACTTTATAAGCGGTTTTTCTTTAGTCGAACTTGTAAAATGGATCAGGAGCATAAACGCTGCGGTCAGTATATTAACAATGACCGTAAAAGCACCCCTGTAGATATCGTGGTCGATATTCAAAGCCAGAAAAACGGAATAAACAGTGTAATCCGCGCAAATGAATAGAAACAACCCTAAAGTTGCCTGCAAAACAGCCTTTATCTTGCTCCGGGTGTTTTCCCAAAAAGTCATGCTTACTTCTGATCTCCGGAAGAGACTCCGTTCTTTGCTCTGGTCTCAGGAGCCTGTGCCCCGTAATACCTTCTCATGAAAAAAACAAAAGCTTTCTCGAGTTCCTCTCCGTCTTTGATCGAATAATAAACTCTTTCTCCGTTCTCGCCTATCGCAGTGCGCATAATGACCAGTTCGGGCTTTGTATGACTTCCGTCATCGGGCACGTAGTTATACATGACCACATACTCGTTTTTCATTATCGTGAACTGATCGATGCGCGACATATAGTAATCCTTTCTGCTGTAAGGATCACGCATGACGATCAGCTCGTCATTCTTGCTGTCTTTGAGATGTTCGCCCGCCAGTTTGGCCTTGCGGTCCTTCTCCAAGGCGATCTTCTTCTTAATACCCGAAGGCTTATTACTCGTCTTCTGATTCTTCATCGTCGCCGTAAAGCTCGTCACAGAGCTTGTCATAGTAATCGTATATAACGTCGGCTTCCTTATCGACTACGTTCTCGAGAAGCGTCTCGCCCTCTTTCTCAACGAAGCGCATGATAACATACTCACTGACGTCTTCCTCATCCTCGGAATCAACGATCAGGACAACATATGTATTACCGTTGAAAAGGAAAGTGCTCTCAACTATTGCCTTTGTGATCTCTCCGGTAACCTCGTCCTTGAGTTCTATTACTCTGTCGCCCTCATCATCGAGTTCTGCGATTGCATCAATAAGTTCGTCCTTGGGGCCGATCTCGTTTATATTGTTATCTTCAGCCATAAAAAATCTCCTTGTTTCCCGGCTTTCTCTTTTCGAAAAAACCATAATATTTAATTATAACAAATAAGAAAGAAACTTGCTTGCCGTGATTGCGAACTGCTTACAGCGTGTTTATATAATCCTGAAGGAGTATCTCGGCAGCGACCTGGTCAATGACCTTCTTCTGTTTCTTGGCTTTTATATTGCTCTCATGAAGATACCTGGATGCAAGAACAGTTGTATAACGCTCGTCCTTATAGACCGGTTCTATCCCGCATCTTTCTGCAAGGCTCTTTCCGAATACCTCAGCTTTTTCCTGGGTTTCCGAACGCGTGCCGTCTGTCCTTGCCGGACGGCCTATCACTATGGCATTTACTTCCATTTCCTTAATGATCTCGCAGATGCGGTTCAAAGCCCATTCGGGATCTTCGCCGTTCCAGTTTACCGTCTCGATTCCCTTAGCGATCACCCTTAACTCGTCTGATACGGCAATTCCAATATGTCTTGTTCCGAAATCTATCCCCATCACTCTTCCTGCAGCTTTGCCCATATCCTTTATCTCTCCATTCAGTATCTGCAAAAAATAAGGCGGCATAAGCCGCCGCTACCAAAGATAATACTCGGTATCAGAAAAAAATCAAAGTCTGGAGCAATAATCGTTGATTATAACCTCAAGAAGCTCATCTCTGTCGATACGCTTAATGAGACCTCTTGCGCCCTTATAGTTGGTGATATATGTTGGATCGCCGGAAATAAAATAACCGACGAGCTGATTGATCGGGTTATATCCCTTCTCCTTCAGAGCGTTAAGGACATACGTCATCAACGCCTGAACATCAGCCGTTCTGTCACCGGATAGATCAAATTTTGCTGTGCTGCTTTCCACAAAAGCCTCCAAACAAAGTTATCTTCGATGAAATCATTGTAACACATGTATTAACAAAAATAATTAAGATTTGATTAAAATATTGCGAAAAACCTCTAATTTATTGTCGTTTCAGGGTGAGCTGTGATGCTTCAGCCTGCCTGTGAAAGATAGTCTTTAACAGATAAACAAGACCGGCATTTCTGCCGGTCCTGAAATTATAATGTTATTTCTGATCAAATGAGTTCAGTATCAAAATCACCAGCATCGAAAACGCTGTCAGTAATGATATCCGTGTTCTCAAAAGTGATCACTTCAAACTCTAATTCTTCGTACTTATTTTTTTCCATCATTCTTTCCCCATTCTTCAGTTCGTCAGGCTGTTGGCATATGCAACACATTTTACAGCAAAATTATAATATGCTTCCGCAAGGTTCTTCATATCATTATCACTGCTGTTATACTTTGCGGAAGTAAGGTAAGTAAGTATTGAATACTGGCCTGACAATCCACCGATCTCATATGAGAATGTCTCATTATATTTCCTTGCGGAAATACCCGTTCCTGATGCTCCCTTGACGGTATATACATAATAGTTACCGCTCATCTTTGCGGTAATCGTTTCTGTAGCTCCGCCATTATAAGTGACTGTCAATACAGGAGCTGCTCCCGTAAATGCAGATTTTTCGAAGAACAAATTTATATTCGTCTGCGAAAGCATGGACAGTGTAGCTCCGGCAAAAACGCCTGTTAAACCGGGACCGGGAGTGTAATTCATTGGCACCAGACCGTAATCAGGAGTTGCCGTGAAATCAGCTCCTGAGAATGTAGGAAGATCGCCTGTATTAATATCGAATTTGATCTGCGCATATCCGCCATAGATAAGGAGAGCCTCTGCAACAGCTTTAGCTTCGGCAGTATACTGACCGTTGATTACCTGATTAGCATATTCTTCGATCGTAGTTGACTGGTATGTAGCTTCGCCGCTTGTACCATAGTTGACAACTACCGTAATATCGGATGTCATACATGCAGATTCAACCGGGATGCATGCTTTATAATATCCAGAGGTTGAGTCAAGGACAAGCTCACTGAAAGCGATAGTTCCCTCCACATTCTTAGGTGTTCCGCTC
>JAEEGH010021375.1_pt1 | contig 13372 bp, 10 predicted proteins | sample 9134181 | NCBI WGS metagenome assembly JAEEGH01 (sample SAMN16246544, study PRJNA631951) | gut metagenome | biome: gut microbiome; feature: rumen; material: DP-attached | host: Bos | place: Iran: Karaj | collected 2018-10
ATGAGATAAGGCATACCGGCCTGGACGCCCTCGTTAGTGCAGTCTACGAAATAGAGGCAGAGCGTGCTACCCTCCTGACGGATGGTTGCCAATCGCTCAATCTTGATACCGGGAACGGCCTGAGCCATCTGGTCGCCACTCAGCGACATCGGCATGCACAGCGTGTTGTAGCCGGCATAGAGATAGCGGCTAAGCTGAACCGTCTGATCGGTGTTTGCCATCAAAGAGACGTTCATCGACGATGTTTCAGCCGACAGGTTTACCACTTTCTTCTGGGCAAGTGCGCTCTGGCTGCCCATGACGGCCATTGCCGCCAGAATGAGTACAAAATGCTTCATAGTCTTATCGTTTATATGGGTTATAAGTATTCTGGCCACAAAGATACGAATTATTTTTGAAACATTGCAAATTTCCGGCCATTATTTTGCAGAAAATTCACATCCGCAGTACTGCTGGTTGTAGAAACCATACTCCCTGAGCAGCTGGTTGCGCCGTTCCTGCAGGCCGCCCTTGCGCCAGTTCTGCGCCCAGAACGTGGTGCCGGGCACGGCTTCCTCGGCCTTATGCCCCGCCCGCTCTATCTGCTCCAGGCTCTTCCAGCGGCTGGAGGCCAGAGTTGTTGCGAAGTAGCGAAAACCCAGCTCCTGAGCCTTCCGTGCGGCAGCCGTCAGCCGCAGCGTGAAGCACAGCTCACAGCGCAGTCCCCGTTCGGGCTGGTTCTCCAGTCCGCAGACATCGCCCAGCCACCCCTCGTGGTCGTAGTCGCCGTCAATCCAGCTGATGCCCAGCCCCTCGGCGTGCCGCATGCTCTCCTGCTTGCGAATCTCATACTCCTCGCGCGGCCAGATGTTGGGGTTATAATAGAATATGGTGGGCCGCACGCCGTTGGCCATCAGCCACTCTACAATGGCCGACGAGCACGGGGCACAGCAGGCATGCAACAGCACCTCTGTACAGCCCTCAGGAACTTCAATTGCCGCTTTCTTCATCACTTCGTCTATTGACATGCAAAATTACAAAAAAATCCGGAGCCGGAAAAGAAAATGCGTTTTTATTTCCTTTTCTCTTACTTATTTCGTATCTTTGCCGCAGATTTAGACCATTTAGACTAACAAACGGCAATATGAAGAGAATAGCTTTTATCTTTGTCTGTCTGCTGACAGCAGGAACCCTCCTGGCCAAAGGCCACTGGGTAGGCACGTGGGGCACGGCTCCGCAACTCGTGGAAAGACACAACAATCCGCCCTCGCCGGGCTTGGAAAACAATTCGCTGCGCCAGATTGTGCAGGTATCGATGGGTGGAAAGAAGGTGCGGCTGAAGCTGACCAACGAATTCAGCCAAAATGCCACCGAAATCAAGGCCATTGAGTTGGCGATTGCCAAGACGGCAGGCAGCAGCAGCGAGATTGACGAGGCTTCGACCGTCAGCCTGACCTTTGACGGCCAGACGTCGGTCACCATCCCTGCCGGCGGAAAGGTGGTGTCCGACCCCGTCAAATTCCAGATAAAGGATCGTGAAAACGTGGCTATCACCATTCACTACGGCTCGGCCTCATCGACCAGCGTCAGCGGGCATCCCGGCTCACGGACCACTTCCTATTTGGAAGCGGGCAACACCACCGACTTCAGCAAGGCCACGAGGACCGACCACTGGTACAACATCCTGGCCCTCGAAGTGGAGGCACCCAAGAAGGCTGGAGCCATAGCGATTCTCGGAAACTCTATTACTGACGGGCGCGGCTCGACCACTAATCAGCAAAACCGCTGGGCCGATGTGCTCTCACGCCGCCTGCTGGCCAACAAGGCCACGCGCCGGATTGGCGTGCTCAACATGGGCATCGGCGGCAACTGCGTGCTCGGCGGCGGCCTCGGCCCTGCTGCCGTCAACCGCTATCAGCGCGACCTTTTCAGTCAGGAGGGCGTCAAGTGGATTATACTCTTCGAGGCTGTCAACGACTTAGGCTACGCTCGCAACGGCGAGCAGACGGCCAATCGCATCATTGACGTCTACAAACGGATTATACGCGAGGCCCACCAGAAGGGCATCCGCGTCATCGGGGCCACCATCACGCCTTTCAAGGGTAACAACTACTACACCGAAGACCATGAGAAAGGCCGCACCACCATCAACCAATGGATTCGCACCACGAAGATGCTCGACGGCATCATCGACTTCGACCAGGCCGTGCGCAAACCGCAGGAAACCATTGCCATGCAGCAGCAGTTCCTCTTCGAGAACGACTGGCTGCACCTGAATGCGAAAGGCTACGAGACGATGGGCAGCTGTATTGACCTCAATCTCTTTACCAAGACCGGCCCCTTGGCTGCCGACGACGAGTAGGATCATTCTGCGCCAATACCAGCCTTACAGCCCGCGGGCTTTCCAGATGCGCTCCTTGGCGGCGTTGATTTCCTGGAACTTCTTCTCGGCGGCACGGCGCACGTCTTCGCCGAGGGCGGCCACCTTGTCGGGATGGTGCTCAAGGGCAAGCTTGCGGTAGGCCTTTTTCACCTCAGCATCCGTAGCGTTAGGACTGACGCCGAGCACCTTGTAGGCATCCTCAAGGGTGTTGCCTTCAAGGTGGAGCATCGAGTCGACCTCCGTCGGCGACATGCCAAGCCACTGGGCACACTCCTTCAGCGCGTAAATCTCGCTATCGGGCACCGAGCCGTCGGCCTGAGCCACCATCACGAGGAAGTTCAGTAGCTGCAGGCGCTGCGAGTAGTCCATATTGCGGTTTATCTGGCCGCAACAGTCGCGGACGGTCTGCTTGAAGCCGTTCCAGCCCTGCCGCTTCTGCTCGTCGAAGAGCTTGGTCAGTATCTCATTGCCCTGACTGACGGCATCGGGACCGAAGTTCTGGCGCAGCATCTGCCGCACCATCTCCATCTCCGAGTGCATGGCCTTGCCGTCGGCCTTGATGATGTACGACGCCAGCACCAGCAGGGCGAACAGGAAGCTGTTGCGGTTGCCCTGTGCCTGCTGCCGCTGGTAGGCCTGCCGGTACATCTCCTCGTAGGCCCGGAAGTTGCTGTCGCGGCCGGAGCCGTACTGTCCGGAACTTCCAAGCGTGCCGGATAAGTTAAAGGCCGAGTCGAACAGCGATCCCAAAAGATAGCCGGCCAGCGCACCCAACGGGCCTCCGGCCATCCATCCCAGGAATCCTCCTATCCACTTACCTACTGCCATAACGAAGAGCGCGTTTCTGAAAAGCTGGTCACTTCTTGATGAGTGAGGCTATCCAAAGAATGGCAACAGAGCCCACGATGGCCGTACCAAGCTGGCCCAGGATGCCGCCCCACTCTATGCCCAGCTGTGAGAACAGCCAGCCACCGAGTACGCCGCCAAAAAGGCCGAGCACCAAATTCATAATCAGGCCGAAGCCGCCACCTTTCATCAGCTTGCCGGCGCAGAAGCCAGCCAAGCATCCAATGATAATCGAACCAATAATTCCCATAATTTGTTCTTTTCTTAATGTGTTAGAATACTTTTTGCGGGGGCAAAGGTAAGCAATAATCTGGAAAAAAACAAGAAAAGCCCCGCAAAAAAAAAGATTATCGCAACGGAATGGAGGCTCCAAGCCAACCGTTTGGCGGCTCCATTCGAGTCTTTGAGGGTCAGGTCCTGTATAAGCATCCGCCTCTCTCCCCTCCCATCGTAGGGGAAGAGCAAACTACCAGACATTGCCGTCGTTTTATCATCCGTCGGCACCGTTTTATTATCCATTGACGCAGTTTTATCGTCCGTTGACGCAGTTTTAACTTTAGTCGCGGCTAACGAACACTTTTGGCGGCACGGAACGCCGCTTTTGCCCGCGCCTTTCAACGCGATTGGGAGTGCACACCTTGCCGCGCAGCAAGCACTTGGTGAGCACTTCATTGGGTGGAATAATGTGAGAAAAGGCAAAAAAAAAGAACAAAGTCTTGCTGAATAGGGAAAAAACATGTACCTTTGCCGCGCTATCATAAAACTACTACTGATTATGCAAAAACTACATCTACTACTGAAGTCGGCAGTATGTTGCCTGTCGCTTCTTACTGTGACAACCATTTCGGCTAACGACATCCATGTTGACACACATGGCAGCGACGACAACACCGGCAGCGAAACGGCTCCGCTGCTGACCATCCACAAGGCGATGGATATGGTGCAGCCCGGCGATCGCATCCTGGTACACGAGGGAACCTACGTCATCAGCGAGCGCATCAAGATTCCGGCCCTGAACACCAATCCCGACCTGCGCTGCGAACTGCGTGCCTGGCCCGAGGATGCCGTGGGCAAGGTCATTATCGACGGCTCGGCGATGAAGCACACCACGGAGCCGGCATTCAAGATGGGGCGCTGCATCTACGTGAACCACCTGGCTAACTACTGGACCTTCTACGGCCTGGTGCTGCAGAACGCCGAGGACAACGGCATGAAGATTGAAGGCTCGTACAACATCGTAGAGCGCTGCACCTTCCGCTGGAACAACGACACGGGCCTGCAAATCGGTATGTTCAAGGACTTCTCGATAGAGGAGACCAAGTCGTTCCCCATCAGCGGCACGCCGCAGTTCAACCCGGGCTACACGTACTGCCGCTATAACAGGATTATCAACTGCGACTCGTACGAGAACCACGACTCGTGCAGCTACAGCGGCAGCGACGACGGCGGCGACGCCGACGGATTTGCCTGCAAGCTGTTCCCCGGACCGGGCACTCAGTTCTACGGCTGTAGGGCATGGACCAACAGCGACGACAACTGGGACCTATACATGGTCTATCATCCCGTCATCATCGACCACTGCTGGGCCTGGCACGCCGGCTACACCCGCGACGGCCAGGAGGGCAAGAACGGCAACGGATTCAAGCTGGGCGGAGGCGGAAGTGCGGGCGGCGCCGCGTTCGACCAGTCGGTGGGAGCTCATGTGGTGACCAACTGCGTGGCCTTCGAGAACCTGCACAAGGGGTTCGACCAGAACAATGCCTACGAGGGCATGTATCTCTTCAACTGCGTGGCCTGGGGCAATGAGTTCAACTACCGTTTCCCGACAGAGTTCAAATACGGCATGATGGACATCCACAACTGCATCGGCTGGGGAGCCACCGCTCAGAAGAGCAGCCACAACGTGGGCAACCACGAGTTCCTCTCGCCCGACAAGGAAGGCTATCAGGACCCGACCGCAGGAACCACCTACAACTCCTGGACAACCATCGACGGCTGCAGCCCCATCAAGGAGAGCTACAAGCCCGACGGCGGCGACTACACCAACGCTACGCAAGACCACTCGGCCGAGTTCCTGTCGCTGAGCGTTGCCGACTTCATGGCCAGCCGCCAGCCTGACGGCTCGCTCCCCGAGAACGGCTTTGCCCGCCTGAAGCCTGGCAGCATCTTCAAGGACAAGGGTATGCCCGTCATCGGCTTCACCCCAACCCGCAAGATGACCGCCGGGCAGTGTGCCGCTGCTGGTCTGGAGTATATTACGGCCGACGACATCTATATCCCCTACAACGACGACGCCCCCGACTTCGGAGCCTACGAGCTGGACGGCATACCCTTCGAGTACACCATCCCCGAGAAGATTGAGCTCGCCTGCGCTACGGGCAACTCCTCACAGGAGGTCGTCGACGGCTCGGCCATTGCCGATATTGTCTACCAATGGAACGACGCCGGCTCGCAGGCGGTCGTGGAAGGACTGGCCGAAGGCCTGACCGCCACCGTCACGGGTAACACGCTGACCATCAGCGGCACGCCCCACAGCAGCGGCACATTCATGGTCACCGTCACGGGCAACGGCAGCGAAGGAGTGAAGCCAGTCACCACATTGGGCACCATCACCATCGTGCGGCCATTCCGCGTCATCACGGGCGACTGGTACCCCTTCCACGATGCCGAGTCCGACATGCCTTCAGACCTCCAGCCGATGCTCGCGCTGATTCAGGGCGACAAGAGTGCCACGACCATCGACCCCGAGAAGGAGGAGTCGGCATCCGGCTTCGGCAAAGGTGCCCTCTGTCTGGGCGAGAGCAACGGCGGCTTCACCCTCACCCTGAGCGAGGGCGTGCTCGAGCTGAAAGTGAACCTCTTCTTCACTGGCGGCCGACAGTACAAAATCACCTATACCATGGCCGACGGCACCACCCGCAGCGTCACCACCGAGAAATACAAGAAGGGTGCCTACGGCAGCTATGACATACTGGAAGTGGCTGGCCTTACAGACGAAGACTCCAGGATGAAAGTGCGCAGCCTCAGCTTCCAGCAGAACGACGCCAACGGCGGAGCACGCATCTACGACATGCTCATCAAGGTGCCTGTCGGCAGCGGCGAGGCCACCGGTATTACGGCGGTCGTCAGTTCCCAGGCCGGCAAGCCCCTCAAGGTTGTGCGCAACGGGCGCCTCGTCATCCTGAAGGACGGCATCAGCTACAACATCCAGGGCCAGGAACTGAAGTAGCCCGTCGTATCATCCGGCCAATCTTGCGCAGGGGCATCGGCTATCTGACGGTGCAGGCCATAATTGTCTGTCACCGATGCTGCCAACCAAAAATTCCCATCATCTCTTTCAAAAAAAACACGTGATTGGGGGTGATACTCAGAAACTTTTTGTAACTTTGCAGCCGTAATATACGAAAACAACAAAACCAACAGCAATGAAATCAACCGTAAACAACCATCTGCGGCGGGCGGCCATGATGCTGCTCGCAGCACTGCTCACAACCATGACAGCCTCGGCCGTGACCGTGGACGAAAGTCAAGTAACGTTTTTGACGGCCATCAGGTCAACAGGCGCCCAGGCCTTCAACACGGGCTATACCCACAAGGCCAATACCCGCGTGGAGTTGGACTGCGAGGTGACGAAAAACAATCTGAGCAACTGGGAGGCACTCTTTGGCGGACGTCTTGAAAATATGAAGCACAACGCATTCTGCTTCTTCTCCCGTCATTGGAACCAAACCAGCACTGCTGAAGACAATCCTTGCTTCAACCGTACTGGTCAGGAAAAGAACGGCACAGGCTTTGTCTATGGCGAGCGCATCAAGCTGGTATGTGAGAGACAGACGGCCACATGGTACAAATATTCAGCTCCGACCACCGTCGTTGGCAGCATAACCACTACTGGAACAGCCGACGAGGGCAAGACGCCTATGTTCCTTTTCAATCTTAACACTGCTTCCACAGAAGGTGGTACAAAAGAAGACACGTCACCCTCGGTGATGACGCTCTACGGCTGCAAGATTTACGAGGGTACGACGCTGAAGTGCGACTTCGTGCCTGTTCGTTACAATGGTGAGGTGGGACTCTACGACCGCGTGAACAGGACGTTCGGCGGATCGATCACCAGCACGGTATTCCAGGATGTTGATGACTATGATCGGGCACTCATCGCCATCCATGACGGCCAGAGCTACCGTATATTCACAGTGGTCAATGGCCAGAAGTACTACGTCACCGCCGACGGCAAGCTGTCGACCTCCGTGTCCGACGCGCCGCTGTTCAAATTCACCAAGATTAAAGGCGAGGAATACGAATACGGATTCCAGCTGAAGAACGGCGACACCTATTTCACTAATCCCAAAACAGAATATGAAGCAGCCCTGACGCTGGGGCAACTGAACACGATGAACTCAACTCCCCGCAACACATGGGAAGCACAGGTGTTCTTTCTCAACAGCAATGGCAAGTATGCCATCCGCTCCACTAATGCCAAGTCCGGCCCTTCCGGGTGGGAATCGGTAGGCCGGGCCTTCTGGACGGTCAACGAAGGCCCCAAGGCGGAGTACAGTAGGAATATCAACTACGTCTGGCAGTTGGAGAGCGAGATAGACCTGAACGGCCAAGAGCTGCTCACCAATGGCCAGTGCGACGGTACCTACAACGGTTGGACAAGGACGGACGGTGGCAGCGGCTGGGGCGTCGCCAATGAAAACGGCACCTACTGCTGGGTGTCATCTTACCAAGTATGCACCCTCTCGCAGACCGTCACCCTTTCAGACTTTTCCATCAGTGAGACGGACATCGACAATGGCAAGGTCACCTGTGCGGCATCGGCAGTAATGAAGGCTCCACTACGAAAAGAAACAAAACCTCAGGGGGGGGAAGTGAATAAGGTTTATGTGGAGATGATTGGTGCCAGCAACAATGTACTTAGAACAATCACCTTAATCGACGATACGAAAATCTATCAGGACTGGACTTATTTCAGAACCGAAGGTTTCCAGTTGGCTCCCGGAACCCGCCGGTTGAAGTTCGTGGTCAAGGGACAGGATGCCTGTTACTGGAAAGGCCAGTATGGTCCGTGCTACAGGAGCCTGTCGCTCAAGGCTTCGGTGGAAGGCGGCAGCGCCATCGTTGAGTACCCCGTCTGGCTCGGCGACAAGCAGGTGACCAGCGAGAACCAGAACGACGTCCTCGGCGACGGCACCGTCAGCTATACGCCTGGCAACGGCTCTGGCACGCTGACCGTCAAGACGAGAACGCCCAACCTTCCCGCTGACATTAAAAGCTTTATTAATGCTTTTGATATCGACCTGACGATTGAAGCACCTAACGGACTGGGCCTAAGCGATTTTGAATCGTTAGATTACGGCATCTCTGTGATTGACGGCTCGCTGACCATCAATGGCAATGTGGATTTAGAGTTGCCATACGGAGCCTTACAAGGCATCGAGGCCAAAAACGTTACTATGAGCGGCAATGTGAAAATATCGGGCGGAATGAAAGGAATAGTTGCTACGGGAAGCGTGACCATGCTCTCCGGACTGTGGGAAGTCAGCGGAAATAATGATGCAATCACTGCCAGCAGCCTGACAATTCCTGACACCCACAGGATTGTCGAGCCTGCTGACGGCACATTCAGCGATGGCACTATCGTCAATGCTAATGGCTACAAGGTCAACAGTGCCATCATCGTCGAGGCCAGTGCCGATGCCTACATCATCACGGTCAGGGGCGGCAAGGCGTATGAGGAGGAAGGGTGGGTTTTCTCCTTTGGACGTACTCAAATCTATACTGCCGATGCCGGTAAGCAAGTGTTTGTCGAGCCTGATGTGGTGATGGGTCAATACGTGCTGAGTTGGAACAGTGACGTCAGCGTGAATTTTGAAAAAAACGGGAGCTATGCCGTCTTCACGATGCCCGAAAGCAACGTCACGCTGACACCTGTCAGTGCCAACCAGTATCCCTATAATATCGACGTGAGGCAGGGCAACGAGACAACGGTGGATGGAGATGTGTATAATGCCTTGCTCGATACCTACAAGCCCAACAACTTACACAGTAGCATGGAAAAACTCGACCTTGACGGAGACGGCACGCAAGACCTCCAACTCACTTTTGACATTAGCAACGCACTCACCTTTAAGGCCAAGGCATTGGAGGGCACGAACCTCACGGGTTCCTACTCCGTGACTGAGCCCAACCTCTATAAATACTATCCCATCAACATCGTCTTCTCAGGTGCAGGCCTGCCAACGTGGGCCGGTAGCGGCACGGAGGACAACCCCTACATCATCAGCAGTGCGTCGGAGCTCGACCAGCTTGCCCAGTATGTGAAAGGCTTTGAGGACACGCCCGCCAACACCTTCACCGGCAAATACTTCAAGCTCGGCGCCGACATCACCTACACACACAACTCTGATTGGAACGACGCCACAAGCAAGGAGGACAACTATACGCCCATCGGTTTCCAGCATGACTATGACAAGTATGTATTCAACGGCCACTTCGACGGCGACGGACATACCGTCAGCGGTATCCGCATCCATAAGGATGATTTATACTCGTGCCTGGGACTCTTCGGCAATATCGGCGGCGAGGCTGAGGTGAAGAACGTCATCCTCGACGATACCCGCATCACGGGCTACTATAATTTCGGTGGCATCGTGGGATGTAGCAGCGGCTCTGTCAGCAACTGCCATGTCACCGCCACCGTCACCATTCATTCCGGCTGGGAATATGCAAGGAATGTAGGTGGCATCGTCGGTCTCAACGGCGACCCCAGCCACAACGGCGTTGTCACCGACTGTAGCTGTGCCGCCACGCTGACCCTTGCCGACGGCATCGAGAAAAATACCTGCTACGGCGGCATTGTCGGTATGAACTACAATGGCGAACTTCGCCGGAACCTCGTCGCCGGTGCTACCATACCCGCCACAAGAAATGACTCATATTATGGCTACACCCACGGTGCCATCATCGGCTACAAGTACGGCAAGACCACCCTTGAGCACAACTACTACAGGGACTGCTCGGTTGCGGACACTGCCAACGCCACCGACTGCGGCGTCGGCAGTATTAACGATGGTGTTGCAGCCGACGTCGAGGACAACGACGGGGCCGTGCCCCAGCGCAACGGCGACGTCGACCTTGACGGCGAGGCCAAAAGCATCGATGTCACGGCCTCAGTAGAACAGCTTCTCGGAATAAGGCGCAACAGGCTGACAGAGGTTGCCGCCGACCTGAACAATAACGGGCAGGTGGACATCGAGGACGTGACACGACTCATCGACGCGCAGCAATAAGGCCGTAACGGGCTGTGCTCACAGACGGACATGCTCACAGAATGCTCACACAGAAGGGGACAGCCCCCGCGTGAAGTTGAGCAAGTTAGTCAACCCACCCCTACCCTACGATGGGAGGGGAGAGGCTGTCTTCTGGCAACTTCCCCGACACGAACTTCCGCTCGTGGGTCAGCAGCCACTGTGACGTCAATCATAACGGCGACAGCACGGTCGACATCGTCGACCTGACGCTGCTGATTGAGATGCTGACGGAGTAATTTCTCCCAAAACCCGGTGCCTTTTGCTCGTAACCCGGTGCCTTTTGCTCAAAACCCGGCGCCTTTTGACCGTAACCCGGCGCCTTTTGCCCGTAACCCGGCGCCTTTTGTATCAGTGTCGGTTCAGGTGTCGGTTCCTGCCTCCGAAGGCCGGGAAAGAGCATGGTCTTGTCGATTGTTCCGGCCGTTCCCGCTATTATAATTGTCATTTGTACTTTATATCCTACACTTCCTGCACTCCCTACACCTAAGAAAGTTCAACAGGTGCAGGAAGTGCAGGAAGTGTAGGGTAATTCCTGTGAATAACAATTATAGTGAACAACCGCCAACTGCTCACAAGAGGCAAACCCCGCGTGACCATTGTCTTGAGTTTCGCTTTGGGCGTTTACACGAGTACGGCGGCTTCCTCGACTTTTTCCTCTAATGCTTCCTTTATATACGCATTAATGGAAACACCCGCCTGGAGGGCAAGATGTGCAATCTGGCGATGAATAGCAGGGGTGAGCCTAACATTCAGCACTCCGGTATAACTTTTGTCAGGTTCTATGCCTTCGTCCGCGCAATAGGCGAGATAGTCGTCGACAGCCTCGTGAAAAGCCGCCGTCAGTTCCTTAACACTTTCACCCTCAAAGTTAACCAGGCCATTGATGCCCTCTATCTTGCCAAAAAATATCTTATCCTTGTCACTATAGTTCACTGACCCATAATAACCTTTGTAAGTCATTGTATTCATATCTTCGTTCTCTATTTAATAAAACGTGCTTCTTTCAAATTATCATAAACCTGCTTCAAGGCGTAATGCTTCACGATATTACCCGGATGCGGTTTGTGTAACATGATAGGCCGTTTGGCGCTATTCTTAAATATGACACGAGAACATGACGTTCTGCCTTTGCCACACTTCTCATATCCATAACCCTCGAGCAGACGCTGTAGCTCCTCAAACGTGAAGTCTGACGGCATCGTCAAAAAGCGTTCTCTTAACTTTTCCTTTGTCCCCATGCGGCAGCAATATAAACTAATTCTGCTGCAAAAGTAACTAAAAATTAGTTACAATCCAAATTTATCTGCATTATTTTTGCTTTATGGCACATCATTTCAGATTATTGTGTACAAATGGAGACAGAAACAGGAGGGGGGTATCAGGGACCGATATGGGCAGTGCTCACATTGCCCCTGTGAGCATGAGTGAAAGATTTGACTATTTTTTCCGGTCGGCCAAATACATGCCTAAAAGTATCAGGGCGGAACCGAGGAGGAACCAGACGGTAATCTGCTCGTGGAGCAGCCACCAAGCGAAGAGGATGGTGGTGATGGGGTTGAAGTAGACCCAGTTGGTGGCGACAACGGCACCGAGCTTGCCGATGACCCAGTTCCAGAGGAGGAAGCAGAGCATAGAGGCGACAACACCCAGAAAGAGCAGGTTGAGGAGAATGGAGAAATTAAAGAGCTGAAAAATGGAAGGGCTGGCCTCGTCAGGGAAACAAATATAATAAGGAATGATGGTGACGAGACCATAGATGAACACCTTGCGGGTGATGAAGGTGGTGGAATACTTATTGGCAGCCGATTTCATCAGCAGCGAGTAGACGGCCCAGCAGAGACAGGCGCCGAAGGCCAGCAGGTCGCCGAGGGGCGAGAGGTGGAGCACGAAGTGACCGTTGAGCACGACGACGGCCATGCCTAAGCAGGCTATCAGGGAGCCCGCCGCCTGCATGCGACTGATAGGCTCGCTATGCCGATAGAACAAGGCAAAGAGGAACATCGCGAAGAGCGGACAGGAACAGACGATGAGCGACGTGTTGGTGGCCGTGGTGAAGAGCATGGCGGCGTTCTCAGTCAGGAAATAGAGCGAGCCGCCAGTCAGGCCGAGCCCCACCATCAGCAGTTCGTCGCGCCAAGAGGAAGAGAAAAGTGAGAAGCGATGAGTGCAGAGTTCGTAGCCCAGCAGCAACGTATAGGCGATGATGAAGCGCAGCGTGAAAATCTGCGCCGGCGACAGTCCGCTCTGGAGCAGCATCTTCGTAAACACAAAGGTGCTGCCCCAGATGGCCACCACTATGAAGGCCACAAAATGGTAAAACCACTTTTCACTCTTCACCTTTCACCCTTCACCTTTCACTCTTCACTTTTCACCCTTCACTTTTCACCCTTCACTTTTCACCCTTCACCTTTCACCCTTCACCTTTCACCCTTCACTTCTTCACTTCTTAATCTCAATGTCGCGCTTGACGTTGTTGCGAATCTTCGTGAGATATCCCTTCATGCCGTCGGCATCCTTCTGGTCGATAATCTCGAGAAGTTCCTTCAGCTCGGTGCGAATCTGCGCCACCTGGTCGTGGGTGTAGGGGTTGAACAGGATTTCCTGGAGCAGGTAGTCGTCCTCGTTGAGCACGCCCTTGGCAATCTTCATGTGGCGCTTGAAGGTGGTGCCCGGCGCGTCCTGATGCTTCATGACGGCGGCGAAGACGAAGGTCGAGACGAAAGGAATCGAGAGCGAGTAGGCCACCGTGCGGTCGTGCTCCTCGAAGGTGTACTCATAGATGTTCAGGCCCAATCGCTGGTAGAGGTCCTTGAAGAAGATGCGCCCCATGTAGTCGCCCTCGCTGATG
>JAEEGH010021377.1_pt1 | contig 13372 bp, 8 predicted proteins | sample 9134181 | NCBI WGS metagenome assembly JAEEGH01 (sample SAMN16246544, study PRJNA631951) | gut metagenome | biome: gut microbiome; feature: rumen; material: DP-attached | host: Bos | place: Iran: Karaj | collected 2018-10
GCTGCACTTTCTGAACCGGAAGAACTGAACTTTGCACCTTCTGATGCAATGTCATCTCCCGGTGCAGACTTCTCCTGACTGTTATCAGATCCGCAGGTACTGAAAAATTTTTGCAGTAACGACTCCGGGTTCCCACCCTCTGATATCACTCCCCACCTGATGATCACCGGATTACGATCGTTAATCACATAGAGATCTTTTTCAGGATCGAAATACATCGCCCTGCCGAAACCAAAGACACCGTAAGGATCACTCAGACAGGATACCAACAGACGCTGCTCCCCGGTTACGGCTGTAAAAGCGCCGGCCCTGGAGCTTAAATCCTGCAGAACTTCGTACAGACGGCATTTAAAAACATTCTGCTGAACTGTGCTGTATTCCGAAAATCTTCTGATCTTCGGTGCAAAGCCGACTATTTCCTGAGGAGCATACCACACGGTTTCAAAACGGTTCCAGACCGGAACTGCAAACACCGACAGTGCGGCTCTCCACCCGTCAGGATCATCCGGGTAAAGCTGTTCGATAATGAAATTCTTTAATTTTTTTCTGTTTGCTTCGTCCTTCAGTGAAAAATCCGCCGGACCGCAGACAGCAGTGCTGTCTGTCAGCATCATTGTAATTCTGTATCTTGAATCCATAGCAAAAAAAAAACGGCGGCTACCTGCCGCTCTCATCAAATAAAAAAGGCCGACTTTCCGGTGCCTCCGCCGCACCGGAACTATATTATACTCTTTAGAATTCTACTTTTTTAGAGTCAGTGACAGCTGCTCAGTTTTGAAATTTCAACTTTAGGCTTAACCCCTCCCGCCGTCATGCAGTCAGGCATGGAAAAATCACAAACCACAGCATCCGGCAGAGCGGCGGTAACCGGAACACATGCCGGTTTGAAAGTTAACTTAGGTTCGTCCGGAGAAATTTTAGTATCGGTACCGCAGCGCAGATCACGGCCGTTTCTTCTTACGGTGAATTTTACACTGTCCCTGGTCTGGCGGGAGATCTGATAGCTGTAGAGATCTTTACCGCCCCTGCCGTCTGAAACGATCATACTGATCTCAAAATCAGCAAAGAAGCACGGTTTTACGCTTTTCTGCTCAGCTTCCGGTTCCGGCTGAGGCTGAGGGCGGGGATCTGTCCTGCCGGAACTGTGTCCTGCACCGGTCCGCCCGGTATTATGCTGAACGCGGGACTGAGTGCTGTAACTGTATTTATAATTCGACTGATTTCCTTTAAAGTCTTCAACTTCACCAACAATTTTCCATGCACCTAAAAGAGCCATAATAAGAAAAACAAGTGATATCAGACAGCCGGTGGCCAGCGAGGAAACATCAGACTTCCACTGAGGTTCACTGCGTTTACGGTTCCCGGACGGGCCGGCAGTTTGAGAATTTCCGTCTCTACGGTTATCAGCCACCTCCGGACCGGTTCCGGAGGTTCCGCGTTCCGCCATAGACTGTCCGTCTGCCGTTTCTGATTCATCATTCCCGTCATACGGATCTTCACTGTTACCCATGCCGCAGGTACTGAAAAATTTTTTCAGTGCCGGCTCATGATCTGTACCTGCTGTCACCACTCCCCAGCGGACGACAACCGGAACGCTGTCATTGACAACATAGAGATCTCTGTCGGGGGCGAAATACACCGCCCTTCCGAAACCAAAGACACCTGCAGGATCACTCAGACAGGATACCAGCAGACGCTGCTCTTCCGTCACGGCCGCAAAACTGCCGGCTCTTGTTCTCAGATCATCAAGAACGGCGCACAGACGGCACCTTAAAGCGTGCTGCTGTACAGCACTGTATTCCTGCATTTTTCTGATCTTAGGCGCATAACCGGATATTTCCCGGGGAACATACCATTCGGTTTCAATACTGTTCCAGACCGGAACGGCAAACACCGACAGTGCGGCTCTCCATCCGTCGGGATCATCCGGGTAGAGCTGTTCAATAATAAACTTTCTTAGATTATCCCTGTTTGCATCGTCCTTCAGCGAAAACCCTGCAGGACCGCAGACAGCCGTGCTGTCATTCAGCACCGTGGTTATTCTGTATCTGTCATCCATAGCCTAAAAACCGGCGGCAGGCCGCTCACGGTTAAACAAAAAAATCTTAAATTTCCCGGTTACTCCGGTACCGGTACCGCAGCTGCAGATTACTGCTGTTGCTGCAGCACGGTGCGATCACTGTATACAGTGATCTCCTCCATATGCGGGAAGAAACGGATATCTATTCTGCGGTTGCGGGCATGGGGATCACTGTCTGCATCCTCACCGCCGGGACACACATCACCGGAGCCGGTTCCTTCTGCACAGGGATTAGGTCTCGTATCGGCATATCCGCTTACCGAGAACAGCGGTCTTCCGTCACTGTTGCGGAATTTTTCGAGATCCGCCCCGCTTTCATCCCCGATCATGAAATTCCACACCGAGATGGCCCTGAGGGCTGACAGTCCCCAGTTGCCGAAAATCTCCGGCCGGTTGTAGACCATACTGTCAGTATGCCCTTCAATGAATACGGTATCAAGATAGCCGATGCGCATTTGACTGTCCGCATCCTCTCCGAGGATCTGATAGAGAACCTTCGCCATGGTTCTGACATTCTGACGGTAGCCGGCAGGTACTGAATATTCCCCGCTTTCAAATTTCAGCTGGGAGTCGCGGATATGGATCACATAGTTGCTTCTGTCGGCGGATACGGTAATACCGTGCCGGTCCAGGGCGGATACCACCCGATCCATTACCGCCAGCGTCTGCTCTCTTGAGGAGGAGATTTTCTGATTGACCTCCTCGACATGGTGTCTGAGCTGTTCCTCCCTGGCGAGGATTTCGCGGTATTTTTTCTGGAGTTCCGCCTCCTTCTGCTGCAGTTCGCGGTATTCGCGCTGATCCTCCCGGGCAAGATACATCATGGTCATGGTAATGAGCAGAAAAATAAACAGCAGTCCGGTCATGATATCGGAAAATGACATCCATCCTTCCGGGGAAAAACCGTCATCTACCGGTTTTCTGTGTTTTCTAATCATCAGCCGCCGCCGTTTTCAATTCTGTCTTACCGCAGAGACGCCGACCGTACTCTGCGCCTCAGCACCAAATTTTTTTCACAACTGCCGGTTCCGGCAGTCAGGACCATCCGCACCGCCGCAGCCGGGCATATAACCTCAGATCCGCCGGATTGCAGAGAGCCAGAGAGCAGTTTCCTGCCCCACGGCTCAGTTTGATAATATGATCATCCGCCGCAAATATCAACACAGAGCGGGAAACCGCCGGGAAAAACATGATCTCTGCAGATCTGCAGCGGTGTTCAGCCCCGTTGCGGCCGCCTACGCAGAGCAGAACACACCCTCAGCCATTATCATAAAACTGTACACTGCATACCGCGGTCAGCCGGGAATAATTCCCGGCTCGTTCAGTCAAATTTTTTCCCGTTTACCGTCTCGAAGAGCATAATTCTGACCACACTGTCAACGAGGGAATTAAGCGGCAGAGCCGGATCACATTCAACCGACATCTGTTCACTGACGTTCTGCAGCTGCAGTCCGGTTCTTAACAGCGGTATTGCGGTCAGCCGCCGCTCCTCTCTTCTAATCTTCAGGACTGCATAAACCGAACTGTCGTCGAAGGAGAAAAAAAGTACATTGTTGGACTGATTGTGCTGCACGTAGATGTACAGTTTTCTGATCACATTCTCATGAATAACGTCCAACACGGCCAGCTGTTCCCGATCACTGATTTTTTTAACGGTATCCGGAACATTACTGAATCCGCCGCCCCGGAGTCTTCCGGCAGCTGCATCCTCGTTGTACTGACGGTTCACCGCGGCAATAACATCCTTAAGATAGCAAACCAGCCGGATAATTCTGGAATCATCCCGGTTCTCACCCTGCAGATACAGACGGTAGAAATAGCCGCTCATCTCAACCAGCAGAGGACGGTTGCGGATCTGCACCTCCAGGCAGTTTTTCAGTTTCAGCGCCAGCAGCTGTTTCATTTTTTCAGAAAGGCCGCTTACATCGATCCCCCCGGTACGATCCCCCTTCATGATGATCTGCCTTGCATGATAATAGTAGAGCCTGATATTGAGATATACATCATAGAGCGGATACCGGCGCTGTTCGGCGGAGGTAATCATCCGGTTGTAGTGATCCCGGTATAATGCGAAAAAATTTTCAATCAGATCATCCAGGGAGATTTTTCCGTCGGCGCTGCTGTTTTCATAAAGCAGAGTGCAGATCTGATCCCGGATCTGCGACGGCAGATAGTTTTCACCGGCGATACTTTCAAAAAACGGCACCAGCAGCTCCCGTTCAATACCGAGCTGCGCAATGGCATCAAAGATCTCATTGAACAGCCGCTCTTCATACCGGGAAAAGGATACCGTGGTCCCGTCGGGCATTACCGTCATGCCGCCGTGGCACTGCACCAACGTTTCCTCAATTCTGTTTCTCTCCAGTCCGAAATATCTGGAAATACATCTGAACAGCTCCTCGATACCGTAAAGTACGGTGGAGACACCGAAAATTCCCCAGGAGGCGGAAAAAAGCTCCCGCTGCAGCGGGGGCTCGTCCCCGCCTTCACTGAAATCAAAACGCTGCTCCAGCATTTTTTTCATCAGTTCAATTTTCATCAGATAGGTACAGCTGCCCAGGGACAGCAGATTGGTGGAATTTCTGAGGCAGTCAAGACAGCGTTCAAAGCCGGCGGGGGTGCAGCGCTGCAGCTCCCCGCTTTCACTGTAGACAAAGCCGAGGGGCACCGCCGCCGGCTCCCCTGGAACATTCTCCTCCCTGATCAGAGCGTCTGTGCTTAAAAAAAGTTCATCTGCCGGGAATTGATCCTCCGGTCTGTTCTGCCGGCCGGAAGTGCTGATTTTCCCGCAGGGATCTTCAGCAGCGCCGGACACTTCATCAGCACCCGGGATACACTCCTGCTGCGTTTCGGCAGGATCTGCATCCATCTGCTCATCAGCTATGAAATCCTCCGCGGAGGCCACCGGTGCATCGCCGAAAAGTTTTCCCGAACCTCTGCCGGAACTGTTGTTATCAATCATGGGTTTCTCCCGACTGTAAAAAAACTGCTGTCAAAACCATAGGACGTCAGCGCGTCGAAGGCTCACGGCTCTGGCACCTGCCACCCTTAAGTCTGCTGCGGCAGTCCTGCACCGTTTTCCCCGTGTCACTGCCTGGCCGTACCTCGAACCTGTCGAATTATTTGACAGGTTCAGCTCCGGTTTCTGTCATCCGGAGCAAAGGGAAAACACACCGCTTCAACCGCAAAGCTCACTGCAGGAAGAGCGGTTACAATAAAAAGTGAAAAAGCGGTAATCAGATCTTCACTGCAGAAGGAGATAATCAGTTTTCCATCAGCGCTGATCATCCGCACCTGCGAGCAGGCCAGCGGGCGATCAACCGCATGCATTACCGCCGCAACAGTGCAGTCAAACTGCGGCGCCAGCAGACCGCGACGCAGCAGCGTCACCGTATAGCGGTTGACGAAATGATCCTCCGGGGACTGGCTTATCTGATATACCGCCCGGATCCTGCGGATCTGCAGCAGACATTCGTTTGATTGACCGGATCTAGTGCTGACGGTTCCTCTGCCGAAGTTGAAATAACCGGCATACAGATCTGTAAACCTTACATCCGACGGTCCCCAGTAATACACCGTATGATCCGCCCCAACCGCACCGCCTCCCGGTAGCGACGAGGACAGAAGACGCCGGCGGGATCTGCCGGAGGAACCGCGTTCATTAAAATCCGGCAGGATCACTGCGGCCCGTGGAGCCAGGCGCTCCGCCGCCTCAATAAAACCGCCGCCGTCAATTTTCTCCATGGCGGCGATCAGCCCGTAGATCTGCGCAGCTCCGTCTTCATGAACCGTTATGCCGCAGGAGCTTTGCAGCACACTGCTCAGCATCCCGGGGGTAAAGCAGAAAATTCTGAAACCGCTGCGGCCGCGGAACACCGCCAGCACATTTTCACCGGTTAAAATAAAAAGCAGATCCCCCGATGCCGAGGATGCCAGCGGAAATATATTCTGCCTCATCATAAATCCGTAGAGAGAGCCGTCTGTCCGCCCGAGTTCGGAAACGCGGCGCCCCGAAAGAAAAATTTTTGCAGGGGCGGCGGGAGCCAAAGACAGCAGCCAAAAATGCAGCTGCTGATCATAAGCCGAATCCGAAATTCCCCCGAGACGCAGAAAAATCTCCACCGGCAGCAGAAAAAAATAATTTTTAAGCGTCAGCAGTTCAGCCGGACTGCCCGCGGTATCGCGGCCGATCCTGCTCCAGTCCTGCACCGCCTCGGCGGTACGCACTCCTTCACCGCACATCCTGCGCACCAGGGCCAGTTTTCCCCCGAAACCTGCAAAACGCTGCAGCACCGGCACACTGCGCCGGAAAAATTCATAACATATAAACTGCAGCTGCGGCAGCATGAAACCGAAATCACCGCAGCCGGTCCGCCGGACTTTCATTCTGCCGTTATCCACCCGGATCAGTACAAAGCCGCTTCCTTTCTTAAGAGTTGCATTTGCATCTGAAGCAAACTCCCGGGGTACCGCCGCCGGAACTATAGAGCCGATCCAGCGGTACATCCGGTTCAGATAACTGCGGATCTGAAGACTGTCCGAGGTACGGGACATTATGAAAGCGACCATCCGGATACAGATGTTTTCAAACAACGGGGTATCCGCCGGCACCCGGTACTTTCCGAAGGAGGCAGACAGGGTGACCAGCCGTTCAAGCAGGCGTTCCGGTGCAGAAAGCTGCTGATCCAGCACAGCCGCCTCGGATGCATCAGGAACAGGATCAGCGGGATCGTTGCTGCCGCACAGATAAAGCTCCATTCTTCCGATCTTGGCTGAATAGGAGGAGACGATCCGTTCAAACAGCAGCGGAACAATAAAGGATGAGGATGCTCCGGCGGGACGCATCTGCGCTGCCTGCAGAAGTTCAGCTTCAAAGGGACTGCCGTAAAGCACACTGCGCAGGCACTGCGCCGGAAGCCGGTCATAGAACACCGCCAGCAGAGAAAAAAGCCGTCTGCAGCAGCTGCTGCGCTGCGGTTCATCAAGCATGGCCGGATTGCAGATCCAACTGCGACGGAACAGCTCGGGCATTCCGGAGCGTTCCCCGGCCCCGTCGTCACCAAGCACCCCGCACAGATAGTTAAAGGCCTCATCCCGGTAACAGCGGTTCCCGATCGGATCAGCAAGAAACTGATCTATGCGGGCAAACAGCTCCCCGGCACTGCGATCAAGGGCGGCACCGGTGCTGAAAAGCTGCGAAACAAAGGGGGCGAACAGATCTCCGATCTGTTTCTCCAGCGCACCGTAATCAGCAAGATCACCTGAAACCATAAACACCGCCGTCAATCCGGAACCAAAATCCGGCCGTTACTTTTTTCCCGTACCGGCCCCGCGGCTGTTCCCGGAAATCTGTTCAAGATCCCCCAGCACAGTCTTCATTTTCTGCATATTATCCCTTACCACATCAATCCAGCAGCGGTTGAGTTCACCGATATTGTGCCGCAGCAGTTCCGTATTCTGCTGCCCTGTCTGCTCAATGCGCTGGGCGAGGCGCTCATATTCCTGCTGCAGACTGAAGGAAACCGTATCCCGGAATCCGGCGATCTCGCGGCAGGAACGCTCCAGCCCCCCGGCCAGAAGACCGAGAGTCTCCTGATACTGTTTCTGAAGTTTGACAAATTCACTGAAACCGGAGGCGTTGCGGACCATCTGATCCTGATAACGGGCCACACCGGCAAGGATCTCCGAGAGAGAGTCAATGCGCTGCTGCACTTCAGCGGCAAGACGGCCCATGGCCTGCTGGCTCCGGGAAGCCTCCTCAAGCAGACGTCCGTTCGTTCTGCCGGACTGTTCGAAGGAGGCGGAAAGCTTTGAAAAATACTCGCCGGTCTGACGCATCACCCCGATGTACTTTTCGGCATTTTCAGTTACCGAACTGTATTCACGCTGAACCTGATCAATCAGATCTTTGTGCTGCAGCTCCCACTGTTCAAACTTCTGTCTGATATGTTCGGCGGCATCGTCCTGGGCTGCCACCAATCTTCCGGCAGCCTTTTCAAGTTCACCGGACTGACGGTGGAGCACTTCAAGGAAACTGTCACGGAACATATCAATGGCGGCTCTCACCTCGCCAAGGGTGTGATCGTTGACATCAGCCACATACTCACTGATAGCGGAGGCAATTTTTCCGGCCATGGCGGAGGAGGTGCGGTCAAGACGGTCGCACAGCAGGACTCCCAGATTGCGGACTGCGGCCTCAACCCCGCTGTTTGCGGATGGAATCAGGTAGGGATAGAACACACTGTTGATATTATCCTGCAGGTTTCTGATTTTACGGGAGGACAGCAGTCGCGCCCCGCTGATCACCAGCGAATAGACAATGCTGAGCAGAACGCCCCAGATGGAGGTTATGAAGGCGGTGGAGGCACCGGAAATCAGATCGCTGACATTGCTGCGCAGCATTTCCTCATGGCCGAGTTCACCGGCACGCAGCGGTTCCAGACTGAGCAGCAGTCCGACAAAGGTTCCCAGCACTCCGAAAGCGGTGAGCACCGCCGGGATCATAAGTCTGGAAAAATGCAGACTGCGGCTTCCCACCGTCTCCTCATTGAAAAAATCCGCAGCCGCGCCGGTACTGCCGTAGGCGGTGCGGGAGCCGCAGCGGTATGGAAGCAGTGATCCGGCAAAAAGGCTGACGAAACTCATTGCTCCGCGTCCGGCTAGATCAGCCATCGCTGCATCGGCAGTTGCAGTAAAACTGTCACTGCCGCGCAGATCTAAAAACAGCCTCCGGTTGACTGTTGCCGCCGTTCCCCCCTCCTCAGATCTGAAAACCGCAGTTTTCACCAGCAGGGAGAGAAGAAAGATGGACAGTGTGGCCAGCACCCACCAGAAGGCAATATGCTCACCGGTTGAACCGTCCCCGCCGCGGGGGAACAGAAATCCGATACTCTGCGGAAGCGAGCCGCTGCTGTAGCCTGTGCACACCGCTGCAGCAAGAATGGCGCCGAGGACGATCCCGGCGGCAAAGCAGGCATAGACACCGCTGTCGGAAACTTTTCTGCATGGAGTCTGTGACATGCCGCGGAAGAAGATTTCAAGCTGACGGCCGCAGGCATACTGCGGTTCAGGCTCCGGCTGCAGTTCCGGTTCAATCCGCTCCTCTGCGGATCCAGTCTGCGGAGGCTCCTGCGGTGCCGGATCCTCTTCCGGTTCCGCCACCACTTCGGTTTCAGTGCCGGATGATGCGGAGGCTTCGGTCTCAATCAGGCCGGCAATATGATTTTTTGAATCCTCGACATCCGCCGCAGTCGGTTCGGAAAGTACAAAGGCTGATATGCGCGGGCGCACGTAGCCGAGCACTGTATCACCTGCTAGAAGCCGGATCTCCACCACCACGGTCTGGCCGAGGGACTTGATCAGATTGACCAGCTGACGGTTGAGTGAAATCACCGTTTTTCCGGTCAGCGGTCTTTTCGGATAAAGGGCGCGCAGTGCCAGCGGTTCACCTGAGTTCACCCACCCGTAGCGCTCCTCGTTTTCAATCCAGGCGGGAACCAGCGAACGATCGTCGTTCCTGCTGATTTTGAGTTTCAGTTCCCCCGGTTCCACCCGGTGATCAAGCACCAGAGTTATCCGGTTGTCTTCAAATTCAAGTTTGATCATTGACAGTGCAGTTCTCCGTAACTACCGGCTCCGGTAAAAACCGGATCATCCGCGCAAATCACCGCTGTTGCTCCTTAGGACAGATACTCAGCTGTGAAATATGCATGTTCACACTCACCCCTTCCGATGAAATAATTCCGCTGCAGTTCGGCATGGAGAAATCACAGCTCACTGCCGGCAGATCTTCAGGAACCCTGCCCTCGCACTGCGGTTTGAATTCAACCCGCAGATCTTTTCCTTTCATTACCCTGGTGCTGCCGCACGGAAGCAGATTTCCGTTCTTCTTCACCGAAAAGGTCACATGGCGCATTGACTGATGGGAAACCAGATAGGTGTATAAATCCCTGCCGTTCTTTCCGCCCGGCATATTCAGATCTATATCAAAATCGGCAAAATAGCAGGATGTCGGATCATCACCGGAAATCTGCGGTTCTGATGAAGCACCACTGTTTTCATTCTTCTTAACATCGGCCACCACTTCGTTGTAGTCGGTTCTGGCACCGGTAGTGTCATCGATGATATAGTTGTCCTTCGGTCCGTCGGTATCAATCACCCGGACTCCTGATTTATCCTTAGGGGTGCGGTTTGCGGCCGTAACGGGCTCTTTGTCCGAAAGATATGTGGTGCTTGATGAAGTGGCCGGTGCTGCTCTTACCGGTTCGTTTGAAACCACAACCGCCGGATGATCTTCGTCCGGTACCAGAGGACAGTCGGAAGTATATATAACTTCGCCGTAATCTGTTCCGGTTGCACAGATAACTGCAGGTTTTCTAGTTTCAGTTGAAGCTGAAGGTTTTTCCGCAGGCTTTGCACTGCTGTTATCTTTCTGAGCCGGTCTGTCGGTAACAGTGAATTCACGGGTGACACCGGTTCCGTCTGCAGATTTTATCACCACATTATCACCGTCACGGGTGGCACTGAGGTAGGAGGAATCAGCACCGTCTTTTCCTGCGGCAGGCTTTTCACTGCCGTGTGCCGGCTGTTCCTGTGTTTTGACAGCAGGCTTTGTTTCACTGACGCCGGCGGATACTGCATCAGTAGTGCCATCGCCAGGCTTCTGAGTGGTGACAGCAGGAGCTGGAGTATGGGATATTTCCACTGAAGGAACATCCGGTTCACCGTTAATTGATTTATCTCTGCCAGAAACTGATGAAGGTCCGGCAGAATGTCCCGAACTGCTGACGGTAACCGACGGACGTGGTTTGTGAACAGCCGGTGCGGCAGGTTGCGGTTTTACTGCCGGCTCCGGCTTTGCGGTATTCACAGCTGCAGGAGCAGGTTTCACAGTCTCTGACTCAGGATCGCTGAAAGATTTTGACAGCGACAGAAGCAGCAGAAATACAAGAATGAAAATAACCGCAATCATGAGAATAAAGCAGCCAATCCCGCCGGAACCTCCGCTGTTACCGGATTTTTTATCACTGACGTTACTGCGGTGGCGGTTTTCATTTTCTTTGGCGTAAAATGCGTCATCAGACCTGCCGGAAGGCTTGAAACCGTATTCCATGGGATCCGCGGAGGAACTGTTGACGGTCTCATCCGTGGTACTGTTCTCCGGAATACTTTGCTCATTATCTTCTGAAAAAGAACTGAAAGCGGCGGTCGCTGTTTTTTCCTCATAGAATGTTTTTTTCTCCGGCTGTACAGTTTCTGACTCAGCTCTGTCTGTATCCATCTTCTGCTCCGGTTCGCAGCTGTGGACCTTATAAAAGATCTGACCGGCGGCACTGTCGGCGGATTTATCCTTCAGACCCCATCCGGCAATAATCGGATCGTGATCGTTGATCACGTAGATATCCTCCTCCGGATTGAATTCAAGTGCACAGCCGTACTTGTAGAACCGGTATGGATCGTAAAGATAGGAGATTAAAACCTTCTGCTCTGCAGATTCAGGATCCTCTGCAGCCTTCATGGCACGGTTTCTCAGATCTTCGATAATCCCGATCAGTCTCTGGGTGATCTCCTGCTGAACATTCTGATCATATTCGGAAAGTTTCCGGATCTGCGGTTTGAATCCGAAAATTTCTGAGGGAACAAACCATTCGATCTCACTGCTGCCGTAAATCGGGCTGGCAAAAATGGAAACAGCTCTTCTTCCGGCTTCTGGATCACTGCGGTACAGCACCTTTTCAATGTAAAGCAGAAGTCTTTTCCAGCATCCGCTTTCACTTAAAGGAAATCCCATTGATCCGAGAACTGAAAATCTTTCCCTCGATCTTGAGGTTATTTTGTAACTGTCATTCATACACGCTCCCACTCACTGACAGCCGCGGCCGAAAGTCGCTGTTATGGCATTAAAGATAAAAATGTTTCCGGCAGAGTCCGACGGGCGGACAATCCTTTTTTAATTCTATAGTCAGTGGGCAAAATCCTCAATTACCTGCAGTCAATATTGTGCAAATATGTGAAATTTCGCGCTTTTGGGAGGAATGAAAAGACAAGATCCGGACAGTGGATTAGAAATTGAAACTTTCCGCCCCGGAAAACATACTTTCCATATTTACGACAGAAGATGTATCCCAGTAGCCGATCGGCTGATTGAAAGATTTAGCGCCACCAAACATACAGCTCAGATTAGTAACATCCGAGATATCCCAGTCAGCTAGCGGCTGATTGAAATTAACTGCTTGAGCAAACATAGAGTTCTAATCCTACGTCGTCTTTAATACGAACCTAAAATGTAGTAAAAAGGTGTGTAAAACGTTGATATATAAGGGATTGCAGAAACAAAATAAATTCGACCGCAGCCAAAATAAAAGACAAATAACTTACAGTCGTGTTACTTTTTCTCCACGGTTCAATTATATGCCACTACACTATCTAAATAATTGAAAAATAAAGAAAAATTTAAATATGTATGGTCCTCTAATTTTTTGGGTAAAATCCTACCATAATAGCAGAAACAGGATTTATTCAAAATCTTAAGCCCATCTGCTTTAAATAATTCTAGAGCCATTCCTCCGCTTCACTATGTTGTTCTTACGCGTTCTCTGCTACTGTTGTTGTTTTTGCCGTTGTCGTTCTATCATTTCATATACATCTTTATTTCTTTCTGTATTCTTTACATCCCACTTATCAATCGGCTGATTGAAGGAATCAGCACCATCGAACATACAGCCCATATCAGTAACATTTGAAGTATCCCAATCTCCTATCGGTTGATTGAAGATTTCGGCACCGCGGAACATACTGCCCATATTGGTAACATTTGAAGTGTCCCAATCTCCTATCGGCTGATTGAAGGATTCAGCCAAAAAGAACATACAGCCCATATCAGTAACATTTGAAGTATCCCAATCTCCTATCGGCTGATTGAAGGATTTAGCCGAAAAGAACATATAGCCCATATCAGTGACATTTGAAGTATCCCAATCTCCTATCGGCTGATTGAAAGATTCAGCATTCCAAAACATACTGCCCATATTGGTAACATTTGAAGTGTCCCAATCTCCTATCGGCTGATTGAAGGATTCAGCCCAAAAGAACATACGGTTCATATTCGTTACATTTGAAGTATCCCAATCTCCTATCGGCTGATTGAAGAATTTTGCCTCATAGAACTTACATTTCGCACTTGAACATGCTTAATTATCGCCTTTGATATAGGTGCAATAGTCAAGGAGTAAGCTCGGCTCTTATTGAGACTAGCATATTGTAAATTCGATTAATATAGAGGTTCGTCACAAA
>JAEEGH010021379.1_pt1 | contig 13372 bp, 13 predicted proteins | sample 9134181 | NCBI WGS metagenome assembly JAEEGH01 (sample SAMN16246544, study PRJNA631951) | gut metagenome | biome: gut microbiome; feature: rumen; material: DP-attached | host: Bos | place: Iran: Karaj | collected 2018-10
CGGCTTTTGGACGGAGAAGATTTCAGCGTCAGCCTATGAGGTAGATATGCCTGCTTTTGAAGGATACGAAGGGGCGGAAACGATCGATGTTGACGGAACGTGGGCGTATGGCAGCGTTGAAGAAGGCTATTACAGCTGGTATCAGATTACTGCACTGGATGGAGTTCGATTTTATAAGATCACGCTGCAGGCCCGTACTCAATCAAAGCCTATGAGATGCTACATGTATGACAGTAAAGGGGCTGGTATGATCAAAGAATTGACTGCATCAGGGACATCAGTCAGCAGAAGTAACAGTACCTATGTAAAGCTTACCGCCGGGGAGACCTATTACATCTGCGTTTATCCGGTCAGTACTTCTGCAATAGGAGCAGGCTATGGTCTTGCTGTTGATAATGAGGTGGATTTGGAAGGCGATGACATCTCCACTGCTGCGGATTACAATCTCGGAGAGTCTGTAACCGGACATCTGATCGATTACAGAGGTTCTGAGGATACTGTCCATGATGAGGATTATTTCAGATTTCAAACCGACTCTACCGGCGGGAGCTATGAGCTGAAAGCAATGAATATCAGTTATAAAGGCAATTCCGGGTCTACAGGTACGATCAAGGTTCAGATCCTTGAGCAGGGTGGAATTCCTGTGGATGATGAGGAGATGTCAGTTAACAGCAAAGAAAAGACAAAGTCTTATGAATTAAACAAAGACACTACCTATTATGTATATGTGTATGGGGTTGGAAACGGGTTAGGAACGATTGACGGAGATTATTCTTTCTCGGTCACCAAAACAGGCGGGGCTTCCGACCCGGTAGATCCGGAAGATCCTGTAGAACCTGAACCGGTAGAAGAGGATTGCACTGTTACATTTAATACCGCCGGAGGCAGTTCTGTTGATCCGCAGAAGGTGGAAAAAGGATTGACAGTAACCCGTCCTGAAGATCCAACTAAAGAAGGATATACGTTTGCGGGCTGGTATGCGGATGCGTCGTATAGCGAAAAATATGATTTTGACAATCCCGTTAACGGAGACATCACCCTCTTTGCGAAGTGGGAGGAAAATGAACCCGAGCCGGAACCGGAAGAGAAACTCGAATCGGAGATCACCGCTTCCCGGACGGTGCTGAAAGCGAAGACCCTGAAGAAAAAGAGCCAAAAGGTGGAGATCCTGGTAAAGGGGTCTGACGGTCAGGTGACGATCGTGGACGAAACGAATTCCGCAAAGCTCTCGAAAAAAGTATCCATTTCCGGAGACACGATTACTTTCAGGAAAAAAGCGAAGAAAGGAACCTATGTTTTCAAAGTGACCTCCGCCGCAAGCGGGAATTACAAAGAAACAGTAAAATTGGTCACGATTTATGTGAAATAGCTGCCACGGGAACAATACCATCTTCCAAAGAATCTGGAGAAGAGTATTACGTTGACACGGACGATGCTGCCCGAGTTTGTCCGCAAAAAGAGACATACATAATAAAGGTGAGAGCCGCCAGCGAGGCGGCTCTCACCTTTATTGTTAACGTTGACCGGGACAAGGGCATGAAGATATCATGTTTTTCCTCTCACGGATCGGTTAGGTTGAAATGAGTCAGAAAGAACCATCCCCTGCCGTATGGAAAATCTCATCTGCCAGTTTCCGGACTGTTTCCAAAGGAAGATTTGTACACTCGGATACCTCTTCTAAAGAAACTCCTTTTTGAAGAAACTTCTCTGCAATTTCTTTTGTTACATTTTGGGTCACGCTTGCAGTTACGCTTTTAGTCACTTCTCTTGTCACTTCTTCCGCCCTCTGGTCCAACGCTTCCTGCATTTCTTCTGCAAACATCTGATCAATAAATGTCATCTTCAACCTCCCATAGATTTTTGTTCTCATTTCCTTTGTGATGATATGGTTTGCGAAGGTCACCATTCCGGCCATGATCTTGCCGGATTTCACCGGATCCGGAACCTGATCCGTCAGATCAATGATCCTCTCGACTGCCTTGTTTTGCCGATCCTTTTCCCGGTATGTAAGAGGGAGAATGATCAGAAGCATAATGTCTTTATCCGAGATTGGTTCTCCTGCTTTGATCTTTCTTTCTATATCCGCAGTGATCTGATCCCCATCCAGCTCAGAAAGAAAACCTTCCTGCAACTCCACCCGAATAGCCCCCTGATCGAAGACCCGCTTCGTAGAGCTGCTTTTCACATCTGCAGTATAGATCACAATAAGCCGCAGTTTCTCCGGGAAATCTCCATGTTCCTTCAGCCATTTTTCAAAGATACGGGGAACGTATCGTAAATACTTTACAATATTTTTTTTGCTATATTCGCTTTCATAATCAATCAGCGCAACCGATCCGTCTTCTAACAAGAAGAGCTGATCAATGCGAAGTTCATTGGCCTCTACCGCCGGAAAATCTGCCGGAAGCATATCAATGATCCGGGGTACATGAATCCCGTATACTTCAAGAGACTTGTTTTTTAATGATTCGCCAAAGACCTTGGATGTAATATCCTTGTTCTGCCAGGCGATCCCGTTGTTCGTTTTTTCCGTAATGATTCCTCCTCTCGATTATAGTCCGTTTTTCTTGTTACTTCAATCGGAAAAGCTTGGCCGAACGGCCTTTGAATTTAGAATTGTTTCCGAAATGATGCGTAGAGTATAGCATGGACGGGAAGGGCTGGCAAGGGGAAAATGAGTCAGACTCCGTTTAGTGCCGATCAGGAAAACAAAACGTATGCAAAGAATGGATTTATCTGAATTAATGTGCTATGATATTGAGAAGTTATGTGGTTTTACACGGTGTTGAGTTTATAAACAGGGATAAGGTATGAAGATATTTCCGGATTTACAAGAAATTAGACGGTTGGCGGAGGATGGGCGATATAAGGTCGCGCCGGTCTGTACGGAAATCTTGTCGGATCTGTGCACGCCGATCGAGGCGCTGCGGATACTGAAAAATGTATCAAAGCATACGTATCTTCTGGAGTCGTTGGAGGAAAAGGATCGGTGGGGGCGGTATACGTTCCTAGGGTACGATCCGGTTTTTGATATCACCTGCATCGACGGAAAGATCAGGGCCGGCGATAGGGAGATCGAATCGGGTGACCCTACGGCGTTTTTACGTGAGCTTTTGAAGGACTATAAGAGCCCGTCCATGAAGGAACTGCCGCCGTTTACAGGAGGGCTGGTTGGGTATTTTTCCTTTGACTATCTGACCTACAGCGAACCGACCGCAAAGCGGCAGACCGAGGATACGGAGCATTTCATGGACTGCGACCTGATGCTCTTTGATAAGGTCATTGCGTTTGACCATCTGAAGCAGAAGATCTTTCTGATCGCGAATTGTAAGCTAAATGATCCTGAGGGCAGTTTTGATAAGGCGGCAACAGACCTGGCCGAGATGAAAAAACTTCTGGCCGAGGGCGAGAAGAAGGTCGAAAAGGGTGGTGTCCTGACCGGGGATGTAACGCCGCTTTTTGATAAGGCTGCGTACTGTGAAATGGTCGAAAAAGGGAAGAAGTATATCACCGAAGGCGACATCTTCCAGATCGTTCTCAGTAACCGTCTTTCCGCGCCCTTTGAGGGAAGCCTTCTGAACACGTACCGGATCCTTCGGACACTGAATCCTTCCCCCTATATGTTTTATTTTTCGGGCACGGACGTAGAGGTGGCCGGGGCTTCGCCGGAGACGCTCGTGAAGCTTGAAAACGGCGTCCTGCACACATTCCCGCTGGCCGGGACCAGGCCGCGGGGGAAGACGGAGGAAGAGGACCGGCAGCTTGAAAAGGAACTTCTTGCCGATGAAAAGGAGCTGGCGGAACACAATATGCTCGTGGACCTTGGGCGAAACGACCTCGGGCGGATCAGTAAGTTCGGGACTGTGTCGGTGGAGAAATATATGGAGATCCAGCGGTATTCGCATGTCATGCACATTGGCTCGACGGTCCGCGGCGAGATCCGTGACGATAAGGATGCGCTGGATGCGATCGAAGCGGTGCTGCCTGCGGGAACGCTCTCCGGAGCGCCGAAGATCCGGGCGGTGCAGCTCATCGGAGAACTCGAGAATAATAAGCGCGGGATCTACGGCGGCGCGATCGGATACATCGATTTTACCGGCAATATGGACACCTGCATCGCGATCCGCATTGCCTATAAAAAGAACGGAAAAGTCTTCATCCGCAGCGGCGCGGGGATCGTTTATGATTCTGTGCCGGAAAAGGAATATGAGGAGTCTTTGAACAAGGCGAGAGCCGTGATCCGGGCGCTCGAAGAAGCGGGAAAGGAGGACACGTTATGATCCTTCTCGTTGATAATTACGACAGCTTTTCTTATAACCTTTATCAGTATGTGGGAGAGTTGAATAATGACATCAAAGTGATCCGGAATGACGAGATGGCGCCTGCCGGGATCGAGACGCTTGCTCCCGATAAGATCATCCTTTCACCGGGCCCGGGGCGGCCGGAAGACGCGGGATACCTTATCGATATCGTAAAAGACCTGGCGGGGAAGATCCCGATGCTCGGGGTCTGCCTTGGGCATCAGGCGATCTGCGCGGCTTTCGGGGGCGTTGTGACCTACGCCGAAAAGCTCATGCACGGGAAGCAGTCGGTCGCAAAGCTGGATCTTTCCTGTCCGCTGTTTCAGGGACTCTCTGAGGAAACGCCTGTGGCACGGTATCATTCGCTTGCGGCGGATAAGGCGAGCCTGCCGTCCTGCCTTAAAGTGACGGCGGAGACCGCGCAGGGCGAGATCATGGCCGTGCAGCACACATCCTTCCCCGTCTACGGCCTGCAGTTTCATCCGGAATCGATCCTGACCCCGGAGGGGAAGAAGATATTAAAGAATTACCTGGAGCTATAGAAGGGAGTATTTTATGATCAAGGAAGCCATCATTAAGATCGTGAATAAAGAGGATCTGACGTATGACGAAGCGGTTGCCGTCATGAACGAGATCATGAACGGGGAGACGTCGCCGACGCAGAACGCGGCATTTCTGGCAGCGCTGTCTACGAAGAGCGCGAACATGGAGACCACGGAGGAGATCGCGGGCTGCGCGGCAGCGATGCGCGACCATGCCATTAAGTGCGAAACGGGAATGGATACGCTCGAGATCGTCGGGACCGGCGGGGACAATGCGATGAGCTTTAATATTTCGACGGCGTCCGCGTTTGTGACGGCGGCCGGCGGGATCCCTGTTTCCAAGCACGGGAACAGGGCGGCGTCTTCCAAGTGCGGAACGGCGGACTGCCTGGAGGCGCTGGGGATCAATATCGATCAGGATCCGGATCTGTGCAGAACACTTCTTAAAGAGGCGGGCATGTGCTTCTTCTTTGCGCAGAAGTACCATACGTCGATGAAGTATGTCGGGGCGATCCGTAAAGAACTGGGTTTTCGAACCGTGTTTAATATTCTGGGGCCCTTGACGAACCCGGCAAGCCCGGCGATGCAGCTTCTGGGGGTGTATGACGAACACCTTGTGGAGCCGCTGGCGCAGGTTTTGATGACGCTCGGCGTGAAACGCGGCATGGTGGTCTATGGGATGGATAAACTGGATGAGATCTCGCTGAGCGCGCCGACGAAGGTCTGCGAATGCAAGGGCGGATGGTTTAAGACTTACATGATCACGCCGGAGGAATTCGGCCTTAGCCGCTGTAAAAAGTCGGATCTTGTCGGCGGGGAGCCGGCGGAAAACGCGGAGATGCTGATCGATGTCTTAAAGGGCGTGAAAGGGCCGAGAAGGGACGCAGTGCTTTTAAACGCGGGAGCGGCGCTTTATATCGGCGAGAAAGCAAGTGACTTGAAGAAGGGCGTGGAGCTTGCTGCGGAGCTCATTGACAGCGGCAAGGCAATGAAGGTGCTGGAAAAAGTAAAGGAGATCAGTAACCGGGCATGACTATTTTGGATGAGATCGCCGCGGCGACCAGTGAACGGATCGAAGCGGAGAAGAGAAAAAAACCGTTTAACGTGATCAGGCGGGAAGCGGAATCGGAACCGAAGGAAGGCCCTGATTTTGAAGGGGCGCTGCGAAGGGAAGGCCTGTCCTTTATCTGCGAGGTGAAGAAGGCTTCTCCGAGCAAGGGCGTGATCGCGCCGATCTTTCCCTATATTTCGATCGCAAGGGAGTATGCGGAGGCGGGCGCAGACGCGATCTCGGTGCTGACGGAACCAAAGTGGTTTTTAGGGGATAATTCCTATCTGCGCGAGATCACGGAGAATATCAACACGCCGTGCCTTCGGAAGGACTTTACGATCGATCCGTATATGATCTGTGAGGCAAAGCTCATCGGAGCGGCGGCGGTGCTGCTCATCGTTTCCCTGCTTTCGGAAGCAGAATTGAGAGAGTACAGGGAGATGACAGAAGACTTCGGGCTCAGCGCTCTGGTGGAAACGCATGACGCAAAGGAGATCGAAACGGCGCTGCGATCCGGGGCAAAGATCATAGGGGTCAATAACCGGAACTTAAAGGACTTTTCGGTGGATACTGGCAACAGCAAGTCGCTCAGGGAGCTCGTTCCGAAGGAAGCGGTCTTTGTTTCGGAAAGCGGCATTCAAACACCGGACGATACACGCGCGCTGCGGGAAGCCGGCGTGGACGCCGTGCTGATCGGGGAAGCCCTGATGCGGGCGGAGAAGAAGAAAGAGATGCTGGAGGCGTTCAGAAACTAGCACGTTTTAAAAACGGAGGAAGGTATGACAAAGATAAAATTGTGCGGACTGAAACATGCGCAGGATATTGATACGGCGAATCTTTTGAAACCGGACTACGTCGGCTTTGTGTTTGCACAGAACAGCCGGAGAGCGGTGCTGGACGGGGAAGCGGCGGATCTGAGGGCGCGGCTGGACCCTTCGATCCGGACGGTCGGCGTTTTTGTGAAAGAGCCGTTGGATCATATCGAGCAGCTCCTTTTGAACGGTATTATCGATGTGGTGCAGCTCCATGGGGGCGAGGATATGGCCTATATCCATCAGCTCAGGGCGAGGACGGACAAGCCCATCTGGAAGGCGTTTTCAATGAATGCCAGAGAGGATGCTTTCTTTGCGCAGCAGAGCATGGCGGACCTCGTGCTTTTGGATTCGAGTGACGGCGGATCGGGGACACTTTTCAGCTGGGGACTTTTGGATGAGATCAGCCGGCCGTATTTTCTGGCGGGCGGGCTGACGCCGGAAAACGTGAAGGATGCAGTGAAAATGCTGGATCCGTATGGTGTGGATGTGAGCTCCGGGATCGAAACCAACGGGAGAAAGGATCCGGAGAAGATGAAAGCCTTTGTCAGCGCAGTGCGCAGAGCAAACGGCGTTGGCATGGAAGGAGAGTAACATGTCGGAAAGAAAGGGAAGATTCGGGGAGCACGGCGGACAGTACATGCCGGAAACCCTGATGAATGCAGTGATCGAGCTTGAAGAGGCGTATGAAAAGTGGAAAAACGATCCTGTTTTTGTGAAAGAACTGGAGGATCTTTTCCGTGATTATGCGGGCAGGCCGTCGCTGCTTACGCTCGCGGAGAAGATGACAAGGGATCTCGGTGGAGCGAAGATCTATCTGAAAAGAGAGGATCTAAACCACACCGGTTCGCATAAGATCAATAATGTTTTGGGCCAGGCGCTGCTTGCGAAGAAGATGGGGAAGACCCGGCTTATCGCAGAAACCGGTGCCGGGCAGCACGGCGTGGCGACCGCAACGGCGGCGGCTCTACTTGATATGGAATGTGTGGTCTTCATGGGCGAAGAGGATACGATCCGGCAGGCATTGAACGTCTATCGGATGCGGCTTTTAGGCGCCGAAGTGATCCCGGTGAAGACCGGAACGAAGACCTTAAAGGATGCGGTTTCGGAAGCGATGAGAGAGTGGACGTCCCGCATCAGCGATACGCATTACTGCCTCGGTTCCGTGATGGGACCGCACCCCTTCCCGACGATCGTCCGGGATTTTCAGGCGGTGATCAGTAAGGAAATGAAAGCACAGATCCTGGAAAAGGAAGGGAGATTGCCGGATGCGGTGATCGCCTGTGTGGGCGGCGGGTCGAACGCGATGGGAAGCTTTGCGAATTTTATCGAAGATACGTCGGTACGGCTCATCGGGTGCGAAGCGGCCGGCAGGGGGATTGATACATTTGAAACAGCGGCAACGATCAATACCGGGCGTTCGGGGATCTTCCACGGCATGAAATCCTATTTCTGCCAGGATGAGTACGGGCAGATCGCGCCGGTGTATTCGATCTCGGCAGGACTTGACTATCCGGGGATCGGTCCGGAACACGCCTATCTTCATGATATCGGCAGGGCGGAATATGTGCCGGTGACCGATGAAGAAGCAGTACAGGCGTTTGAATATCTTTCCAAAACAGAGGGAATTATTCCTGCCATCGAATCCGCGCACGCGGTTTCAAAGGCCATGGAACTGGCACCGAAGATGGCGAAAGACCGGATCATCATCGTGACGATCTCGGGACGCGGGGACAAGGACTGCGCCGCAATCGCGAGATACAGAGGGGAGGATCTTCATGAATAGGATCAGGGAAGCATTTTCACACGGGAAAGCGTTCATCCCGTTTTTCACCTGCGGCGATCCGGACCTTGCGACGACGGAACGCGCGATCCGCTTGGCGGAACAGAACGGCGCTGATCTTGTGGAGCTTGGGATCCCCTTTTCCGATCCCACCGCAGAAGGCCCGGTGATCCAGGAAGCCAGCATGCGTGCGCTAAAGGGCGGCGCGACAACGGATAAGATCTTTGACATGGTCAGGTCACTAAGAAAGGACGTGAAGATCCCGTTTGTATTTATGACGTATGCCAACGTAGTCTATTCCTATGGAGCGGAAAAATTCTTTTCGCTGTGCCAGGAGACGGGCGTGGACGGGATCATCCTGCCGGACCTGCCGTTTGAGGAAAAGGGAGAATTCTTAGAGATTACCCAAAAGTATGAGATCGCCTTGATCTCGATGATCGCGCCGACCTCGGAGGACCGGATCGCGCGGATCGCGAGGGAAGCAGAAGGGTTTTTATACATCGTGTCCAGCCTCGGCGTGACCGGTACGAGGACGAATATATCGACGGATATCGGTTCCATCGTAAAGACGGTAAGGGAATACACCGATATTCCCTGTGCCGTGGGTTTCGGGATCAGCACACCCGAACAGGCGGCAGCCATGGCGGCTCTTTCCGACGGCGCCATTGTCGGATCCGCGATCGTAAAGCTCTTCGCCGAATTCGGCAAGGACGCGCCCGAAAAGGCAGGCGAGCTGATCCGTAACATGAAAGAGGCTATGAAATAAACCATGCACTAAGGTTTTGGAGGGACAACTTTGTTTCAACTTGAATTATATCTTTATCTTTATCTGAAAAACGAAGAAGACAGGGAAGGGTGCCGCAAGGCAAAGACGGCAGACCATATCCTTCTCTCGATTTCGAGTATTGAAAAGCCGGACGATTTCTTCCTTCCGGAGCATCAGGCGGCGATCGTGATCACAGATGACGCGAAATTTGCCTGTGGGCTTGCAGCGCCGCATGAGCCTGCGCTTCAGGTGGTATTTATCGGAGAAAACGAGGAGGTGCAAAGCCTTTTCGGGCTTGGTGTGCTGGATATCTGGCCTATTCAGGAAAGCAAGGAACTGCGGGCAGCCCGCTGCTCGGCCTTGATCCGGAGGACGAGGGACCAGGCGGGATACGGGGTGTATCAAGACCTGCTGACTGCGACGATAGAGACCTCTCCCGATCTGATCTGGTACAAGAGAAAAGACGGCGTGCATGCGCTGGTCAATGATATGTTTGCCAATGCCGTCGGAAAAAATAAAGAGGAGATCATCGGGAAAAAGAATACGGCGATCTGGGAAACCCTGGATGAAAAAAGCGCAAAGATCTATTCCTCCACGGAACGCGCGACGATGGAATCGGGGCGCACACTTTCGTTTGACGAACCGATCATGTCGTGCGGGAAGATGAAGCAGTTTACGACCTATAAAACGCCGATCTATGACTGGTTCGGAAAGCTCTGGGGAACCGTGGGTTTCGGTCATGACGTGACGGATTTTTCCAATATGGGGCACGCCCTGACGATCCTGGTTGACTCATTGCCGTTCCCGGTCCTTCTCATGGATCCGGACTGGGGCGTTGTGAAAATGAATGAGGAATTTCGTGGCATTTTAGAAGCCAACGGAGACGACTGGGAGAACTTCGACTACAGGAAATGGAAAGGAGATCGTTTCCACCCGGTGCGGGAGAAAAAGGTGGATGAAGAACATCATTCCGCGGTGGAGGAAGTGGAGATCAAGCTTCTCGGCTCGCCCTGGATCTATATCGTGACAGAGCGGGAGATCCGGGATTCTTTTGACCATCTGACGGGGTATATCTGCCTCTTTAATGACGTGACTTTCCAGCGGACCTATGAGCAGCGGATCCTTACGGCCGCGAACACGGATGCGATGACCGGGCTTTATAACCGGCGGTATTTCTATGAGTACATGAAGAACAACGTGAACGGGCCGCAGACCCTGCTTTACATGGATCTCGATCACTTCAAAGAGGTGAATGACACGCAGGGCCATGCGATGGGCGATCATGTGATCATCCGCACGGCTGAGCTCATTAAGGAGCTGTTCCCGGACGGCGTGGGGGCAAGGCTCGGCGGAGACGAGTACGCGGTGCTTCTTCCCGGGAAAAAGACCCAGGAAGAACTGGCCGAGCGATGCAGAGAGATGGAGATCGCGGTCCGAAATATCGACTGCGGCGGGGATGTTTTTGTGACGGTCAGTATCGGCGTTGCGCGTACCAGCGGCAAAGGGTATCTGTCCGCGGATGAACTGATCCGGATCGCCGACCGGCAGATGTATGACGTGAAGGCGGAGCACCACAAAAATGGGGACGAGATTAATGCGTCCTCTGATTGATGAAATTCGTTTTGTACTTGGAGTACATGATCTTCTGGCTGCTGTATAAGCCGTAATAGCCGGAAACCACATAGGAAACGGCGACAGCCACGAGGAAATACGGCATACCTTCAAAGCCGAAGAGCTCGAAGCTGATGAGGAGCGCGGTGATCGGGCAGTTGGTCACGGAGCAGAACAGCGCGCACATGCCGACCGCAGAACACAGGGCCGAGGGGAGGCCTATGAGGCTTGAAAACAGATCGCCGAAGGCGGCGCCGATGAACAGGGAGGGGATGATTTCCCCTCCTTTATAGCCTGCGCTGATCGTAATGACCGTAAACAGCATTTTCATGAGAAAGGTGTACCAGGGCATCGAACCGGTGAAGCAGATCCTGATCACATCAACCCCGGTTCCGTTGTAGGTCTGATGCCCCACAAGAAAGGTCAGGCCGACGATGACCGATCCGCCGACAACAATGCGAAGGTAGGGGTTCTTAAAAAGCCGCTTCATAAAGCCTTCTCCTTTGTGCAGAAGAATGCAGAAGGCGGAGCCGATCAGGGCGCACAGCGCGGCCAGGGCGATCGTCAGGCCGAAGCCGGCCGGGTTAAATGAAGGAATGAGCGGCACATCAAAATGTTCTGCCGGAATACCGAAAAACATGGCGGTATAACGCGCAGTCAGCGAGGCGATGACGCAGGGGAGCAGCGCGGAATAATGCATGATCCCGACGGAGATGACCTCCATGGAAAAGATGGCAGCCGCCATCGGCGTGCCGAAAAGAGCGGAAAAAGCAGCGCTCATCCCGCACATGATCATGATGTTCCGATCCTTATCATCGAAACGAAAAAGCCGCCCGAGCCCGGCGCCGATACTGCCGCCGAACTGGAGAGCCGCTCCCTCCCGGCCGACGGAACCGCCGAAGAGATGCGTCACCATCGTGGAAAGGAAGATGGCCGGCGCCATGCGAAGGGGAAGGTGTTCGCCGGACTGGATGCTGCGCAGGACCAGATTGGTCCCCGTATCGTTTTCTTCATGCAGGACCCGGTAAAGGAACACAATAAAAAGCCCGCCGACAGGCAGCAGCAGGATCAGAAGATCATACTTCATCCGAAGCGTAGTCAGAAACGACAGGCAGGCGCTGAAAAACGAGGCGGCAGCGCCGATCGCAAGTCCCGATAAAAGGGAAAAAATGATCCATTTAAGAGAGGTTGTGCTTCGCCGCACAACCCTCTCTTTTTTTTCCTGAAGTTTTCGTTTTATCTCCTCATTCATGATCTAAAAGAACCGGAATACGCCGAATACCCGCCCAAGGATCTGGCAATCCTGCACGATGATCGGATCCATCTCATCATTTTCCGGCTGCAGGCGGATATAACCGTTTTCTTTATAAAATGTCTTTACTGTGGCGGAATCGTCGATCAACGCGACCACGATCTCTCCGTTGCGCGCAGTATTCTGCCGCGCTACCAGCACATTGTCTCCGTTAAAGATGCCGACATTGATCATACTGTCGCCCTTGACATTTAGCATGAAGACCTCGGCGTTTGGAACGAACTCGGTCGGAACCGGGAAATAGTTTTCGATGTTCTGCTGCGCCAGGATCGGCATGCCGGCGGCGACCTGTCCGACGATCGGGATGTTCACGACTTCGCGGCGGGTCAGGTTGAACTGGTCATCAACGATCTCGATGGCCCTCGGTTTCGTCGGGTCACGGCGGATGAACCCGTTCTTTTCCAAAGTCTCCAGATGCGAATGAACGGAAGAAGTGGATTTCAGGTTCACCGCTTCGCAGATCTCCCGGACCGCCGGGGGATAGCCCTTCTTTAGGATCTCCTCTTTAATATAGTTCAAAATCTCTTCCTGTTTTGCGGAAATTTTACCTTTTGCCATAATGGGAATCTCCTTTCTACAATCAACTCTATCATAAGCGATTCTGAAAAGCAAACAAAAGTTCCGAAAATATGTTCGAAAGTTCTTGACAAACATTTGTTCTGGTACTATTATACTAGTAAATCGAACGGATGTTCCGAAAATTTGTTTGGCAGGAGGTATGAAAGAATGAAGGAAAACGCGAAAAATACGCTGATCGATTATCAGATGGCAAAAGAAATACTGGCAAACAAGGCGATCGCAAAAGAAGCGGTCAGAGATGAAAGAAGCGGTGAGATAAGAACAGGGCGCAGGTCCGGAAGGCGCGCCAGATACAATAGAAGGGTGATGATCTCGTTTACACTGATGGCAGCGGCCGTCTTCATGGTCCTCGTGCTGATGGCGGTCCTTCTCGGCGGGACATCGAAGGTGCACGCGGGAGAAAATAAGGATGTTTCGTACCAGAGCATCGAGATCGCGGAAGGGGAGAGCCTGTGGTCCGTGGCCGAGTCGTATAAGGGCGTGGGAGAAAAGACGTCCTCGTTCGTAAAAAAGGTGGCCGCTCTGAACGGGATCTGCGCGGATGCAAAGCTCAGCGCAGGAAGCTACCTCCTCGTGCCTGTATCATGACGAATGAAGATTTTCAGGCTCGGCGGC
>JAEEGH010021382.1_pt1 | contig 13369 bp, 15 predicted proteins | sample 9134181 | NCBI WGS metagenome assembly JAEEGH01 (sample SAMN16246544, study PRJNA631951) | gut metagenome | biome: gut microbiome; feature: rumen; material: DP-attached | host: Bos | place: Iran: Karaj | collected 2018-10
GTTTGAGGGCATCCTCCACACGCTTGAGCAGCTTTTCGTTCTTCTGGTAGCGGATTACGGCGTTCCGTTCGTTCAGGATTTCATGGTGCAGATGGATTATGGAATCCTCAAAGGCACGGAAAATTTCTTTCCTTTGCCCGTATAAAGGGCTGCCAATCAAAAGGAAACCGATAAAAACCAAAAGCAATCTCCGCATAATTCCCTATGAAAATTCCAAAATGCAAAGATAATCAAAATCCGGAAGGGATTCCCCGCTTTGCCGCGATTTATTTTTTTTGTGGGGCACTTTCCTGATTATTTTGAAAAAAATTAACGGAATCATCAAAAGTTTGTGTTTTTATTTGTAATTTTGCATTTGAAAAAAACACATAATTTAAAACATACGATTATGAAAACAAAACTTGTAAAATCAGAACCTGCGGGTAGAAGACAATGGAGTTTCCTTACGGTTGTTGCGGCGGTCGCAATGGTTATGGGCATTGGTGCAAAAGGCTACTGCCAGCAGGAACTGACGGCCATGGCTGCAGTTTCCGCCGACAAAATGAACATATTGTATGCGGGTGTTCCAAATCCGGTAACTGTCAGTTCATCTGTTCCTGCTGAAAATCTGTATATTGATTGGGGCGGGTGTACGGCCAACGCTTTAGGTGAAGGCCGCTATGAGGTTTCGGTGCCGCTGGAACTGGTTGACCAAACTGTAAAAATCGTCGTTTCAACGGTGATGGAAGACGGAACTGTCCTGCCGATTAGAGAAATGGACTTCCGTGTAAGACAGGTTCCTGCCCCTGTCGCCTGCATTGGTGCCGGCATCTATGGGGGAAGCTACACCTGTGATCTCATTCTTGCCAATCCGCTGATTGTAGCCCAGACCCCTAAGGATTTTGATTATGAGTTGCTTTGGAAGGTGATGTCCTATAAGATTACCTTTTACAAGGGTGATGTGGAGGAAGCGCCCATTACGGTCAAGGGTCCCCGTTTCCCTGAGAATATAGTCCGTAAAATCCAAAACGCCCCCAAAGGAACCATAATGGAAATTTCGGAAATCAGGGTGCAAAGCCCCGCCGGTCAAAGTACTCTGCCTGGATTTACGGTCACAATAAAGTGATGCGGGCGGATGCGGGACGCCGTGTCTTTTGCGAATGAAAATCCAAAAAAAATTCAATTGGCAAATATACCAATTGAATTTTTTTGTACTTTTGCATCATGTTTAATTTAAAAGTGGCGGCAACACTTTAAATGCGGCAAATGTTTTATGGATAGGAATTTACGTAAATTCATGGAGACCGAGACACGGTCAAGAGCTCAGATTCTCGACAATCATTTTGTCGAAGTTCAGACATCTGATGGTGAAATTTTCAGAATCATGTCCGACCTTGCAAAGTATGACAGTGATGAGTACAAAAAATATGTGCTTCATTTGATTGAGTTTATCTTTGACCGGAATTTTTCCGATGATAAGGAAAACATGTGTAATCGGATAAGCCGGGAGTTTATTCTCAACGCTGTGCCCTCTATGGGGATGGATTTTGGAAACAGGCAAAGGGAACGTGTGCGTATTGGGAAACGCATTCGGGAACTTCGTGAGTCAAAAAAAATGGAAGCAAGGGATTTGGCACTTCTCACAGGCATTGATGCTGCCAATCTTTCTCGTATTGAACAGGGGAAATATTCAACCGGCGTTGATATTCTTTCCCGCATTGCTATAGTTTTGGATGCCCATCTTGATTTGATTCCAAACTCGCAAAAAGAGATTTAAAACCTTTAAAAAAGAATTATATGCATCTTATTACATACGGAAAAGATAAAATAACTGGAGAACCTCGTTATATTGAAGATGTTCCAAGAGGATTGGATTGTAATTGTGTTTGTCCTGAATGCGGCAGTAAATTGGAAGCGCATAAGGGCAATGTGCAACGTCACCATTTTCAGCACTATTCGGTTGCGGAATGTAAAGGGGCGTATGAAAGCCAGTTGCATTTGTTGTCCAAAGCAATAATAGAGGAAAACAAGGCTTTGATGTTGCCTTTATATGAAGGGAAATATTGTTCTTTGCAACAAAAAAGGCAAAGTTTCACGGAGGTGGTTCAGGAATGTGCACAAGATGACCTGCAACCGGATTGCCTATGCAAATATATGGATGAACATGGTAATGAACAAACACTATGGGTGGAGATATTCTACAGTCATGCTGTTGATGATGAAAAAGCTCGGAAAATCCAAGAGCGGCATATCGCCTGTGTTGAGATTGATGTCAGTTCATTGTTCAGAGATGTAGAAGCGATAGATAAGGTTGTTTTGACAGACTTCCTGCTTAACCGTCCCGATTGCCGTTATTGGATAAACAACCCGCAAGGAGATGAAAAAGTGCTGACAAAGGCAGCTGAAATTCGTAGTCAGGAAAGTATTATCAGTTTTATCATCAAACACTCAGATGATGAAAGTTGCCTGCATCTCTTTCACGCAATAACTTATTGTCTGTTTTCAACGGGTTATCGTTTGTTGTCAAAAGACGATAGTCGTTTGTATAGGTTTATTAAAGAATACCAATCAAGCTATGAATCTCTAAATCCGGTAGTGCAACGGCGTTATGTTAGCGCATTGCAAATGATACTATGCAACCTTGTTGTGACAGGGAAATATAATATTAGAGGTTTCACAATTGAAAAACAACTTTATGCAATTTGTTATGACCGTAATAATCTGGTGCAACAGTTGCCTTATTGGGTGGATAAGACAACTCGTTTGGGAGAAAGTTTATTCCAGCCGCAACACAAACCTATTGTTAGACAGAGTTCGCCTTACTTTTTTAATGGACATAAATATGTAAAAAGACGTAGATTTTAATTGAGTAATAAATCAATAAAAATAATTATTATGAAAAAGTTAGTCTTTCTTCTCACCTGCCTCTTCATTGCAGGTACAGCGTTTTCACAGCAAAACCATTTGAAGTTCAAGGGTGTTCCGATTGACGGCACATTGAAATCATACACCGAAGCCATGGTTAAAGCGGGATTCACTCATGAGGGAACCCAAGATGGTTATGCTGTTCTTTCCGGTGATTTTGCCGGATACAAGGGATGTATAATCGGTGTGGCCACGCTTAATAATTGCGATGTGGTCAGTCGTATTGCTGTCCTGTTTCCCGAAAGAAAAACATGGGCGTCCATATTGGATGATTATGAGCATCTGAAGGCCATGCTGAAGGAAAAATATGGGAGACCTACCGAATCGGAAGAAAAATTTACCGAATATGTTGGTGACAATGATAATTTTTTTATCATGAAAGCTCTGCGAGAGGAAAAATACACATGGTTCACCACCTTCACCACGGAATTGGGAGAAATAAAGTTGTCGGTAGTTGCTGGAAGCAGTTATTCGACCGGTCTGGTCTGCCTCACATATAAGGACAAAGCCAACTCCGAGAAGGTGCGCAGTTCTGCGATGGATGATTTGTGAAATCTTAATTGTTCATTGAATAGTATCCTAAATTAATAGTTGAAATTAAAAATAATTGAGCGATGAAAAAGAAATTGGTCGTGTTATTGGCAGGTGCCGTTCTGTTGGCATCATGTAATCGTAACGGCAGTGATAACCAGATGGGAACTGGTACAGAGGTGGATTCGGTTGAATGTGTTTCGGCATCGGAACAGGTACTGACTTTTCAGGACCTGCGCCCTGTCGCCTGCATTGGTGCCGGCATTTATGGAGGTAGCAGGCCGAAGGATGTCATACTCGCCAATCCGCTGATTGTTGCCCAGACCCCAAAGGAATCCAAGTCCGATTTGCTTTGGAAGGTTATTAGCTATAAAGTTGCTTTTGACAAAGGGGATGGGAAACCTTTGTCACACATGATTGTAGATGCTCCACGTTTCCCTGAAAAAGTGATTGGTGCCATACGTGAGGCCTCGCCGGGAACGCAGATGATTATTTCGGACATCAAGGTGCGGAGTGATGTCGGTGAATTCTATGCGCCCGATTTTACGGTTACAATAAAGTGATTGTAGCGGAGGGGAGCACCACTATATAATTTTCATCCCTTTTTAGGATTATGCATGTTTTGGGCGTGACAGGCATCCATTATCTTTACTGTGTCGCCTTCCACAAGGTATGCAAAATACCATTTGTCGGTATTAGCCATATAATAGCCTTTCCAACGGGTCAATGTGGGCTCGCGTCTGAGAAGCGTACGCTCTATCTCATACATGGAATCAACTGTTTCATCGATGTTCCGATGCATATCCTCTTCTGAATAGTCATGTCGATACTTTAAAGCGACATGATGGTAGAAAGAGTAAATTTTCTGGTAGCATCTTGGGCTTACTTTGTATTTGTATGCTGTCATGCCTGCGAATATACATCCCTAACCATCTGATGCAGGTTTTCGCGCATTGTTTCAAGATCCATCATCGCAGAATCTTCGGCAACAAGTTCACGGGTGCGGTGGTTTACCAGATCCTGCACCCATCTGCGCAAGGCGGCGGCATCGCCTAGTGTCGGGTCTATTTCCATAAGAACTTCCTGATCAACATCTACAGTAACTCTACACATGGATTATAATTTATGGTTTCCAGTCAAAAATGCATTTTTTTTCATATTTAAAATTTTTTGCAAATATCCGCAAAAATCCAATTCGTTTATCACATGGATGCATAAAAATTTTCACACATAACAGAAATGTATGCCTGATAATTTCCAATAATAAAATCAGACTGTCCCGCTTCACCGTTCATATCGGGATTTTTCGTATTTTTGCAGCTTGATAAAAAATAACGGAAAATGCGTCTGGAAGAACGGATAAAGGTGATGCGGGAAGTGGCCAAGTGGCTGGACTGCAGTGCGAAAAACAAGGCCAATCCGCAGATTGCAGCCTGGCTTGAAAAGTGGGACGGGGCGGTCATGCGCGAGCATTTCCACCATTCCTGGTTCATCCCGGAGTTCGTGCGCGAGGCGGCTTCGGCCCTTTCGCGGATGATTCTCGGGGAGGACGGCCATGCTCTGGAACGCTGGCTGGAACCATACCGTCCTGCGCTGGAGGCACATGCCGGCGGACGTCGGGTCGGGGTCATCATGGCGGGGAACATACCGCTGGTGGCTTTCCACGACTTCCTTTGCGTTTTTATGGCCGGTGACCGTTTTGTGGGTAAAATGTCCTCGCACGACACGCGGCTCTGGCCGCTGCTGTTCGGACTGCTGGAAATCATCAGTCCGGAGGCGGCGCGTCAGGCGGAACTGGTGCAGGGGCCTTGGGGCGGAGTTGATGCGGTGATCGCCACCGGCAGCGACAACTCCTCCCGCTACTTTGAATACTACTTCGGCAAACTGCCGCACATCATCCGCGGCCACTGCAACGGTGTGGCGGTACTGGACGGCGGCGAATCTTCGGAGGAGCTGCACGGACTGGCGAAGGACATCTGCCTCTATTTCGGCATGGGCTGCCGCAACGTCTCCAAGATTTTCGTGCCGCAGGGCTACGATTTTGCCCCGCTGTTTGCCGCTCTGGACGATTTCAGGCCGCAGCTTGCGTTCCACCATTCCTATCTGAACAACCTTGAATACCAGAAAACGGTGCACCTTATCAACAGCATACCTTTCCTCGACCAGGGCATCTGCATGTTCAAGGAAAACGGTGCCATAAGCTCACCAATCGGGGTTACACATTATGCCTTTTACAATAATCTGGAGGATGTGTGGCCGCAACTGTCCGGGCCGGAGGTGCAGTGCGTGGTTTCGCGGCTGCAGGGTGAGGGCGTGGATACCGTGCCGCCGGGCATGTCGCAGTATCCTGCGCTCGGACAGTATGCCAACGGAGTCGATACCATGAAATTCTTATTGTCATGATACAGGTAGATGATATTCGCAAATCGTATGGGAATTTGGAGGTGCTGAAGGGCATCTCGCTGTCGGTGGGCAGGGCGGAGGTGCTATGCCTGATGGGTGCCTCCGGTGCGGGCAAGTCCACGCTGCTGCACATAATGGGCACGCTGGATGTTCCGGACTCCGGCCGCGTGCTGATGGATGGTGAGGATCTGTTCGCCATGAACGCGAAACGGCTCGCCGCCTTCCGCAACCGTCATATAGGTTTCATCTTCCAGTTTCACCATCTGCTGCCGGAATTCACCGCGCTTGAGAACATCTGCCTGCCGGCATGGATTGCGGGCCGTCCGCGCAGGGAGGCGGAAAAGGAGGCGATGGGGCTGCTGGAGATGTTCCGTCTGACGGAGAGGGCGCAGCACAAGCCCCACGAACTCTCCGGCGGGGAGCAGCAACGGGTTGCGGTGGCGCGTGCGCTTATCAACCATCCTTCGGTGGTGCTGGCTGACGAGCCTTCCGGCAATTTGGACACGGAAAATGCGCGGGAGCTGCACCAGTTGTTCCTGCAGTTGCGCGACCAGTTGCAGCAGACTTTTGTCATTGTTACCCACAATCCGCAGTTGTCGGAGATGGCCGACCGCACCCTCTATATGGAGGATGGCCTTTTAAAGTCCTAAAATCCTTTTGATTATGTGATTGAAATTTTTCCGCATCCGGTTCAGCCGGCTGCGAAGGGCGTACAGTTTCCATAGCAGGGAACGGGCCTGTATCCTTCTGCCGTTGGCGAACTGCACGCAGCTGACCCATCCCCTTACATCCTCCGGGTGGATGATTTCCCACCGGTTCTGATGGTCCCCCTTCATGTATAGCGTCTGGCAGTGGATGCGGTGCAGCCGGTGTACCACATGATGGTTGCCATAGACAAACAGCAGCAGATCCCCTTTTTTGAAACGGTATCGGGTGGGCAGGGCGCTGACGGTGATGAAATCCTTTCCGTCTTTCAGAAAAGGTTCCATGCTCCTGCCTGTTATGCGTATCCTGACCGAACGTTTCATCCGGATACGTTCGCATACGTCCTCAAAAAAAATCTGGTTTGGGATAATCAGGTGGCTCATGGTTCCGGAAACAAGAGGTCGTGGGCTGTTCTGGCCGCATCAGTGTTTGGCAGGCATTCAAGTTGGTATACAGGTGTTTCGGAAAGCAATGCGGAGACAAGCGAAAGCACTTTTTGCAGCAGGAACGAATCTCTTGAAAAGGCTGGCGGAAAGGAGGGCAGGATTGCTCCAATCTGCTGCAGGGTGGGTAGCGGGGTGATACGGTTGAAGGGTGCCTGCCTTACGCGTATAATTGCTTTGATGGGGCCATGGATGTTGTGGTAGCAGGGTGTTTTCCCACTCCAAGGGGTGCCGAACACATGGATTTTCCCGTTACAAGGCGCTAAAAATGGACCGTCATCGTTCAGCAGTTCAGTTCCGGGGAAGGCTTCCATCCACATGCGGCTCTGTGTGCTCTTTCCTGTGCCGGATTCACCCAGAAACAGGATGGCTTTGTGTCGGTGGACGATGCAGGATGCGTGGATGGAGAGACTTTCGCGCTGGCATCCGAACAGGTTGAAAGCCATCCAAAGTGCGAAAAAGAGCCAGGTTCCATCGGGGCAGCGGCTGATCCGTGCGTAGGTGTGGCCGTCTGACACCATCCTCAGCATTATGCCGTCGTCATTTTGCATCACAAAGTGGTAGTCCGTTCCTTTTTTACCAAATGTGCATGTAGCAGTTTTTTGAAAATCAAATATATGAATAATATCAAACCCTGTTTCCGCAACGGATTCGTCCAAGCGGATGTCCACCGCTCCGCTGGCAGGCGGTGTGATGAACGGATAGAATGCCGCCGATGTCATGATGCGGCGCAGGCTGTTGTCCCCTGTCAGCCGGGCTGATATGCCCCCGATGCTAATGAATGATTCCAAGCTCATGCAGTTCATGGACCCATTTTTCCGCATCGGTGGCGGCCTTTTCCCGCTCCACATCAAAGTGGGAGGTTAGCAGGGAGACTGCCTCTTCCAAGGTGAAATCCTTGCCGTTCAGATTTTCCCATAAAAACTGTGCGGTGGGGTTAAGGGAGAGGACTTTGTTCTCTTTTGCATCCTGTATCAGGATGATATGCTCTCCGGCAACTGTGTGCAGTGTGTATGACGGGTCTATTTTCATTTTGTATATTTTTTGCTGAGTGCCTTGCGGAGCGGTTTGAAAACAATCTGTTTATAAATATGTCCGAGATATCGGACCCATTTTCTTTTTTCGTCCTTACGCTGGTACTTTTTGGCGAAAATGGCTTTGATGAACAGGTTTTTGTTTCGTTCAGAAAAGGTTTTCAACTGCTTGCGGGTATCGTGGGAGACATTGCCGTACCAGTGTTGGCAGATGGTGGTCATAATGTCGGCCATGCGGGTTTCACGGGTGTGCTGCAGCAGTTTCTTCAAGTCGGAGTAATGCCAGTCCTTCCCTTCTCCCTGCAGAATGACGGCCCAGTCGCAAATGGTGCGCAGCCGGATGTTGCAGTCGTTGGTGAAAAAGTGCTGTGAGGCGTGATGCGCGATGTAGGCGGCGTGGTGCAACGGCGGCAGAAAGAGCGGGCCCTCCTGCTGCTCTTCACGTACTTTTTGGGCAATCTGTTCCAGTTTCCGTTCAAATGTGGAGTTGCTGTTGTGCAGGAAAGCGGCATGGTTCTCCACCAGGATGCCGTTGATTCGGCATTGGGCATGGTGGTGGTTCTCTGTGTTGACATGTATGCCGTTTTTCCGGAAGGCTGTGTTCCCTCTGGAGTAGTCCTTGTAAAGGAAAATGTCCAGGTCGCCGAATTCCCGGTGGCTGGGGACAGGATAAAGCCTGCTGATGCTGAAACCTTTGAATACCATGCAGGCGATATCATCCGGACGTAGTATATCCATCAGCATGTCAAGGGCCTTCTGTTTGTCCGCATAGCGTTTCTCAATTGCACCTACATTGGCAATCCATTTCATCTTCAGTACCTTATCAAGTTGTTGTGATTCGGGAAGCCGTTGGATGCCGTCCAGACATAACGCCATTACTCCGTTATGCTTCGCGCAGTGGTACAGTTCTTCATATTCTGAGGCGGTCAATGGTTCCGGCAAATTCAATGCGGTTCCGAAAAGAGCCGATTTTGTCAAGGAAACCAATGTGTTCTGAACTTTATTCATGCAGAAATGGCATAAGTTTGTTAAGATGCAAAAGTATAAAAAAAACAGATACGCAAACATTTTTTTTTCGGATTTTCTTCATTGTGCCGTTTTTGTCGTTTTTTTTTCCTGCAGGCATACCAAAACCGGACAATCTGCGTTTATATTTTTTAACCAACAGACACCCATCGCCATGAATGAAGCCGAAAGCCGCATAAAAAAGTTGACCGATGAACTTAACGGACACAATTACAAGTATTATGTGCTTGATAATCCGGAAATATCGGACTACGAGTTTGACCAGAAGCTGCGCGAACTGCAGGAGCTGGAGAATGCCAATCCGCAATACCGGCAGCCGGACAGCCCCACATTGCGGGTGGGTGGCGGCGTGACGAAGAATTTTGCCCATGTGCGCCATGCGCAGCCCATGCTTTCGCTGGGCAACACCTACAGCGAGGAGGAGCTGGCAGCTTTTGACAGCCGTGTGTGCGCCGCGCTGGGTGTGAGCGTGACAGATTATGTGTGCGAACTTAAATACGACGGCATTTCGGTCAGCCTGATTTACGAGGACGGTGTTTTGGTGCAGGCCGCCACGCGGGGCGACGGCGTGCAGGGGGACGACATCACCGCCAATGTGCGGACGGTGCGCTCCATCCCGTTGAAGATTTCCGGTGCTGATGTGCCGCCGAGGCTTGAGGTCCGCGGTGAGATTCTGATGCCTCATGCCGCCTTCCAGCGGCTGAATGCGGAGCGGGAGGATGCCGGCGACACACTTTTCGCCAATCCGAGGAACGCAACCGGAGGAAGCCTTAAGCTGCAGGATTCGTCCGAGGTGGCCCGCCGCTCGCTCGACGCCTTCATCTATTTCCTGAACACACCGGTTGAAAATGTCAGGACCCATGCCGAAAGCATCGACTGCCTGCGCCGTTGGCAGTTCAAGGTTGGTGATTATGCGCGGCTCTGCCATGGCATCGGGGAGGTGTCCGCCTTTATACGCGAGTGGGATGTGAAAAGGCGTGAGCTGCCTTTCGACATAGATGGGATTGTTTTGAAAGTGAATAGTTTGGAGGATCAGGTTCGGCTGGGTGCCACGGCAAAGTCGCCGCGCTGGGCCATCGCCTACAAGTTCAAGGCGGAGCGGGTTGCCACTCCGCTGCTGGGTGTCAGCTACCAGGTTGGCCGGACCGGCATAATAACGCCGGTGGCAAACCTGCAGCCGGTCCAGCTGGCCGGAACTACGGTCAAACGGGCGACCCTGCACAACGCCGATGTGATTGCGCAGCTCGATCTGCACGAGGGCGACACGGTATATGTGGAGAAGGGGGGCGAGATTATCCCGAAGATTGTCGGGGTGGATATGTCGGAGCGCAAACCGGAGAGCCGCCCGGTCGGATTCGTGACCTGTTGTCCGGCCTGCGGCACGCCGCTGGTGCGGGCGGAGGACGAGGCGGCGCATTACTGCCCCAATTCGCTCCATTGTCCGCCGCAGATTCGGGGGCGCATCGAGCATTTCATCAGCCGGAAGGCGATGAACATAGACGGTCTGGGCGAGGGCAGGGTGGATCTGCTGGTGGAGTCCGGCCTGATTGTCCGGCCTGCCGACCTGTACGGCCTTACCTATGACCAGCTGCTTGGGCTGGAGAAGACATACACCTCCAAGGAGGGCGACCGCGTGGTCGGCTTCCGCGACAAGACGGTGCGTAACCTGTTGGATGGTATCGCCAAGTCAAGGGAGGTTCCGTTTGAAAGGGTGCTGTTCGCCTTGGGCATCCGCTATGTGGGGGAGACCTCAGCCAAGAAGATCGCACGCCATTTCCGCTCCCTTGCGGCCATTGAAAGGGCCACGGTTGAGGAGCTGACGGCGGTGGAGGATGTCGGTCAGGTGATGGCCGAGAGCATCGTCCGCTTTTTTGAGGATCCTGAGAATCTGCAGAACATCTATATGCTCTCCATGCAGGGTGTGCAGCTGGAAATCGCCGGTGAGGCGGTGCGGTCAGACGTGCTGCAGGGGAAGCGGTTTGTGGTGAGCGGCAGTTTCGGCACGCCGCAGCGGCGCAAGGAGCTGGAGCGGATGGTGGAGGAGTATGGCGGGCAGCTGCTCTCCTCCGTCAGTGCCAGGACGGATTATGTGGTGGCCGGGGAGAATATGGGCCCCGCCAAGCTGGAGAAGGCGCGGCAGCTCGGCATTCCCATCCTGGGTGAGGCTGAGTTTGTGGCGATGATTGGTGCCTGATGTTTACGGCAGCCTATCCCTTGTTGGCGGGCTTAGTTTGGAGAAGTTCAGCGTTATTTGTTTGTCACAGACAGGTGCCGTCGCTTCCTGACGGAAGAGAGGAGGCACCTTTTCTATGCCGATAACGTATGCGGCACAGGCGGACTGGGGGTCGTAATGAGGATACTTTTCGCCTTTCGTTTTTTTTGCAGCTTGGGTGTAAAAACGGAGGTTCATTAGTTTCCAATCTTCTTCGGACGCTAAAACCGGTGTTTTCATTTCCACGCGGTAGAGTCCAGGTTTGCATTTTTTGATGGGACGCAGTATACGCATCCTGAATAAGGGGTTGGTGGTGTTCTCCATACTGCCTTCTATGCAGAGAAAACTGCGTGATTTCACCTGGACATAAAAGGTGAAGATGCTGTCGGTGGCGGTATGGCTGGGTAAAAACACACGGATGACGGAGGTGTCTTCATCTTTGTTTTTTAATATGTTATATGTTTTTAGCATGTCGGGGATCCCGTAGCCGTAGGAGGAATCCGGGGTGGTGTAGTTGCTGCCGCTGCGGTGCAGGGCATCGATAAGTTCGTCCACGGTGGCGTCGGGAAAGGCCTGCCGGAGGCATGCGATCATGCCGGCCATCAGCGGGGTGGAGAAGGAGGTGCCGCTGCTCTGTATGGTTTTGCCCCAGGGCGCACCAACCCATGTTCCCCAGCCCACGGCGCAGCCGTCCGGCTTGACACGTCCGTCGGCGGTGGGTCCTTTGGAGGAGAAGGGGGCGCTCCTCCCGTTGGGCGCGACTGCACCCACGGTGAAGACATGGAGCCCATCGGAGGGGAACCCGACAAACTTCCATTTTCCGGCACCCTGGTTGCCTGCGCTGGTGCAGAGCAGTATCCCCTTTGACGCCGCTATCGCGGCCACCTTGCTCACACGTGCGCTCCTGCCGTCGGTCTGGGCGTAAGTGTGGCTTGTCGTGCTGTCGTCGAAGATGAAGTAGCTGAGCGAGGCGGAGACCATGTCGCATCCGAGGCTGTCAGCCCACTCCATGCCGGCTATCCAGTTGTCCTCCTCCACCATGGCCTCAAAGCGGTTGTCTTCGGTCTGGGCAAGGTATATGTCCGCCTCAGGTGCGCTGCCGACAAGTTCGCCCGGCAGGTAGGAGGCGATGCAGCTGAGCACGTAGGTGCCATGCCTTCCGTCACGGAAGGGGTCGGCGTAGGGCTGGGCGAAATTCCGCACCGCCTTTACCCTCCCCGATTCACGCAGATGGCGGAGGTGTCGGATGCTGTCCGCGTTCTGGAACCCTCCGTCAAGCACCGCCATCCGGATGCCCTCGCCGCGGTATCCCATGCGGTGCAGCCATTGGGCGTTGTTCAGCCGCAGCTGGGTGTCGGCCCGTCCGTAGCCCGCATCGGGGTAGATGTGTCCGAATTTGGGAGGGAACGGCATGTATTCATAGGCAATGCTGTCCGGTTCAGGCCGTTTGAGGATGGCGGTCCGCTCGCATAGCAGCACGCATGGCAGCGCCTGTATCTCCTCCCGGATGCCCGGTTTGTCGCTATAGACGGTTATGCCGTTCAGCCAGCGGGAGCGGTTCCTCACCCTCAGGTTGGGATCCAGAGCCTGCACCCGTTTCACATATTCCGGATTTACCGGCAGATCCTCCTGTGTAATTGGGATTCCAGCGCGCTGACGCCTTTCGATGGCCGCCGTGGAGAGGAACTCCTCCGGATGCTCCACGGAATAGGGGGACTGGTACTTGTTGGTGAACTGCACCCAGTACATGGCGTAGCGGGCGCTGTCGTCCTGTGCGCATGCAAATGCGGAAAAAAGTGTGAGCAGTGTTGCGGAAAGTAAAAGTCTGATACGCATGGCTTGCTGTTTATGTGATTTTTTGTTGAATTGCTGTTATTGTTTGTGTTGCGCCTCCCAGGCCGCGATATGTTCCGGACGGCCCATGTCCATCCATCCGCTGTCGTCATGGAAAAAGCCGCGGATGCCCTCATTCCTTGTCAGTTCGAGATAGATGGGAAGTATCGGGAAGCGCTCCTCTTCAGGCAGCATGTTGAAGATGCGGGTGGAGAGCAGGTGGATGCCGCTGAATGCGGCGATATGCATGCCCGGTTCCCTTGCGGCTGCGTCATCGG
>JAEEGH010021383.1_pt1 | contig 13369 bp, 11 predicted proteins | sample 9134181 | NCBI WGS metagenome assembly JAEEGH01 (sample SAMN16246544, study PRJNA631951) | gut metagenome | biome: gut microbiome; feature: rumen; material: DP-attached | host: Bos | place: Iran: Karaj | collected 2018-10
ATTTGTATTAAGACTCTTAATATGCTCCTCTTCTCTTATGATATACCCTTGAGCGTCTCGTATGTATTTAGTAGTTTCAACACCACCATCATAACCTTCTTTTCTTTCTTCAACAATTTTCCCGTTTCCATTATACTTATAAGTTGTAACTTCTTTATGCGAACCTCTAACAAAAGGAGAATTATTCCATTCTGTCTCTTTAACAATTTTCCCGTTTGAATTAAATTCTAAGGTTATTGAATCTTTTTGCAAATCTTCGCAATAATCACAATCGTCTAAAGTTTTGTAATGGTATTCTCGTACACTTTTCACTTTTCCTACCAAATTATAATCTTCGAGACTTTGGGCAACACAATCATTTACACTCCAAATTGCTAATGATAGAAAACACGGCAAAATATTTTTAATCAACCTTTTCATAATCAATTTGTTTAAATCTTACTTCCTCATTCCGCTCATTAACAAAACAAAATGCAGAACAAGACAAAAGTATAAAAAGCAGATTGCAAAATGAAAACCGTTATGGAAGTTTTTGTTGGCCACAAGGTTATATGGTTGTCAATAATCGGTAAAAATCACTTTCTTTGTAATAATCAACGTGAAAGATTATGGCAGAAGAACTTATACCGCACCGTGGCAATTACAAAAAACTGCTTTCATACCAAAAGGCGGATGTGATTTTCTGCCTCACCTACCATTTTGTGAAAAACTACCTTCAGCGTGGCGACCGCACCTGCGACCAGATGATTCAGGCCGCACGGTCGGGCAAGCAGAACATAATTGAAGGCTGCGCCGCCAGCACCACCAGTGCCAAAACCGAGATTAAACTAGTGAATGTGGCAAAGGCGAGTTTGCAGGAACTGCTTGAAGATTACGAAGATTACCTGAAAACACGCCAGCACAGGCAATGGGAAGAAGACTCCGCCGAGTTGCAGGCAATGCGCGAATTGGGGCGCCAGCACAACGATGCCGACTATTTTATGGAATTGGCCAAAACCCGCCCGCCCGAAGTAATAGCCAATATGTGCATAGTGCTTATCAAACAAGCAGACTATTTGCTTTTCAGGCAGTTGCAGCGACTGTCGAAAGATTTTCTGCAGAACGGCGGATTCACCGAGCGAATGTACCGTCTTCGGTCAGACAAGCGCAAGAAGTAGGTGGCGGCAGTCAGCAGTCAGTCAGCCCACGACCTTAATGACCTTAAGGTCTTTAAAGACTTTAAGGACCTTAAAGACAGGCAGAAGAAGAGAACTCCTAATACTCCCCCCAATGCCTGATTCCCAGCCCCTCAATGCCAATCTTGCAGACCGACCAAATGTAGGCGCTTGCAAGGCGGGCGTTGGTGATGAGCGGGATGTTGTGGTCAACGGCGGCGCGACGGATTTTGTGACCATTCTCCAACTCGCGCGGCGTGTGGTTTTTCGGGATATTGATAACTAAATCAATCTTTTGCGCCGCAATGCAGTCGAGCACGTTCGGCTTTTTCTCCGAGTCGGGCCAGTGAACAACCTCCGCCTCAATACCGTTGTCGGCCATAAACGCCGCTGTGCCGCTTGTGGCGTAGAGTTTGTACCCCTTCTCCTTCAGCATTCGCGAAGCCTCCAGCAGTTCAACCTTCGACTTCGACGTTCCCGACGAGATGAGCACCCCCTTGTCGGGCGACGGAATGCGGTGCCCAACCGAGAGCATACTCTTCAGCAGCGCCTCGTGATAGTTGTCGCCGATGCAGGCCGCCTCGCCCGTCGAAGCCATATCCACGCCTAGAACAGGGTCGGCTTTGAGCAGACGCGCAAACGAGAATTGCGACGACTTAACTCCCACATAATCAATGTCAGCGAACGTTTTGCCGTAAGGCTCAACCTCTTTGCCGAGCATAATTTCGGTGGCCATTCCGATGAAGTTGAATTTGGTGATTTTCGACACAAACGGGAAACTCCGCGACGCCCGCAGGTTGCACTCAATCACGCGCAGCGCGTTGTCTTTGGCCAAAAATTGGATATTGAACGGCCCCGAGATGTTCAGAGCCTGTGCTATCTGTTTGGAAATGTTTTTGATACGACGGACCGTCTCATAGTAGAGTTTCTGCGCGGGGAAGACCACAGTGGCGTCGCCCGAGTGGACGCCCGCATACTCAATATGCTCGCTGATGGCGTAGCATTTGATGATGCCGTGCTGCGCAACTGCGTCAATTTCAACCTCTTTGGCGTGCTGCAGAAACTCCGTGACAACCACAGGGTGCTCCTGACTCACCACCGCCGCGTTGTGCAGGGCGTTCTCCAGTTCGTCGCGGCTCGAAACCACGCGCATTGCCGCGCCCGACAGCACATACGACGGGCGGATGAGCACGGGCAGCCCCACCTCGTCAACAAAACTGTAGATGTCGTTGATGCTCGAAAGTTCCTTCCAGCGCGGTTGGTCGATGCCGAGCGAGTCGCACATTGCCGAAAACTTCTGACGGTCTTCGGCCATATCAATCGATTTTGCCGATGTTCCAAGAATATTAATTCCCTGACTGTCAAGCAGCAACGCAAGGTTGTTCGGAATCTGCCCGCCAGTTGAGACAATGACGCCCTTCGGCTGCTCCAGACTGCAGATGTCGAGCACGCGCTCCAGCGTCAACTCGTCGAAGAACAGGCGGTCGCACACGTCGTAGTCGGTGCTGACGGTTTCGGGGTTGTAATTTATCATAATGGCGCGGTAGCCCATTTCCTGAATCTTCTTCACGGCCGCCACTCCGCACCAGTCGAACTCAACCGACGAGCCGATGCGGTAAGCGCCTGACCCCAAGACAATTACCGAGCGTCCGTCGCGCTCGAAACTGATGTCGTTCTCCGCGCCGTTGTAGGTCAGATACAAGTAGTTGGTCTGCGCAGGATATTCGCCCGCGAGCGTATCTATCTGTTTAACAATAGGTTTGATACCCAATTTCAAACGATACTCGCGCACCTCGATGCCCTTTGCGTGAGCGTCTAACTTGCTGTCTTTCAATACGATTTTACCAATCTGATAATCGCTGTAGCCCATTTGCTTTGCCTCGCGCATAAGTTCGGCGCTTATCTCGCTGATTGAGTTGCATTTGGCCAGTTCCAATTTCAGTCGGTGGATGTTCTCCAACCGAGCCAGGAACCACTTGTCGATTTTGGTCATATCGTGCAGACGCTCAACCGAATAGCCGCGGTCGAAGGCAATCTCGATGGCGGCCACGCGTTTGTCGGTAGGATTGTTCAGTTCAAAATCAAGGTCGGGAATGTTGATGGTGTTGCCCACAAAGCCGTGCATTCCTTGTCCCACCATACGCAGGCCCTTCTGAATGGCCTCCTCAAAGGTGCGGCCGATAGACATAACCTCGCCCACCGACTTCATTGACGAGCCGATTAACTTACTGACTCCCTCGAACTTACCAAGGTCCCAGCGCGGAATCTTGCAGACAACGTAGTCGAGCGCAGGCTCAAAACAGGCCGAAGTAACTTTGGTGACGGCGTTCGGAATCTCGTCCAAGCCGTAGCCCAGGCCCAGTTTGGCGGCCACGGCGGCCAGCGGATAGCCCGTCGCCTTCGATGCCAGCGCCGACGAGCGGCTCAATCGGGCGTTCACCTCAATCACGCGGTAGTCGTCAGAATTCGGGTCGAGCGCGTACTGCACGTTGCACTCGCCCACAATGCCCACCTCGCGCACAATTTTTATGGCGATGCTGCGCAGAAGATGGTACTCGTGGTTGCTCAGCGTCTGCGAAGGCGCCACCACCACGCTCTCGCCCGTGTGGATGCCCAGCGGGTCGAAATTCTCCATATTGCAGACGGTGATGCAGTTGTCGTAGCGGTCGCGAACCACCTCATATTCAATCTCTTTCCAGCCTTTCAGCGATTTCTCGATAAGAATCTGCGGCGAGTACGAGAAGGCCGTCTGCGCAAGCCGCTCCAGTTCGGCGTCGTTTGAGCAGAAGCCCGAACCCAGGCCGCCCAGCGTGTAGGCGGCGCGCACAATCACGGGGTAACCGATTTCGCGCACAACGCTCATTGCCTCGTCTATCGAGTTGACAGCCACACTTTTAGCGGTCTTAACGCCGATTTTGTGCATCATTTCGGCAAACAGTTCGCGGTCCTCGGTGTTGATGATGGCCTCAACGGGCGTGCCCAGAACCTTGACGTTATATTTCTCTAAAATTCCTGATTTATAAAGCGATACGCCGCAGTTCAGCGCCGTCTGACCGCCAAAGGCGAGCATAATGGCGTCGGGCCGCTCCTTTTGGATGACTTTCTCCACAAATTCGGGCGTAACAGGCAGATAGTAAATCAAATCGGCAATGCCTTCCGAAGTCTGCACCGTGGCAATGTTCGGGTTGATTAGGATGGTGAATTTGCCCTCCTCGCGCAAGGCCTTGAGCGCCTGCGAGCCCGAGTAGTCGAACTCGCCCGACTCGCCGATTTTCAGCGCGCCCGAACCCAGAACCAATATTCTCTTGCAATCTTCCATAACTATCTTATTTTCTATATTTTACCATATTGTTGAAAAACTCCGCAAAGAGCGGCTCGGTGTCCTCAGGTCCGCTCGATGCCTCGGGGTGGAACTGTGTGGAAAAGAACGGTTTAGTGCGATGGCGGATGCCCTCGTTGGTGCCGTCGTTCAGGTTGACGAACATTGGCTCCCAGTCGGCGGGCAGCGTCTCGCCGTCGATGGCAAATCCGTGGTTCTGCGACGTGATGAAGCATTGGTGTGTTCCAGGCACCTTAACAGGCTGATTATGACTGCGGTGACCGTATTTCAACTTGTAAGTTTTCGCGCCAGCGGCAAGAGCCAGCAACTGATTGCCAAGGCAGATGCCCATTATCGGTCGGTCTTGCTGTAAAGCCTTGCTAATGTGAGCGATAGTGGCCGTGCACTGCGCGGGGTCGCCAGGGCCGTTCGAGATGAAAAGGCCGTCGTAATCCTCTGCGGTGAAATCGTAGTCCCACGGCACGCGCTTCACGGTAACGTCGTACTTCAAAAGGCAGCGCAGAATGTTGTTTTTCATTCCGCAATCAACCAGCAAAACTTTGTATCGTCCTGTACCATAGGTAGATATTTCTTTCGTAGAAACCTGCGCCACAAGGTTGTCCTTGTTGGGGTCGTAGAAGGGCACGTCGGCGTTGTCGAAGATGATTTTGCCCAGCATTGAGCCCTGCTCGCGCAGTTTTTTGGTGAGCGCGCGCGTGTCGATGCCGCAGATGCCAGGCACCTGCCACTCCTTGAGCCATTGGCCAAGGCTGCGGCGCGAGTCCCAGTGACTGTAACGTTCTGAATAATCGGAAATTACGAGCGCCGAGCATTGTATGCGGTCCGATTCAAAAAACCTTGACACGCCGTTGACCATTTCGTCGCCAGGCACGCCGTAGTTGCCAATCATCGGGTAGGTCGGGATGAGAATCTGTCCGCAGTACGACGGGTCGCTCAAACTTTCGGGGTAGCCCGTCATTGCCGTGTAGAAGACCAACTCGCCTGCCACCGACCGCTCGCAGCCGAACGAAAAGCCCTCATATTCAGAGCCGTCGGCCAGTTTCAAAATTGCCTTTTTCATTTTATCGCTTTCTGATTTCACTTTGCAAAATAACATTGTCAGCACGAATTTTAGGGTACGAGAAATTTGTATCTGTTTCCGAGCCCCGCGATTTTCATTTTTACACTTTATAATTTTTACCGCGCAAAAATCGACATTTTATTATGAACGGACGCAAAATATGCGTGTTTTGGTTTTGAATTACGAGTTTCTATTACGGATTGGAAATTATAATAAATTGAATACAACAGCAAAATTCAATTTCAACATTCCGCACCCGATACGATTCAAGTGCTAAATCGACAATAAATGTCGAGTTTTAGCAGTTAAATCGTGTTTTTAGTGCTAAATCGGTAAATTTTATCGAGTTTTAGCAGTTGAATCTGAAAAATTTGCATATTTTTGTATCAAAAAGAACTGATATGCAGAACGAGATTATTGGGCGGAAAGCAGAAATCGAACTGCTCAACAAATACGCAGAGTCGGGCAAGGCAGAATTTGTGGCAATTTACGGTCGCCGCCGTGTTGGCAAGACATTCCTTGTCAATCAGGTGTTCAAAAACCGCCTGACTTTCTCAATGACAGGAATATTGGATGGCGACAAGAAAGCGCAAATGCACGCCTTCACCGATGCGTTGGACCTTTACGGACAACCCAACACGCCAACACCAAAAAATTGGTACGATGCCTTTCAAATTCTGCGGCACTTCCTATCTGAAAAGATGAGCGGCAACTCCCCTTGCATTATCTTTATTGATGAATTACCCTGCTTCGAAACGCGCAAATCTGATTTTGTAAACGCTCTAGGCTATTTTTGGAACAGTTGGGCGTCACTGCAAGATAACCTGATGCTTATTGTTTGTGGCTCAGCAACTTCGTGGATGATAAAAAACATTATCGACAATCACGGCGGACTGCACGACCGCATCACCCACGAGATTCATCTTAAGGAATTTACGTTACGCGAAACGGAAGAATATCTTCTATCGTACGGTTTTCCGTGGGACAGGATGATGGTGGTGCAGACATATATGGTAATGGGCGGAATTCCATATTACTTAAGCCTTTTGAACCCAGCCGAAAGTTTGGCGCAAAATATCGACCGTCTGTTTTTTAAAGCCAACAGCGAAATGCAGCGAGAGTTTAACCGACTTTATAAAACATTGTTTTCCAATCCCGAGGCATATATTGCAATTATCGAAGCCCTGTTTGAAAAAAAATGCGGGCTGACACGCGACGGGATTGCTGAATCGTTAGGAATCAATGCCAACGGCTATCTGACGCAAATGCTTCAAAGCCTTGTTGATTGTGGTATTGTACGGTTCTATCGGATAAGAAACAAATCCGTATCGACACGCAACGGATTATATCAATTGCTTGATTTTTACACACTTTTCTATCTTCAATTTCTAAAAAAACAAACCTCAAACGAACATTTTTGGACTCAAAGTATCAACTCGCCCACTATCAACTCTTGGATGGGGCTAGCGTTCGAACGTATCTGCCTGACGCACATTTCACAAATTAAATGCGCGCTTGGAATCGACGGTATAAAAACAGAATATTACTCGTGGCGGGGGACCGACACCGAATCACAGCGACAAGCACAAATCGACCTTGTGATAGAGCGCGCCGACCGAATGATTAACATTTGTGAGGCGAAATTCAGCGAGAAGCCTTATATCCTGTCAAAAGATGAATACGATAAATTCACAAACCGTATCGCTCTTTTCAAACAAACGACAAGTTTTGCGGGCGGTGTAATACCTACTTTTATCACGGCAAACGGCTTGCAGCGGAATGCCTATTCGGAACATATTACCGCACAAATCACACTCGATGATTTGTTTTGAAATACCGTAAATGTTTGCTTTACAAACACTTCTTTACCCGCTCCATTGCCTCAATACTGCTCTTACTAATGACGCGTTTTTTTCTCGCACAGACTACACTGTCCCGATAGGAATCGGGAACACTGAATCAGAACGGATTGTGATCTTTATTTCCGAACGCCAACTCGCGGCGTCCATCTGCTGCCCCTACAAGGCCGCTTGACACAGGATTTCTCTTTGTTTTTAGTTTCGGGTTAAAGAACCAGGTTAAATTATCATTTGTACCTTTCTATAATCGATTTTACATCAAGCCCACAATCTTCTGCATAATCGTCATAATCGTGCAATCCCAAAAAGGGCAAATCAATATGCAATACAACACCATATGTGTTATGGCAATATTTCTCTATTTGCCTGAATAAATCCAATTCGAATTGAGTCGGCACAAAGCCATATGTTCTCCATCGCACAGGATCAGAATGACTTACTACATTCGCTCGCGATAGTTCAAAGCACATCGGATGATATGAACAATAATAGGACAACAAATGTTCAAGTATCGATGTGATATATTTCCCTTTTTTAGTGTGTACGATATTACTGCCATCCGAAACCCAAGCGTATTTATCTGTTTCAATGATTCTATTACAATCAAAATAAGAAACTAATGCTCTGGTACACTTATCTGTACCAACAAACATCATTTCGTTGCAAATTTTATCCAATTCGTCCAATTCTGTTTCAGTTGTGAGATTTTGAACCAAATATGTAAATTCGTTAATTATCTGATTCTCAGCAATTGTATCGCCGAGTCTTGCTCTAAATTCACGACTCAACTCATCATTTTGTTCATATTTTAATACGCTATCTTTTAGATTATTAGGTAAATTTATGATTAACAACACTTCTCTCACATAATCGTTGTCTTTATAATCGGAACATATGGGGATTAGTTTGTTGCTGTTTTGTCTTACTGCGCAACAAAAATCAGGATAATGAAGGCTATGAGTATATAAGTACAATAGGTTCTCTCGTTTGACCGAAATATCCGTCGCACTATTTATTGTTGCTATAATTGTATCGATTTCGAGTATTGTTTTGTTAAATTGCTCACAATCTTCCTGATAAATCAAATATGCCAGCGAATCAATTTGTTCCCGCATTTTATTTAAAGTGTCGGCATAGTTGAAAGAATGCGCAAGAGAATCATAATTTTTTGAATAGTATTTCTTTAAACTCAGAATTTTATCGTAGTTCGTTTGTGAAATCACACTCGTATGAATAAATACACAAACTATAATCACAAGTAATCGCTTCATCATTTGTTCCTTTCTATAATCAAAATCTGTTAAAATATCAATCCTTACTATCTTGGTAACCTTTTCAAAATTGTCGTAAAGATAGGCACGATGAGGCACTTTCTGCACAATGCGACTACAATTGATAATCGATTTTTGATAGCAACTCACAATTTTGGTTATTGGCACATCGTGGCCGCCATTCATTACTCTGTTAGCAATGCGGGCGGCGTTGATGGTAGGCGAGATTGAAGCGTGGGGACGCAGCATTGAGCGTATTGTCGCCGCCGGCAAAAACGCAGGTTGCCCCATACCCGAATTTCGCTACGACGGTGACGAGGTTTGGACAATATTCAAGTTCAAAAGTGTGGAGAAAACTGTGGAAAAAAGTGTGGAGAAAAACAAAAAAAACATTAAAAACCACAGAGATAATTATAGAAATGATGACGGATAATCCGTTTGTAACCGCAGAGGAAATTGTTGGCAGAACAGGGTTGACGAGAAGAGGCGTGGAAGAGAACATTAAAAAACTAAAAAACAACGGAATAATAAAACGTGAAGACCCCGACAAAGGCGGCAAATGGGTTGTTGTGACTGCAAAGCCGCAATATTAAAATAACAAGAAAAGCACGAAACAAACATTTCGTGCTTTTCTTGTTTTCTGTAGTTGATTATAGTTACTTGTTGTTTCACAAACACTTCTTCACCCTTTCCATTGCCTCAATACTGCTCTTGTGCGTGCCAAAGGCCGTGATGCGGATGTAGCCCTCGCCGGCTGCGCCGAATCCTGCGCCAGGTGTTGTAACCACTTGAGCCTCACGCAGAAGGCGGTCGAAGAACGACCACGAGTCGGTGCCGTTGGGCGTGCGAACCCAGATGTAGGGCGCATTTTCGCCGCCAAACACCTGAAGACCAAACCCTTGCAGGCTCTGACGGATTATCCGTGCGTTGGCCATATAGTAGTCGATGGTGGCGCGAATCTGCTTCTGCCCCTCGGCGCTGAAAACGGCCTCCGCACCGCGCTGCGAGATGTATGACGCGCCATTGAACTTCGAGCACTGACGGCGGTCCCAAATGCCGTTGAGCGCCACACGCTCGCCACTCAACGAGTTAACTTTCAACTCGTTGGGAATGATTGTATAGCCGCAGCGCACGCCCGTAAATCCGGCCGTCTTCGAGAAACTGCGGAACTCAATGGCGCACTGCTTCGCCCCTTCAATCTCGTAGATGGAATGTGGGATGGCGGCGTCGCTGATAAATGCCTCGTAGGCAGCGTCATACAGAATCAGGCAGTCGTTGCGCAAAGCGTAATCAACCCAGCGCTGCAGCCCTTCGCGCGTGATGACCGCGCCCGTGGGATTGTTCGGAAAGCATAGATAAACCACGTCGAGTTTTTCCGTTGGAATGTCGCCCGTAAAGCCATTTGCTTCATTACAAGGAATATAGCGAATATCGCGGCCGCCCATTGTGTTGGTATCGACATAGACAGGGTAAACCGGGTCGGTGACGCCGATGATGTTGGCCGACGACAGAATATCGCCGATGTTGCCCGTGTCGCTTTTGGCGCCGTCGCTGATAAATACCTCGTCGGGTGTAAGATGGACACCGCGCGGCTCAAAATCGTGCGCTATAATAGCCTCAATCAGAAAGTTATAGCCGTGCTCGGGACCGTAGCCACGGAACGTTTCGCCGTGAGCGCACTCGTCAACAGCGCGGTGCATAGCCTCAACCACCGCCGGCGCCAGCGGCTGCGTGACGTCGCCAATGCCCAGACGGATAATGTCGGCCTGCGGATTTTCGGCCTTGTAAGCCGCCACACGCTTCGCAATCTCTGCAAAAAGGTAGCGGTGCTGTAGTTTCAAGAAGTTTTCGTTGATGTAAGCCATTGTTGTAAAAGTTTAGAGTTGAGAAGGTTAGAGTTTGGAACGCAAACAGAAAACTTAAACGTAAACCTTCTTAACCCTTCATTGTTAATTGTTAATTTTCAACCATTCACGCCTTCAATCCTTCACGCCTTCAATCCTTCAATCAATCTCAATCTCCCCCTCAAACACCTTCGTGGCCGTGCCAGTCATTAGAACGTGGCGGGTGGCGGGGTTCCAGGTGATGGTCAGGGTGCCGCCGTCCATTTGAACGTGGCAGTCGGTGGGGTTGGTGAGTTCGGCCATTGCGGCGGCCACGGCGGTTGCGCACGCGCCCGTTCCGCAGGCCTGCGTGATGCCGCTGCCGCGCTCCCACACGCGCATACGGATGTTGTGGCTGTCGATAATCTCGGCAAACTCAACATTGGTGCGGTTCGGGAACATTGGGCTGTACTCCAGTTCGGAGCCCACTTCGGCCACGGGCGCAAGTTCGGCGTTCTGCACAAAAAGCACCAGATGCGGATTGCCCATATTGATGGCCGTGGCGTTGAAAACGTGTCCGCAGGCCTCAATCCGCTCACCCACAAGCAGCTGCTCCTGCCCGCCCAACCCAATGACGCCCATTGGGCAGCCTTCGCCCATATCCACAGTGATGGTCTCCACCGAGCCGTCGGCGGCAAGGTTCAGACGGATGATTTTGATGCCCGAAAGCGTCTCAAGACGGATTTCGGTTTTGTCGGTCAAATGATTGTCGTGCAGATATTTGCCAATGCAGCGCGACGCGTTGCCGCACATTAGCGCCTCCGAGCCGTCGGCATTGAAGATGCGCATACTGAAATCGGCCACCTCCGAGCGCCCGATGAGCACCAAGCCGTCGCTGCCGATGCCCTTGTGGCGGTCGCTCCACAGAACTGCCAGTTGCTCAGGATTTTGCAATTCACGGTCGGTAATGTCAACGTAGATGTAATCGTTGCCCAGGCCGTGCATTTTGGTGAATGGAATTTTCATTGTTTCAATACTTTATGATTCGCACTGATGACACAGCCCCTATCGGGGGAACAGATTTTCGCTGTTTTTTTCAATCTGTCATTCTTTGCATTATTTCTTTTACACTTTTAAATAATCACGGTGCAAAAATCAACATTTTATTACAAATAATAACCAAAATGTATTATTTGTGTTTCTAATTACGAGTTTTTATTACGAATTGGAAATCACGCACAGAAAATTAGAACGCAGATGACGATGATTGAACAGATTTGCATTTTTTAGCAAACACTGCGCATTGTTATCGTTTTTAATAAAAATTACTCTGCGCATAACTATCATTTTTAATAAAAAATACTTTGCGCATAATTATCGATTAGTAAAATTTGTACATTGCGCACTGTTAAAAAAGCATTCATTATGAACATTGAACGAAGCACAACATATCAAAAACTGCTTAACTGGAAGCAAACAACCAACGGAACCAAAGCACTTATGATAGAAGGTGCAAGGCGTATTGGCAAATCGACAATCGCAAGGAAATTCGGTGAGCAAGAGTACAAATCGTATGTTGTGATTGATTTTGCCAACGTTCCGAAACGGATAACCGACAATTTTTCGGACAATTTGAACAATCTTGACGTTTTTTATCAGACTATCTCATTGGAATACAACGTGAAACTCTATCGACGGGAATCGCTGATAATCTTTGACGAAATACAAAAATTTCCGAAAGCGCGCGAAGCGGTAAAATATTTAGTCGCCGACGGACGGTACGATTTCATTGAGACAGGTTCGCTGATTTCGATACAAGAGAATGTCGCCGACATTACAATTCCGTCGGAAGAACGAAAAATGAAAATGTATCCGTGTGATTTTGAAGAATTTGCCAAAGCGCGCGGCGAAGAACTGCTGCTTGAATACATTCAAACGTGCTGGCAGGCGCGGAAACCGCTCGATGAAGCATTCCACAGCAAGGCAATGCGCCTTTTCAGGGAATATATGCTGGTGGGCGGAATGCCGCAAAGCATTGTCGCGTACATTGAAAATGATTGTGATTTTTCGGCCAGCGATGTTGAAAAACGCGATATTATTGCTCTGTATCAAGATGATATAAAAAAAGCCTCGCGGCGGTACAAATCAAAAGTTTCGGCCTTGTTCGAGAATATCCCTGGCGCACTGTCGACTCACGAGAAAAAAATCGAACTGACACAATTCGACTCAAGCGGTTCCGCAACTTTCGCCAAATACGACGAGCCTCTGTTTTGGCTCAACGACTCGATGATGTGCAATCTGTGTTACAAATGCAACGACCCAAACGTCGGATTCGCGCTTAACAAAAACGACTCGCAAGTGAAATGTTATATGGGCGACACGGGGCTGCTGGTCAGTTTGGCGTTCAACGAGAACGAACTGGCAACGAACGGCCTGTACCGCGACATTATGAACGGGAAACTCTCACTCAACGAAGGTATGATATACGAAAACGCTGTGGCTCAAATGATTCGGGCTAAAGGGAAGAATCTCTATTTTTATAACGAATACGACCGCGAAAAGCACAGAAATTCAATGGAAATCGATTTCCTTCTCTCGAACGAAAGCAAAACGAATTTCAAAGTCTGCCCGATAGAAGTGAAGTCGTCAAAAAACTATACGACAACTTCTTTAACCAAATTCCGCGAGAAGTTTCAAGGCAAAATAGGCAATGCGTTCATTATTCACCCCAAAATGTTTTCAGTTGAAAATGATTGCATTAAAATACCACCGTATATGGTTTGGTGTGCGCTGTAAATAAATGAGTTATGCTAATTTGTGGTTTAGAATACAATTTAACACCATTTACAACTACACCATTAT
>JAEEGH010021385.1_pt1 | contig 13368 bp, 11 predicted proteins | sample 9134181 | NCBI WGS metagenome assembly JAEEGH01 (sample SAMN16246544, study PRJNA631951) | gut metagenome | biome: gut microbiome; feature: rumen; material: DP-attached | host: Bos | place: Iran: Karaj | collected 2018-10
AAGGCTGCCGAACTCACAGCCGTCCAGCCGAAAACCACCAAGGAATGGAACGACCTCACCGCTTCACTCGACGAGTTGCTCAAGGTGTGGAAAACCATCGGACCCGTACCGCGGGAGCAGAACGAGGATATCTGGCAACGCTTCAAAGGCATGATTGACCGCCATTATGCCGACAAGAAGGAATTCTTTGGCACCATCAGAGACGAGCAGAACGAGAACTACCAGAAGAAGATCGATCTTTGCCTTAAAGCTGAAGCCATTGCCAAACGAGAAGACTGGAAGAAAGCCACCGAGGAGCTACTACAGTTGCAGCAGGAATGGAAAGAGATAGGCCCCGTGAGCCGCAAGGTGAGCGACAAGATTTGGTTGCGCTTCCGTGGCGCCTGCGACCAATTCTTTGCCAAAAAAGGCGAATTCTTCAAAGAGCGCCGCTCTTCGGAAAACGAGAACCTGGCCAAGAAAGAAGCCATCCTGTCCGAGCTCAAAGAGCACGTCTGGGGCGAAAACCGCGAGGAAAACCTCGACGCCATCAAAGACTTCCAACGCCGATGGGCCGAAGTGGGCTTTGTACCAATGGCTGACAAGGAGCGCCTGCAGCAGGCCTTCCGCGGCGAGATAGACCGCGTGTTCGAACAGTTCAAGATCTCGGCCCGCGAGGCCGAGGAAACCGCCTACCGCGAACGGCTGAGCCACGTGGGCGGCGACGCCAAACGCTTTGTGCAGAACGAAAAACAGGAACTGCTCGAAAAAATGGAGAAGCTGCGCAACGACCTCAACCTGTGGGAGAACAACCTGGGCTTCCTGGCTTCGAGCAAGCAGGCCGACCTGCTGAAGCAGGAATTCGAGAAGAAGATGCAGGGTGCACGTCAGCAGATTGCGCTGCTGCAGGCCAAACTGCGCATCTTGAACGAAGCCGAGAAAGAAGAGCAGAAGAAAGATGCCGAGTAGCAACGCTCATACATCCAACCAGCTGCAGAGACACGCAATCGTGTGTCTCTGCATCGTTGTAATGCTGTTTTCCGGCTGTGCGAGGAATCGGCAGCAGGTGCATTTCCTGCGCTTCGAGCAGTTGCTCTTCGACACTCCGGCGGAGAGCCTTCAGGCAACGCTGGAGGAGCATGCGGACGACTACTGCACGCCGCTGCTCAACGTGGCTCCGGACGACGCCACCTACATGCAGCTGCTCACCGACTTTGTGAGCGACCCCGCCACACGGCATATCTACCATGTGAGCGACAGCCTTTACCACGACCTGGGATGGCTGGAGAAGAAACTGGGCGAAGCGCTGGCACGCTCGGAGAAGATATGCCCCGAGATACAGTATGACCGCTTCTACACCTTGGTGACGGGCGACTTCGACGACTACCAGAACCGTGTGTTCTGCGACGGACGCGAGTTGGCGCTCTCCATCGACCACTATGCCGTGGGCGAGATACCTGGAGCGGTGCCCGCCTACATCGAACGGCTCAGCAAACCCGAATATATGGCCGCCGACTGCATGGCTGCCATCGCCCGTGCCGCCATCATGCTGCCCGACGGCGAGATGACGCTGCTCGACTACGCCATTGCCGAAGGAAAGACCCTATACTATCTGGAGAAGACCCTGCCCAACACGCCGGACACCATCCTTCTGCGCTACACGAAAGAGCAAATGGAGTGGATGAAGCGCTACACCGAACAGGTGTGGGGCGCTTTCATCCAGGACAAGCTGCTCTACAGCCACGATCTGGGGCAGTTCCACAACTTCATCGACGAAGCGCCCAAGACCAACGCCTTCGGCGACGGTTCGGCACCTCGCACGCCGTCCTATATTGGGTGGCAAATTGTAAGACGATACATGAAAAAGACCGGCGCCTCGATGCAGGAGCTGTTCAATACGACCGACAGCCGTCTGATACTGACAACATCGGGCTGGCGTCCATAAAAAAGAAAAGAGATTATGAAAAAAGATAAAAGAGAGAAACCAATCTATGCCTATCTGGCGCTGAAGCTGCTGCTCGCATTCGGCGTACTGCTCGCCGTACAGCTGCTGTTCTATTTCAGTAACACCCGCATCTTCCATGTCGACGGGTTCAGCGAGTGGATGGGCATCCTGTGGGGCAACCTGGTGTTCGGCGGCGCCACCATAGCCGTCTTCTTCGCCCCCTTTGCACTGATGCTGCTGCTTCCGCTGAAGGTGCGCTGGAAGAAATGGTACAGAGTGTTGGCCGAGGTGCTTTATCTGCTGCCCTTGGTGCTGCTCCTCGCTGCGCGCGGCGCAAATGCTGCCTACTACCAGTTCACCTACCGGCTGCTGAGCGACGAGATATTCTCCTATCTCGGCATCAGCGGTCAGATGGGATCGCTTGTGCCCCTCTTTGCCCGTGACTATTGGTATGCCTGGATAATTCCAGTGCTTATCTTCGTGGCGTTCATGGTACTCAACTGCCGTCTGCGCATCGCTCCTCGCAAACCCCACGGGAAACATACCGCCAACGATGTCTTCGCACTGGCTATCGGTGTGCTGACGCTTTGGTTCCTGGCTCGCGGTGGATTCGGCCACTTTCTGAATACTGGAGATGCCGCCCATTATTGCCAGCCGAAGAACAGCGCTCTGGTGAACAACGACGGATACAATATCCTTCGTACACTGCTTACCCCCGACCTCGAGGAGGCGCAGTACATGGACGAGGCTGAAGCCGAGGTCATCTTCCCCGCCATTCATACCCCGATGGCAGCTGCCCCAGCTGACAGCACTGCGACCGACAGCGTGGTACAGCCGCGCAATGTGGTGCTGATCATTCTGGAGAGCTTCGGACAAGAATATATGGGCTGCTACAACACTCAGGCCGACGCCGACACCCGCACACCTTTCCTTGACTCGCTGGCGCGCCACAGCATCCTCTATAACGGCCGCGCCAACGGCAAGAAGAGCATCGAAGGCATCACCGCCATCACCACCTCTATTCCCAACTTGATGAGCATTCCGCTCACCAATTCGGCCTATAACGGCGACAGCCTCACCGGCTTGCCCGCCGTGCTGAAGCGTCACGGCTACACCTGCGGCTTCTTCCACGGAAGCTATAACGGTGTAATGGACTTTGACCGTACCTGCCAGCGCATCGGTTTCGACGAATACCTGGGAATGAACGAGTACAATGCCGACCCGATGGCGAAACCGACTGACTACGACGGTGTGTGGGGTATCTACGACGAGCCGTTCCTGCAATACACGGCCCGCCATATCGGCACCTACCAGGAGCCCTTCCTGGCCGAGGTGTTCTCTGTCACCTCTCACCATCCCTACCCCATTCCCGAGGAGCATACGGGCGAGTTCAGGGAAGGTCGTCACCCCTTGCTCAAATGCGTAGAATACACCGACTACACGCTGCGGCGCTTCTTCGAGGAGGCGCAGAAGCAGCCGTGGTTCAACAACACGGTGTTCGTCATCTGCGGCGACCACAGCGGACAAGGGCTGACCCGCGAGTATAACGACTACGACGGCTGGTACCGCATCCCGATGATGATCTACGACCCGCAGCATCCTGAAGGACGCCGCGAGGCGCGCATCCTGCAACAGATTGACCTCTTCCCCACCCTCATCGATTACTTGGGCTTCGACGACAGCTTCGCCTGCTTCGGCACCAGCGCGCTGCAGCAGCCCACCGTCGGACGCCAGGTCTACTACGGCAACGGCTACCACGTTATGGTCAGCAACAACTCCGCCAACCCCGAACAGCACGACATCACCGTCATCATGGGCGACCGAGAAACCGGCACCCCTGAAAATATCAACCTGCTCAAAGCCATTATCCAGCAGTACAACCACCGTGTGATAAACAACCAACTCAGCCTGCAATGAAAACCAAGACCCTTATCGTGGTCAACCCCATCTCGGGCGTCGGCCGACAGAAGAGAATAGAGACCCTGCTCAAGCAGAATCTCAACCAGGACCTGTTTGACTATGAGGTGTGCTACACCGAGCACATACACCACGGCACCGACATCGCCCGCGAGGCCGCCAACCGTGGCTACGACTGTGTGGTTGCTGTCGGTGGTGACGGTTCCGTCAACGACGTGGTGCAGGGCCTCAAAGGCAGCAACACACGACTCGGCATCATACCCTGCGGCAGCGGCAACGGCTTGGCACGCAGCCTCAAGCTCCCCCTGCAGCCTTGGCTGGCCATCCGTGTGCTCAACCAACAGTTCGAGCAGACCATCGACAGCATCGTCGTCAACGACCGCTGGGTGGTGGTCAATGCCGCCGGCTGCGGCTACGACGCTTACATCGCACGCCTGATGCACGCCGCCAAAACCCGCGGATTCCCTGCCTATACCAACCTCGTGCTGCGCGAATACACACGCTACAAGAATTCGGACTACCACATCATCGTCGACGGCCGGGAATACAACCGCAATGCATGGTTCATCGCCGTAGCCAACAGCCAGCAGTTCGGCTACAACCTGGCTGTGGCCCCCAAGGCCAAGCTCGATGACGGCCTGATGGATATCAGCATCATCGACAAGGTGCCTATCGATCACCTCGCCATCACCGCCCCCCTCGCTTTCACCAACCACCTCGACCTCTCGCAGCATGTCGAGATGTTCCGCGCCAAAGACCTTGTCATCGAAGGCAACGCCGACCGCTGGGTGAACCTCGACGGCGAAGGCGAGAACATCGGCACCACGGTGCACTTCGAGGTGCATCCCCACTCGGTGAAGATTTACGCCCGAGACCTCAAGCACCCGCTGCGCGAGATGACTCCTACACTTGACAAAATCAAGAAAAACATCACTGGATGAGCAAGAAGCAGCCCGTTGGAGTGGTCTATTCCACCAACCCCGACTATCAATATCAGTACGACGAGGAGCCTGAAAGCGATACTCTGGTGCCCGCCAAGCAGCGACTGCGTGTCAGTCTCGACCGCCACCACCGTGGCGGAAAGACCGTGACACTCGTCACCGGCTTCATCGGCACCGACGACGACCTACAGGCCTTGGGCAAACTGCTCAAGTCGCGCTGCGGCGTAGGCGGCGCCGCCAAAGACGGCGAAATCATCGTCCAAGGAGAGCATGTCGAGAAGGTGAAGCAGATACTGACTGCCGAAGGCTACGGCATCAAAGGCTAACGCCGTCCGCGCAGCAGTTCCACCGCGCGCAGGTAGCCGTCGTCCATCTCTTTCATAACCTTATAGTAGTACTCCGTACCAAACAGGTTGCGGGCTACTTGTGCCTTCAGTAACAGCTTCAGATAGTGTTCGCTGTGCGCCGTACGCTCCGGGTTGGCGGCCTCTTTCTCCGTGTCACGCACCACCCCTTTCTCCAGCGCCTCGGCGGTCAGCAAACTGTCGAGCCCAAAGCTATCATAGTTGGCGAGGTAGTCTTCGAACGTCTTCACCCTCGCGTCTCTGCGGTGCTGGTCGGCCCACTGCATGGGCATCGTGTTGAGCAACCCCTTGCCCCTAAGCGAGATCACATAGTCGGTCAGCCGCATCGTATCCAGCGGCACAAACACATCGGGCATGATGCCGCCGCCACCGTACACCGTGCGTCCACCGGCGGTCTTATATTTCAGCGAATCATCGAAGTGTATCGAGTCGGCATTGACCAGTTCGCCATGACGGTAACGGTTGTTGGCATCCTGCCGGTAGGCGTCGGTTCCCTCGTCGTAGGGCCGCTGTATGCAACGCCCCGAAGGGGTATAGTAGCGTGCTGTGGTGAGACGTATCTGGCCGCCGTCTTTCAGTGGGAACATACGCTGCACCAACCCTTTACCGTATGAGCGGCGTCCCACCAGCGTGCCGCGATCCCAGTCCTGCACAGCCCCCGACACAATCTCCGACGCCGAGGCGGAACTCTCGTCGATGAGCACCGCCAGACGTCCCTGGCGCCAGTCGCCACGTCCGTTGGCACGGAAGTTCTGTCGCCGCGAGGTGCGCCCCTCGGTGTACACTATCAGCTGGCCTCGCTCAAGAAACTCGTTGGCCAAGCTGTTGGCTATGTCGAGGAATCCGCCGCTGTTGCCGCGGAGGTCCAGTATCAAGGCCGTCATCCCATTTTTCTTCAACTGTTTCAATGCCTTACGAAACTCGTCCACCGAGCTACGCGCAAAGCGGGTCAGCCGTATGTAGCCGATGCTGTCGTCGGCCATGAAATAGGTATCTATGGAATAGATGGGCACCTTGTCGCGCACAATATGGAACGAGTACACCTCGCCGCCGCGCAGCACATCCAGCACCACCGTGGTGCCTTTCTTACCACGCAAACGCTTGAAAACAAAATCATTGTTAATACTGTCACCCGTAGCAGCAATACCGTCGATACGCAGCAGCTTGTCGCCTATCATCACGCCCACTTTCTCACTCGGGCCGCCTTCGATGACGGAGCCCACCACAATGGTGTCGCTCACTATCTGGAACGAGATGCCCACCCCTTCGAAGTTGCCCTGCAACCCCTCGTTGGCGCGCTCCACATCTTTGGCGGCAATATAGACGCTGTGCGGGTCTAACGCCTTGAGCATCGCATTGATAGCTGCGGTGCTCATCTTGTCCATATCGGGTCCCTCGACGTAGTTGCCGTCAATCAGTTTCATCACCTCGTCCACCCGATCCTGACCGGCGGTGACAGTGTCAGGAATGATGGGCTTCTGCGCCTGTAGGACACAGCACAGTCCCATCGCCATTACAGTCATTATCAATCTCTTCATACAGCAGGCATTTGCTGGCTGAGGCAATGGAAGCTACCGAGGCCCCAGATGATGTCGGTCGAGTCGATGCCCACCACCTCGCGGTCGGGGAAGCAGGCTTCCAGTATGTAAGCCGCCTCGTTGTCGGCCAGGCAGCGGTAGGTGGGAAATATTACTTTGTCGTTGGCAATGTAGAAGTTAGCATAGCTGGCGGGCAGTCGCTGACCGTCATAGAACACCACGTCGGGCATCGGCAACTCCACCACCGTGGGCTGCTTGCCGTTGGCCAAACGACAGCGGTTCAGCATCTTCAGGTTCTTCTGCAGCGGCTCGTAGTTCTCGTCCCACATGTTCTCCTCCACGACGGTGACGATGGTGTCCTCGCTGACGAAACGCGACAGGTCGTCGACATGTCCGTCGGTGTCGTCGCCCACAATTCCGTCGCCCAACCAGACGATATTCTCCACACCGTAATAGTCTCTCAAATAGCCTTCTATCTGGTCTTGGTTCAAGTGGGGGTTGCGGTTCTTGTTGAGTAGGCAGGAGGTCGTAGTCAGCAGGTCGCCGACGCCGTTGACATCGATGCTACCACCCTCCATGACGATGCCCGGATTGAACAACGGCAACTCCGGCATCAGGTCGTGGATACGCACAGGCACCTCTGTATCAAGCTCGTATGGATATTTACCACCCCAGGCGTTGTGATCCCAGTTCACCATCGCGCGCTTCGTGGCGTCGTTTTTGTTGAGCAGGAATGCGGGGCCGTGGTCGCGGCACCAGGCATCATTGCTCGGAATAATATGCAGACTGATATTCTGCATATTGGTATTGATAGCTTCAAGTTCCGATTGAACATGTGCCGCCATCTTCTCGTCGTCCACATTGATGTGCACATGCTCCCTCTCGGCGAGGGTTTTGACAAAGAGGTGATACGACGGATAGATGGTCTCAATCTTCCCAGGCCACGAGTCGGGGTTCTTCGGATAGGTGAGCCAAGTAGCCTCGTGCCGAGCCCACTCGGCAGGCATGTAGTAACCTTGTTCTTTCGGTGTCATCAGTCTATGTATCTTTTGGTTATGTCGCCATAGGAGTCGATGCGGCGGTCGCGGAGGTAGGGCCAGTGGCGGCGGTAGTGGTCGCTCTCGTCAAGGTCGAGTTCCTCGATATGGAGGGCTTCCTCGAGGTGTGGCGCCTGGTAGAGTACCCGACCGAAAGCGTTGGTAATGAAGCTTCCACCCCAGAACTGCATGCCGCCTTCGAGGCCGGTGCGGTTCACGCTGACCACCGGCACACCATTGGCCACCGAGTGGCTGCGCTGGATGGTCTGCCACGCCTCGTACTGCTCGCGGTTGTCGTGCTCGTTCTGGCGCACATCCCAGCCGATGGCGGTAGGATAGAAAAGTATCTGCGCGCCCATAAGGGCCGTGATGCGGCTGGCTTCGGGATACCACTGGTCCCAGCAGATGAGTACACCGATGGTGGCGAACTTGGTTTTGAACACTTTATAACCCAGGTCACCCGGGGTGAAATAGAACTTCTCGTAGTAGCCCGGGTCGTCGGGGATGTGCATCTTGCGGTACTTTCCAAGATAGCTGCCATCGGCATCGATGACAGCCGTGGTGTTATGGTACAGCCCTTCGGCACGCTTCTCGAACATCGAGCAGACGAGGACCACGCCCAGCTCTTTGGCCAGGGCCATAAAATGCTGTGTGGTGGGGCCGTCGGGGATAGGCTCCGCCAAGGCGAAGTTCTGATAACGCTCCTCGTCGCAGAAATAGAGCGACGCGAACAACTCCTGCAAGCAGATGATCTGCGCTCCGCCGGCAGCCAGCTCGCGCACCTTAGCAGTGTAGCGCTCAATGTTTTGCGCTTTATCTTCAACGCAGCTCATCTGCGCGATTCCCACTTTCACTTTATTCATTGCACATCTGATTTTGAAAGTGCAAAAATACAAAAAAAATCGTTCACCGATAAAAAAATCGACGCACCGCGGGCGAAAAACCTCCCCATTTCCTCCCCTTCCGCTCCGGTTCCCCTCCGCTCGTTCTACGCTCGTTCTACGGTATTTCTACGGTATTTCTACGGTTTTTTACCGTTAAACGAGCGTAGAAATACCGTAGAACGACCGTAGAAATACCCTTTAGGATGCTGTGGGAGTGGTGGTTGCAGAGGTGACCCGTCACACCCGCCCCAAAACATTTTTTTTGCGTAATTGCATCTAATTGCATCCAATTCAGGATTATTTTGTATATTTGCAGTTTGAACATTTCGGTAGAATAGTCACTTAAAACCATAGAATCAGATGCTTATGAAGAATATTGACAATCTCGACGAGCTCATCGGCCTTGCCCTTCGCGAGGATATCGGCGACGGCGACCACTCGACGCTGGCCTGCATACCGCCTGAGGCGACTGACGCCGCCAAGATGGTGGCCAAGGCCGACGGCGTGCTGTGTGGCGTCGAAGTGGGCAAGCGAGTCTTTGAGTTGGTTGACAACACGTTGAAGATAAATATTTTGAAGCACGACGGGGAGCTCGTGGCGAAGGGTGATGTGCTGATGACCGTGGAAGGTCACAGTGGTTCCATCCTCACGGCCGAGCGCACGGCGCTGAACTTCATGCAGCGCCTCTCGGGCATCGCCACCGAGACACACCGCATGGTGGAGATGCTGCAAGGGCTTCATACCAAGTTGCTTGACACGCGCAAGACGACCCCTAACATGCGCCTGCTGGAGAAGTACGCCGTCAAGTGCGGCGGCGGTACCAACCACCGTATCGGCCTGTACGACATGGTGATGCTGAAGGACAACCACATCGACTTCGCGGGCGGCATCGAAGCGGCCATCGACCGCACGCACAACTACCTGAAAGCAAAGGGTAAAGACTTGAGGATAGAGATTGAGGTGCGCGACCTCGATGAGCTGCAGCGGGTGCTCGACCATGGCGGTGTAGACCGCATCATGCTCGACAATTTCACGCCGGAGCTGCTGGCCGAGGCGGTGAAGCGCATCGGTGGCAGGTACGAGACTGAGGCCAGCGGCGGCATCACCGAGACGACCCTCCGCGCCTATGCCGAGACGGGGGTGGACTTTATCTCTGTGGGTGCCTTGACGCACCATATCAAGAGCATGGATATTTCGCTGGTTAAGTTTTAAGTCTTAAGTTTTAAGTGGTTCGGGTAAAGGCATATAAACGGTTGGGGACGAGCAAGCTGCGGCAGTTGCTGCGGCATCTGCTCTACAAGCGGCAGGTGCGCAGCACGCTGTACTTCCTGCAGCATTTCGCCCTGCCGGGCAACAAGGGGGTGCCGGTATACGACGTGCTGCGCTACTTCCTGGTGGGCATCTTCAACGGCGACCTGAACCAACGTGCCAAAGGACTGGCCTACAGCTTCCTGTCGGCACTGCCCCCGCTGCTGATATTCTTCTTTACGCTGGTGGCCTACTTCCCGGTCGACGGCCTTCAGGACGAGTTGCTTATGCAGCTCGGCGGCATCGTGCCGGCCGGCATCATGGGACCGTTGGCCGACACCATCAACGACATCATGGGACACCGTCACGGCACCCTGCTGTCCATCGGCTTCATTGGATCCATCTTGTTGGCGGCCAACGGCATGAACAGCTTTATCCTCTCGCTCAACTTCGCCAACAAGAGTATCGAGAAGCGCCCCTTCGTGCAGCGCTACCTGTTGTGCATCGCCATGGTGTTTGTGCTTTACATCATCATTGTGCTGGTGCTCAGTCTGTTGATAGGACATAAGCTGCTGTTGCAGCTGCTCTTCGCACAGGGCTGGATGACCATCAGCCAGACCAACGTGGTGCTGTTCAACGTCGGACGCTGGCTATTGCTGACCTTCGCCACCCTCTTTGCCGTGTCGTTCCTTTATTATTGGGCCCCCGTCAAACGGCAGAGGGTGGGCTTTTTCTCCGCGGGGTCGGTACTGGCCACGGGCATGTTCTTCGTGCTCAGCTGGGGCCTGGGCATCTACCTCAACAACTTCAGCAACTACAACCTGGTCTACGGGTCGATAGGCACGCTGCTGATGCTGATGTTCTGGGTATACTTCAACTGCATCGTGCTGTTGGTGGGCTACGAGCTGAATATCAGCATCTACAACGGCAGCATCATCAAGAAAAACCGCGACAGCCGTCGCGAAATCAGACAGAGAATACAACATCTATACAATGATAATACAGAAAAACAAAGGGAAAGTGGTGGCCGATAGCGGTGCACCGCGGGAGACATTCAGGATGGTGGCCAAGACGATGGTCAGCCTCGAGGAGGTGCTGGCCGAGGAACTGCGTGAGCTGGGCGCCGAAAACATTGTCGTGGGTAACCGCGCCGTGGAGTTCGAGGGCGACATGCGCACCCTCTACCGCGTCAACTACAGTTGCCGCACGGCACTGGCCATATTGAAGCCCTTTGCCGAATTCGACGCGGCGGACGACCAGGAGCTCTACGACCAGGTGTACAAGATACGCTGGGAGAAGATCTTGGACTGCGACTGCACCTTCATGATCGACTCCACGACCAGTGGCGAGGTGTTCACGCACAGCTACTATGCCGCCCTGAAGACCAAGGATGCCATCGTCGACCGCTTCCGCCGCAACTTCGGCAAGCGCCCCAGCATCGACACCGAGCAGCCCGACTACAAGTTCAACCTGCACATACGCGACAACCACGTCACGCTGCTGATGAACGCCAGCGGCGACTCGCTGCATAAGCGCGGCTACCGCCAGGGCGTGGGTGTGGCCCCCATCAACGAGGTGCTTGCCGCCGGCCTGCTGAAGTTGGCCGGATGGAAATGCGACTGCAACTTCTACGACCCCATGTGCGGTTCGGGCACCATGCTCATCGAGGCCGCCATGATGGCCAACAACATACCGGCGCAGTACTACCGCGGCAACCGCTTCGGATTCATGCGCTGGAAGGAGTTCAACCTGGGCGAGTGGAAGAGCGTCAAAGCCGAGGAAGACCGCAAGATAGGCAGCCTCGACTTCGAGGGCGAGATTTGGGGCAACGACATCGACGAGCAGGTGATACAGCAGTGCGAGAAAAACCTCGAATACACCAAGTTGCACCACGACGTGATGCTGCACATCGGCGACTTCGCCGACCAGGAGCCGCCGGAGGGCAAGACGCTTATCGTCACCAACCCACCTTACGGCGAGCGTATCAAGGTGGAGGACCTCAACGCCATGTACGAGAAGTTGGGCGACACCTTCAAGCAGAAGTACGGCAAGGACTGCGACGTATGGCTGATTACCAGCGATTTCGAGGCTATGAAGCACATTGGGCTGCACCCCTCGAGGAAGATTCCCGTGCAGAACGGATCGCTCGACTGCCGCTTCCTGCACTTTGAGCTCTACGACGGCTCGAAGAAGGCCAAGTTTCAGCAGGATGCTGAATAAGGAAGAGATCAGGCAGGCGGCGTTGGCTGTGGGCTTTGACGCCTGCGGTGTGGCGCGTGCCGACGCGCTGACGGACGGCGAGTATCCGCTGCGCGAGTGGCTCGCCAAGGGCTGGCACGGCGGCCTCGACTACATGGAACGCAACATTGACAAACGTATGGACCCGCGGCAGCTGCTGCCGGGGGCACAAAGCGTTATATGCTGTGTGAGCGCCTATCCGCCGCCGGAGACGACGGGGGGCGTGGCGGCGTACGCACGCACCCGCGAGTACCACAAGGTGGTCAAAGACATGTTGTTTGTGTTAAAGGAACGGTTGGGTATCGACGGCAAGGTATGCTGCGACACCGTGCCCATCAGCGACAAGCACTGGGCGGCGCGGGCCGGCCTGGGGTGGATAGGGCGCCACACGCTGCTTGTCACCGGGCAGTGGGGCTCGTGGGTCAACCTCGGCGAGATAGTCACCACCGCGGAGTGCGACACCTACGACAGCCCGCTGGCATCGGGCTGCACTGACTGTAACCTCTGCGTCGAAGCCTGCCCCAACCACGCCATCGGCGAGAACATGATTGACGTGCGCCGCTGCACCGCCTACTATACCACCCACCACACCCGCGAGCTGCCGCCCGACGTCGATGCCCACGGCTACACGCAAGGCTGCGACCTCTGCCAGCTGGCCTGCCCGTACAACAGAAAATTATGAGACAAAACAGTATAAAACACAACAACGCGTTCCGCTTCCGGCGCTATTGCCATGCTGCCTACGCCGCCTTCAATTCGCTGCACCGCGAGGTGACGATAGGGCGCGTGGCTACGTATATCGCCGACCGCCAGCTGCGCAAGTCGGTGGCCGTGGCTGCCGTTGCCGTGGTGCTGGCACATGGCACTGCCATGGCGCAGGCCGACGAAGAGCGTGAGACGCGAACCCTGCCGGAGGTGCAGGTGTTGGCTGCCGACAGTCTGTTCGGCACGCCCGAGCCTGCGGCGGTGCTCACCGCCGAGGATTTACAACATTCTTCTGTCCGTACCGTGGGCGACATCCTCGCCCTGCTGCCTGCCGTCGATGTGCGCACGCGCGGCGTGGGTGACGTGCAGGCCGACCTGTCGGTGCATGGCGGCACCTTTGACCAGATGGTCGTCATGCTCAACGGCATCAACATCAGCGACGCGCAGACGGGTCACCACAACATGGACCTGCCTGTCGACGTATCGATGGTGGAGCGCGTGGAGCTGCTGACGCCGGCGCAGATGAGGGCGCGCGGCGTGGTGGCATTCAGCGGCGATGTGAACATCGTGG
>JAEEGH010021387.1_pt1 | contig 13367 bp, 11 predicted proteins | sample 9134181 | NCBI WGS metagenome assembly JAEEGH01 (sample SAMN16246544, study PRJNA631951) | gut metagenome | biome: gut microbiome; feature: rumen; material: DP-attached | host: Bos | place: Iran: Karaj | collected 2018-10
ATGCGATAAAAACAACCTATAAAATTCAATTTCGAGTTTGATTCAATTGTGTCATTGCCGTGCTAGACACGGCAATCTAATGACAATTATTATGGAGTTTGTGTTTTGCTCGGAAGAATGAGGAGAAGAACCTACCACACGGTTTTTACATCGTATTTTGGAATAATTGTGTCGCGGGTGATTATCGTAAGATTTTCGCATTGCGCACACGAAATCAAAAGACGGTCAAACGGGTCGCGATGTATGAATTCCAGCGATTTCGTATTCTCAATATAACGAATAACTGTTGGTAACTGAACGAAGTATGATTTTTTGCACAAATCTTCAAGCTCAAAGATTGTCAATGCAGTGTCCAACTTGCCAAGTTTCTGCTTAATTGCGATTTCCCAAAGTGAAGCAAGGCTATAATAGCATTTTTCGCTTTCCATCAAAGATTTTGCTTTTTGAGAAAGTTCATTGCTCCCTTGTGCGTACCACAAAATAGCATGAGTGTCGAGCAAATATTTCATCACATATACTCCGCAAAGTCTTCAAGCGGCTCATCAAAATCTGGAGCAATATAAGAGATTTTGTCTTTTAATGCGCCAAAATACGACTTTTTCTCTGGAGCTTCAGTCTTTTGCTCTCGCGAAATCAAAAACAAGGCAAAATCATACAGTTCTTTCTGAGCCGTTTCCGTCATTGTTTCGTACATTTGCATTAACGCTTCTGCCATATACTGCCTCCATGCCCTTCATTATATCACACATTGCACTAATTGTCGCTTTCAATCTCCCCTGCAACCTTAGAAGAAGCCGTTTTTCTTTCGGCGGTGATTGTATCTTCTGAAAGCTGCCAGCATTTAGCGATATCAGCAAAAGCTGTTCATATTTTCTTTCAACAATGATTCAATGCTGCAATTCAGCTTTTGGGCGGCAAGGGCAAGAATCTTTCCGCAAGTTTCGGCATCGTCAAGAGCGTTGTGCGCGTCATAAGTTATGCCGAATTGTTCTGCAAGAAATGTGAGCCGGTGACATTCAAAATCAGGCCATACTTTCCGGGCAATCTTCAAAGTGCATGCATAATGAATATTTGGAAACGGCATTCCATAATAATCAAGGCAGGAACGCAAAACACCCATATCAAAACTGGCGTTATGGGCAACAAGACAGACCGGTTTGTCTGCAACGTTTTTTAAAAACGGCTCAACAAGCGTCTGCCACACTTCTGGAAAATACGGCTTGTCTCGCACATCGTCATAGCTGATTCCGTGAATATCAATAAAATCTGGCCTAAAATACATCTTTGCCGGATGAATAAGCGAATATACACTGTCTTTCTCTGCACCGTCTACAAAACGGACAAGCCCGACCGAACATGCGCTGTTTTGGTAATAATTTGCAGTCTCAAAATCAATAGCAATATAATCCAATGACATTTAATCATCTCCTTTGTTTTTATGAAAACAAATCGGCTAACGGACTTTTGCACCCTTGTATGTAAGTTCATCACCAAAAAGCAAAACGCCGGGCAGTTCAATGAACAAGTCAAGACAACCTGTAAAATTATGGTCAGCTCCGTGTATCCGTACAAAATCGATTTTATCCGATTCCAGTTCAGAATAAAGTTTCAGCATATCAAAAGAGGCATCGCTGCTGCCATAAACAAGCATCATCTTTTCGCCGGAAAAACATTTGATGCCCCGGAGCAATAAATGAAGATTAATCATAAGCGGCGCATTTATACATACAAGCTTCTTTATCTCAGCAAACTGATACGCATTGATTATTCCAAGCGCAGCCCCGTTTGAATGCCCAAAGAAATATACCTGATAAGCATCAAGGTTCTGCTTTTTGGCATAATTCCTGATAAAATCCATTTCAGCGGCAAAATCTGTCTTATATCCAAGAGGATTGGAAGAAGCGATTATTGAACAGCCGTGCTTTTCATTTAATGCCCTTCCGATTCTTACATATTTATTCTCATAGCCATAGCAGCTGCCTTCAAGCCCAACTTTGATAAATACGATGGTGTTATTGCCATCGATAATGCCGTACTCTATTTCTTTTCCGTTCTGGCTCACCGAAATTGTTTTATCAAAATGAATTCCTGAATCTGATGCAGCCGAGTAGTTTTCCATTATGATTCCTTGTTATAATGTTTGTTTTTTAATACATATTCCGTTGCGTCACTATCAAAGATTACTTTCACCTCTGGAACATCTATGTTCCATTTATTACCTTTCATCAAGGCATTCCACTGTTTCCTCGTACCGGCATAGTGAATTTCTTTAAGTGACTGACAGTCACAAAATGCATAATTTCCTATTTCTGTCACAGACGCAGGGAGAGTGATTGAAACGAGTGACATGCAGCCCCAGAAAGCTTCGGCATATATTTTTATTACCCCATCGGGAATAACAATCGAAGAGAGCGATGCACATCCAGAGAATGCATTGTATTCAATTATGAGCACACTTTTAGGAATAGAAATAGATTCAAGCGATATGCACTGACTGAATGTAGAACTATGGATTTCCATAACGCCATCTGGAATGTAGATTGATTTCAGTGACTCGCAACCCATAAATGCACCATCACCTATTTCTATCACATTACCAGGAATGCTGACTGATAAAAGTGTCTTGCAACCATCGAATGCAAAATCTCCTATTTCCATCACATTATCGGGAATAACAATCGAGTTGCTTACACCATAATACTGTTCAAGCACACCGCCCTTAATCTCGAAATGCGGTAGCTCCGCATTGCCATCAGTACATTGTATTGATGAGGCAAGAATATATTTTCTCCATCTGTCATTCTTTTTTACAAAATTCCACTGCGCTTTAGTACCACTGAAATGAATTTTTGCAAGAGCCGTACAATCACTAAACGCATCAGAACAAATTCTTTTGACACTCTCTGGAATGTTGACAGACTTAAGCGAGGTACATCGGCAAAACAGATTATCATTGATTTTTTTTACACCCGCAGGAATATTAACTGAAACAAGTGATTGACAATCTGCGAATGCAAACCTGCCGATTTCCTTTATATTCTCCGGAAGAATAATGAATTCAAGCGATTTACAATTTTCAAACGCATATTCGCCGATTTCCATCACGCTATTCGGGATAACAATAGATTTTAGCGATTCACAGTTTCTGAAAGCTCCATTCTCTATTTCTGTCACACCATCAGGTATGTTAATTGACACGAGTGATTGACAATCTGCGAATGTATACTTGCCAATTTCCTTTACATTCTCGGGAATGACAACTGAATCAGCAGAACCATAGTAGTGTTTCAACACATTGTCTTGAATGTCAAACTTAGGAAGTTCCACATCGCCGTCAATACAATGCACAACATCCGCTGGCATATTTCGCCCCAAGTATATACTTTTCCTCACGTTATTCCACTGTTCCCGAGTACCAGAATAGTGTATATCCGTAATAGGATAGTCGAAGGCATCTTTGTTAATTTTCTTCACACTCATCGGAATACTTACCGATGTAACCGTATTACTACGACACCAAAACGCACCATAGTCGATTTTTATTACACCATCGGGGATAACTACAGATGAATCTGTTCCAAGATATTCTACCAGCACACCACCAATAATATTAAAATTAGCATTGTCTTTACTGGTCTGTTTCATGTTTGAATTCCTCACTCTATGTTTTATGAAGAATTCTTATCATGCGAGACTATCAAATCGTGATAGTCTGAAAAGAAAAAAAATTTGACAGACTTTTTATTGTGAACTAAAGTTTTTATATAATGAACGAAGCAGAAACATTATCAAATTTACTAGATTGGATAACCAAAACAGAAACAAAGTCTGTTAATCATATCAGTGAATTGCTATCTTACACGGCAGAAAATTATTCACCTCACAAAGATGATGTTATAGATAAATACGACTTAACCCGAGAAAAAAGGTTCAACATATTCGAAACCATATCAGATCAATATCAGAAAGAAAAATTTCACAGCGATATTTTGTATTCTATTTTGAATCCAGAAACTCCAGAAATTGGTTCTATCTGTAATAAAGAAATTCTTGAAGAATTTGTTAAAATGGTTGATAACTCATTTGATTTTAAAGTTGATGATACCGTGAAAGTTTCTAAAGAAGAATCTAATAAAGTCTTGAACGGCGATTTTGAAAAACAAGGCTATATAGACCTGTTAATTACAAACGCTCACAACCAAGCAATCATCATAGAAAATAAAATCAATAATGCGCCAGACATGGAAAATCAGCTTGTTCGGTACATGAAATATGTTAAAGAACAAGTATTCGGGAAAGATATATCTTTTGACAACTTCAAGGAAAATGTTAGAGTCGTATACCTGACCTTAGTACCTGGGAAAATTCCAAATATTTATGAATATGGTGATTCCTTTGCAGAATATAAAGAAATGCTGTCTGACGCAAAAAGCGGAACGGACGGAAAAGTTCTAAAATATCGTTCTGCCGTTGACAGCGACAAAGACAAGCCTGACTTGGTTACTTTCCTGAATGATTGTATAAAACTCTTTGAGAAAAGAACTGACGACACGGCTCTATTAAAGAAAGTTTACATAGAGCAATATAAAACACTTTTAAACCACTTAGGAGGAAGCGCCGCTATGCTGGAATATCAGAAAGATTTGTTGAAAGAAATTTATTCATCACCAGAGAAATTGAAGGCCGCAAAAGATTTGATTGAAGCTTTTAACACTAAAGATGCCATAGTCAATAAATTTATTTTTGATGGCATCAAACCACTTGTAGAACCAATGGGATTGTCTTTTGAAGTAAACAGAGGCTTTCAAATGTATTGTATTTGGAACAAAAAAAAGACAGAATATCTTTATGTGTTAAGTCAAAATTCTTGTTTTCAGATAGGTTTTGGAACAAATAATTGCTTTGATGAATCAAAACAATTCGAACTAAAAAAAATCTTGGAAGAAAGTTTTAATATAGAAACTAATATTAGTAACGATTGGGTCTGGTTGGGAATTGAACCTTTTGCAGACAAAAAGAATATTAAAGAATTTTTAGAGTATTGCACAAGCTTTATTCCTCAAGTCAAAGAGAGATTTTTAGCCTTGTAGATTCTAAGGTAATAGACTGCCAAAGATTCAGGTTTTCGCTGTTTTGTTTACATTCTGTACTGGCATCAATCATCAACTACGCCCATCATGCATGGATTCCCATTGACGGCGCGACTTTCCCCAGTACAACCTATAAGATGTTTTGCTTGATAAAGTTTACAACTTACAGGTTGTATTTGTGACAATTTTGTTGCTACTGCCAACCGCAACACAACATAGTGCCAATGCAACCTTAGAAGAAACCGATTTTTCTTTCAGCGGCGTTGCCGAGGCGTTCGGTTTTGCACAATGCGGTCAGCCCGGCTAAATCAGGTCTTTTGCCGGTCAAAACTTCGTCCATTGTGATTTTGCGCACGATGTTGTCAATCTGACCGCCGCTCAGGTCATAGTTTTGAGCAACGGCGGCGATTGTATCTTCTGAAAGCCAGTCAAGCTTTGACTTCCAGATTTTCTGCTTTGCTTCAACGGTCGGGTTCTCAAACTCGATTTTGAACAGAAAGCGCCGCTCAAAAGCCGAATCGAGATTTTCTGCAAGGTTCGTCGTGCAAATCATAATGCCGTCAAGTTTTTCCATTTCTTCAAGAATGATGTTCTGGATTGTATTTTCCGTCTGGTCACAACTTCCGTTTATAGAATCCATTCGCTTTGAAAGGATTCCGTCAGCCTCGTTAAAAAGCAGAATCGGCATCTTTTCGCCATTTTCGGGTCTGGCAGATTTGCACATCTGCTTGTAGTCCGTAAAAATCCGCTTGACGATTTTCTCGCTTTCGCCGAACCAACATGATTTTGCGCTGCTTATGTCAATATGAAAGATTTTTCTGCCGGTTTCTTTTGCAATCTGATAGACGCTTTCGGTCTTGCCGGTTCCGGGCGCGCCGTAAAGCAGCACCGCAATACCCTTCGGCAAGCCTTTTTCTGCAAGCCGCTCTCTGATTGAATGAAAATTCTTATCTTCAAGCGAAGATTTAAGCCTGTTGATTTCAGTCTGATTTTCTGCACTGTAGAAAAGCTCTTTCTGCTTGATGTTTTCCGGCAGGATAATGTCTGTGCCTTTTGCAGATTTCATAAACAATTTAGCATCATCACCAAGCAGAAGCTCTTTTGCCTTTGTTGTAAGCTCAAGATATGAATCAGAAAAATTATCTTTTTGGGTGAATTCAAGCAAATCATATTTAAGCAGAACATGACTTTCATCCATAAAAGATTTAGCAATCCGAAATTTGCAATATTCTTCATATGTACATTCAATAGTATAATCTAAATCCATTATTCTTCCCCGTAAGAAATTACCACAAGAATCATAAAAGAACATGCGTGCATTAATATCTTCTGGTATAAGAGATCTTATATTTTTTATCAATTTTTCATCTGCATATTTTTCTTCAAGATATTCAGTTTTTGATTTTTTCACCGATAAATCTTCTGAACCCTGAATCAGATTAACAATTTTTTTGAGCATATTTAGAAGTCTTTTCTCGTCAGTTCCAGTTTTAGTTATAACAATCTTTTCGTTATGAAGAATACAATGAAGCAGCTCTGTGGAAAGCTCAAATTCATTTCTAAGGCCAACTTCTTTTTCATCTACTCCGCTTATGTTTTTAATGTAATTTTTAGTAAGCAAGGATTCAACATCATCTTTATATGCAATTACAGACATAACTGGTGCATCAAAAAATGCTGAAAGGTCATTAAAACTACATTTTTCTCCGTGATTATCAAAATAATACGAGATGATTCCGCAGAGCATCCATGTGCCGCCGCTTGTTGTGTCAAAATATGAATTAAGCAGCTCTTCTGCTTTTGTAAAAGCTTGTGTCCTCTTGATTTGCAGCTTTGATTTTGCTAGCTTTTTTGAAACTATAGAAATTGCATCAAGAACTTTGAATCCTGATTCGTTGTTTGTCATATATACCTCCGTTGGTTTTCGAAGATATATATAACACACCGCACTATCATAGCGTGATATTGGGAGAAGTATTTTTAGTGTTTTTTATCGGTATTATTGTTCCGTCAAAATCATCTATCAGCAGCCGGATAATTTCTGGAAGCTCTTTTTTCCGTTTTTCTATGAGATGGCAGACTTTTGTATTAATCTTTTTAATTTCCCTTCTATATATATTTCTCTCTGAATTGAGTTTTTCATCAGATTTGCAATATTGACAATAGAGTTTTAAATCTAATAAAAAAAGAATCAATTCTAATTTCTCCTGTAAAATAATCAATTCATCATACGAATAATTATTTATCTCAGTATCGTTAAGAGCATCTAAAGGAATTTTTCTACTATTCACCAAGTCTAGTATCTCTTCGATAGTTACAAAATTTGTTTTACTATTCATTATTCTTCTCCCTTATTGCAGCCAACAACCTTTTACATAAGCAAAATCAGTAATCTTATCGCAGAGTGCTTTGGACGCTTCTACCATCAGCTGACTATTTGCTTCAACGACATAGTGACCTTCTGGTAAAGTTAAATGAAAGATCACTTTGCAATTTCCTGTTGAACCATAAAGCAAATCCCGTAAATCAAATAATTGAGATTCTTTTTTAATTCCAGGAAACAGCTCAATATGAACTTCATGAAAATTCCTTTGCTGCAACGTTTCAAAAGATTCAAAGTCTTCTACTACAAAGCATGCTTCGTTATCACGGAGATTTACCTTTCCTTTAAATGCATAAACTTTTCCAGGTTCTACTTGTCCTGCAAATTTTGACCAGCTGTCAAAGAAGGCAATTGGAATCTCTCCGTCATAATCCAGCAGCTTTCCGAAAGCCATCTCTTTTTGCGTCTTCTTAGAAATGATTTTCTTAAACTCAGACAAGAAACCAACCGTCGTGAACATCGTTCCGGCGTTCTTTCTTTCATCCCAGTTTTTTATAGTTTTTCTTTTGGCAGCTTCTATCAGTGCAATAGAGTTAAGATTCTTTGCTTTAAGAGTGCACATCTCCCATGCCTGCTTATAATCATCAATCGGATTTCCAGAAACATAGATACCGATACACTGTTTTTCCATTTCGAGCTTTTCGAGATTAGAGATGTCCGGAAGTTGATTGAAAGTAAAGGTTGCTGGTAATTCACTCGCAAAATCATCAAACAGGCCTTTCTGTCCTCCTAAAGCTTCTTCTGCTTTATCTGAAGCATACTGATAAGCTTCCTGCAAGTTTTCTAGAAGAGTTGGTCTGTTTACCCCAAAGCAGTCAAATCCACCAGTTTTTATAAGCACCTCAACAGCCTTTTTATTTATCAGCTGCTTCATTCGCCCATTAACTTCTTCCCTTCTCTTAACAATCCGTTCAAGAAAATCCATAAAGCTTTTATAAGGGCCATTTTCTTCACGCTCATTGACAATAGCTGTTGCAGCACTCTCTCCCATTCCTTTTATACCTTCAAAGCCAAACACTATATGACCATCAACTACATCAAACTTTGCGGCAGAACGGTTTACATCTGGAGCATCAACAGGGATACCAATTCGTCTTGATTCGCTGATATATACAGGAAGCTTGTCTGTAGAAGTAATCTCATTCGTAAGGTTTGCAGCCATGTATTCTGCAGGATAATTTGCCTTGAGCCATCCTGTTCTATATGCAAGAACTGAGTATGCGGCCGCGTGAGATTTATTAAAACCATAACCGGCAAACGGCTCCATGATTTTAAAAATCTCGTCGGCATGTTCTTTTGTAAAGCCTTGTTTTACAGCACCTTCCTCAAAAGTTATGAGCTGCTTTTCCATTTCCTCTTTGATCTTTTTTCCCATGGCACGGCGAAGCAAATCAGCTCCACCCAAAGAATAACCAGCAATTCTCTGGGCTACCTGCATTACCTGTTCCTGATAAACCATAACTCCGTTTGTCTCTTTTAAGATTCCTTCAAGACATGGATCAGGATACTTAACTGTATTTGGATCCCATTTACCTTTTACATACTGATCAATGAACTGCATCGGACCAGGGCGATAGAGAGCATTCAAGGCAACCAGCTCTTCAATTTTCTGAGGCTTTGCATTGCGAAGAACCTTCTGCATTCCGGGTGATTCAAACTGAAAGATTGCCACAGTATCTCCGCGAGAAAACAAGTCGAATGTCTTTTCATCCGTTTCACTAACCTGACTTGTAATAAATTCAGGGGCATCAGGAGCTTTGTGCTTGTTGATTATCTCTTCTGTATAGCGAATCAGTGAAAGTGTCTTTAGTCCAAGATAGTCGAACTTTACAAGACCACAAGGTTCAATGATATCCATTGTGTATTGAACGGCCATCTTGCCGCTTTCATTATCCTTATAAACTGGAACCCAGTTCGGGAGTTCTGTCAGACCGATTACCATTCCTGAAGCATGAAGGGAAACGCCTCGGATTACATTCTCAAGCTTTTTTGCAAGGCGGAATAGCCGCTCATACTGTGGAAATTTTTTAAAGTCTGTATATGGAATCAACTTGCCGTTATCAGGATGTTCTTCTGTAGGCGGAGTAAAAGCCATTTTCAGAGTAAACTTCGGGTCATCCCCAGGAATGCAGTCTGTAAGAACCTTTACCTCAGGAAGCGGAATATTAAGAACACGTGCAACATCTTTAATTACCTGCTTGGCCTTTAAGGTTGAGAAAGTTACGATGTGACCTACGTTATCATTTCCATACAAATCGCGGGTATGCTGAATTATCTCCTGCCGATAGTCGAAGTCCATATCAACATCAAAATCTGGCATTGAAACTCGTTCAGGGTTAAGAAAGCGTTCAAAAATAAGCTTGTAACGTATAGGGTCAATGTCTGTGATTGTCATGGCATATGCTACAATTGAACCGGCACCAGAACCACGGCCGGGGCCAATCGAAATATGATGCTTCGGGCAGTTGTTTACGTTATCCCATGTTGATTTAGCCCAGTTGATGAACTCCCAAACTATTAAGAAGTAACCGGAAAAGCCCATTTCAAAAATAATGCCAAGTTCATATTCAGTTCTGTCTCGTATTTCTTGCGTAATTACGTCGTAGCGTTTTTTAAGACCTTCCTCGACCAAATAGCGAACATAATCATCTTGATCTAGTTTATAATTATCTCCATGTGTGCAGAATTGTTCAGGCAGCTTAAAGCGCGGAAGACAATCCTTTAATTGCTGTGTCTCATATTGAGGAATCGTAACATTGCACATATTGGCAATTTTTGTTGTATTCGAGATTAATTCCGGCATATCCGGGAAAAGCATCCGCATTTCACTTTCAGATTTTAAGAACCACTCAGGCTTTCCCTCTCCCATCTTTCGGCGGTTCGGATCATCCAAAAGCTGCTGAAAACCAATGCAGCATAAGGCATCTTGTGCCTCCGCATCTTCCCTGTAGCAGTAGTGAACGTCATTTGTAACTACCATAGGAATATCAAGCTCACTAGCAAGCTTAATCATTTTTTCGTTTGTATATTTCTGGTCGGCTAATCCGTGGTCTTGCAGCTCAATATAGTAATGGTCTGCGCCAAAAAGATTTTTATACTTTAAGGCAAGCTCCCCGGCTTCTTCATCCATGTCATTGAGAAGCAGCTGCGGAAGCTCACCCTGAATGCAGGCAGAAAGACAGATAATTCCTTCGTGATATTTTTCAAGCAGTTCAAAATCTATTCGAGGTTTTGCCCAAAAGCCGTCTCTGTATGCAAGAGAAGACAGCCAGCACATGTTTTTGTAGCCGGTCTCATTCTCACACAAAAGGATTAAATGGAAATACTTTTTTTTACCGCTGCCATACGGCACAGGTGTTTGCTCTGTATGCTTTCCGTATGCAACATAAAACTCTTCTCCGATAATAGGATTAATTCCATTTTTACGGCAAATATGATAAAAGTTCAAAACTCCGAACATGTTACCGTGGTCTGTTAATGCCAGAGCAGGCATGTTCAATTGTTTTGCACGTGCAATAAGGGTATTGAGCTTAGAAGCCCCATCCCTTATTGAATAGTCCGAGTGAACGTGAAGATGAATGAATTCAGAAACAGGTGTTCCTTCCGGTGCCGGATCAAAGATTTTGATTTTTAACGCCATTTGTTACCTCGTAACTGTGAGATAACAAAAGTATAAAAAGCGAAGGTATCATTTCGTGATAGAATGAAAAAGGTTTTTTATTTTTTTTGTTTTCCGGCAGATTGTTTCCAATTTCATCTCCATCTATAACCTCGCTGGTAACTCGGTATAAAGAACTTCATCCCAAGAAGTTCGTTTACAGATTTTATTTTTATCTTGTTGTCTGGCATAAATTTCCTCAATTAATTAAATTTTCATTCCATTTGGCGATTTCTCACCTTTCAATTTTCGATTTATAATATAATAAATAACCACGCCATTCATGCATTCTCCCCCGACAGCGCAAAAGCTTTTGATATTCCGGTTTCGTCGGTCGTAATGCCAATCATTGCGTCCGCTTGCGTTGCAGTTTCTGTATCGCTGGTTACTGCGACAATTTCTGTGCTTCCAAAGACAAGGCTTTTTTCGCCGTCTGCCAGCAGATGTTTTTGCAAGCGCAAAAACTCTTCTTGACTTGCATCTGTAATGAATTCTTCACCTTTTTCGTTTGAAATTCTGCTTGTCACAGACAGTTCTTTTCCGTATTCATCTGCGATTGTCAGTTTTACTTCTGAAGAGGCGGTGTCGGACAGAATTTTCGATCCATGATGTTGTTTTGCCCTGAACGCCCAGCGGATTGCATCAAAAAAATCCCACATTCCGCTTGGAACTGGATATTTTGTGGTTGCCAGAACAACATTCAGCCCATGTGCAAATTCAATGTGAGTCGGTGCAACAAAAGTCTTGAAGCCACGAATGTCCAGACTTTTCAGATAAGGTACTTTGTCTTTCTGCATGTTATTTTCGTAGTTTGTCATAATGCTTATCCTTTGTAATATTCTATAAAGCCTGTGCCTTTCGTTTCATACTTTGGATTTTACTATGGCAGACTATCATTTCGTGATAGTGGAAAATAATATCTTTTGTGTTTTCTGCTGGTGAATAACACGCAGCAGAGCTTTTATTTATACATATTACACTTTCAAGAAAGCCTCTCTATTTGCTTTTGCAATTCAGATATTTGTTCTGAAAGTTTTTCTAGTGTGATTTCATTGTTACTGTCTGTCTTTTTCTTTTTCTCTTTTTCTTTGTTTTCTTTATTGCGGTCGCGTTCTTCACCCATTGAATCAACAATAATGCCGACAATTACATTCATAATTATAGAAGCCGCTATAAATACATATGAAACAAAATAAATCCATGCCAGCGGATAAATTTTTATGATAGGGCGAGCCACCCCCGAAAACCACGAATCAAAAGTTGTAATCTGACATAATGTTAAAAGTGCAGTTCCTAGAGTTCCGAAATAATCAGGGGCTTCTTCGCTAAACATATTTGTTCCGATTATTGCATATACATATGCAAAAACAGCCAAAAAAGCAAATGTCCATAAAATTCCAGGGATAGCTCTTACAAGCCCTTTGAAAGTCCGGCGCAGATCTTCAAATTCATTTACGATTTTAAACGATTTTACAGCTCTGAAAGAACGAATAGCTTTTATAACTTTAAATGAACGGAAAACACGGAAAACCCTGAAAACTGTAAAATACGGTAGCGATGCAACAAACGAAACAACTACAATAATCAGATCTGATATATTCCATTTGTTCCAGTGAAAATATTCTTCCATCTGCCCATTTTTATTGACATGATCTTCATCAATACGCTTTTCTCCGAAAAAATTCTTATTATAAGCGATGATTTTAAAAATGAGTTCCACAACAAAAACCCAGAGACATATTTGATCAATCATGAATAGAATATTTCTGAAATTTTCTGTGATGTTGCGCGAGGTTTCAAGGCCAAGTGATATTGTATTTATAGTGATTACAAAAAGCATAAATATTTCATAGGGCGTATCAACATCACCATCAACATAATCTTTTAGGTTTCGCTTTGTTTTCTCTTGTTTGTTCATTTTTAGCACCTTTTGGAAAAGTAAAAAAAGAACTCCCCTCTGTCTTAAAGATTGGGGGAGTTTGAATAGTAATAGCTTACCTCGCCGGAGCGTGTTTTCCTTTGTTTGGTCCATCAGGATGTCTATAACAATAATTAGCTGTCAAACTTGATATTGATGAAGCCTTACAGCCACAATATTTACAAGTATATTGTGATTTTTCATCTCCCTCGTATAGTTTATGTCTGCCTTTGTTTACTCCATCAGGATGCCTATAACAATAACTAGATGTTAAACTTGAGACTGATGAAGCCTTATAGCCACAATACTCACAATAAT
>JAEEGH010021391.1_pt1 | contig 13367 bp, 10 predicted proteins | sample 9134181 | NCBI WGS metagenome assembly JAEEGH01 (sample SAMN16246544, study PRJNA631951) | gut metagenome | biome: gut microbiome; feature: rumen; material: DP-attached | host: Bos | place: Iran: Karaj | collected 2018-10
TTTGCTTCAGCTTTTATTACTTCATCTCTTACCTCTTCGTCAACATCCAAAAGAGCACTCGTTTTTTGGGTTTTAACTTCAATTTTATGACTTGCTTTTACATCGGTAAATGTATATTTTTCTACAATTCCAATAGATTCATTATCTACCAACACATCAGCTATTTCATATCCTTCATCCGCTTTAAACTCAATGGTTTTGCTCTCAGTTCTCTTAACCTTTGGATTTTCTGGTTTAATTGTTCCGTTTTGAACTTTAGTAGTTATTGTATATATTGGAGTTCCTGCACTTTCTTTGCTTTGCCATTGTGCAACAAGAACTATATCCTCATCAACCGTTATTGTGCTTCCTACTTTACCTAAATTCCATTTCAAAAATGCTTTACCTTTTGGTGCTGTAAATTTACATCTTGGCAATTTATATTCTGTTTCTTCATCAAAATCTATTCTATCCATTTCTCCGCTACCACCATTTGAATCAAACGTAACAGAGAAACCTGCTTTTTGGCTTATATAAACATATGGCATTGAATAGAAACGATTATCAGCTTCATTCACATCCGTTAATTCATCAACTATATCCGCATCATTAGCACTATTACCTTCCTTAACTACCGCTATATCCTCATCATATACCAAATTACCTAGTCCATTTAAAAGTAAGCCATAATTACCCTCTTCATCTGGAATAGAAATTTCTAATACCGCTCCATTCTCAAGTGTAACATCTCCGCCACACTCAATTCCGTAAACCGATTTTGATGGATCAGTATGTGTAACAGTAAGTGTAGCATCATCTATAACAATATTATTATCATAGTACATGTCAAAATGTATAGCTCCTTCTGGATAATTATAATCAAATCCTTTTCCTACAATATTTACAGTAGCGCCATCGCATATTGTTAAAGTTGAAGTAGTCCATGAACTTACACATACTTTTCCATAAACATTAAGCGTTCCTTCACCTTGAATAATAACATCTTGACTCGCTGAAATATCCATTCCACGTTTATCGTTTATAACTGATTTCTTACCAATTGAGTTAGTTGTGCCTTCTACAAGTTCAATAGTTAAACTACCATAAGGATATATATACTCATATGAAGAATATTTTGCATTTAATTTATCAATTGTAGCACCATTCAATGTAAGAGTATACTTAGGTCTGTTTTCCGTACCTGTATTTGTTATCCACCATTCGCCCTCTTCAGCATCTTCGTCATTAACATTACTAGAGTGACCAGGAAGAGGAAGTATACGAACTGTCTCATCATAATAAGGTGCTTGGTTATGTTCTTGTGCATATTGAAGTTCTGCATCCATAAGCTCTTGTGTAACATAGTACTCACCATCAACGCCTAATCTCTCTAAAAGTTCATGAGCAGATACTGTACCATAATACTCAAAACCAATGTCTAATTTATCACTTCCACTATCTATTTCAGACAATGGTATTTTTACTAAATAACTCATATGTTGCCAATCATATTCATCAGAAGAATCTGTATACTCAAACCACCAACGACCATTTTCGTTGCTTTCAGTTGTATATACTTTATACGTTTTTACAGTATCTCCACACTTAACATGTACTCCTGCAAAGTCTTTACCATTATCTAATGTATTATCTACAAACGCTTCAAAAAATACATACAAAGTATTGTCATCATTTGCTACATAAAAATCAATCGGTGCATCTGGATGACCTGAATCAGGATAGCACATTTCTCTTGTAAAGAAAAAGTCAGAACTTGGTATTTGTAAATCATCATTGTCTAAAATTGTGCCAAGATTTGAACCTAATGTATAATTGTAGAAAATTGATGCTGGTGTAAATTTTCCAATATTGTGTTTAGGGAATTTTATTGAATAATTTTCCCCCTTAATCTCTTTTGGTGCACGAGCAGAAATAACAAGCTCGCCTTTTCCTGAAAGAATAAAATCTTTACTGTCTTCAATTTCAAGTAAATCATTATCTGTTGCTGAAAGTTTGCGTTCATACCCAACAGGACAAACTCCATTTAAAGTTAGTCTATCAAGATTTAGATCATAACATACACCTCTTACCACTCTAAGTTCTGTAATTGGGTAATCAATCATTACTGATTGTTCTGTTACGTCTTTTTCAAAATATAGTTCTGTTAAGAACTCAAAACCATCACCATAATCGGCATATAATTTAACTGCTTCGTTTGAAGCATTTTTATCTTCAGTTGCATAAACCCCAAAACTACTTGAGATTATAATAGAAATTACTAGTACTGCTAAAAAGATTGTTCGTTTAAATAATTTATTTGTCATTATTTAAACCCCCTCCCATAAAATTTTGTATGTTTTAAAAGAATTTTTTCCTTCAAAAACATTTTAGCAATTATTTGAGTAAACATAACTATGCGCCTATACTATATAACAAAAGTCATATTTTGGCAATACTTTTTAACTATTATATCCAAATTCTGTTATTTTATTATATTATTTTTGGCTAACATTTGACTGATATTTTGCATTTTGGCACAATTTCTTTAAAATGCACGAACCCCGTAAGCCTTACACTTACGGGGTTCTACGTTTCTTTTGGTTGCGGGGGCCAGATTTGAACTAACGACCTTCGGGTTATGAGCCCGACGAGCTACCAGGCTGCTCCACCCCGCGATGACTAATATATATTACCATTATATGAATAAAAAGTCAACTCAATACCAAAAACTAATTCAAAAACTTTTCAATTTTCTTTTTAATTCTTTGTAATGCGTTATCTATCGATTTAACCTCTTTATTTAACTCTCCAGCGATCTCATGATAAGACTTCCCTTGAAGATATAAATACAAAACTTCAAGCTCAAAAGAGCTAAGAACTTCATTTATCTTACCTTCAATTCTAAGAAGTTCCTCCTTACCAATAAAAAGCATCTCTGGATCCGAAATCGTATCGTGGTTAATCGTCTCCATAAGAGTTCTCTCGCCATCATCTTCATACACTGGTTTATTTAGAGATATATATGAATTAAGTGGCATGTGTTTTTGACGAGTAGCAGTCTTTATAGCAGTAATAATTTGTCTTGTAACACAAATTTCAGCAAAAGACTTAAAAGAAACCATCTTCTCATCTTTAAAATCACGGATAGCCTTAAATAGCCCTATCATTCCTTCTTGAACAATGTCCTCTTTGTCTGCACCTACTAAGAAATAAGTCTTTGCCTTTGCACGAACAAAATTCTTATACTTATTAATAAGCTCCTCCAGTGCGACATTGTTTCCCTCTTTTATTTGAAAAAGAAGACGTTCGTCTACTTCAGGATCATAATTATAGTTATTAATATCTAACTGAGCCATCTTCTCTCCCTCCACCTTCAACAATCAACTTTATTCTACCAATCTAAATTCTTAAAGTCAAGCGAAAATTACTTCTTTTTTCGCCATATATACCCATTTATTACTCAAAACTCTTTGATACAACAAAAATCGACCCTATAATTATAAGATAAATTGCAAATAACTTCCTTAATATATTAACATCTATACTATTTGCCAAAACTGCCCCTATAACCGCTGAAACAACGGCAATAAGGATAAATTTTAACCCCACCTTAAAATCTATATTCTTCTCCTTCGAATAAACCCAAACGGAAAATATTGCAGTCGGAATATAATAAATAAGATTTATACTCTGAAGTTCAAGCTGAGAAAAACTTGTAACCCAACCTAAAAGCAGTATTAAAAAAACACCGCCTCCAGCACCAAAACCAGTTAATATCCCCGCAAACGTACCACAAAGAAAATTAATCATACTCTACCTCAAAATCATTCTCACACCACTAAATAACATTACTATTCCTAAAATTATTTTAAGTACCCTCTTTGGAATAACTTTAGTAAATTTTGAACCAATAACTCCACCAAGTATTCCACCCGCTGTAACAAACCAAAGAGTAGTATAATCCGGAATATTTTTCACATAAAAAATACAAGTTATCGTACTAACAACAACTAAAATAAAAAGTGACGTTCCACGCGCCACTTTACTATCCATCTTCAATACAGAAATAAGCCCAGGTAAAACAACCATTCCAGCTCCAGAGCCAAAAAGACCGTTTATAAGTCCAGCTAGTAATCCAATTAAAATAATACTCATTAATTCTCCCTATTAGTTAAAAAATGAACTCCCTATAATTCCAACACCAGTAGCTAAAAATGCAATAACAATAATAATAGCTACTATTCTTATGATTAATTTTTTATGTGACTCTTTCATATTTTCTCACCCTTTTTGTATTATATTCAAAAAAGTAAAAATTCGCTTGTCCAACAAATAAATTCTATCATTTTAAAAGTTCATATTCAAGAGGAAAAGTTTAACTATTGTCTTCCGTAATACGCTTTCATAACATTTTTCATCAACATCGCAATAGTCATAGGTCCTACCCCTCCAGGTACAGGAGTAATCGCAGAAACTTTCTTAGAAACATTCTCAAAATCTACATCTCCCAAAAGTTTTCCATCAACTCTACTTATTCCAACGTCAACAACAACAGCACCCTCTTTTACCATATCTTCTGTTACAAACTTAGCCTTACCAAGTGCTGCAACTAAAATATCTGCATTTCGGCAAATTTCCTTTATATTCTCCGTTTTAGAATGACAAACTGTAACTGTAGCATTTTCCTTTAGCATAAGTGACGCAAGAGGTTTTCCGACAATATTACTTCTTCCAATAATTACAACATTTTTCCCTTCAATTTTTATTCCTTCATGTTTTAACATATATACAATTCCAAGAGGTGTACAAGCTACAAACGAATCAATACCCGCAGAAAGTTTTCCCTTGTTTATTACATTAAACCCATCAACATCTTTTTCAGGTGCAATTCTATTAAATACATTCTTTTCATCCGCTTCGCCCTGTATTGGATGTTGAATTAAAATTCCATCTACATCATCATTTTGATTTAATTCATCTACTAATTCATATAGCTCTTTTTCAGTCGTAGTATCTGGAAGTCTATATACAAAACTCTTAATTCCTAATTCCATGCAAACCTTTGCTTTATTATCTACATAAACCTTAGATGCCGGATCATCTCCAACTAAGATTACCGCAAGTCCAGGTTTTCTAGAAAGAGACATAACCTCTTCTTTTATCTCTTCTCTAATCTCTTTGGCAATAGCCTTTCCATCAATTATATTCATACGAAACTCCTTTTTATTTTACTCTTATAATATAAGTAACAACTAGAATAACTGCAATAACTACTCTATAAATAACGAATACGTTAAAGTTACTCTTTTTCAAATACTTCATTAAAAATGCAATACTTAAGAAACCTACAACCATAGCAGTAAGAACTCCTACTATGCAAGGTAAACTAAATAACTCACCCATTGCAAGTTCATCTGGTTTTAGTACAAATTTATAAAGTGCAGCACCTGCAATTATAGGTGTTGAAAGTAAAAATGAAAACTTTGCAGCAGCTTCTCTCGTAACCCCTAAGGCTCTAGCCATAGTCATAGTAACGCCAGATCTAGAAGTACCCGGAATAACTGCAAACGCTTGGCTTATACCAATTAACAAGGTATCTAAAAATGTCATTTTTTCATAGTCTCTCTCTTGCTTTCCATATCTATCTGCAAAGAATAACAAAATACCCATGATTGCTAACGAACAAGCTAAAATAATAGGCATAAGTGGTCCTCTAAATACATTTTCAGCTACTTCGTCAAGTAATGCACCAGCGATAGCTCCGGGAATAGATGCTACAACCAAGCACCAAAACATCTTTCCTTCAAAAGTTTTTATTCCCTTTGTAAGTCCATCTTTTATAAGTATAAACCAATCTTTCCAAAAAAATGCTAAAACTGCAATTAAAGTTCCGACATGAAGTGCAACATCAAATGTCAAAGAATCTTGATATTCCCAATTAAAAAGCCATGGCACAAATAATAAATGGCCAGAACTAGAAATAGGTAAAAACTCTCCGATTCCTTGTATAATTCCTAAAATAATAGCATTTAATAAAGTCATTTTTCTATCCCCTTTTAATATAATCTACACCTTAATTATACTAACATTTAATCATATAAATTACAATATTTTCCGTCGATATTTTTTCCTAAAAATGACTTGTATCTTTAATTTTTTTTGTGTAAAATATTTTAGTAGTGTATTTTAAGAAAGGTGGTAATTTCATGTCTGTTGTTTCACCAGAACAATTTGCAATGCTGAAATTTGCGAACAAAGACTTTAAGAATATCCAGAAACACTATAAAAAGTTTCATGATATAAATTCAAATAAATATCTTGCAGTATATAAACAAGGACTTTATGGTATTTTAGATATAGAAACTGAGAAGTTAGTTGTTCCTCATCAATACCAAAGAATATGCGATTTTACCGAAGGGTTTGCATGGATAAAAGCTAAAAATAAATGGGGATTTATAAATAAAGATTTAGTAGAAGTTGTTCCCCCTAAATATGTAGATGCGTTTGGTTTAGATAACGGTAACTTCCAATTAGGAGTTATTCATTGCGTTGGGAATCCTACAATTGCAAACGATTTATCTGCACTTACTAATTGGTACAAAGAAAATAGAAAGAAAAATCCGCCTATTTTATACAATAGAATCCAAGGGTTTAGCGAAGGACTTGCACCTATAAAACTAAGAAAAAAATGGGGATTTATAAATACAAAAGGGAATCTAGTAATAAAGCCACGTTTTGAATATGTAAAACCATTTTCTTTTGGAACTTCTGCTGTTTGCCTTAATGGGAAATGGGGATTTATAAATAAACGAGGAGAATTTGTTATAAAGCCTCAATATGCTGATTGTACTTCCTTTATGAAGCACCCTCAAGCATTAGCAAAAGTAAACTTAAAAAATCACAATGCATTTTTAACTTATCTATATAATATGTTTAAGAAAATATATGTACCTACAAATTCAGATATGCCTTTTGCTCAAGTAGAAATTCCATCTGAAGATTTAGGGAAAATAAAAATTGCTTGTATAGATACGAAAGGTTCTAGAGTAAAAAGAAGTTCAAAGAAAGATATTGAAGTTCATTCAGAAATATATTAGACTTGGGGACATCCAAAAAATCGGCATTCACTTGCCGATTTTTTTGTCGTAAAACAACGAAATTGCTCAATATATCGCAGTCGAAAATGCTGTAAAGCCCTAATTATGGTGGTATAATTATTAAGAGCGAAGGCGTTAAATAATGCTAGATATAAAACAGCATTTGATAGACATCATTTAATTTTTCTCCTATTATAAAAGTAACATGTTGAAATTATACGCATAATATGTTATAATATGTATATAATATGTTGGGGGTTGATAATATGGCTACTATTAATGTAAATGTTGATGAAGAAGTAAAAAAACAAGCTAAAGAGATGCTCGATTGTTTAGGAACAAATTTTACTAATGTTATCAATATGCTACTTAGACAAATTATTCTTACAGAAAGTATTCCTTTCGAAGTGAAGATACCTCGATTAAATGCTGAAACATTAAAAGCTATGGAAGATGCAGAAAATGGGAAAGGGTTAAGTAAAGGCTATACTAATTTAAATGAAATGTGGGGAGATCTAGAGAAAGAGGATTGATAAGCTTGTTAACGGTAAAATATAGTAACTTGTTTAAAAAAGACTATAAATTAATGAAAAAAAGAGGACGAAATATAAAGCTTCTACAAGAAGTTATTGAAATATTAGCCAACAATAAAACTTTGCCAGCAAAATACAAAGATCATATTTTGCTAGGCAATTTTAGTGGTTATAGAGAATGCCATATACAATCAGACTGGCTTTTAATATATAAAATAAATAAAAATGAGTTAATACTAACTGCTTTTAGAACAGGAACTCATTCTGATTTATACAAAAAATGACACGGGATCTTCCCGTGCCATTTTTTATTCCCAATCTTCTACATCTCTATCCTCGCAAATATCACATAAGCATTGTGAAACCTCAACATCAAAATCACAATCTAACGCAATATCTCCTAAAGATACTAATCCTACTAACTTCTCATTATCTACTATAGGAAGTCTTCTAACTTGCCAATCTGACATAATTTCGCAAGCCTCATCAAGTGACATATCTGGCCTTCCAGTTTTAACACCAGAAGTCATAATATCTTTTACCATAGTAGTTTCAGGATCTTTCCCTTCAGCAATATTTCTTATTACAATATCCCTATCTGTAACCAAGCCAAGTAAAACTTGATTGTCATTACATACCGGTACAACTCCAACATCATATTTTTGCATTATTTCAGCCGTTTTCTTTAAATCTGTATTTGGAGTAACCCATTTTAAATTTGTGTTCATAATTTCTTTAATTTTCATACTCTTCATTCCTTTCCAAAGAAAAAATAGACAAACTACACATCTTTTTGTAGTTTGCCTATTTTTTTATTACTTATTCATTTTTTTACTTTTAATAAACGTACTTAAGTCTAAAAACCTAGTGTATATGGATTATCTACTGTACCAGCTCCACCCGTTATTTTAACATTTTGTCTTAAAGTTATTACTGGACGCACACCGCGAGAATACGATGCACCTTCACCTTCACCTTCTGAATCTATCCAATACAATCCATTATAGGTCATTACTCCTTCAGTATCCATTCTACGTAAATCGAAATTAGTGCTATACTCATTAATACGTACAGAACGCGAAGCTAACCATACCATACCACTGCTGTGTTTCAAATTTGTATTATTAGCTATTATTGTTTGATCTGCTACATAATATTCATCATAATATGGCAATATATAATCTCTTACAACTTCATATGCTAATGGGTAGGTTCTTGTATTTATCTGACCTATACTATCGTTCGTTGTTCCTACACTTCTTCCACTTGTTGCATATGTACTATTTACATATTCTGCCGCTTTATCATTTAATATTTTTACTGCATTTGCATATCCATCTGCTCCACCTAGTGTTACATTTCCTACGCTTTCCTTACTTATTATTTCTATTCCACTTGCAGTATTTCTTAATACTACCCAATCTCCTGTATAATCTCCAGCACTATATTGTATATAACTTCCTATAGCTATATCTACCTGCCATTGTGCATATAGTGTTGCACCTATATTTGCTGTATACTCTGCACCAGACGCATACATGGTTCCACTTCCATTTGCTACCGTATTCCATCCTGCGAAAATATATCCAGATTTCGTTGGTATTGTGCTGCTCAATATCAAAGTTTCACCATAGTACTTAGTCTGACTACCTACTGGTGCTCCACTTCCACTATTTGCATCATATGTTACTGTATATGCATGTGCAAAGTTTGCTCGTAATGTTACTGCTTCGCTTATTGTAAATGATGTACTTGCTGCACTCGTATCTAACCCTGCTGCTGTTCCAGATACTACTGTCCAACCTCTAAATGCATATCCTGATTTCGGAGTTGCTACTAAGTTTACAGTTGTACCTACATCATATGTTCCTGAACCTGTCCAAGTTCCTCCTACTACACTAGATATACCATCTGTATGTGTTTCATTGGTTACTATATATTGTTGTATCCATTGTGCATATAGAGTTGCTTCTGCATTCGCTGTATAGTTTCCGCCAGCGGCATAACTCGTGCCACTTCCATCAGAAGCAGTATTCCATCCTTTAAATCTATAGCCGTTTCTTGTTGGTATAGTATTACTTAATGTTAAGCTTACATCATGTATCTTTGTCTGACTTGCCGGTGCTCCGCTTCCGCTATTTGCATCATATGTTACTGTATATTTAGGTATTGCTCCATCCCATTGTGCATATAACGTTGCTGCCTCATTCAAGCTATATGTTGTACCTGGTGCATAGCTTGTTCCGCTTCCGTCTTGTGCTGTATTCCAACTGTTAAATGTATGTCCTGCATATGTAGGTATTGTGCTACGTAATGTCAAGTCTGTTCCATAAATCTTTGTCTGACTTGATGGTGCTCCACTTCCGCCATTTGCATTATATATTATCTGGTAAGTATTTATTGTCCATTGTGCATATAAGATTGCACTATTATTAGCTGTACATGTACCACCTGGTGAATAGCTTATTCCAGAGCCATTTGATCTCGTGTTCCAACCCATAAATGCATATCCTGTTCTTGTTGGGATTGTACTACTTAATACCAAATCTACTCCATAGGTTTTTTCTTGATTTTCCGGTATATTAGATACTGCATCTATTGTATTCTTGTTATATACTAACGTATATGTTTCTAAATCCCATTGTGCATATAATATCATTGGTGCATTAGCTGTATAAGTAGCACCTGGTGCATAACTAACTCCACTTCCATCTTGTTCCGTATTCCATTCTATGAATGTTCCACCTGGATTAGTAGGAACTACGTCACTTAAAACTAAGTCTACTCCGTATGTCTTTGTCTGATTTTCAGGTCCAGTTGCGCCACCATTTAAGTTATAAACTACATTAAATGTATCTGTTGACCATTGTGCATACAAAGTTACTGCTTCGTTTATACCATATCTTCCACCTGGTACATATAACGTTCCACTTCCGTCCGCTTCCGTATTCCAACCATTAAATGCTCTTCCCGCATATACTGGTACCATATCACTTAATACTAAATCTTCTGTATAAACCTTTGCTTGATTCTCTGGCATATTGGTTACAGTATCTTCAGTATTCTTGTTATATGTTACCGCAAATGTATTTATCGTCCATTGTGCATACAATGTTGCACCTTCATTTACACTATATGTTGCACCTGCTTCATAATTTGTTCCACTTCCGTCTCTTTCTGTATTCCAACCTTCAAACGTTCTTCCTGCATATAACGGAATTGTACTTCTTAAAGTCAAATCAACTCCATGTGTCTTTGTCTGATTACTTGGAGCTCCTGCTCCACCATTTGCGTTATACATTATTGTATAAGTATTTAATATCCATTGTGCATATAACGTTACTGCTTCATCAACTGTATATGTTCCACCTGCGACATAAGTAGTTCCATTTCCGTCTATTTCTGTATTCCATCCTGCAAATGTTCTACCACTATATGTTGGAATTGCACTACTTAATACTAATGCTGAACCATAAACTTTTAATTGATTAGCTGGTGCACCAGTTCCACCATTTGCATCATATGTTACTGTATATGTATTAGTTGTCCATTGTGCATACAACGTTACTGCTTCATTTAAGCTATATGTTGCACCTGCTTCATAGCTTGTTCCGGTTCCATTTTCAGCAGTATTCCAACTACTAAATACACCAGTTGAATTTGTAGGTATTGTATCACTTAAAACTAAATCTTCTCCATAAGTCTTTGTCTGACTTGCTGGCGCGCCTATTCCACCATTCGCATTATATCTTACAGCATATGTATTTAATGTCCATTGTGCATATAAGGTTACCTCTTCATTTAGAGTATATGATCCACCAGGTAAGTATGTTGTACCTGTTCCATCATCTTCTGTGTTCCAACTATCAAATGTTCTTCCTGTATATGAAGGTATTCTATCTGTCAATACTAAAGCTGTATCATGTGTCTTTATTTGTGATGCAGGGGCGCCTGTTCCGCCATTTGCATCATACGTTACTGTATATCCATCTATTCTCCATTGTGCATACAATGTCACACTTGCATTTATACTGTATAGAGACCCTGCCAAATACGTTGTTCCACTTCCGTCTCTTTCTGTGTTCCAGTTTATAAATGTTCTACCCTCATATGTTGGGCCATCACTTATAATTACAGCTTCTGCATGTGGCTTTGTCTGATTTTCTGGTGCATTCGTTCCACCATTTGCGTTATATGTTATTGTGTATGTATCTAATGTCCATTGTGCATATAATACTGCCTCTTCATTTGCGGTATATTCTGCACCAGTCGTATAACTAGTTCCTGTTCCATCTGCTTCTGTATTCCAAGCTACAAATGTATGACCTGGATATACTGGAACTGTACTACTCAAAACTAATGTTGTTCCATAAGATTTTACTTGATTTGATGGCATATTAGTTACCACATCAAATGTATTCTTATTATATGCTATTGTATATTCTCCAACAATCCATTGTGCGTATAACGTCATTGCCTGATTTACATTATATATATCACCTGGATTATATGTTGTTCCACTTCCGTTCGCTGCTGTATTCCAACCTGCAAATCTTCTACCTGCATATTCTGGTACCAATTCGCTTAACTCTAAATCTACTGCATAAGTCTTTGTCTGATTTCCTGGCATATTGGTTACAGTATCTGTTGTGTTCTTATTATATGTTATTGCATAAGTATCTGTTGTCCATTGTGCATATAGCGTTGCAGATGCATTAGCAGTATATGTTGCACCTCTTGCATATGCTGTACCTGTTCCGTCTGCCTCTGTATTCCAACCTATAAATGTATGTCCGTCATATACAGGTATTGTGTTGCTTAGGGTTAAGTTTGTTCCATGTATCTTCTCTTGATTTGCCGGCATATTAGTAATTACATCTGTTGTATTCTTTTCATATGTTATTGTATATACAGAACTATTCCATTGTGCGTACAAGGTTATATCTGAATTATATGTATATGTGTCACCTGGCAGATATGTTGTTCCACTTCCGTCTTTTGCAGTGTTCCAACCCATGAACGTACAACCGCCTAAGTTTGGAACTATTATGTATGGATCTGATGATGTACCAGTTCCACCTATTATCTTTAAGTTAGATTTTAAGGTTATTACTGGACGCACACCATATGAATACGAAACAGGTTCTGTTACTCCATCTACAGTTTGGTCATATAAACGTCTATTATGACTACTTCCATCTGCATCTAAATAACGCACGTCGAAATTCACATAGTTAGTACCTTTACGTATAAATCGTGAAGCAAGCCACACTTCTCCTATAGTGTGTTGAAGCAAAGCATTGCTAGATATTAGTGTATAATCTCCTGTATAATATAAATCTTCATATGGTAATATTTTTTCAACATCTAGTGTCAACGGATATGTCCTTGTATTTATTTGGCCTATACTATCACTTGTAGCCCCGACACTTCTTCCACTTATTGCATAGTTTGTATTTACATACTCTTTAGCCTTATCGTTTAGTATCTTTACCACATTTGCATATCCATCTGCACCAGTTAAGGTTACGTTGCCTACGCTTTCTTTACTAATTATCTCTAATTGCCCAGCAGTATTCCTCAATACTACCCATTTTCCGTCGTAATCTCCACCTCTATAATCTACATACTCTCCAACTGCTACTGTGCTTAATTCCTTTGTTGTAGTGTTTGTATTTGCATATGTTGGCACAGTATTACTTAATGTTATACTCGACCCATTAGTCTTAGTTTGAGATGCTGGTTCTCCACGACCTCC
>JAEEGH010021394.1_pt1 | contig 13366 bp, 8 predicted proteins | sample 9134181 | NCBI WGS metagenome assembly JAEEGH01 (sample SAMN16246544, study PRJNA631951) | gut metagenome | biome: gut microbiome; feature: rumen; material: DP-attached | host: Bos | place: Iran: Karaj | collected 2018-10
CGAAACCCTGAGAAATGGGCATACGGTTGTTTCTATCCGGCCGCCATTTTCAGAGTGATCCTATATCCGCTTGTGATGCTTTCGGTGTTTTTATCAAGCAGTATCCTTTACATATTCGGTATCAGAGGAGATGATAATCTTACCGATGTCACAGAGGAAGAGATCAAGTCCATGGTAACTGAGGGACAGGAGCAGGGCGTTATTCAGGAATCCGAGGCAGATATGATCTCCAATATCTTCGAGTTTTCCGACAAGGAAGCTCAGGATATCATGACCAACAGAAACGCCATGGTGGCAATTGATGCCAACATCAGCCTGAAGGAAGCGGTAGACTTCATGATGGACACCAACAATTCAAGATTCCCTGTGTATCTTGATGATATTGATCACATCATAGGAATCATGCATATAAGAGATGCCATGAAGAAGCTCTCTGACAGTACTGATTCGGATCTTCCCATCAGGAAGATCAAAGGACTCCTCAGGCAGCCCAAATTTGTTCCTGAGACCAGGAATATTGATTCGCTCTTCCACAGCATGCAGTCTTCCAAGACTCAGATGGTAATCGTCATTGATGAGTACGGGCAGACAGCGGGACTTGTTTCAATGGAGGATATCCTTGAGGAGATCGTAGGAAACATCATGGATGAGTACGACGAGGATGAGAACTATGTCAAGCCCACCAGGAACGCGGGTGAGTTTACGGTGGATGGCAAGACTCCTCTTGAAGTACTTGAGAAGAAGTTTAAGATCTCTTTTGGAGAGAGCGAGTTTGAAACCCTCAACGGATATATTATATCCAAGCTCGACAGGATACCTGAGAGCGATGAGGACTTTGAAGTAACAGTAGATGGCTATAATTTCAAGATTCTTTCAGTTCAGAATCACATGGTTACAAGCGTTCTTCTGACCAAATTGCCGGAAGAAGCGCCTGCTGAAGAAGAAAAAGAATCAGAAATAGCAAAATAGATTAACAAGTAATACGAAAGGAAGTTTTTATGTCAGGACATTCAAAATTTGCAAACATCAAGCACAAAAAAGAAAAGAATGATGCAGCAAAGGGTAAGATCTTTACCATTATCGGAAGAGAAATTGCTGTAGCAGTTAAGGAAGGCGGCCCTGATCCTGCCAACAACTTTAAGCTTGCTCAGGTTATCGCCAAGGCTAAGGCCAACAACATGCCTAACGACACAATCGATCGTGGAATCAAGAAGGCATCCGGCGCTGAAGGCAACGTTGATTATAAGAACATCACTTACGAAGGATACGGCCCCGGCGGAACAGCTATCATCGTAGAGGCACTTACAGACAACCAGAACAGAACTGCATCCAACGTTAAGGCAGCATTTTCAAAGGGGAACGGAAATGTTGGAACACCCGGATGTGTATCTTACATGTTTGATAACAAGGGACAGATCCTCATCGACAAGGAAGAGTGCAAGGTATCATCAGATGATCTTATGATGCTCGTTCTTGATGCAGGCGCTGATGATTTCAACGAGGAAGAGGACAGCTACGAGATCCTTACAACTCCTGATAATTTCCAGGCTGTAGTTGAGGCACTTAACAAGGAGAACATCGAGACAGCATCTGCTGAGGTTACAATGATCCCTCAGAACTATGTTGCTGTAACAGATCCTGAGAACGTTAAGTATCTTCAGAGAATCCTTGATCTTCTTGACGAGGATGACGATGTTCAGGCAGTATATCACAACTGGGATGAGCCTGAAGAATAAAACAAAACTTTAATATTGGGGGACTTAAAATGAAACTGAGACGTGCATGGCCGGCGGTAGGCATCTGGGTTATATTTCTTATATTTGAATTTGCAATGGTGGCAAGTAGCGGTTTCTTTTTAGGTCTTTTTCCCAATGAGAATAAACTGATCTATTCCATAGTCTTTGCAGTACTTAGTATTCTGCTCATGTCAGTGATCGTGATATTTGCAGGCAGATGCAGTGACAGCATGAAGGCCAATCTATGGCCATCCAAGTTGCCCTTTAAGATTGGGTATCAGATAACCATTGCGCTTATACTCATAGGAGCTGTCTGGTACAGGATTGAGCTGCTGGCACATACGTCAAAAGAGATCACGGGCAAGATGAGCCTGTATGAGAACGCCATGGTTGGCGGAACACCTGTAGCAGAGTACGATCTGTTATCCATCGTATATTCAACGATACTAAAAGGAATACTGTTCTTTACCGGTAACATCATAACGGTTCCGTTCTTTTTCCAGATTGTATGTTTCACAATATTCATGATCTGCGGCTTTTTCACAGTGCAGAAGCTTCTTGGCTACGCAGCAGCTCTTGTCTTTACTGCTTATGTCGGCTTTATGCCGGTGTTCACACCTGCATTTACAGGCGCAGAGCTTTCTACAGGCCCATTGTTCATGGCTATGTTTGGCATAGAGCTTTTGTTTGTGGCTCTGTTTTTGGAAGGCTCTTTTAAGAAAAAATATACTTCCAAGGCATGGATACTCTGGTACATTCTGGTTGGTATCGTTGTGGGCTTTATGTCCTATATGGATGCCGGAACCATAATCATGATCATACCGTTTTTATTTGCAGTACTGTTTATCTATGGCACTAAGGTAAAAGAGGAAGTCGTAAGGCTTATCATTGTGGTTGCAGCAGCCGTGCTGACCTTCATTGGCATGTTTATCCAGGAGCAGGGACTTATGATGGCCGATGTGCGCTTTGCAAACTGGGCATCATATTACTTCCACAACCTCAACACCTTTGATATGTTCTGGGCTTACACTGATTACAAGATCATCTACCTCGTAACCCTTATCGTTATGAGCGGAGTAATTGTGGGCTTTTGGAAGAACAGGACTGTTGAGAAGATTTCACCCTGGCTGTGGTCAATTCTCTTTATCTTTGTTTCTGTTCCTTTTATGGGAGCAACAAGGATGAATACACAGGTCTTCGTTACCGTTTACTACGCATTCATCCTAGGATGTGTTGCTTCACTTATCGCACTTCCTGCTGACGAGGAAGAGGCGGAATACATTGAGGAACCGGTAAAAGAAACTGTGGAAGAAAAAGAGGCTGAGGAAATCAGGGAACTTGCAGAAGATGCAACTGAAGAAGTTGCAGATGAGACTGCATCAGAGTCACCTGAAGCTGCTCAGGGTGCGCAGGAAGTTACAGAACCTGACTACGAGTTCGAAGATGAACCCGAAGAGGAAGAGCCTCACGGACACTTTGTTCCCGAGGGAATGGTGCTTCCTGAGGATGATGAGGACGTCGACCTCACACCTCGCATGAAGATGCCTGAATTCACAGGAACCATCAGCCTTGCAGAGACAGCAAGACAGGTTAATGAGAAGCTCAAGGAAAAAGAAAGAAAAGCAGCAGAGAAGAGAGAAACTGAGCGGAAATCAGCGCCTGTTACAGACAAAAAGCCAAGAAAAGATGACTTTGACATCGAGCTTAAGCCCGGTGATGACTTCGATATTTAAAGATAGAAAGGTACATAAATGAGAATTGAAGATTTATCTTCGTATGAAATTATTGAAAAGAGAAGGATTGATGACCTGAATTCTGAAAGCTATTTGTTAAGACACAAGAAATCAGGTGCGAGAGTAGCTCTTTTGTCCAATGACGATGAGAACAAGGTGTTTTCAATCGGCTTTAGGACACCACCAAAGAACTCAACAGGTGTGGCTCACATAATTGAGCATACCGTGCTCTGCGGATCTAAGGAATTCCCGGTTAAGGATCCTTTTGTAGAGCTGGTTAAGGGCTCGCTTAATACATTTTTGAATGCAATGACTTATCCCGATAAGACCGTGTATCCGATAGCCAGCTGCAATGATGCTGACTTCCAGAACCTGATGCACGTTTATCTGGATGCAGTTTTTTATCCGAATATATACAGCACTGACAAGATATTTAAGCAGGAAGGCTGGCACTACGAGATGGAGGATGAGACATCAGACCTTACCATCAACGGTGTTGTTTACAACGAGATGAAGGGAGCGTTCTCATCTGCTGATGACATGCTCTCAAGAGAAATTCAGAACTCTCTTTATCCCGATACTACTTACGGTATCGAGTCGGGCGGAGATCCGGACGTTATTCCTGAGCTTACCTATGAGGAGTATCTGGACTTCCACAGGAAATACTATCATCCTTCAAACAGCTATATTTATATGTTTGGAAACATGGATATGGCTGAGAAGCTTGATTATATCGACAAGAACTACCTCTCCAAGTTTGACCGCATAGAGGTCGACTCTGAGGTTGGCGTTCAGAAGGCGTTTGATAAGCCGGTTAAGGTGGTTAAGCCTTATCCGATCCTTCCTGAAGATGAAATTGCGAGGAACACATATCTGTCCTATAACTTCAGCGTTGGATCGCCACTTGATAAAAAGCTCTACATTGCTTTTGACATTCTTGACTATGCGCTTTGTTCAGCTCCCGGAGCTCCAATCAAGAAAGCTCTTATTGAAAAGGGCATCGGACAGGATGTCTACAGCGAGTACGACAACGGAATCAGACAGCCTGTTTTCTCTATCGTTGCCAAGAATGCAGATGAGGAACAGCTTGATGAGTTTGTTGACACCATTCAGTCACTGCTTAAGGAGCAGGTAGAGAAGGGAATTGACAAGAAGTCTCTTCTTGCAGGTCTTTCCTACGATGAGTTTAAGTACCGCGAGGCAGATTTCGGAAGATTTCCAAAGGGGCTTTTGTACGGTCTTCAGGTTATGGACAGCTGGCTCTACGACGATGAGAAGCCCTGGATAAATGTAGAGGCCGGAGAGACCTTCGCTGAGCTTAAGAAGGAAGTGGATGGCAGATACTTTGAGGAGCTTGTTGAGAAGTATTTCCTTAATAACAATCACAAGAGCGTAGTAGTTCTGCGCCCCGAAAAAGGTCTTACCGAGAAAAAAGACGAGGAGCTTAAGAACAAGCTTCAGAAGTACAAGGATTCTCTCTCCGAGGATGAGATAAAGAAGATCGTTCAGGAGACCAAAGAGCTTAAGGAATATCAGGATACACCCGATGATCCTGAGGACCTCGCTAAGATCCCGCTTCTTACTCTGGCTGACATGAAGAAGGAAGCCGACAAGTTCATATATGAGCTCAGAAGTGCAGGGGATACAAAGGTTCTTTTCCATAACGTGTTCACAAGTGGCATTGCATACATAAACTTTGTGTTCGACATGAGCACTGTTGATAAAGAGCTCCTTCCTTACGCTTCATCTCTTAAGAAGGCGCTTGGAATGTTGAATACCGAGCACTATGCATACGGAGATCTTTACAATGAGATCAACATAAGGACCGGCGGAATCAGCGGATCCATCAGCACTTACACGGATTCTGATGATGTTAAGAAGTTCAGGACAGAGTTTGAGATCAGCGTCAAGGTCCTTCACGATAATCTTAGTTATGCCTTTGATCTGGTAAAAGAGATCATGACTGCCACCAAATTTGATGACATAAAGAGACTTCGCGAGATCTTTGGAGAGCAGTATGCAAGGCTTCAGACCGACCTTGCATCCGCAGGCCATCAGAGCGCAGCACTCAGGGCTATGAGTTATGTATCGCCAGCTGCTATGGTTTCTGACAACGTCAGCGGAATCGGTTATTTCAGACATCTTGAGAGGATGAACAAGGCTCTTGAGACCGAAGATGGGGCAAAAGAGATCATTGAGAAATTCCAGCATCTCTGCCGCCTGATATTCAGACCCGAGAATCTTCTGGTGGATATAACAGGTACTGAGAAGGAATACGACGGAATCGAGGAGCAGGCAAAAGAGTTTGCGAAAGCTCTTTATACAGATGACGTTACAAAGGGTGAACTCAAGCTTGTACCCGAGAAGAAGAACGAGGGCTTTAAGACAGCCGGACAGGTTCAGTACGTTTGCAGAGCCGGTAACTTTGCAAAGAGCGGTCTTAAGTACAACGGCTCCCTTCGTGTTCTCAAGGTAATGATGGGCTATGACTACCTCTGGAAGAACATAAGAATTCTGGGAGGAGCTTACGGATGCATGAGCAGTTTTGCCAAGAACGGTGATTGTGCTTTTGTTACCTACAGAGATCCTAACCTTCAAAACAGTATAGATGTATTTGAGGGAGCTTCAGAGTATTTAAGAAGCTTTGACTCAGACGATAGAACAATACTTCAGTACATAATCGGTGCAATATCAGACCTTGATACACCGAAGACACCGTCAGCCAAGGGTGCATACGGACTTACAGCTTTCCTTTGCAATGCCAAGATGGAGAACATCCAGAAGAACAGGGATGAGCTTCTTGGAACTACCAAGGAGAGCATCAGAGGCCTTGCGGATTATGTTGATGCATTCATGTCCGACGAGTGCCTGTGTGTTATCGGATCAGCTGAGAAGATCGAGGAGAGTAAAGAGCTGTTTAACTCAGTTCAGCAGCTGGTTGGAAGGTAAATCTATTGTATCAGGACGCCCAGGGCGTCAAAAGGAGGAAATTATGAAAAAGAGAAGTGTCAGAGTATTTGGAACGGCCATGGCTCTTTTCATGGGAGTTATGCTCACAGCCTGCGGATCATCAAGCGACTCATCAGGATATGCCAAGTATGCAGCGACTGAAACGGCGGCTGACTACGGCGTATATGAAGAGCCTGCTGCGGCTATGGAGATGGCAGATGCTTCTGCAGGAACTGATGGCCAGATTCAGGTTAATGACACCAGCAGAAAGCTTATTAAGACCGTTAATCTCGATACCGAGACTGAGGACCTTGATCAGACAGTTTCTCTTATAGAGCAGAAGGTTACAGGACTTGGCGGATATATCGAGTCCAGCAATATCTACAACGGAACCACCTATTCCGGACGTTCATCCAGAAGCGCCAGCATTACTGCAAGAGTTCCTGCTGTAAACCTTGACTCCTTTGTTGATTCGGTAGAGGGCAACACCAATATCACAAGGAAGTCTGTCAATGTAGATGACATTACTCTTACATATGTTGATATCGAGAGTAAGAGAAACTCCTTAAGAACAGAGGAGAAGAGACTTTTAGAAATTCTGGAATCTGCTGAGACAGTTGAAGACCTCATAACAGTAGAGGATAAGCTTGCTGATGTAAGATATGAACTTGAGAGCATAGAGTCTCAAATCAGAAGCTACGACAACCTTGTTGATTACAGCACTGTATACCTTAACGTTGAAGAGGTTGTTAAGTTCACTCCTGTGGAGAAGGAGAGCGCCTTCAGCAGAATGGGCAAGGGCTTTATGGAGAACCTTTCTGATGTGGGCGAAGCTATTGTTGACTTCCTTGTATGGTTCGTATCACACATCCCGGGACTTATAGTATTTGCCATTGTTGTAGTAATTATTGTGCTCATTATCAGAGCAATTGTTGTGGGGAGCAAGAAGAAAAAAGCTAAGAAGATGCAGATGATGTATCAGGCAGCTGTGCAGAACGCAGCTCCGGTAGCAAGTAACCAGGCACCTCAGCAGGCTAAAGAGCCTGAAAAAGGAAACGATGGAAATAAGTAATTTTAAAACAGGTTTTGTAACTTTAATAGGGCGTCCCAATGTAGGTAAGTCGACACTGATGAACCACCTCATCGGGCAGAAGATCGCCATAACCTCCAACAAGCCTCAGACCACCAGAAACAGGATCATGACTGTTTTTACAGATGATGAGGCTCAGATGATATTCCTTGACACCCCGGGAATCCACGACACCAAGAATAAACTTGGCGAGTACATGACCAAGGTGGCAAAGAGTACGCTGGAAGAGGTGGACCTTATTCTCTGGCTCGTTGAGCCCAGCACCTATATAGGTGAAGTGGAGAAGTCCATTATCGAGGAGCTTAAGAAGTCCAAAAAGCCCATAATACTGGTCATCAACAAGATTGATACCGTATCGGCGGAGAACCTTCAGAAGTTTGAAGATGCTTACACCAAGGAAATGGACTTTGCCAGAGTGGTGAAGGTTGCAGCCCTTAAGGGGCAGAACGTTGACGGCGTGCTTGCTACCATCAAGGAATTCCTTCCCTACGGACCTGCTCTTTATGATGAGGACACCATTACAGATCAGCCTGAGAGACAGATCGTAGCGGAGATCATAAGAGAAAAGGCTCTTCGTCTTCTTCAGGACGAGGTACCTCACGGAATTGCTGTAACAATAGAGACCATGAGGATGAGGGAGAAAAAGGCAGAGAAACCTAAGAAAAAGAGACATCAGCATCCGCCAAAAAAGAGCGCTCTTGAGAAACAAATGCAGGCGGCTATGGATGAAGACCTTCCGGATGGCCCGGTTGTCTTTTCCCTGGACGATATGAATGCCGAGGAAGAGGTTTACGATCCTGAGGGTATCATGGACATTGAGGCAACGGTCATCTGCGAGAGAGACTCCCACAAAGGAATCGTCATCGGAAAGGGCGGCGCTATGCTAAAAAGAATCGGCAGCGCAGCCAGAAAAGATATCGAGGAACTGGTTGGATGTCAGGTTAATCTTCAGCTCTTTGTAAAGGTCAGAAGAGACTGGCGTGATGATACGCAGCAGATGAAGAATTTTGGTTACAATCCAAAGGATTTTAAATAGGAGCTTTTGATGGAAGATATCATTACCGTCAGAGGAATAGTACTAAAGCATAGTCCCAGTGGGGATTATGACTGGGTAGCAACTATATTCACCGCCGAGAGGGGCAAGATCACAGCCTTTGCAAGAAGCGCAAGAAAGCCAAACGGACGGCTCTCAGGCACGGTTGAGCCATTTTGCTTCGGAACTTTCAAGCTCTTTGTGGGCAGAAGTTCCTACAATATAGTAGAGGCGGATATAGAGAACTACTTTGAAGGATTTAGGGGGGATCTTGAAGGTGCCTGTTACGGCACCTTTTTCCTTGAACTGGCTTCGTACTATTCAAAAGAGAATATTGAGGACAGGGAACTGCTAAATCTTTTGTACATTTCCCTGAAAGCTCTGCAAAAGGACTCAATTCCCAATAAGCTGGTAAGGTGCATTTATGAGCTAAAGAGCCTTCAGATAGAAGGTGAGTATCCCGGAGTTCCGGCAAATATGGAGATACAGGAATCCACGAGATATGCTCTTTCACATATAGAGTCTTCGCAGCTTGAGAAACTCTATACCTTTAATGTAAGCGACGAAGTACTCTATGAACTTTGCAGGGTAACATCCCTTTACAGAAGTAAGTTTATCGACAGGACACTAAAAAGCATGGAAATGCTCGCCACCTTTGACGATGCCCTGTAATGAAGGCGCTATTGAAAAAGAAAAATGATTTGGATATAATTACTTTGTTTGTGAGGTGAAAAGGTGGTTATTATAAAGAAAAAACTTACGGCAGCTGCCGTAATATCTTTTACCATATTGGGACTGTGCGCCTGCGGAAAAGAGACTGCGGGGGTATCCACAGTATCGGTGGACAAGGAAGGTAAGGTAGAGAGCGTTTTATACGATACCTTCGACAAGGATTACTACAGTCTTGACGAACTTAAAAATATGGCAGAAGAAGAGATCTCAGATTACAATTCAGAGTATGAGAACCCAAGGATCACGCTTTCAGATGCCCAGGTGCTTGAGGAGGAAGGCGTTGTAAAACTGACAATGCAGTTTGAGAGCGCCCAGGACTATTCCTATTATAACCAGGTGGATATGTTCTACGGCACTGTGGCAGATGCCAGAAGCGCAGGGTATGAGCTTAATTTAAACCTTGTGGATGATAAGGGTGACAAGATAGATCCTTCTATAATCGATCAGAATCCTGACAGACACATAATAATAACCAGTGACAAGACAAACATTAAGACCCCTTATAACATCGAATACATGTCAAAGGGAGTCAACAGCCTTGGTAAAAAGGAAGCAGAGCTTCATGCGGTAACTGCAGAGTACGCACAGCTCCTTCTTTCAAAATAAGAAACATTTACAGAGAGGAATATTTAAACATGGAAAAATCAGCAAAGACAATGGACAAGATTGTTGCTCTGGCAAAGGGAAGAGGCTTTATTTATCCCGGATCTGAGATCTATGGCGGACTGGCGAACACTTGGGACTACGGTAATCTCGGCGTAGAGTTCAAGAACAACGTTAAGAAGGCATGGTGGCAGAAGTTCGTACAGGAGAGCCCCTACAACGTAGGTGTAGACTGTGCGATCCTTATGAACCCTCAGACATGGGTTGCTTCAGGACATCTTGGCGGTTTCTCAGATCCTCTTATGGATTGTAAGGAGTGCCACGAGAGATTCAGAGCAGATAAGATCATTGAGGACTTTGCTGCAGAGAATAATATTACTCTTGAGACATCAGTAGACGGATGGTCTCACGAGGAGATGGAGAAGTTCATAAACGATCACAACGTTCCCTGCCCATCATGTGGCAAGCATGACTTCACCAGCATCAGAGAGTTCAACCTTATGTTCAAGACATTCCAGGGTGTAACAGAGGATGCCAAGGATACAGTATATCTTCGTCCCGAGACAGCCCAGGGAATTTTTGTAAACTTCAAGAATGTACAGCGCTCATCTCGTAAGAAGGTACCTTTCGGAATCTGCCAGGTAGGTAAGAGCTTCCGTAACGAGATCACTCCAGGTAACTTCACTTTCCGTACAAGAGAGTTCGAGCAGATGGAGCTTGAGTTCTTCTGCAAGCCCGGAACACAGACAGAGTGGTTTGAGTACTGGAGAAAGTTCTGCTATGAGTGGCTTCTTTCTCTCGGAATCAAGAAAGAGAACCTTCGTCTTCGTGACCATGATCCTGAGGAGCTTTCATTCTACTCAGATCACACAACAGATATTGAGTACGCATTCCCATTCACAGAGTGGGGCGAGCTTTGGGGAATCGCTTCAAGAACAGATTACGACCTTACACGTCATCAGGAGACATCAGGTCAGTCAATGGATTACTTCGATGATGAGACCAATGAGAAGTACATCCCTTATGTTGTTGAGCCTTCACTTGGTGCAGACCGTGTAGCTCTTGCTTTCCTTTGCGAAGCTTATGATGAGGAGAACCTTGGAACAGAAGACAAGCCTGATATGAGAACAGTTCTTCGTTTCCATCCTGCTATTGCACCTGTTAAGATCGGTATCCTTCCTCTTTCCAAGAAGCTCAATGAGGGCGCTGAGAAGATCTACGCACAGCTTTCCAAGAAGTACAACTGTGAGTTCGATGACAGAGGAAACATCGGTAAGAGATACCGCAGACAGGATGAGATCGGAACACCTTTCTGCATTACATACGATTTCGATTCAGAAACAGACGGCAAGGTAACAGTAAGATTCAGGGATTCAATGGAGCAGGAGAGAATTGCCATTGATGAGCTTGAGAGCTTCTTTGCCGATAAGTTTGATTTTTAATGGAGGATTTATGAAACAGTTTACTGCTAATGAGCTTAGAAAGGCATGGAAGGACTTCTACATCAAGAGAGGTCACGTTGACTGCGGAGCCGTTTCACTTGTTTCAGATGGTTCAACAGGCGTTATGTTCAACGTTGCAGGAATGCAGCCACTTATGCCTTATTTACTTGGTAAGAAGCATCCCATGGGAACAAGACTTTGCAACGTTCAGGGATGTGTTCGTACCAATGATATTGATTCAGTAGGTGACAAGAGCCACGGAACCTTCTTTGAGATGATGGGAAGCTGGTCTCTTGGTGACTACTTCAAGAAAGAGCGTTGCCAGTGGAGCTATGAGCTTCTTACTGAGCTCTTTGGTTTTGACAGAGATCACCTTGCTGCTACAGTATTTGCAGGAGATGAGAATGCACCGAGAGATGAAGAGGGTGCTAAATACCGTATTGAATCAGGATTCAAGCCTGAGAATATATTCTACCTTCCTGCAGAGGATAACTGGTGGGGCCTTGAATACGGTCCCTGTGGCCCTGACTCAGAGATGTTCTATGTAAAAGACGTTCCGGATTGCGGACCTGACTGCGGACCCGGATGCCACTGCGGTAAGTACACCGAGATCGGTAACGACGTATTTATGCAGTACGAGAAGCATCATGATGGATCGCTTACTCCTCTTTCACAGAAGAACGTTGATACCGGATGGGGGCTTGAGAGAATCCTTGCATTCCTTAACGGTGTTGATGATGTATACAAGATCGACCTTCATGCTCCTGTTATCGCTTATATTGCAAAAGAGAGCGGAATAGAGTACGAAGCAGACGAGAAGTCAACAAGATCCATGAGGATCCTTGCTGATCACACAAGAACAGCAGTAATGCTCATCGGTGATGAGGCAAGACTTCTTCCTTCAAACACCGGAGCAGGCTACATTCTCAGAAGACTTATCCGTCGTGCCGTAAGACATGCAAGAGCACTTGGACTTAAGAAGGAGCAGATCCTCGGAGTAGCAACAATTTATCTTGATGAGTACTCAGAGAGCTATCCTAACCTTGTTAAATACAGAGAGTTCGTATTAAGAGAACTTGGAAGAGAGATTGACCGTTTCGAGTCAACTCTTGAGAACGGTATGAAGGAGTTCAAGAAGATCCTTGATAAGACTTCAGGCGAAGGCAAGAAGGAGATTGACGGCAAGGACGCATTCTTCCTTTATGATACATTCGGATTCCCTGTTGAACTCACAGTTGAGCTTGCAGAGGAGGAAGGCTTTACTGTAGATGAAGCCGGATTTGCCAAGGCTATGGAAGAGCAGAAGCAGAAAGCAAGAGATAATCAGAACTTCTCTGCTAACCTTACAACAGGCGCAGGAGTATTCGATTCTCTTGATGAGTCAGTAACTTCTGAATTTGTGGGATACACATCTATTACAGCTGACGGCAATGTTGTTGCAATGGCTGATGAGGAGCTTACAGATGAGCTCACAGCAGGATCTAAGGGCAGCATTATCACAGATGTAACTCCATTCTACGGAACAATGGGTGGACAGGTCGGAGACATCGGTGTTATCGAAGGCGCAAACGGCGCTAAGTTTACTGTAACAGACACAATCCATGTTGCAGGCGGAAGAACTGCTCATGTAGGTGAGGTTACAGAGGGATCATTCAAGACCGGAGATGCTGTTAAGCTCTGCGTAGATGCGGAGAACAGAGCTAAGACCTGCAGAAACCACAGTGCAACCCACCTTCTTCAGAAGGCACTTCAGGAGGTTCTTGGTGATCACGTTGAGCAGGCCGGTTCTTATCAGGATCCTGACAAGACAAGATTTGACTTCTCTCACCATCAGGCAATGACAGCTGATGAGATCAAGAAGGTTGAGGATCTTGTAAATGAGAAGATTGCAGCTGCACTTCCTGTTGTCACAGAAGAGATGACAATGGAAGAAGCCAAGAAGACCGGAGCTATGGCTCTCTTTGGAGAGAAATACGGTGAGAGAGTCCGTGTAGTCAAGATGGGGGATGTCTCAATTGAGCTCTGCGGCGGTGCTCATGTATTCAACA
>JAEEGH010021395.1_pt1 | contig 13366 bp, 12 predicted proteins | sample 9134181 | NCBI WGS metagenome assembly JAEEGH01 (sample SAMN16246544, study PRJNA631951) | gut metagenome | biome: gut microbiome; feature: rumen; material: DP-attached | host: Bos | place: Iran: Karaj | collected 2018-10
GTCGATAATCTTAGCTGCGGATGCATCAACTGTCTGATGCTCGTAAGCCTTAAGTGTGATTCTCATTACTTGATTTGCCATAAAAAAAGTCTCCTCTCATATTTTGTACTTAAGATTCAAGTACAACAAGCGGCGACTGTACACTCTCCCGTGTGTGTCGCATCCTTTTCTAAAAAATAAACGACCACACGTCGTTTCTGCTTAAAGCAGACTATAATGTTTGTACAGTGACTTGTCGTCAGTATCTCGACTTGACATTCGCTCCGTGTAAAAACCTGCGATTGACGCAGCAACCTTACACATCATTGCTATCAATGTCACAGCAAATGCTATATTATCAAATTAATTCTTTAATTTCAAGCATTTTTTACAAAAATTTTCAATAAATTTCTACACATGACATTCAGGCACAACTTTTAGTTGTAAAGCTTCTATATATAGTGTGCAGTGTATAAGCGTAAAAAGAGTTCCGGTTTTTGAACCGAAACCCTTTTCTTTATTATAATGAATAGAATTAGCTTAATTAATATATTGTATTAAGCTGATTTAAATACTGGGATAATCCTGCAAAAATACCCGTGGTAACTATTCCCAGTGTTGCAAGCACCATGAGTACGACAATTAAAATTACCGCAAGCAACCAAAGTACTAATATAACTATACTGATTATCAGTCCGGCCTTTGCCAAGCCCTTGGGCTGATCTTTTTTGTTAACTCCGATGATTCCGAGAATAAATCCTGCGATAAGAAGCGGAACTATTAAGAAGTTGCCAAACTGCATCATAAATCCGAAAATCCATCCGATATAGGGAACCAATGCAAACATTAAACCGCAACACGAGATAAGCATAATTACGACTGCAACCATTGAAAAAATAAAAGAAAGAATACCACATACATTTTTCTTTTGAGGTACCACTTCGTAATTATTCATCTCTCCGTAATAGTAGTTATTGTAATTCTGAGGATTGTTATCCATTTTCTCTCCTTTATAAACAGAAATTCTTCATTATATAAATGAAGAATTTCCGCTAATCTTTTTGGTTCTTATTTGTTATTTTAATATGTAGACTCTAATGAATCCTGTAATTCTTCAAGATATTCCTGGAATCCCGGAGTACTGGTTAATCCACCGAGAGCAGCTTTGCTTACAAGACCGATTATTGTAAGAATAAGGCTTAATCCGCCAAGGAGTAATCCGATGATACCGAGAACCAGACCTGCAATTGCCATGCCCTTCTGATCGGGTCTTTTCTTCATGCCTACAATACCTAAAATAATTGCAACAAGAGACATGATAAGTCTTGCAAAGATTAAGATAAATTTAAGTACTGTAAATACTACTGTTGAAGTACCGATGCAACATCCGCAAATAAGTGCAACGAGTGAAACAATACCAAGAATCATTGCAACGAGACCGAGAGCATTGATACCCTTCTTCTCTTCTGCATTGTCATATGAACTGTAGTCTGTATAAACGGGCATTGTGCCTGCTTCTGCACCGGCTGCTGTTGTTGCTGCCTCTACCACAGGTTCTGTTGCTGCTTCTGCCACGGGTTCTGCTGCCTGAACCGCCTCAACTACAGGTTCTGCTGCTGCCTCTACAACGGGCTCAGCCGCCTGAGCTGCTTCTACTACAGGTTCTGCTGCTGCTTCTACTACGGGAGCCGCTGCCTCTGCAACTGCTTCTGCTACAGCTTCTTCAACTTTAGCTCCACACTGAGGGCAAAACTTTCCGCCTTCAAATTCAAATCCACAACTACTGCATTTCATTTTTTATTTTCCCCTTTCATAATTGTTTTAGGATAATAATCATTATAGATTAATGCATTATCAAGTTTAACATAGATAAAGTGCGAATTGCAAGTAAAATGCGTTGTTGAAATACATTTCGAAAAAAGATATTATATACGTATGGAAAAAAGATTAGACACTATTAATATAAGAAGAAAATCCTCTCCTTCCAAAAAAAGGCACGACAAAAAAGACGAGAAAAAAGGCCTTAGTATCCTTTTTATTCTTCTTTTTTATTTATTCCCGATAGCGGCTCTGCTTATTCCGTATCTTGTTTTCAAAACGAATTTTTCGCCCGTTCTCACCAAGGATTTTATCGATGAACTCGCATTCGTAAAATATCTTGCCCAGCATAATTCCCATGATTTTGCGGACGGCTGGATTTCCACAAAGCCTTTTATTCCTTTATCCACCAGATATTTTCTTACATATTATTTAAATGATTATGCAACATGGCAGGATGCTCTTTTAAAATCCGTTACCGCCGTGTATGCCATTTTTTCCGTTGCATATATTTTCTTTGTTGCTTCTCTTCACGCAAAGAAATTCTATACATATATAATTGCGTCGATTCCCGCAATTCCTCTTGCCATCATAGGTCTTAAGGCGGTTTATGACGTTAATTACATCTTAACTGTTTTTATTCCTGTACTCTTATGCCTTGGCCTGATAATTCACGGCATCAGATTTAAAGTACCCGTTCCTTTTAAAATAGCAATATCTCTTCTCGCAGTTATTCCGGTTATCGTTATCGGCATTTATATGCATAATATGAAATCGCAGTATTCGTTCGACAATTCGAATCTTTTATCAGCTAATCTGTCCGCAAAGGCAGAGGCTGTTGACTTAACCGGCAATTATAAACCGCTGATTGACTATCTTGATACCAACGGAATTAAACTTGCCTACTGCACGGATACAATTATTAATGAAATTACAGTCATCGGAAACGAAAGGGTTGAAATTGCACCTGTCGTGTCTCCGGAAGATTTAACGAGTGTTGAAATAAAAGATGATACTCTTCCCACACCTTATGAAAAAGTGTCAAGAGAGTCAAAGCCCTTTTACATGATTTACGATAACGATACCGTTAAAAAGTACTCTTCTTCTCTCGCATTAAAGTTTGGTGAAATTTCTTACTCCGACACAAATTATACCGTTTATTCCTATAAAAACTTTGATTATTTCGATGACCGTATTTTCCAGAACAACATGATTCGTCTTGCATCTGAAAAATATGACAGTTTTTATTACAGTTTCCTTGGCTCAACGATTGAAGATGCCGGCAAATTCCCCACATTCTTCGGGAACACGCCCATCTTTATCACCCCTTCGGATATCGAGTACGAGGACACAAATGTACTGCTCGATATGGCAGTTGCAAAAGACGGCCTGAAATACGCATTCTTTGAGATTGATCCCGTGACTTTCATAAAAGGTGACGGCAAAGAGGAATTCGAATACTTTAATAAAATGATAGAAAAATATTCGGATGTTTCTTTTTATGCGATTCTTTCCTACCCTTCTGTTTCTTATTGGAAGAGCTTAAGCGAAGATGAGAGGAAACAGACTCTCGACGATTACGAATCATGTATTGCGACTCTGACTCACAACGACAATCTGAGTATGTACTGGCCCGGAAACAACAAGTGGCTCATTGAAAGTCCGGACAATTATATAAATGAAGTTCCCGCCTCCGATGTGGCATTAAATCTTCTGATACTGACAACCTGTAATCTTAAATACTCTGTGGATAAGAAATCCTTCGCCGATGAAAAGGACGTTCTCTTAGAGATCGTAAAAGAAGACGTTAAGTATCCTGATTTGTCGGGAAAAGAAATCGTATTCTTCGGAGACAGTATAATGGGCAATTACCACGGTCCTCTCTCGATTCCCGGCGAATCGGCAAGTCTTTCGGGTGCCGACACATATAATCTCGGCGTCGGCGGAACGTGCGCTATCAGAGATTTTAACAAGCTCGTCGATGCTTTTTTAGGAAGCGGTTCTTTGTCGGATATAGAAGATAAGGACTTTTTAAGCGAACTTGAACGATTCGAAAATGAGCATGATGAAAATAAAGAACTTTACTTTATAGTAAATTACGGAGTAAACGATTATTTTATGGGCGTTCCCGCTCATGTTAATACGGGTGCTCCTTACAGCGAATATGCGTATGACTCCTATGAAGCCTCAATGACCGACGGTATCATTAAGCTTCAATCTACTTATCCTAATGCGAAAATCATCATTCTTTCGCCGATTTACACCAATTACTTTGAGGCCGGCGAACGCATAATGTCTGATGTCGGTGCGCCTCTTCAGACTTACAGGGATATGGGTAAATTTATATCCGAAAAGCTCGGAACAGAGTGGATTGATTCTCTGAATTTGATAGAAATTAATGAAGATAATTACGAAACTTATCTTATAGACGAAGTTCACCCGAATTTTGACGGAATATATCTTATAAGTGATTCGATTATTCGTTTTATCGCAGGGGAAAAGAAAGAAATTGAAGAAGAAAAGAAAGATTAAATCCAGTAAGGATAATCTTCCATTTCGATACAGCCTTCTTCATCCTTTTCGATAAAGCAGGCCATAAAAGCATCCGCAAAGCTGATGCCCGAAGTATAAAGAAACAACGGAATGAGTTCCATTCCGAGAATACCGAGAAGAAGGAATATCCAGGCCTTCTTCTTTTTTAATACGAAAAGATGTCCGCCGTATGCGCCGAGCAAAAATCCGAGCCAGACGAAAGGCGCTTTTTTTACACGGATGGGATTATCATAAGGTGCGGGATCATCGACAATTTCAGAGATTCTCTGTTTCATGTGAAAGATAATAAAGATTGTGGCGGCAAGAGAAACAAAAGCAGCCACATAACTTAATACTCCAAGTGCGCCCGTTACGGCTGAAAAGATTTTTAAGCCCGTTTCTGCCATTCCTCCGAGTCCGTAAATATCCAGTACCGTAGAAAGATCCTCAGGATTAACCGAATTGCCGAGCGAATCCATAAACATGGAAATAATTGCCCTGCCTAAAATGGAAAATGAAGAAGCGAGCGCAATAATTAAAACCAGGACCAGCACCAGGCCCTGGATATGAAGAATCATTATGTCTTTGTAACGCCCGTCCGTCCCTTTGGGAGGAAAGATGCCTTTTTCTTTAGTTTCCATATTAATTGAACTCTATGGTTTTTATATCATCAGGTGTAACCTGAACAAATCTCTTGGGTGAAGAAGTGGGAATAAGCGCCAATATCGGATCTTCAAAGTTTCCGACAAACTTGTCTTTTCCGCCAATCATATGAATCAAAACCTCTTCGCCGTTGTATAAAACGATTCTGTTATCGTCGATGAAAACATCCGAAAAGTCGATGTCGAAATACATTTTGTCTTTTAATTTCGCATCATAATCATATATCTCGGCTTTGTACTTGTGCTCGCTGTCGTCGCTCGCAAAGAAAAGAGCCACATATTTGTCGTCCTCGTGAACCGAAAGGACCTTCTCCGAAAGAAGAATTTCGCCTGAACTCTGAGGCTTCTGGTCTCCGCTGTAAAACATAAGTCTGTTATCGGCTACTGCTACTGCCTTGCTGTTACCGGCAAACTTAATTTCCGGAACGAGTGCACTCTGATAAATGTAACTCGACATCAGGCTGTCCTGCGAATTCTGTCCGACCTGGCCGAAATTATAAAATCCGACGGAGGTGTAAAACGAACCCTTGTCGACATTAAGATACGATACCGCGCCTAAAACACCGTTGTCTGAAATGGCTATTTCAAGCGGATATCCGTATCCTTTCATAGTCGTATTAAAGAAAATCATTTCCTCGCCGGCTGTATTGTAAATGTAAATGGGCGTATTGTCGTCACCGTCCAAAACTGCCATGACATAACCGCTGCCTGCAACTTTAAACTTACGAATGGGCATACCCGTATCGATTTTTCCTAAGACATTCTTTTCATCCATTAGGAATATGCTGCCGCCGTTATAATCGGCTACCGCAACAATGCCGTTTGAAATATCAACCAGGGGTTTTTGCATCTGGAAAGCTTCGTTCCAGATCTGCTCGCCCTTGTAATTGACGCATTTAATACCGTCCGAATTGTAAACGATGAAATTGTTGCCGAATCTCTCGACCTTCGAGCCCGTAGAAATAAAGAATTCCGTTGAAGAAACTTCGTTCACACCCGTGTATTCCTTGTTTATAAAGAATACTCTGGCAACAACAAATCCTGCAGCGCCAATTAAGAACAAAGCCAAAACGATGATGAAAACCCACATCATTTTGCTTACCTGATGGCCTGCACGCTTTTTGTTAAAGTCCGCAAAAAGATTCTCCTTTTTTGCCGCGCCTTTTTTAGCGTCGTTCTTTTTTGAATCGCTCTTTTTAAATTGTTTTATGTTTCCGTTCTCTTTTTTCATCGGTTACAAATTAACATATGAATCCTAAAAGAATCCATTTTTCTCCGGTTTATTTCTTTTATGAGATTAGTCTGCAATTGTGCTGAATCTGTAAACAGTGGTTGACTTAAAGCCCTTGTTTTCATCGAATAAAGGTCTTGCGAAGGCGGGATCGTTTGCACTGTTGGGGAAGTACTGGCTCTCAAGACAGAGACCCTGGCGCTGGTTGTAAACCGCACCGTTCTTGCCCTTTTCGCCGCCTACATAGTTGCCGATATAGAACTGCACGCCGGGAAGATCGGTTAATGTTTCCATCACGATTCCGGACTCATCGTCAAATACGGTTGCGGCAACCTTTAAGCTGCCGTCCCAGTCATTGATGCAGTAGTTGTGGTCAAATCCGTTTGTAAAGGCAAGCTGCTCGTAGTTCATATCAAGCTGATCGCCGATCTTCTTTGCAACGGTGAAATCCATGGGAGTTCCTGCGACTTTTTTGATTTCGCCAGTAGGGATGCTTTCGTCATCAACAGGAAGGAAGCAGTCAGCATTGAAAACGATGGATTCGCCCAAAATGCTTCCCGAATCATGTCCGTTTAAGTTGAAATATGTATGATTGGTCATGTTGATGATTGTCTTTTTGTCTGTGGTTACATCATAATCAATCTTGATTTCATCTTCTTCGGTGAGTGTATAAACAACTTTTGCCTTAAGATTTCCGGGAAGTCCCAAATCCATGTCGGCTTTGTCAATCGTAAAAGTAATGCTGTTGTCGCCTGTTTCAGCGTCCCATACTCTCTTCTGAAGCGAGCCGAGTCTTGCTGTGTGAAGGTTGTTTCTTCCGTTGTCATTTACTTCGAGCTTGTACTCGGTTCCGTCAATTACAAAACTGGCATTTGCCGTTCTGTTTGCAACGGGTCCTACGATAGCACCGAAGCACTTATCATCAGTGAAATAATCCTTTACATCTTCATATCCGAGGATTACATCTCTGACTTTTCCGTCTTTTCCCGCAAAGAGAAAATCTGTGATAATACATCCGAAATTGATAACGGAAAGTTCAGTTCCGTTCTCGTTTTTCATAGTATATTTAAATAATTTTTCACCGTTAGGTCCTTTTCCTATTTCTTTAACTGTAACGCCCATTTTTACCCTCCTGAGAAAATTTTTTTATAATTCTACTCTTCCTTCGAGCGCACGAAGAAGAGTGACTTCGTCAATATACTCGATATCTCCGCCTACCGGCACGCCGGAAGCTATTCTGGTAACCTTAATGCCCGTGGGTTTGATGAGTTTGCTTATGTACATCGCTGTGGTTTCGCCTTCAAGCGAAGCATTGGTTGCGATGATTACTTCATCAATATCGCCTTCAAGTCTGGAGATTAATTCTTTAAGTCTTATGTCCGCAGGTCCTATGCCGAGCATCGGAGAAATGGCACCGTGGAGCACATGGTAAACACCTCTGTATTTGCCGGTTTTCTCGTATGCCGCAAGGTCTCTGGGATTTTCGACAACCATAATTGTTTTATGGTCTCTCTGCTTGTCAGCGCAAACGGGGCAAAGTTCGGAATCGGTCATCGTAAGGCATTCTTTGCAGTAATGCGTATGTTTTTTTGCATTGTCAATTGCCGACGTCAGCTTCTCCACGCGTTCGTTCGGAAGGCTGACAATATAATATGCCATTCGCTGAGCCGATTTGTTTCCGATTCCCGGAAGCCTCTCGAGTTCTTCTATTAATCTGTTTATGTATCCGCTGTTAATTTCCATCTTTTAGAAGTTGAGTCCGCCGAAATTCATACCGCCGGTCATTGAGTTAACCGCATCGTTATTGGCTTCTTCAATCTGATTTAAAATATCGTTCATGCAGGCCATGATTAAGTCCTGAAGATCTTCAACATCCTCGGGATCCACAACCTCGGGATTAATGGTTACATTCTTCACTTCTCTCTTGCCGGTCATTGTGATGCTGATTGCATTACCGCCTGCTGTAGCAGTGAATTCCCTGGTTTCCATTGCCTTCTGGTTTTCTTCCATCTGACGTTGCATTCTCTGCGCCTGCTTCATCAGATTGTTCATATTGCCGGGCATCATTCCTCCAGGGTATCCGCCTCTTTTTGCCATTTCTTTATTCCTCCTGAATTAAATACTTTTAAAAATCTTCTTTGGGAAAATCGTCGTCCGAATCGTCTATCTCCATATTGGGCTTCTTTGAATTCGGAATCGAATCGTATTTTGATCCGTTCTCGTCAAGCACCAGTTCATAGGTTACTTCTTTTCTGACACGTTCGTTTAATATTCCCTGTAAAACCTTTGCTCTCTCCGGATCTTTTAAGCCGTCATAAGTCATTATTGAAGGACATACCAGAATGAGTACATTCGGCTTTGCGGCATCCATCGAACATTTTACTTTTATCATAAAGCCCTTTACGAGAGCCTCGGCATTATCCGTTATCGAACTCCACTCGTCCGCTATCTGCTGAATGTCGGCGGGAATTGCAGTCGGAAGTTCAATCTTTTTTTCCTGAGGTGCGGAAGGTGTATTGTTTCCCTCAGAAGAAGTATTTGCAACCACAAATGCACCTTCTTCGAGTTTCTTTTCGATGCTTCTTATTCTGTCTAAAAGAGCATCGGGCTTTTTGTCCATCTGAGGTGTGCAAAGTTTAATAAGCGTCATCTCCGTCAGAACTCTTGTCTGGGTAGTCGTCTTAAGCGCACCCGTCAGTTCGGAAAGAATTCTTATATAACGCATTATTGTCTGAAGCTCCGCTTTTTCACTATCCGCCTTCATTTCGGCGAAATTCTCGCTCGTCACATCCAGTATCTTTTGGGGAGCATCGGAACTTTTTATAATCATCAGGTTTCTTAAATACCAGGTAAAATCCGCAACAAATCTGTTTACTTCGGTACCTGCGACTACCACTTCCTCGAGGTCTCTTATAACCGCCGTTACATTCTGTGAGACTACATCGTTGAAAACCTTGGAGTAAATGTCGGTCTTTACCGCGCCGAGAGCTACCAGTACTTTGTCGAGTGTCAGTTCTTCCTTCGGATAAAAAGCTATGCACTGATCGAGGAGTGACAGGCCGTCACGCATCGAACCGTCCGCTGCCTTTGCGACATATCTAAGTGCTTCATCCGTAGCAGAAACATTTTCCTTATCCGTCAGTTCACGCATTCTGCCTGCGATTGTTTCAAGAGGAATCCTCCTAAAATCGTATCTCTGGCAACGCGACATAATCGTGGGAATAATCTGGTGCGCTTCCGTTGTGGCTAAGATAAAAATTACATGTTCGGGCGGCTCTTCTATTGTTTTTAGAAGCGCATTGGAAGCATCATTCGTAAGGTTGTGTGCCTCGTCGATAATGTATACCTTATATTTGCCGCTGACCGGTCTGTAATCAACTTCGTTGATAAGCTCACGGATTTTTTCGATACCTCTGTTTGAGGCCGCATCCATCTCAATCATATTAAGGGATGATCCGTTTGCAATCGCCTTGCAGGTCTCGCATTCTCCGCAGGGATTTCCGTTTACCGGATGTTCGCAGTTGACCGCTCTCGCCATAATCTTGGCAAGTGTGGTTTTACCCGTTCCTCTGGTACCGCAGAAAAGATACGCATGTCCGATTCGGTTTTGAATTATTTGATTTTTCAGTGTGGTAACTATCGCGTCCTGACCTCTGACCTCATCAAAAGTCTGCGGTCTGAACTTACGATACAATGCCAGATATGACATGCCAAATCCTCGTGTATGGGCAACGCCCGTAATTTACAGGTTTATTTTGCCATTATTTCTTTCATCATAAGTCCGCAGGGTGATAAATCTTCGTCTGTGAAACCGAAGGTCTTGTCACATTTTGCTGCAATGATGGAAGATGTTTCGTCTTTATTTGAAAGGTTCCAGATAATGTGGCTTACCTTCTCTTCGTTAAGAAGGTTAATCCAGATTTCCGACTGTTCCTCGTTGATATCTCCGTCGCCGTCTGCTCTTCCGACACCGAACTCGGTTACGAATACAGGAAGGTTTTTGCTTCTTGCGTATGTGAATTTATCACGGAGTTTATCACGATGTGTGTCTGCATAAAAATGCAGAGTATACATTATGTTTTCATAATCAAGAGGTGCATCCGCAGCCTCATCCACGCCCTGCGACCAGATGGTGGTTCCGACTATGATAATCTTTGAATCGTCTATTTCTTTTATGATGGGTATTACCTGATTGGCGTAACGTTTGATGTCGTCCCAGGTAACTTTTTCCTTGGTTTCAAGGTTCATGTTGGGCTCGTTGCAGATTTCGTAAATCACATTGTCGTAAGCGGTAAGCTTCGGACAGATGCTTTTGAAAAATCTGATGGCCATATCCGTATGCATATTAGGGTCGTAATCTAAAAGAATATGCCAGTCAATCAAGCAATAAAGGCCAAGCTTCTTGCAAAGTTCTGCTCCGTTAAGAATGATTTCTTCAAGCTCCGCTCTGTGCTCGTCGTTAGAATCCGCATAGCCCTCGTGATTGTCTGCAAAGCCCGAATACATTGCGAGACGCATGATGCTAACTTTGTATTCGTCACGAAACTGCTTGAAAGCCTCCTCGTTGACATACTGAGGATACTCATTTAAATTATGTGTGCTGATTCCTTTTAACTGCACAATATCGCCGTTTGCATCAACGAGATTTTTCCCTTCTACATGCAATTTGCCGTATTTTTCAAACGGTGTCATATAACCCCTCCGATTAATTTTTCATTTTCTGTCTTGTCGGCAAAATCCGACTTCTTATTATACCACGTTTCGCCCTTAAATGTCACTTAAAAAGGGTAAAAAGCACTCATAAAAAAAGATACCCTTTTCAGGATATCTTTTATGGTTTCAAATACTTTTTACTGAGCCGAATCCGTATTGACGCTCATTTTTCTTACAGCGCTTCGAACCGGTATTCCGACCGCAACGGCAACAGCCATTTTAATCGCATCGGCTAATATGAACGGAACCACGCCGGCCATAAGTGCTGCGCCAAAACTCATTTTATACGATATTGCAAGCCACGCGGTGCCCAGTGCATAGCAGCAGGCTGTTCCGAGAACCATTCCGAGTATGTGAAGCGGAATGTTTTTTTCAAACTTTGAAATGAAAAATCCTGCCACAAGCGATAAGAAAATATATCCGATCATGTATCCGCCCGTGGGTCCGAGAAGTTTTCCGGCACCTGCGCTAAAGCCCGTAAATACGGGAACTCCCACGAATCCAAGTAAAAGATACAGAATGCAGCTGACCGTTCCCCAGAGCCATCCGTTTACGTATACCGCAAAGAAGATTCCTAAGATTCCAAGTGAAATGGGGACCGGGCTTATCGGTATTGATAATGAAAGCGGTCCAAGAATACATATTATTGCTGTCGAAAGAGCAACCTTTGTGATGGTTATTGTCGTTATTCTTGTTTTGTTTTTCATATTTATTCTTCCTTTTGGTTTACAATTTCAAGAAGGGAGTTTACAATACAATCACCCTATCGTCAACCTGATTATCAAAAAAGTTTACAATCGGGCAAAAACTGTAAAAAAGGAATTTAAGAAAATATGGAAAAAGAGTTCTCAACCAGGGAAAAAGTACTGAATATATTAAAGCAAAACCCCAATGCATTTGTTTCCGGTCAGGAAATCGCCGATACGCTTTTTTTAACCAGAGCAGGTATCTGGAAAGCGATAAAAAACCTTCGCGAAAGCGGTTTTCCGATTGAGTCGGTTACAAATAAAGGTTATCGTCTCGTATGCGATTACGACGGAATTAATATGGATTTTATCAAAAAAAGCCTGCCTGAAAATCTTCACCTTAAATACTATTCGTACGAAGAAGTCACTTCGACGAACGATATCGCTAGAGAGCATGCAAACGAAAAAAGCGACATACTGATTGCCGCAGATTCCCAGACCAACGGGCGCGGCCGTAAGGGCAGGATTTTCTTTTCTCCGAAAGACACCGGCTTGTATTTCAGCCTTTTAATACACCCCGAGATTCCATTTTCAAAAGCCACATATATTACGTGCATTGCTGCCGAATCACTGGTTTTGGCGATACAGGATTCTCTCGGCATCGAGACTTCGATCAAATGGGTAAACGACATCTTTTTAAAAGAGAAAAAAATCGCGGGTATTCTGACCGAAACCTTCGGTTCTCTCGAAGAGGAATTTCCCGAATATGTCGTGGTCGGAGTCGGAATAAATATCTACCCTTTCTGCGAAGAGCTTCCTTCGGACATTAAAAAAAGAGCCGGTTTTTTAATCAAAAAAGCCGATAATACCGCCAATCTCAAAAACCTGCTCTGCATTAATTTCATAAAACATTTTTACGCATTTCTATCCGAGATCGACCGCAAAACTTTTCTTGACGGCTACCGCAGGCACTCGAATTTAATCGGCAGATACGTTCGCATTCATAACGACAAAAAGCCCTCAAAAAAAGAATACGCACTCGTCACCGGAATCGATGACGAATGCCGTCTTTTGGTTACTTATGATGATAAAAAAACTGCCGCGCTTACGGGAAAAGAAGTCAGCGTCGTTAAATACTGATTATTCAGGCGCTGTAAACTTTGCCCGTTATTCGGCATGACATTTCCTCTTTTGGCAACGGTCTGTCGTAAAAATATCCCTGAACGACATTTACGCCAAGACCCATCAGAATTTCTTTCTGCTTCTGCGTCTCCACGCCTTCCGCAACGATTTTCATGTCGATTGCCTTGGCAAGATTGACGATATGTGTCAGGATGGTAAGATTTTTGTCAAACGCACTGTGAATAAAGCCCTTGTCAATCTTTAACGTATCAAAATCCGTCTCCCGAAGGAGCGAAAGCGATGCCGCACCGCAGCCGAAATCATCCACTGCCACTTTGTAGCCGAGTTCGTGCAGCGAACTTACAAATTCTTTTAAGACGCTCGCCGGAAATTCATCGCTTGTTTCCGTTATTTCGATTTCAATCAGTTTTTTCGGAATTCCGTAGGCTTTTACCACATTGTCGATATCTTTTGCCAGATGGGTGTTCGAGAGATTTCTTCGGGAAAGATTAACCGATATCGTCGGTATTTCAAGCCCCTCTTTCTGCCACTCTTTTATGTCTTCGCAAACTTTTCTCAACACATAAAAATCCAATGTGCAGACGGAATCGTTCTTTTCCATG
>JAEEGH010021396.1_pt1 | contig 13366 bp, 13 predicted proteins | sample 9134181 | NCBI WGS metagenome assembly JAEEGH01 (sample SAMN16246544, study PRJNA631951) | gut metagenome | biome: gut microbiome; feature: rumen; material: DP-attached | host: Bos | place: Iran: Karaj | collected 2018-10
TGTGGTTCCTGGAATCCTGTGATCTGGGACCTCTTGATTTACGAAGGGCAATCTGGCATATGAAAGAAGCCGGATGGTTTGACAGTGCGAGCGGATTTATAATCGGCCGTCCGCTTAGATACCGCGAAGAGATGATGGGAGTTGACATGTACGGAGCTGTGGTCGACATAATATCAGACTTTGGTCTTCCGATACTGATGGATGCGGATATAGGACACCATCCTCCTATGCTTCCCGTCGTATGCGGTTCACTTGCCACTGTTACCGTGACAGGCAATAACTATAAGATAGATATGAAATTGGCATAGACTTACGTCTATGCCTTTTCTGTTATAGAAGCATCATAATCACGACCTTTGGTAATCTGAAGCAAACGTCTCATATATGCGAAAGCTGCATCTTCGCCCTCATCCCTCATTTTCTTAAGTGCCGCTTCCAGTACGGCCCTCGTATCTTCATCAATAATCAGATGAGATGCATTCTTTGAATAGTAATTCCATGCATCGGCACAGGTATATTTGTCTCCGTTATATGCCACACATGCGGCGTATCTGTCGGCCACCATCTCCGCGACATACTTAAGTGGCATCCTGCATCCCGCTATAGTCGGAGCCTTATCCGGTATGTAATCCATCCAGTATTCGAAGTGATGCCTATTGCGACCCTTATGATGAAGCCAGCTTGTAGATACTCCCGTGATCATCCTGTCAGTTGCATTCGGCGAAAACGTCCCCGAATAATATCTCACGCTCGGTATGAACTCCGTAGGCGAGAACTTGCTCATATCATGGAATATCCCCTGCATATACAGGCCCATTTTAAAGCAGCCGTATCTGACATGCTTCTTATGAGTAAGTACCGTTCCTATGTGTCCGAACAGTCGACCGGCAAAACTCATATCCTTATATGCATAATAGTTTCTTCCTTCACCTATCTCCGACATTTCTCTCTCCGTCCTTTATTATTCACAGACAATATTATAGAAGAATCCATAAAGTTCATCAAGGAAAAATGCCGATTTTATCGGGTTTGTTTGTTTTGTAAAATGGCAAAATGAAAAAAATATAAATATTTTTGTAAAATATACTTGACATTATTCTACTGTGGGATTATTATAGGGTCATGAAAGGGAAAGACGTCACTCTTTCATAACAGGGAATAAACAACAAAACGATTTGAATTTTTATAAGGTAAAGGAGATAACAAAATGAGTGCTAAAGGAATGGGATTTGTAGTTGGATTGATCGTAGGACTGATATTGGTGGTTGTATTATTCAGATTCGCCAATACTGATAAGAAGATTAAGACAGAGTATGATGAGCGTCAGGAGAAGGTAAGAGGCAAAGCATATAAGTACGCATTTTATACGGCACTCGCAGTGCAGGCACTGTTATGTACCGCTTCAATATGCCAGATAGAGATACCCATCGAAGATTATATACTTCATTTCGTAGGAATACTCTTCGGATGCCTGGTACTTGGTGCATACTGCATCTGGAACGGAGTATACTGGGGTCTTAATAATGACCGTAAGAGATACGGAGTAGTCTTTGCAGTATGCATAGTACTTAATCTTATTGCTGTAGTCGGACCCGTAATGGCAGGAATGTTATTTGAGAAAGACGGTAAGATAGGAATGCCGGCACTTAACTTCCTGATTATCTTAATGATGGCTGTATTCGGTATTGAGCATCTCATAAAGGGTGCGATTGATAAGAAGGCAGATTCTGACGAGGCAGAGGAGGAATAATTATGAAGAATCTAAGACTTAAGGCCGCAAGGGCAGGTCTTGATATGTCGCAGGATGATCTGGCTAAGGCAGTTGGTGTATCAAGACAAACGATAAGTTCCATAGAAAAGGGAGATTACAATCCCACAATTAACCTATGCATCAATATATGCAAGGTACTTAATAAGACACTTGATGATTTATTCTGGGAGACCGAGGCATAAGCCCCGGTCTTCTTTTTTACTTTGTTTTACGTTTTGAATTCACGGTTTTAACGATATACATTATAACCACAGCCGATAAAAGGCATAATACATATGTGATGACAATGGCAATCACATAATCAATCTTCTCACCGAATGCAGCCGATACCCATCTGTATATTCCCCAATGAAGACAATAAATCGGAAGGCTAATCCTGCCTAAAAACTCAAGCGGTGCCCAGGAAATACGGGCCGTATATGTAATACCGCTTAATGCATAAGCAAGTGTTATCGCCACAAGATAAAGTGAGAACAATTCTTCATAACCGCTTACGCCCCTTATGACATTGATAATAAAGAGAACAAATACCAAAAGCTCAATAATCGTCGCAATGACAGGTTTTGTAAATGCACTCTTGTTCTTCTGCAAAGCCTTGGATGCATAGTATATTCCCGCTCCCATCAAAAGACTTGAAAAACCTCTTATAATTCCGCTGTTAACGGGACCGACAAAATTCTGCCAGGGCAGCACACCTCCGAACTTAACTACCATCCAGCCCTGAAGCATGGGCGGAATAAACCATATGATATAGTTCTTAAATGCATCCTTACACTTTATTGCAAGATACATTATCAAAGGAAGCGCTATAAGCATAGCTGATAAGAACCACATAGGTGTGTTGCGATAATTCATGGGATCGATCGGACCCATAATTCCCGTAAGCGGCAGATATGTAAGTTCTATTATCATATCTCGGATTCTTGTTGTTATGTCAACCAAGGTTATAGGCGTACCCGTAAGCAACATAATCACAAGTTCAAGAATATATATAATCACAGTACCGAAAGCCACATAAGGCAGGGCCTTTAACAGCTTGTTAAGCGTATATCTTATCGAATAACCCATAGGATGTCCCGTAAGCTTGACATACTCGGAACCGGCGCTTTCATCTTTATTCGCAAATACTCTGCTTAAGTGCTTTACGGCATAATAACCCGAAAGCATAAAGAAAGCATCGGCAACAAGACCGCCCGAGGGAAGAAGTATCACGCTTCCTCTCTTTACATGTCCCGAATGATGAATAAAGATTATCATGCAGAAAAGGAATCTTAACAGATCTATATAGTTATTCCTTGCTGCGCCGCTTTTATTCTCGCTCATCTCTATCTCCTGTGTCTCCTGACTCTGTTGATGTGTCTTACAAAATCTCCGTTCTCTATAAGACTTGCCACCGTATACTGCTCAAGTACGGGTACGGGGCAGGAATAGAATCCGATCTTTTCCTCAAAACACTTCATAAGACCCTCGGGTATAACCATATAAGCTATCCTTACCGAAGGACCTATCGTTCGTGTGAATGTATTGACATAGATGACTCTGTCATCGGTATCCAAAGAAAAGATTGTCTCCTCAGGCTTACGACTCGGTGTAAACTCCGATTCAAAATCATCCTCTATTATATAACCTTCTCTGTCAAGTGCCCATCTGACATATTCACGCTTCTTGGCGGCGGTTGCCGTGACTCCGCTCGGGAAACTCCTGTATGGCGTTATATGCAGAACCGTCGCCTTACTTCTCCACAGGGCCTTACTCTCTATGCCGTCATCCGTAAGCGGAAGCATATCAAGCTTAACTCCCTCCGCTTCGTATACCAGGGATATCTTATTGTACGAAGGACTCTCGACCCCATATATGTGTTCCCTGCCGAGTGCTTGAACAATAAGACCGTATAGGTATTCCGCTCCGGCTCCGATATATATCTGCTCCGGCGTAACTCTGATTCGCCTGTTCCCTACAAGATAATCCGCAATTGCTTCCCTTAACTTCAGAGAGCCTGCTGCCGGCGCCTTGATCATAAGCTCTTCTGAGTATTCACTTAGTACCCTTCTTACGGTCTTGGCATATATGTTAAAAGAAAAGGCTTCTTCATCTGTATCCTGCGAAGTGACTTCCCTGCCCATGACGGACCGTTCTGACTTGTCATATCGTCTTGTGACGGTTCGTGCGGATGCGAAGGTATTGTCCTCGTTAAAGGAGACGAAGTAGCCGCTTTTTTCCATTGGGAGAATATATCCCTCCTGCGCCAAAAGCTCATACGCATGCTCCACGGTGATGACACTGTAGCCCGAATCGGCCGCCATCACTCGCTTGGAGGGGAGCTTGTCTCCCGGTACATATATTCTGTCTATGATATCCTGTCGGAGTCTCTCATATAATTCAAGATATTTGGTCATCTCTTCCCGCTCTCGTATGTTGCAGGGTCGTTGTCCATTATGTCGTGATGTCTCTTCTTGATCTCGTACATGAAAGCATCGCTCTCATTAATCAGTTCATCGACTTCTCTTGATCCGTCTGAGCGTGCAACGCCTATACTTATTGTTACGTAAGGACCGCCGGGACGACAGAGATTACGAACGGAAAACTCAAGCTTCTTGCACTTCTGCTCAAGCTCGGTTGCATCTATCTTACGCTCCAATACAACGGCATATTCATCACCGCCGAGTCTTGCAACGACACTTTCGGGGAATATCTCTTTAATGTTGTCCGCCGTTCTCTTCAATATGTCGTCGCCTCTTGCATGCGAATATGTATCATTGATCTTCTTGAAATTATCAAGATCCATGTACAAAAGCGTAAGCGGCTTCTTGATGTTCTGCTCAAGGTAATCGTAGAAATATCTTCTGTTGTAAAGGCCCGTCAATACGTCGGTATTGGCCGCCGTAATGATCGTCTCCTCGTATATCCTCTGATATGTGATATCCTGCATCAGACAGAAATATCCGGAAACATTGCCCAAAAAGTCCGTAATGACCTGCTCAAGTACATTGAAAGAATAATGCCTGTCACCCTTGATAAGAGTAAACTCCTGCTTAATGGACTTGCGGTCTTCCGATTTGGTGACATCGCCTACAGCGACAAGATTGCTTGACTTCCAGTCTCTGTAATTGAATTCCTCGGGCTGATTGATGCCTGTAAGCTCCATAAGAGAAGCATTCATCCGAACCGTCTTCCAATCCTTGGATAATACAAGCATAGGGAAGGGAATATTCTCAATGAGCATGGAAAGCTCTATTCCCATGTTGCTGAAATTGGTAACATCGTGACCGATACCGCAGGTACCGAGAACCTTGCCCAGTCTGTCAAAAAGCGGGGTCTTGTATGTGGTAAACTGCTTCATCTCACCGCCTGTAAGCACCATCTCTTCAAATGTGCCCATCTTGCCGGTGGTGATAATCTCTTCCTCAGACTTGCGACATGCAAAGTCGGATGACTCATATTCATCCCACGAAATGCCCCAGATGTCCGGATGCTCTTTGTTAAGACAGTCATTAACATCTTTATTGACTATCTTACCGAACATATCATTAAGTATGACATGTCTTCCTGCCTCATCCTTAACCCACACCATATCCGGTGAACTGTCAATAAGCGTCTGGAAAACATATTTATAAAGCCACTCTCTGTATCGGGTGACTATTCCGTCCATGATATGCGATATCCCCTTGTACAGTACAAGTTCAGGCATATCTTCCGAAAGAATATTGGCAATCTTGTGCTGTTCTTTGTCAGACAGAGAATTGCAGTCACCGATATATAAAGTGCTGCATCCCTCAATACTTGAAAACTCCGCAAGCAATAAACTGTCATCGCTTATAAGCAGACCGAAGCCCGTCTTATCATAGTCCGGTCTTCCGTCATATGGAATCAGAACATACTCGTCCCTTACGGCCTCGTGTCTGTCGGAATTCTCCCCATTCCTATCATCCACAATCTGCTTAACGATATCTCTCTGCTTGATGTAGCTGTCTACATAGATGTTAAGCTTAACCCCTATCATACCTTTTAAGAAAAACCCCTTTACAAGTAATAAACCATACTCAGGACCCGAATACTTAATCGTTTAATCCTGATAATATATTTTATCACATCAATCAAAAAAATGAAATTACCTGATGCCCGAATATACTACCGAATCCGCAATTTTATCGGCCGTTGCCTTATCAATTAAAGATTCGGTGATTGCCAGAGCAAAAGGAATGGCCGTTCCCAAACCTCTGCTTGTGATGATATTGCCTGCAACGGATACCGCATCATACGATACTTCCGCACCCGCAAGTTCTCCTTCAAGACCCGGATAACAGCAGGCTTTTATACCCTTAAGATGTCCTCTATGACCTAAGATTGTCGGTGCCGCACAAATGGCAGATACCTTCTTGCCTTCCTTAATATATGCATCAACCTGCTGCATAAGGCTGTCACATGCTTCAAGATTCTTGGTGCCGGGCATACCTCCGGGAAGAACTATCATGTCTCCTTTGGTAAAATCGAGAGCACCTATGGTTGTATCAGCCGTAAGCCTGATCTTATGCGAGCCGACCACTTCATCCTTGTCGGTTATCGAAACCGTTATGACATCAATACCCGCTCTTCTTAAGATATCAACTACCGTAAGTCCTTCTATCTCTTCAAAACCGTCAGCCAAAAAGATCAAAACCTTAGCCATATCAACCCCTCCTTGTTATATTGATTACCTTACCGCCCGCTACCTGAATTGTAGTCGTAAGATAATTGAAAGAATCCGATGCTCCGTCCAATCCGTCCAGATAATCTTCAAGTTCTTCAAATGTAGCTGTCTTGGGCGATGAGGCATCCTTATATCCGTCACTTATCGTAAGCGCTTCGCTTAAAGGAAGCGTACTTCTTCCGGTCTCAAGGTAAGCCGGAGCATCTTCAAGCGAACGAGCTCTGTAAGTACCGCCCGAACCTGCAAGCAGTTCGGCTCCTCCTTCTTCTATTCCTCCATTGACCTTAAGATCGCCGTTGACATCCTGTATCGATTCCACAACAAGTTCTCTTCCGTTGATGTTAAGCGTATCTCCTATCTGCATCAGTGATACTTCTACCGCATCGTATATTTCCTCTTCATATACGGAGAAGCTTATATTTCCTTCTTCAAGATTAAAATCTTTAACCGTAAATGAAGCATTGACCGTACAGTCTTCCGGAAATGCACTGTCATATCCCATAGTCTTGGGTTCTATATATGTATTGTGCAAATCCTCTTCCGGAATATTCTGTACCGCCTCTTCTTCTGCAGCCTCTGCTTTGTTAAGCACCTTTAAGGCCCCGTCTATCTCTTCTTCCTTTGCATTCTCCGAAAAACATGCCGTAAGAGTCATTGCAAATATAAGTGTAATCAGTATGATTGCTTTTTTCTTCATATTACGGATATGTACTCCCATTAATCTTAACCGTCTTACTTTTTCCTGATAAGAACTATCGGTGTGGTCTCTCTTCCCTGGCCGCACGGATTGTCTCTTATAAGTCCGTGAAGTTCTTCGGGAGAAAGCTTTATATCATCCGACCATCCGAGCACTTCCTGACCCAGATCATTCGCATCGACTATCATAACGCTCATACCCAGCTTGTCGTGTATCTCGTTACATACTCCCGTAGGATCTGCGGGGTTCTCTATACCTATATCACGGTATTCATCCCATACGTGGTCGTAGAATCCGTCAAGTCCTGATACGTCCTGACCGACTATCTCATAGAACACACCCCTTTTACCGAAAAGCTTACATATACCGCCTGCAAAAGAAGCCCAGATGACCTTTAAAAGACCGCACTTTGATATGGCATACTGCATCTTGATGGGTTCTCCCACTCCGATACCGGCCGTGGTCTTGCCTGCAAACTTACTTAAGAAATTCGCCCAGAATCCGATCGGCAGTTCTTCTCTCTTAACTATTCTGTTCTGACACAAAGCGATGATCTTCTCACTTGAGGATACGATATCTCCCTCCTCATAAAGCGGAGAAACGTACTGCTTAAATACGTCAATATAACTTTCGCCCTGCTTAACAAAATGTGTCTTGATCGCATGGCGCATATATGTAACGCCACCCACCTCTATCTCAACATTTTTGCCTTCGTTAGCTTTAAATTCAAAATCCGTTGCCATAATTACCTCTCAATCCTGTCAGACACACGCCGCATGCATGCTCTGTCTGACCTTTTATAGTCTATCATACTGTATGCTTATTTTCTATCTGTTTCCTAGAAGTTAAAGTACAGGAAAGTAGACACTCCGGCGAACGATATGATCGCCCAGATAAGCAGCAATGCAGACAATATCGCTTTGCCGATCGTCGGAGTAAACTTCTCTTCATGCAGGTTCTTTGCACACAGACAGATTATAAATGAAAGCGCAAGATACATTATCATGTACCACTGGTAGTGCGTTGTTAAAAATGCCCCGACAGGGCCTAACATACCAAGAACCATGTTTACTTCTTTCATTATGAACAGAAGATATATATCGGGACTTATATGCATGTTCGAAAAATCAAATATCTTTTTTATTACAAAGAATCCGTCCGATACACTCGGCGCATAGAACATTACCCAGAGCAGATCCACCAGAATGAATGTCACCAGCCAGGCTATTACCTTGGGTACCTTATCCCATATCTTCTTACACATTCTGTTAAGCACCTGAAGTATGCCGTGTATTACACCCCAGACAATAAATGTCCAGTTTGCCCCGTGCCAGATACCGCTTATTAAGAAAACAAGAAGGATATTGACGTATGTCCGAACCTTGCCCTTACGATTACCTCCAAGCGGAATGTATATATAGTTTGTTAAGAATCTTGTAAGCGTCATGTGCCAGCGCTTCCAGAAATCATTGATTGATATTGCTTTATAAGGCGAATTGAAGTTGACCGGCAGGTCAAGCGAGAACAGCTTCGCTATACCTATGGCCATATCGCAATAACCGCTGAAATCAAAATAAAGCTGGAATGTATAGAAGATACTTATAAGCAGCATATCAGGACCGGTACGTGATGCAGTATCAAGCCAGCCCCATGTTACAACCTGTCCGAATTTATCCGCTATTATAACTTTCTTAAACATACCCATAGCAAGTACATACAGACCTTCTGCCATTCTGTCGGCGGACAGATGCCATCTGTCCTTATCCCTGTACTGGGGTATTAACTCAGAGTGAAGTACAATCGGACCTGCAACAAGCTGCGGGAAGAAAGATACGAAAGCTGCATATTCTATAAATGAATAGTCCTTGGTCTCTCCTCTGTATGTATCAACAAGATATGATATCTGCTGGAACGTAAAGAAACTTATACCAAGAGGAAGTATGATATGCCTTAAGTTAAAGTCAGCCTTAAACAAAGCATTCATATTCTCTATAAAGAAGTCATAATACTTAAAGTAGAATATGACACCGACGTCAATCAGTATTCCGATAATCAGCAACGCCTTACGTAACTTATCCTTTTCGGTTGAAGCGATCTTATTCATTATATAAGCCATGAACCAGTTGATAAGTATACTGCCCGCAAGAAGCGTCAGATAATAGACATTGTCATATGCATAGAATACAAAAGAAGCCACAATAAGTACGACAAGTGAAAGATTATGCCACAAAGGCATCTTCTCCGATGCGCTCACACTTGCCTTATGTCTTGCCAGATAGTAGATAATCAATACTATCGGCAGGAAATATATTAAGAAATAGTAGGAATTAAATAGCATACAGACCTCTATTCATATATACCGTCATAATTGTAATTAAGATAAAACTCACGGACTCTGCTCATATAATCCTTATAATTGTCCGCCGTAATACGGCCGTCATCTTCAGCCATTGCCTTAAGGATCATACTGTTAACAGACTCTCCGTAATGAGCCATATCTTTATAAAGTGACAGGTCTGTCACAATATCTTCTCTGTCATCATATCCGTACAGTCGGATATTCGGAACATCAACCAATAAAGAACACTCATATTCCATGGCGTCCATATCTTTTTTAAGCGTGCCTTTACGCTGCTCCACATCATAGTAGCAGACACTGTAGGGCGGTATCCATATATAGAAGGTGACATCCGGATAATCATTCGCAAGATTTATGATATTCTTTGTCAGATTGTCTTTGATTAACTCTCTGTCCGAATCAGTAAGAGGTATTTCGGTATCCGAAGCTGCCGGTCGTGTATAAGTCTTAAGCACGGCCTCTTTGCCGAATTCATATGCACTCATCCAGTTCATATATTCATCAAATGTTGTGGAAGGCGTATGTGACAAAGTCATCTTCACATCGGTTACCGCATCCGACAGAAGCGACTTGTTAAGAACATATTCAAGATCGTTAAAGATATTTTTGTCCATCAAAAACAGCGGATACTCAAACGAAGTATCCGAATCCGTTGAAGGATGCTTATCGGAAGGGGTAATAAGATCGAACTGATCGGTCGCACGGATTATTAACTTAAGGTCGGGATTATGCTCAAGTGCAGTCCTTATATTTTCACTTATCTCTCTGTATGAACCGCCCATGAAGCAGGTCTTGATGGTATTTGTACCGAATAATGCATCCGCCTCCGATGCCTTGAAATTCTCGGTCATTGATGTGCCCGTGATCATTGCATCATAAGTGAAATGCTTAACTATACCATTATTCTGATACCTCTCATCATTAAGAGAATAGGACATTCCATTAAGAGGTGCGTGATAGTGAAAAAGCGGGTCCACTACGACCATTACAATCCCGGTCATTACAAGCGCCGTACAAACTATCGCCAGGAATAATATATTGAAACTCTTACCTGAAATTTTCTTCATATCTGATTAATAGCCTCTGAGCTTATCGTCGGCATCATCCTTGTTATTCTCGATATTCTTGATCGTAACAAAATAACTTACGGAGTCATTCACCGTAACTTTCACTTTATCACCGACTTTGTGCTTAAGCAATGCTTTTCCCAAAGGCGATTCTATCGTAATCAGATTGTTTAATGAATCCGATCTTACGGAAGTAACTATCTTATAGGTCTCCTCAGTTCCATCATCATCAAAGATAACAGTCACAAGATTGTTCATGCCGACTTCGTCATCGGCACTGTCATCTTCTATGATATCAGCGGTTCTTATCATTCTCTCCAGATATCTTATGCGGCTCTCGTTCTTGTTCTTGGCGCGCTTTGCCGCATGATATTCGAAGTTCTCACTCAAGTCACCGTGCGCTCTTGCTTCCTTGACATCATCAAGCAGCTCATGCCTGAGCGTAAGCTTACGGTATTCTATCTCTTCTTCCATTTTCCGTATATCGGACTCGGTTAATCTGTCGTGCATTATGTTCTCCCATCCTAATGACTGAGTTTACCACTATTTTCCCGCTTTATATTGAAACTGTCAAATAGGACAACTCCTTTGTCGGGATTCTCCGTATCAAAATAATAGCTGTCTACGGTTCCTTTCCCCGTATCAAGTACGGAAAAGGCGGTAATCGTATTGCTTGCCAGATACGGTTTATTATCCGGAAGCTTTTTAATGTTTGGAGATTCCGGCTTTAGCCCGTAGGGATCTCCGCTTAAAACATAATTCTCTTTATCCCATTTATCGGCAATGGCATGCCTCGGATCATCCTTATCTATTGCTGAAGGATAATCACTTCTTATATCAGGCTCCATAAAACAGTTATAGGTGTTGCCTATATTCGAACTTTCAAGTATGTTCATTCCGGATTCCGTCTTAAATCTGTCCCATACATGGGAATGTCCGGTAAACAGCAGATCCACACCGCCTTCTTCCAAAATCGGGGCAACATATTTATCTATATAATCCTCTGACTTTGGATAATCATATGTAACCATCTTCTTACCGGATACGGGATCGGTTACTTCGGATGCAACAGGGTCCGTATAAGGCGGTATCTGATTACCGCCCAACGAATGATACTGGAAATGGAACATGACCAGTTTGTATTTTGCATCTTTATAACTTTGCTTTTTTATTTCTCGCTTAAGAAATGCCAACTGATCACTGCCTTCGGATATATCCTCAAATATGAAATCTCCATAGCCGTAAAACTCTTTCGGGGCATCCGGCGATTCCGTATATTTTCCCGTTATGCCAAGCATAGGCTGGCGCCATACTCTGGATGTATCAAGCACGATCATATCAACATCGCCTATTGATAAGGTATAGTAGAGTTCCTTTCCTTTGTTGTTTAACGGAAGGTCGAATATCTCTTCATAGGTGTCCGTGTTAAAAGAATTGTCCTTAATGAACTTCTCTTTGTCCACACTGTCCTTATCCGTCAGCTGCTCATACTTCTCTTCAGCGTAAAAGCGCGGCTTCGGACTGTTGAATTGAAAAGAGATCGGTACCTCTTCATCATATATTCCCATGACATCATGATTACCTACGGATGCATACACGGGAGCCGACTGAATTATGGAACCGCCCTTGTATCTGCGATTTCCTGTTTTATGATTCGCTTTACCCTGCAAAACCCTAAAGAATGAGTTGTCCGAATAGAACCAATCATAAGCTCTGTCAGTTACATCCACACAGTCACCGTTAACAAAGACCGCATCTATTCTGCCTATCTCTTTTTCGACCATCTCAAAATTGGCAGCACACATATCTTTCATCTGCAGGTCTGATGTTAATAAAATCTTTAGTTCCGTTCCGGGTTGAGGTATAGCAGAAAGAGAATATATATCGCTTACGGCTCCGTCACTTATTACCCTGTACAAAACCCTCTCCGATTCTTTGCCGTGATACTCGGGCAGGTTATCTATTACAGCTTTGTGCTTATAGATATCAGCCTTTACTGACGAATCATCAAAATTCTTATTATTCTTACCGCCTCGTATACGGCTTAACTTAACGGTTGATGCCTTGATTATTCGGGACGGTTCATTATCCGTACCGTTTTCAAAAAGTTCCACACAATTATCTTCACCCTTATATTCCGTATACCATTCCACCAGCACGGAATCATCCGTCGGATGTTGAAGATAAGGGTCCGTAAGCAGTTCCTGCCCGGCATAAACTCTGTTACCCATAGCGCATATCACCAATATTTCGGAAATTAAGAATAATAGCTTCTTTTTCAATATGATTCTCCATAAATATGTATTGCTACTAAATCATATTCATTACATCATCTATACTGTCGATGCCGTTAAGTTCATCGCGGATGATCTCATCAATGACGCGCATTCCTAACAGTTCTACCGGTGCCTTGTCATCCGTAAGGATGCGGTCGCCGGGTGTATATCTTATGAGTCCGTCACTGACCTTACCCATCATATTATAAAGAGCAATAGAGTCAGCTTCGGCCAGTTTCGCCGTATTATCGGATAAAGAATTAATCATATTCGGGTTATCCGATGCAAAGAGTTCTCTGTTGGTCGAACCGATCACGTCAGCCGTATAGACTTCAGAGAATACCGAAGCTATCGTATCGGAGAGATAATCATTGATACTTCCTTCGGTGCTACCTCTCATGTTCATATTCACGACCATCACTCCGCCCGGATTAAGATGAGACTTAACGAGACTGAAGAACTCAACGGATGACATCTGGAAAGGTATCGTAATATCCTGATAGGCATCC
>JAEEGH010021404.1_pt1 | contig 13363 bp, 11 predicted proteins | sample 9134181 | NCBI WGS metagenome assembly JAEEGH01 (sample SAMN16246544, study PRJNA631951) | gut metagenome | biome: gut microbiome; feature: rumen; material: DP-attached | host: Bos | place: Iran: Karaj | collected 2018-10
GATAAGATTGAAAATATCTGGGATATTGTAACTTTGATTAACTCTGTTGCAGACCAGGCAAAAATTATCGCTTTTAATGCCGAACTTGAAGCTTCAAGCGCAGGTGAATCTGGTAAGAACTTCCACATTGTAGCTACAGAAATCCGCCGCCTTGCAGATGGTATTATTGATGGTACAAAAGAAATTAAGGATAAAATCACCGAAATTCAGGAAACTTCAGATACTCTGATTCTTGAAAGTGAAACAGGTACTGAAAAAATCCAGTCAGGTGTTGATAATGCAAAGAGTCTTGAAGAAAGATTCCGCAGTATCAAGAATGCTTCTGAAATTACTGCAGAAAGTGCTGATAAGATTACAACAATTATTCAGCAGCAGGCAATTGCCAGCGAGCAGATTCTTGTTACCCTAAGACAGATTTCTTCTGGTGTAGAAAACTTCTCTTCTGCAACAGAAAATATTTCTAAGGCATCTCAGAACTTAAAGACAATTGCAGATGAATTACTAAATATTAGATCTGCAGATTCTATTTCAGATATGTAACATGGAGGACCAATGAACGAAGAAATTATTGATCAGATTGAGGCAAATAGCGAAGTTACAGAAGAAGTAACCGAAGAAAAGCGCATGACCACATGGCTTATTTTCTCAATCGCAAACAAGAAATATGCTGTACGTTCTGGCGATGTGCTGGAAATTATTCGTGACGTTGCAGTTTATAAGCTTCCTTTTATGCCGTCATATATAGAAGGAGTTTTGAACCGCCGTGGTGACCCGTTCACAGTAATAAACCCTCGGTCTTTAATTGGCGATAGCGAAACTACCCCGCCACAGGAACCTCTGTTTATGATTTTTAAACGGGATGATGATCAGCTTTCTCTGCACATTTCAGATATTCTGTTCTTTACAGAGATTGAAGATGGAGACTTGAATCTTATTCCTGGTGCAAACGAGGAAGGATTCTTTCTTGGAACGCTCGGTTATAGTGGAGAAGAAATTCCAGCCCTTAACCCGAACGCTTTTGAATTGCTCATAAGGAAAGACCTTGGAAGCGCATAATCATTTTACTTGTATAACATATGATACTGTAGATTTCCTCATTCAAAGTAAGTATGTCATTTTTGGTATCTATCTGGATATTGATAATGATGCAAGAAATATACTTTTTAACAGGGAAACTCTGCCACATATTCATATTGGACCTCTTCTGGAAAAAGAGTTTTTGTGTAAATCAGTTGAAGAATGTAACGTTGTTCTTGTAATGAAAATGACAGACTTTGCAAAAGACGTTCAGAAAGCAATTGTTGATTATACAGAAACTGCATTTCCTGCCAGCGGAAATCTTGCATTATCTGTTAATACAGCAATTTCAAGTAAGATTCTTGATATTGCTTCTTTGAGAATGATTCCACAAGGCATACGAATCAGACAATCAGAATGTGGTGTCTGTGCAATCGGTTTTCAAGATGAATCAAGAAATCAGGGAATTCTAAGAAAACAGATATTAATTTCGCCGGATAATTTACTTAGGAAATTCTTTTCCGCAGGAATGATTAAATAATAGAGGGAGTGAATAAAATGAGAATCATTATTGCAGATGGCTCTGCTATTGTTCGTGCAATTATAGATCAGAAACTCAGAAAATACGAAGACATAAAAGTCATTGGTCTTGTATCTAATTGCAAAAAAGCCATAATTTCTGCAAAAACAGACGCTCCAGATATTATTATATGTGGAACAGATGAAGAATCTAATGCTGAAAAAGAAAGCATCAGGACTCTTACAAATGAATTGCATATTCCTGTTATTTTGCTTACAGAATCTTCTCTTCCTCCAATTTCTAAACTGGTTCAGACTCTTTCTAAACCAAGTTTAAAGGGCTATTCCCAGGAATTTATGGATTCTTTAGTAAAAACCATGCGCTCATTCCTCAATAACTTACCTTCTCCATCAGAAGATGCAGAAGAAACTCATAGAATGTTCAGGGTTTTGTGTATAGGTGCTTCTACAGGTGGACCAACTGCAGTTTCGGAAGTAATTTCCCGCTTAGGAGAAAACTTCCCTCTTCCAATTATCTATACACAGCATATAGAAGTTGGGGCAGATAAAAACATGGTGGAATGGCTTTCTAGTGTTTGCAGTAATGTTCGTATAAAGCTTGCAGAAGACGCAGAAGCAGCAATGCCAGGAACAGTTTACATGGCTCCGGCAGACAAACATCTTGTTATTGAATATGTAAAACATGATGGGACTCCTGTTTTAAGACTTTCAGATGAAGAACCGGAACGATTCCTTAGACCAGCCGTAAATAAATTATTTAGAAGTGCTGCAAAATTCTACGGCTCAAAATGTCTTGCAATTTTGCTTACTGGTATGGGTGCAGACGGAGCTGAAGGCTGTAAGGAAATTTGTGATAAAGGTGGATGGACAATCGTAGAAGATAAATCTACATGTGCTGTATTTGGTATGCCTGCAGCAGCAATAGACGCAGGTGGTGCAAAAGAGGTTTTACCTCGTGGGCAAATAGCTTACCGCATCTTGAAATTGGTGATTAATGATTCAGAATAATACTATAACTTTGATGCCAGAAGAACTTGACTCATTTATTTCAATCCTAACGGAAAGAACAGGGATTGTCCCACGTTCTGCCCATCGTGACGGTATAAAAAATTATATCGAAAAAACTATTTCTGAAAAAAAGATTTCTATAAATGATTATAAAAATTCAATTATCATGAATCCGGCACTGTTTTCTCAGTTTGTAAATGAAAGTACCGTTAATGAAACTTATTTTTTCAGAGAAGAAAAACAGTTTGCTTTTTTACAGAATAAAGTTTTTCCTCGATGGAGAATGTCTAATCCTAATAATGAGATTAAAATGTGGAGTGCGGCTTGTTCTTATGGAGAAGAGGCCTACTCTCTTGCAGTTCTTGCACAATATTGCGGTTTAAAACCATACGTTACCGCAAGTGATATAAATTCTGAAGTTTTGCAGCATTGTAAAAACGGACTTTTCCTTGGAACTTCTTTACGTTCTGTAGATGGAACTTCTTTCCAGCAGCTTGTTCTGCCATTCAGACGAGCAGACGGAAGGGTTGAATTCAAAGACGACATAAAAAAATGCATTAATACAATGCAGTTAAATCTGTCTGAATTGGATTCCCCTTTGAATTCCATGATGCTGCCAAAAAATCAGAACATAATTTTTATTAGAAACGTGTTTATATACTTTAACCAGGATTTACGAGCACGAATTCTAAATACGCTGGCAACAAAATGCCTTGCAGACGATGGGCTTCTTTTCGTTTCTATGAGCGAAATTGCCCAGCTAGATTCAACAATTATTCCTCCGTCGCTGGAAAAAATAGTAGACGATAATATTTTCTTTTTTCATAAAAAAATAGGGGGCAAAGCCAATGGCTAAAATCTCAAGTGATATTACCGAAAGTTATGTTTCGGAAGTAAAAGAGCTTCTGGAATCGGCCAGAAAAGACATTCTTACATTGAAGTCTAGTCAAAATGACCCGGAAACACTTACAAGACTTCTTAGAAGCCTGCACACTATAAAAGGAAATTCCAGAATGCTGGGCTTTTCTACTATAGAAAAACTTGCACATTCAGTAGAAGACATTTACAAGAGTGTAAAAGACGGACAGATTAAAAATTCAGACAGGCTTGTAAAACTTGTATTTGCGGTTGCAGATAAAATTGAATCTTGTGTAATTTCTATTACAAAGAAAGGTACAGATGAGCAGAATATTGAACTTTATCAGCAGTATTGCGATAAGATAGCTGCCGGTGAATTGATTGATATTGACGCTTTTATTTCTGAAATAAACCGTGAAAATGGAGAAAACCTTGAGGAAGATGATGATGAAGAACTTGCAGAAAATGTAAGCGACATTCAGTCTATCCGCATTAAGCTTTCCAGAGTCAACGATATCATCAGTGCTTTTGACACTATGATTACCCGCGAATTCCACCTTAAGCATCAGCTTGATGAACTGCATAAATTCGAAGAAAAAATTGGAAGTCATGAACTTTCAAAAATCAGAAAGCAGTTTGAAAGCGATATTTATGCTCTTGAAACATCTATTTTTAGTGTTCAGGAACAGGCATTTGACTTACGCATGCTTCCAATCAGTATTGTTCTGCGCCCTCTGGAAAATACTATTGCCATGGAAGCAATGAACTTAAACAAAAAAGTTAAATGCGATATTCCACAGACTGATATTGCAATTGATAAGGTTATTCTTGAAGAACTTGGTGATATTCTTATGCACCTTATCAGAAATGCCCTCGACCATGGTATTGAAACTCCAAAAGAAAGAAAGGCTGCTGGTAAAAAAGAAGATGGAACAATCAGCATAACCTGTGTACGAGAAGCAAAATACATTGAACTTAGAATTAGTGATGATGGACGCGGTCTTGATTACGACAAGATTCGTGAAAAGGCTTTGAAGCTTTACCCTGAACGCACTGATGAAATTAAAACTATGAACGACCGTGAACTTTCGCAGTTCCTCTTCCAGTCTGGCTTCTCTACAAAAGAAGAAGTTACAGAACTTTCTGGACGCGGTGTTGGTCTTGATGTTGTTTGGGCAAATGTAGAAAAAATTAAGGGTCGTATTAAAATTGAAAGTGAACGCGGAAAAGGAACTTCCTTTATTCTTCACTTCCCTCTTTCTCTTTCTACCTTGCAAGGTCTCTTTGTTAATTCTAACAAGGAAAAGTACCTTATTCCTTCTCAGCATATTGTTGATATTCTTTATAGAAAGAAGAGTGATTATATCATCCTGCAGAACCAGAATTATATCCGCCTTGAAGGCCAGTTAATTCCTTGTTTCTCTCTTTCATCACTCTTTGAAAACCAGAAGTCTACAGCTGTATTGGATGAAGAGCCAGTTTTGATTGCAGAATACATGGAACAGAGAATTGGTATTATTGTTGAACAGGTTCAGCAGTACGTTTCTCTGGTTGTAAAGCCGCTTCCAAGAGGTTTAAGAAACTTCTCTATTATTCAGGGTATTGTTTTTGATGAACACTACGATATTGTTCCAATTCTTCATGTTCCTGATATTTTGAAGAAGTTTAAGTCTCTGCGCGGATACGATATTAAGAAGTACGAAGCTTCTACAATGAAGAAGACAATCCGTATTCTTGTTGTTGATGATTCACAGACTACCCGTCAGATTGAAAAGTCAATTCTTGAAAGTGCCGGCTTTGTTGTTGACGAGGCATTCGATGGTTTGGACGGACTGGAAAAGGCAAAATCTAAACTTTACGACTTGATTCTTACAGATAAGGATATGCCTCGAATGACAGGTCTTGTCCTTTTGGATAACTTGCGCCGTATGGAACAGTACAAAGAAGCGCCGGTTGTTGTAGTATCTGCTGATCAGAGTGCTAAAACATTGCAGGAATTTGACAGATTAAAAGCAAGTGCTGTTATTTCTAAGGGAGATTTCAAGCGTGGAAATCTTATTAATGTAATAAAAGAACTTGTAGGAGAAGCATAATGAGTAAAAAAATATTAATACTTGAAACTTCCGTTACATTACAAAAATTATTTACAACAACTCTTGATGGTGACGATTACACCATTCAATTTGCAAATAATGGAAAAGAAGCTTTATATGCTCTTTTTGAATTTTTGCCAGATTTATTTCTGGTAAATTCTGATATAGAAGAACCAAGAAGTTTTGAAGTTGTAAAAACTGTAAGGGCCTTCCCTTGTTTTAAGGAACTTACAATTGGAATGTATGCAAACTTCCCAGCTCCTTTGGATGAAGTTTTTGCAATTGAAAGCGGAGCTAACTCTTTTGTAAGGTTAGACCCAAAAACTCTTGTATTAAATGTAGACGAACTTGCTGAATTGCAATCTTCTAAAATAGATAAATTAAGCATTACTCAAGTAAAAAAGAATCTGGATGATTACTTCTTATACTTAAATGCTGCAGACCTTCTTTGTACAGCATCTTATAAAAATGCAATGTTTTCTAAAATTGTCAGCATGATGAATAGAATAGAAAGCATTGAAGAAATTGTAAGAACCCTGCTCCTACTTATTTCTGAAGTATGTGAAGTTCCTGCTGCAGGTTTATTTATAGTAGAAAATGATGGCCCACATGGCTACTACGTCTGCTCAGAGAACATGGGAGAAAAAGAAATTGCAGACTTTATGAAAGTTTGCGCCGCAGATTTTGAAAAAGAGCAGACAAATTTCAGTGCTTCAAAAGTTGTTCCTAAAAAACTTGAAGCAAAACCTGAATTAAACAGATTCTACAATGATCAGGTTCAGCTTTCCAGCTATGAAAATGCACTCTTAAAATCAGAAGATGGAAACACAGTTTTAGGTTCTGTTCACATTGTTTCTGAAGGAAATATTTCTAAAGAAAAACAGGATTACTTTAATTTCTGTGTACAGAGTTCAGGAACCATTTTTGATAAGGCCGTTATCGTAGAAAAGAAGATGTTCTTTGAAAAACGAATCCGCCGTGCCTTCAGCCGCTTTGTTCCAGAACAGATTATCGATAGCCTTGTAATGCAGGCAGATGATAATGATTCAAAACTTGGTGTTGGTGAAACGCGTGCCGTTGCAATTCTTTTCAGCGACATTCGTTCCTTCACAAACATAAGTGAAAAGAATAAGCCAGACGTACTTGTTGCCTTCTTGAACCGCTATTTCTCTACAATGGTAGACATTATTAAAAAGCATGGTGGTACAATCGACAAGTTTATTGGAGATGCCATTATGGCTGAGTTCGGAACTCCTGTAAGTTACAAAGACAACTGTAAACGAGCTGTTGCAGCCGCTTACGAAATGAGAGAAGCACTGAACACAATTGAACTTGGAGACCTGGTTCTTCCGGACGGCATGGAATTCAACATTGGTATTGGTATTCACTATGGAGACGTAATTGTTGGTTCTATCGGTTCTAAAGAAAAAACAGACTACTCTGTAATTGGAGATAACGTAAACCTTGCATCCCGCCTTGAAGGACTTACAAAAACTTACGGAACACAGATTCTTGTAAGTCAAAATGTATATGAAGATGCCGGGGAAGATTCTTTCTGCTTCAGACATATTGATGATGTTCGAGTAAAAGGAAAGAAAACTGCCGTTCCAATTTATGCTGTAGATCGCAATGAAGAAGAATTCTCTCAGGAATATAAAGATTCATATGTAAAAGGTATGGATTTATATAAACAGGGAATCTGGAATCTTGCAAAAGATTATTTTGCAAAGGCTCTTAGCATTGCAGATGGCGATAAAGCCGCAAAGCTTATGCTTGACCGTTGCGAAGAATTTATAAATAATCCGCCGGAAAACTGGGATGGCGCGATTGCATTTATGACAAAGTAAAAAAAGTGATTAGGAGGATTTAATGTCAACTTTTAAGAAATACTTAGGAATAATTTGTGCAACCACATTTACAGGCGTATTCTTTCTTCGAATATTCCATTATACATTTATTTTTTCTGAACCAGGTCAAATTCTTGCAGGCTGTATACCAACTTTAAGTATAACCTGTCTGCTTATTGCAATCTGTTCTTTTGTTCAGTTCCCACTGCTTACAAATTTTGACAAAATTGTAAAGCGCGGTCGTAAAAATCCGGAATCTATTACAGAAGATGACAGAGCTCTCTGTAAAAAAGCCTTCCGTAATTATGACATTGTTATTATTGTAGCCCATGTTACAGGCTTCCTTATTGGTGCTGGTTCAACAACCATTATCGAATCACTTAAAGGTGTAGTTCCTTTTAATCCAGTTACCTTTACTTTAATTGAATTGCAGTCTGTAGGTGTTGGATTTATGTGTTATACAATCAACAATGTTCTTGTAAAACGCATTCATATGGCTTCATGCATGAGAGAAATTGGCATAAAAGTTAGTGACAACCTTACAAAAGTTCAGAACGTTGCAGTATCTGCTTCAGTTTATTCTGCTGTAATGGATATGCTTTGTGTTCCATATCATCTTATTAAATTCCCACAGGAAGATGGTTTTGTTGTATTTATCAAATATGGTCTTCTTGGTGCTGCAATGAGTATTGGAGCATTCTTTGCAATCTATATTCTGATTGCAAAGAAGATTCAGAGATCAGAAAGACATATTAGTGATAACCTTCTTTTGGAAACAAAGAATCTTGCAGATGCAACAAGAGAAAGTGCAGAAAACAGCCAGAACCAGAGCGCTGCCGTAAAAGAAATTGTTGCTACTATGCACGATACAACTGAACTTGCAAACAACATTGGAGATAAAATCAAGGAAGTTAATAACCTTGCAGAAAAATCTAGAGATGCCGTTCTTTCCGGCAGCACAGCCCTTCAGCACAATGTTCAGGAACTGCTTGATATTAAAAATACAAATATGCAGACCATTGAAGGTATTAAGTCTTTGAACAGCAAGATTAATGGTATTTGGGATATTGTAAGTATTATTAATAACGTTGCAGACCAGACAAAGATTATCGCTTTCAACGCTGAACTTGAAGCCTCAAGTTCTGGAGAAGCAGGAAAGAACTTCCACATTGTTGCTACAGAAATCCGCCGTCTTTCCGACAATATTATTGATAGTATTAAGGAAATTCGTGAAATTATTTCTGAAATCCAGAAGGCTTCTGATACCCTGATTCTTGATAGTGAAAAAGGTTCTAATCAGATTGATTCAGGATGTGAAAGTGCCCGATCCCTTGAAAGCGGATTCGAAAGCATTATGCAGTCGTCTAAGGCAACCGCAGATAGTTCTCACGAAATTCTTGAAAATGTAACCCAGATGACTGGTGCAAGCGAACAGATTTTTATTGCCTTGCAGCAGATTGCACAGGGTATTGAAAGCTTCTCACAGAGTACTTCAAATATTTCTAATGCATCAGAGAATGTAAAACAAATAGCAAGTTTATTATAATAAAAAAAATAGGAGAATAGTATGAAATTATTTTCAAAATTTGTGGCTATGATTTTTATCACCACATATCTGGGAGTTTTCTTTATTAGAGTTTTTGGATATGTTTTTATCTATCAAAACCCTGGTGATATCCTTGGAAATTCTCTTCCTACCGTTATAGTTACATTTTTCCTGGGAATAATATTTGCAGTTCTTGAACACCCTATTCTAACTAAATTTGAAAAAGTAATAGAAAAAGGAAGAAGAGACAAAAATTCCCTTACTGAAGCTGATATTAATACATGCTGGAACAGTTACAAAAAGTTCGACATTATCATTGGTGTTGGTGATGCAATTGGATTTTTACTTGGGGCTGGTTCTTCTTCTATTATTTCTGCAATAAGAGGCGTTGTTAAATTTGATACTATCATTTTTACAATAACTGAGTTGGAAGCAATTGGAATTGGATTTTTGTGCTATACACTTAATGTTTTCATCATCAAACGTGTTTATATGACAAATGCAATGAGAGAAGTTGGCATTAAGACAGGTGATAATCTTTCCAGAAACCTTAAAATTGCAGTTGCAACCTGTATTTATATTTCTGTAATCAATATGATTATGGTTCCTATTGGACTCCTTAAAAATCCTGTTGAAAACGGATTTTATGTTTTCTTAGGTTACTGTGTACTTGCTGCAATTTTGAACTTTATTGTTTGTTTTATTACATATACACTGATTATTAAAAAAATTCAGACTACAGAAAAAAATGTAAGCAACAATCTTCTTGCAGAAACAATGCATCTTGCAGAAGCTACTAAGGTAAGCGCAGAAAACAGCCAGAATCAGACTGCTGCTGTAAAGGAAATTGTTGCTACTATGCATGACTCTACAGAGCTTGCAAATAATATTGGTGATAAGATTAAGCAGGTTACACAGCTTGCAGAACAGTCTCGCGACGCAGTTATTTCTGGAAGTCAGGCTCTTCAGAACAACGTAAATGAACTGATGGCTATTAAAAACACAAACATGCTTACAATCGATGGTATTAAGGAACTGAACAGCCAGATAAACGGAATCTGGGACATCGTTAGTATTATTAATAACGTTGCAGACCAGACAAAGATTATTGCTTTCAATGCAGAACTTGAAGCCTCAAGCTCTGGTGAAGCTGGAAAGAACTTCCACATTGTTGCAACAGAAATACGCCGTCTTTCTGATAATATTATTGATAGTATTAAAGAAATCCGTGAAATCATTACACAGATTCAGAAATCTTCTGATAACCTTATTCTTGATAGTGAAAAAGGAACTGCTCAGATTGATTCTGGTTGTGAAAGTGCCCGCTCCCTTGAAAGCGGATTCCAGAGCATCATGCAGTCTTCTAAGGCAACTGCAGACAGCTCTCACGAAATTCTGGACAATGTTGGACAGCTTACAAGTGCAAGCGAACAGATTTTCATCACCCTGCAGCAGATTGCACAGGGAATTGAAACTTTCTCTCAGAATACCGCAAACATTTCTGTTGCATCTGAAAGTGTAAAAGAAATTGCAAGTTTACTGTAATTTCTTTTATTGACTATAAAGGGCTCCTTTTATGGGAGCCCTTTTTTTATGATTGTTAGAAATTAGTCTTTTTTATGAAAATAATAGACTTTTCCTTCACCTATTTTCTCAAGGTTCTTTGGAATAATGGTAGCATCTAACGAAGGTATTTCATTCATAGAAACAAAAAGATATCCCCCGTCTGCAAGACTTTCATTTACAATCTTATGCAAAATCTTCTTTTTTGTTTCCTGACTAAAATAAATAAATACATTTCGAATAAAAATAATGTCCTGTTCAACCGGAAAGTTTTCAAGGCTAGCAAGATTTATCTGTTTTCTTTGTATTTTTCTACAGATTTCATCATGAAGTTCAATTTTACCATCAACTTTTTTATAGGGATCAAGTAGATAATGGAATTCAGAACCATCAACCGCTCTTAATGAATTTTGCTTATAAATTCCTTCTGCACAAACATCCAACACCTTTGTGTTTATATCACTGGCAGTACATTGGCATTCAACTCCAAGTGATTTAAGTAAAAGAAAGATTGAATAAATTTCTTCACCAGAAGATGCAGCAGCACTCCAAACTTTTAATGGTGCAAGTGAGGTAATTGTCTTTTTCTTTTGAATCTCTGGCAGAATTTTATCTTTTATAAATTTAAACTGGGCTTCTTCGCGAAAAAAATATGTTTCATTTACAGTAGCATTGTTAATCAGATTATAAATTTCTTCACTATTTGCCAGTAAATAATCATAATAACCTATAAAAGCTGAATGATATTTTCGTTTTAATTCAACAGTTCTGTGATTTATATAGTTCATAATTCCAGTTTTATGACTATCGCGGGGAATTATGCCCGTCGTCTGTGTAATAAGATTTATGATATCTGAAAAAGTCTTTTCATCCATAATTAATCCTCACTTTTCCAGTTATCTAACAAGTTCTAGAATTTCTTCTGGAATTTTATTACGCGGATACACCTTTGTTGCCGCCCCTAATTCAATTGCAGCAGCAGGCATACCAAATACCGCACATGTAGAACGGTCTTCGGCAATTGTGTAGCCTCCATTATCAACTATTTCTTTACAGCCTTCGGCACCATCACGGCCCATTCCGGTAAGTAAAACTGCGAGACAAGATTTTTTGTAAAAATGAGCGGCACTGCGGAACATTTTGTTTACAGCAGGACGCAAAAAACGCTCAGGTGGATCATTAGACAGTTTCAAAACCGGCATACCATTTTTATCAATATAATTAATTACAAGATGAGTTTCTGCAGGAGCCATATAAACATGCCCATTCATGGCGATATCACCAGTTTTTGCAAGATGCATTGGAGTATTCGGACAGCATGAATTAAACCAGTCTACCATCTTTTGGTCTGCACCAACTTCAATATGCTGTGTATACAATATAGGAAGCGGAAAATTATCTCCAAGGCCACGCAAAACATCAAGAACTGCAGAAGGCCCCCCTGTAGAAGCGCCGATACACAAAACTCCATAGCCTCTTCTACAACTCCGACTGCTAGATTTGCTAACTTTAATATCCGGGCATGGAGTAATATCTTGTGTAATTTCTTCAATCTGATTAATAAAATCGCTCATGGCAGTTGAACCATAAGAAGAAAGCGAAGGTTTTACGGCAAATAAAAGGGCCCCCTCCTTCATAATCTCTCTTTTTATTGAAGAATCATCTGAATAAACACAAACTGGAATGCCAAAGTCGTGCTTAATCATTTTTAGTGTTTCAAGGCCGTTCATCTCCGGCATATCATAATCGGTAATAACAAGATCTACAGGATTGTCACGACAATAATCCACAGCCTTTCTTCCATTCGATACAAGCGCAACAACCTCAATTTTTGAAGATGATTTAAACTCCTTGTCGAATATACCTCTAAGGACTGCTGAATCATCAGCGATTATTGTTTTTAATTTTCTATTCCCCATATTCCTATTTATTTTATACCAACTATATGATTCAAGACAAGTTTTTTTTAATCAGCAAGACTGTAAACAACTGTAGTAACTACGCGAACATTCTTTAGGTATTCAAGTCCAGGAGCAGCATCTTCTATTGTAAAAAGCCCCTGAGAAGCAGAAATTATTTTTCCAACCTTGCTGCCACTGTCATGTGCAAACTGTTCTGCGGCTAAACGAGCATTTTCTGTTGCAGTAGCAATCATTTCAGGTTTTATCTGATTAAGACCATTGAACTCATAATTAACATTAGAATCATAATCTGATGATACCGAAATCCCCTGCCCCAGCAAGTCCAAAGTATCAAAACTAGCTTCTTTTACTGCATAGACTTTTGCAGATCGTACAAGCAAAGTTTGTTTTGCAACATAAATGTAATTTCTTTTTGTTGAATCAATATAAATATCAACCGAAGTATCTGTAATTTTTGGAGCAAGTACAGAAAAATCAGAATCATCTAAACCATGAGATTTAAGAAAGCTGATTACAACGTTAGTCTGATTTATAATATCTTTCTGCAAAGAAGGAAGATCATTTCCCCCAAGAGAAAAAGAAAGTTTCCACACCGCCATATCTGCCGGCACCTCTTTTTCTGCAAGTCCACGAACACTTACAGTCCTCTTTTCTTTCATGACATTGCTTAATCCAAAAGCAATAATAGAACTGCAGATTACCAGCGCGCAGGAAAGTATAATTATTTTTGCTAGATTTTTCATTTCAACCTCCGTTTATTTCATTTTATTCCATACTAACCTATTCTGCAATTCATTTAAAATTTTTTAATTTTTTTTCAAATTTTCTCATTTACCTTATTGACACTTTTCGTTCAGAAGTATATATTAAATACATCACTTGCGGATGTCATATAACGGCTTATTATCTCAGCCTTCCAAGCTGATGACGAGGGTTCGACTCCCTTCATCCGCTCTTCAAAAGCTCATC
>JAEEGH010021405.1_pt1 | contig 13363 bp, 8 predicted proteins | sample 9134181 | NCBI WGS metagenome assembly JAEEGH01 (sample SAMN16246544, study PRJNA631951) | gut metagenome | biome: gut microbiome; feature: rumen; material: DP-attached | host: Bos | place: Iran: Karaj | collected 2018-10
CAGATGGAGGCGGTGGGGATGCCGTGTTCCTTGCAGGCCTTGAGTGCTGCGAGCACGTAGGGGGTGCAGCCGCTGGCCGAGATGCCCACCACGATGTCCTTGGGGGTGACGTGGTGCTTGTCGCGAAGCGTGCGCCAGCCTTCCTCGATATCATCTTCCGCCTCCTCGAGGTCCAGGACGAGGTTTTCCACGCCGCCGGCGAGCACGCATTGCATGATTTCGGGATCTACGCCGTAGGTGTTGGGCACTTCCAGGATGTCGAGAACCGCGAGTTTGCCGCCGGTGCCGCAGCCCAGGTAAAACATGCGGCCGCCGGCGCGGATCTTCGCCTCGATGGCGCTGATCATGCGTTCGATGTCCGGGAGTACCTTTTCGATGGCAAGAGGAACTTTTTTGTCCTCCGCATTGATGTCGCGGATGAGTTCGGCGACGGATTTCGTTTCAAGATGGTCGTACAGAGACGGCTGTTCTGTAAGTCTGAGAGCCATTGTATTAATGCTTGCTATAGGGTTGTTTTTGGAAAATGCGTGTCATGGGGACGCCCACGGGGGTGCCGTCGGCCTTGAAGCCCTGTGCCCGGATGCAGTCGCCCTCGTTCACCGTGAGGCGGGCGGGCGCAACGGGGGAGGCGGCCGTAGGCGCGGTCCCGTCGGTCGTATAACGAATCTCCGCGAAGGGGTAGTCCAGGGTGAACTCCACTTCGCGGGGATAATCGGATTCGAGGTTCATGTTGACGATGACGTTCCAATAGGCGCGGCTATAGTTGATCTGACGCGCGTCCAGGCGGTCAAATTCCTTGAGCAGGCGCAGACGGAAGTCATCAAAGTTGCGGCGCTCGTCGGCGCTCCAGCAGAATTCGGCAATGGCGGCCGCGCGCGGATAGGCCTGGTGCTCCAGCTGCGCTACGTCGGGGATGAACTCGCCCCAGACGCACGCCTGGTAGCCCAGGATCAGGTGCCCCTTGGCCTGCATCAGGGAATCGCCGATAAAGCCGGCCGGGTTGTAATTGTAAGCCTTGCGGAGCGTGATGAAGAGATGGTGGTTCTTGAAATTGTCCGCAATCTCGTTTTGATGATAGTCGTAGTAGCAGAAACGGTTGGGGCAGAGGATCACCTGCATGTCGCGGTTCATGGCCTTGATGGCGGGATTGTGGCCGCGGTAGGACATCACCACGGTGCTCTCCACGGCGCTGCCGTCCAGGATTTCGTCCCAGCCGATGACGGTCTTTCCGCGCTCGCGCAGGTAGGCGTCGAAATGTTTCACAAAGTAGTACTGCAGGTCGTCCACGCTCTCCAGACCGAGTTCGGCAGCGAGCTTCCTGCAGTAATCGCTCTTGCGCCAGGCCGTCTTGGGGCATTCGTCGCCACCAATATGGTAATAGGGCGAGGGGAAGAGCTCCAGCACCTCATCGAAGACGTCCTCGAGGAACTTGAAGGTTTCGGGTGAAGGACAATAGACGTCGTCCTTCACGCCCCAGTGGGTGTTGACCTTCTTGGGCTCGTCGGGCGTGCAGGAGAGGAACGGGTAGGCGGCGATGGCTGCGCTGGAGTGGCCCGGAAGCTCGATTTCCGGCACCACGGTGATATGGCGGCGGCGGGCATATTCCACCACTTCGCGGATATCGTCCTGCGAGTAAAAACCGCCGTGGCGGATTCCGTCGCCAGGGCCGTCATAGCCGCAGGTTTCGTCCCGCCACGCGCCGACCTCCGTGAGAAGGGGGTATTTCTTGATTTCGATGCGCCAGCCCTGGTCTTCCGTCAGGTGCCAGTGGAAGCGGTTCTGCTTGTGCATAGCCATCATATCCAGAAAGTCCAGCACCGCCTGCTTGGGATAGAAATAGCGGCAGCAGTCGAGTTGCATGCCGCGCCAGCCCACGCGCGGGGCGTCCTCAATCCGGCAGCAGGGAGCCTCCCATAGGGTATCCACCGGCGCTTTGGCATAGATGGCACCTGGCAGCAACTGGCGGAAGGTCTGCAGTCCATAAAAAGCACCGGCCGCATCGGAGGCCTTGATGACCACTTTGCGGCGGGTGACGCGGAGGATATAACCTTCTTCGGGAATATCGGCTTTATGCTTGAGAATGATGGCTTTGCCAAACCAGGATCTGCGCGCGGGGAGATGGAAGCCCGTAGAGAGTGCCATATCGGCCCGGAAATCGGCCGCCGTTTCAGCGAATTCAGGGCAGCGCGCTACGACGGCCGTCTTGCCGTCCAGCAGGAATGCGCCCTTCTTTTCTTCCACTGCCTTCGGCTGCGGAATGATGGCGACGGTGAGCAGGAGCGAAAGCAGGAACTTCATCTATTTGACGCGGTTAATGGTGTTCAGAATGGCAGCCTGGTAGGCCTCGGGCATCTGGTGCGAGAGCGGATAGGGCGCCTTGATATAGACGTGCATCTGCTCGATTTCGTATTCATAGCCCTTGCGATACTGGTAGGCATGCGCGGAGGGGAGATAGGAGTTCTGGCCGTTGGTGTAGCCGGCAAAGAAGAGGGTGCGGTCCGGGAAGAAGGCCCGCGTGGCCATCTGGTATTCGCAGAAAGGTTCGCCCTGGGTAAAGAAGAAGAGGATGCCGTCGATATTCAGCGCGGTCATGTTGAAATCCAGACGGTTCTTGACCGTGCCGGTCTGGAAGCGCTCCAGAATCTCTGCTTCCCAGCCGCGGACGTCCTGGGCGAAGCGCGGGAAGTTGGTGGAAGCCTTGACCAGTGAATCGGCGTGCGCCTTGACGGCTTCCGGGGTGACTTCGTCAATCAGGTAGGGCAGTTCGGCCTTGCCTGTGGCGATTTTGAGCAGGTTCTGCTCCTTTACGCGCTGGAACTTCAGCCCTTTGAGCGCTTCAGCCAGCTCGGCGCCAATCTCCTCGGCATGGTCCACCAGCTGGCAGCCCCCCTTCGGGTCCATGTTGCCGGCGGCACCGGTCAGCTGGAAGACGGGGCAGCCCCAGAGCGGCTCCACGGCGCGGCGTGCCACGCCGGAATAGTCGGAAGAGAGCAGCAGGCTCTTGTGGCCCATGGCCACCGGATGGCAGGCGATATTGTAGAAGGCGCAGAGGGGTTTGCCGCGGGAAATCACGCGCGCAGCCAGGAGCGTCGGATCCACCGGGCCGGTTTCCGGCTCGCAGCGGTTGTAGTTGATGGCTGCCTCCCCCTGGGCCACTTCCAGACGGAAGGGGACGAAGGCCGCGTCATCGGTGATGGTCTTCACGGCATTCTCCACGATGGCGTTGAAGGTCCGTTCGCGGTAGGCCACGTTCGGGCCGCCCGGTGCGGTGGAAACGCCACCCATGCGCGGGGCGCTGTGGGTGTGGATGCTGTGCAGCAGGATGTTCTCCCGGGCCAGGCCGGAGCGGGCGCTGATGGAATCGCGCAGCTCGTCCGCCAGGGCGGGGGAGATCTCCATCAGGTCGTTCGAGACGAGGCAGACTTTCTGTGCGCCGTCGCTCAGGACGAGGCAGCTGCTCTTGAGCGGAATGTGGATGCCGTCGGAGAGTCCCTGCCGTGCGGCGAAGCCGGCGAGCACGAGGTGCTCGTCTTCCAGGGCGGAGATATCTGTAACCGAAAAATGGCAGGTCAACTGCGGGCGCTCGCACGCGCACGCGAGAAAGAGCGTTGAAAGAACGAGGATCCAGACCTTTTTCATATCGTGAAATGCGGCTTGCAGCCGCTTCTATACGGGTTTGTTGACGTTAACGTTTTCACGCGTACACACGACGCGCAACTACAAATATAGCGAAAATACTCCAAATACCAATTAATTTGTAATTTTGTTGCGCCATGATTGAAGTTCCCTTTATTCCCGATGCCGATGTCCGCTCCGCCGCTTCGCTGCAGGCCGTGGCCGACACCCTCCCGGCGCACGCCGTTGCCTGCTGCAACTGGCCGGACACCTATCCGTATGTTCCCGAAACGGCACTGCGCCTTTTCCATACGGGAAGTCACCTGATTCTGGACTACACCGTGCGTGAGCAGTGCACGGCCGCCCACGTGCGCGAGGACCTGGGCGAAGTCTGGACCGACTCCTGCTGCGAGTTTTTCCTGCAGCCCCGGGGAACGGGAAACTACTATAACATTGAGGCAACCTGCATCGGCCGCATCCTGATTGGCTGGCGGCCCGGCCGCGAAGGGGCGGTCCATGCGCCGCAGGCATTGCTGGACAAAGTCTTGCGTTATCCTTCGCTGGGCTGGGAGCCGTTTGAAGAAAAGGTGGGGGACAACCGCTGGCGCCTGACCCTGGCCATTCCGGCCGAGGCGCTGTTCGCCGATGCACTGACCACTTTCTCCGGCCTCGAGGCGCGCTTCAACTGCTACAAGTGCGGCGACCATCTTTCGCAGCCGCACTACGTCTCTCTGGCGCCCATTGCAACCCCCGCTCCGGACTTCCACCGACCGGAGTATTTCACGGAAATCAAGTTCTTGTAACTAGAGCCTGACGAAAACTTCAATGGCTTGGTATTCAGCCATTCCAAGTTTGTCGTAGAGCACGGCGGTATTGTGCGTGCGCTCCTCGGCGCGCTGCCAGAACTCGCGGGTATCTTCACCCGGGAAGGGGACATTGTCCTTCTGGGAGAGGTGGTGGAAGATGGCGTGCCGCTTCTCCACGACCTCGTCCGGACTGAGGGGAACGGCCATGTCCACGCGGTCCAGCTCCCACTCCATCCAGGCCCCGCGGTAGAGGAAGATCGGACACTCCTCCACCCATCCGGCGCCGCCCGTGCGACTGTTTTCCTGCCGGATCTGCTCGAGCGCCTCCAGGGCGGCTTCCGTGCAGATACGGTGGGTTCCGTGCGGGTCGGCCAGGTCGCCGGCCATATAGATCTGCTCGGGCGCCACCTCCAGGAGAAGCCGCTTGATGATATCCACATCTTCCTGGGAACAAGGCTTTTTGGCCGCTTCGCCCGTCTCGTAGAAGGGGAGGTTCAGGAAGTGGATGTGCGAGGGATCCAGGCCGAATGAACGGCAGGCGCCGCGCGCTTCGGAACGACGGATTCCGGCCTTGATGGCCAGCAGCTCCTTCGGCTCCGGGGCACCGGGTTCCTTGGAGGAAATCAGGTACTGGACATCGTCCCTCCGGTCTGCAAAACCCATCTCGGCTGCGGCGTCAAAATGCTGGATGACCACGTCGTCGAAGACGGCGGCATCGCCCGAAGTCTGGTAAGCGACGTGCACGTCGTGGCCGTGGTGCGCGAGGCGGATCAGCGTGCCGCCCATCGAGATGATGTCATCGTCCGGATGGGGCGAGAAGACCACAATCCGCCGCTTCCCTTCGCGTCCGCCGGGATGGCCGGTAATGGTATTTTGCAACTCGTTGAAAACCTGCACATTCAGCTCGTTAAACGGGCCAAAGCGTTCAATCAGTTCGTCCAGCGAATTCTCCAGGTAATCCTGGTTCGTGAGTTTGAGAATCGGTTTGTGCACCCGCTCGCAGAGCCAGAGTACGGCTTTGCGCCGGAACTTCGGGGTCCACTTGCAGGGCCCGATCAGCCACGGGGCCTGGTAGCGCGTCAGCCGGCTTCCGGCCGGGGTGTCGAGGAAGATCTCGGTGTGGGCGTGGTTCAGGAAAACCGAGGCCGGGCAGGCGCCGTCGGGCATTCCTTCCACGATGTTGCGCACCGCCTCCGACTTGGATTCGCCCCAGGCCATCAGCACCACGTGCGCGGCCGACATCATGGTGGAAAGACCAATCGTCAGGGCGGTCTTCGGGGTCACCGAGAGGTCGCCGTTGAAGTTTCTCGACTGGGCCTTGCGGCTCTGGTAGGGAAGCGTCACCATGCGGGTGCGGCTCATCAGGTTGGCGCCCACCTCGTTGAATCCCACCTGACCTTCGCTTCCGATCCCGCAGACCAGCAGGTCGAGGCCGCGGGCGGCCTGGTCATACTCGGCGCAGTAGGCGGCGATTTTCTCGGGCGGAACGGTGCCGTCCGGAATGTGCACCTGCTTCTTGGGGATATCGATATTGTTCAGCAACTCACTGTGGATACGATAGTTGCGGCTCTGCATCTGCTCGCTGCTCGCCGGGTAGTACTCGTCAATCGAATAGACCTCGACATTCTTGAACGAGACTTCGCCGCGGCGGAAGCGCTCGCTCAGGATGTTGTAGAGCTGGATGGGCGTGTTGCCGGTGGTGAGCCCCAGGCGGAACAGCCGCCCCTTCGGGGTGGCGTTGATGGCGGCGATAATCAGGTCCGCCACCTTGTCGCTGGCGCTCAGCGGGTTCTCATAAATATGGGTTTGAATCTTTTCAAACGCATTGACGGAGGTTCCGTCTTCGATCAGGCCGCCATCCTGCGGCAGGGTGAAATGACGCATATCTTAGTGAGTGATAAATCTTCTTCTGAATTCTCCGCAGATGACGGCTGCGGCCGTAGCCACATTGAGGGACTCCGCGCCGGAAGGCTGCTCCGGCGGAAACGGAGGAATTGTAAGTCGCTGCGAAACAACGGCTTCCACCTCCGGAGAAATGCCGTCCCGCTCCGAACCCATCACGATGACCCCTTCGTTCTGAAGCGGAGCCTCGTAAAGGGAATCGCCCCGCAGGAAGGTGCCATAGACGGGCAGCCCGGCGCGGCGGTATTCCGCCAGCGTCCCAGGCAGGTCGCATTCGTGCACCCGGACCCGGAAGATGGCGCCCATCGTAGCCTGGACCACCTTGGGGTTGTAGAGATCCACGCTGTCCGGGCTGACCAGCACGGTGCGGATGCCGAACCAGTCCGCAAGGCGCAGGATGGTGCCGACATTGCCCGGATCGCGGAGCGAATCGAGGGCGAGGATCAGTTCGCCGGAGGCCGGAACAGGCTGTATGGCAGCCGGTTTTCGGACAACGGCCAGAATGGGCGAGGGGTGGGTGAGCATCGAGATGCGGGCCATGTTCTCTTCGCCGATCTCAGCGCTGCGGAACACCTTCACCACCTCGAATCCGGAGTGGAGCGCCTCCTCGACCAGCTTCTCTCCTTCCACCACAAAGAGCCCCGTCTCGTCGCGGAACTTCTTCTGCGCGAGCGACCGGATCTCCTTGATTTCCCCCTTGCTGATCATTTATTTACGCTTCCAGTTCAAAATCTTGTAGAAATCGTACTCCTCCGGGTGGGCGAGCCACTTGGAGGCAGCCTCGTAGTCATCTTCGGTGATGAAGTTGAGCATCCGGCGGAAGATGTTCTGCGCATAGGCGGAGTTGATGTCCACCAGACGCGGCATGATTCGACCCGTGCGGGGATCCTGCAACTGGTGGAGGTAGAGCGGCTTGGTCTGTCCGGTAGGGTCTACATAGACGATACAGCCCGTGCAGCCCTGCTTGAAGAGCTCATAGACGCCGCAACCCAGCTGCGTGCAGTAGAAAAGGTCGTAGGCCACCGGCGTCTGGCAGCGGATTTCGTAGCCGACATCGATCGGGCGCGTGCTGACCTTCAGCCCGAGCTTCTCCTTGTAAGTCTCCAGGATGTTGTTGAACAACTGTGCTTTGGAGACCTTCCCCAACTCGATATGGCCGTGGTCGTCCTTGGTGAAATGGACGCCGCTCTTTTCAATTTCCTCCGTGCTCAGCGTATGGAAAACCCCCTCGGAGATAATCACGGCGCCATAATCCAGCCCCACGGTCCGGCGCTTGATGATGGAGGAGATGGTGAGCCGGATGATTTTGTCCAGGGTGATGTCCGTCTTGTCGAACATCTCCGGAATGATGATCATCGGATAGTGGCTCGCCGCGCCGATATGGATGGCCAGCGAACCGGAGGAGCGGCCCATCGAGGAGACGATGAACCAGTTGCCCGAGGTGCGCGCGTCCTCATAGATGGTGGCGGCGATATGGGCGCCTTCCGACATGGCGGAATGGAAGCCGAAGGTCGGGGTACGCATCGGCAGCGGAAGGTCGTTGTCGATGGTCTTAGGGACGTGTATGTTGCTGATATGGTAGTTCTTGGCCCGCAGGAAATTGGTGATGCGGTTGGCCGTGCTGGCCGTGTCGTCGCCGCCGATGGTGACCAGCAGCTTGACATTGTTCTCCTTGAAGAGCTGGAGGTTGAACCGCTCCTGGAAATCTTCGTCGGTGGGTTTGTAGCGGCTCATCCGGAGGAACGATCCGCCGTTGTTGAAAATCATATCGACGGTGGCGAAATCCAGCTCGGAAACCTTCGGGTCCGTGGAGAAGAGCCCTTTGTAGCCGCTGTGCAGGCCGAGCACCCGGTAGCCATAGCTGAGGAAACACTTTCCCACCGTTCCGATCACCGTATTGATGCCCGGTGCGGGGCCGCCGCCGGCGAGAATGAGGATGGAATTCTTAAGGTTCATGATCGCTTGCAACTAAACAGTTTAGAACGGATATCCGATGCCGAAATGGAGCGCATAGCCGCCCTTGGTAAACCATTGGTCCGGTCCGCGCCATGCCTGGCTGACCGGGTCGTATAATTTGATGCCGAAGTCCACGCGGACCAGCAGCATATCGATGTCCAGCCGAAGCCCGAAGCCCCAGTCCAGGGCGCAGGTCTTGAGGAAATCCTCCCCCCGGAACACCGTGATCGGGTCGCGGAGCGGATTGCCGCCGAGGTTCCAGACGTTGCCCCCATCGGCGAACAGACCGCCCTGGAACTTCCAGAAGAGGGGGAAGCGGAACTCGAGGTTCGCCTCCAGGTGCAGGTCGCCCGACTGGTTCGGAATCGTGAAGGAATCGTCGGGCGTAGCGCCGCCCGGACCTACGGAACGGGCCTGCCAGCCGCGCAGGGAATTGGCGCCTCCCGCATAGAACAACTTCTCGAACGGCAGCGAAGTGGCGTTGCCATAGGCATATCCGATGCCCGCCAGGGCCCGGGCCGCCACGGCAAACTGGTTGCGCCGTCCGAACCGGAGGGTGGGAACCATCGAGATCTCCCCGCGCACGTATTGAGAATAAGGTACGCCGAAAATGGTATGTGCGCTGCCGTCCGCCGTGGTGGCCAGCACCCGGTTGAACAGGCTCAGGACATTTCCGGCTCCGCCGATTCCGGCCCGCACGTAGAAATAACTGTTGCGCGGGTTGACCGTGGCGTCCGTTGTATAATAAAGCGACGCTTCCGAACCGAAGTCCATGTGGTCCTTGTAGGCATTGATCAGGTAGGGGTCCTTGAGGTTGTCATAGAAATCTGCGGTGATGTCGTAGATCTTGACAAAGTTGAGTTTCAGCGGATAGAGCTGGTAGAAGAGGTGCCGCGAACCGCTCCATTTGTAACCGTAGGAGAGGGAGGTGATGTTGCGCGTATATTCCGGCCGGCTCTGCCAGTTGAAGGCCCCGGAGATCTCCGTATTGGGAATGGACTGTTCGAACCAGTCGCGCGGAAGTCCCAGGAAGCGGGGGAACTGGAGCGATGCGGAGGCGGCATACTCGTTCGAGTGGATGTTGTCGTCCAGCCGGAACTGGAAGTTGCCGCGGAAGCCCAGCGAAAGCAGTTCGCCGCCGCCGAAAATGTTTTTGTGCGAATAGGAAACCGACGGGGTGACACCCAGCAGTCCGGTGGAGTTGAAGGAGCCCTCAAAGCCCAGTTTAATGCTCTGCAGCTTGGATTTCTTGAGTTCAATCGTGCAGTCCACCAGGTTGGAATCCCGCTCCTGGAGCGCGATGTTCACGCTGTTGAAGAGCGGAATGCTGGAGTAGCGGTTGTAGGTGGTGGCGATATCGGTTTCGTTGTAGATTTTGCCGCTGTGAATCTTGTTCAGGCTGTAGAGGAAATCGGGATTGACGCGGTAGTCGCCCACCGGGATGATATTCACGTCGCCGAACTTGAAGGGGCGGTGCGGCCGGGCGGCGGAGGGGGATTCATTGCGGGTGTAGTCCTCCAGGCGGACCGTCAGCTGCGCCGTGCCGTCGTGGGCCGACGAATCGGCTTCAAAGAAGAAATGGTTCTTGGAGAGGCCGTAGTAGCCCCGCTCCCGGAAGAAGGCGGCCAGGCGGACGGATTCGGCCTCCAGCGCCTTCTGGGAGAGCTGGTCGCCCGGCTTGAGGGCCAGGGAGTCCGCCGCCTCGGTGAGCAGGTGGTTCATCTCGGGATCGCGGATGATGTAGCTGATCTTGGAGAGCTTGTAGCTGCGTCCCGGGTCAATCCGGTAGGTCACGGTGGTGTTGCGGTCTTTCTCCTGAATCTGGACATCGGCCGTGGCCCCGTAGTAGCCCAGGTACTCCATGTGGCCCACCATGCGCGCGGCACTCTCCCGCACCAGGGTGGAGTCGAAGACCACCGGGGAGGTGTACTGCCAGATATTCCACTTGCTGTTGGCTTTCTGCCGCAGGTAGGGAACCAGGGCGGAGGGATCGGGCGCTTCCTTGCCCTCGGTGAAGACGATCCGGTTCTCGGCCAGACGCGTGGTTCCCTCCGGCAGATAGTGCGTGGGGGCGCAACCTGCCGCGGCGAGCGCGAGGACGAGGGTCAGGACCGGACGTTTCATCGGCTATTCGTTGATTCTAAAGTCATCCAAAGAGTTGACGGTAAACTGGATACTGCCTTCGTAGAGGGTCAGGATTCCGGTCACGTCGAGCGTGGCGCTGCTGCCCGGGGTAAGCAGGGAGGCGGGGATTTCGGTGTCGGCGAACTTGCAGAAGCCGCTGGTGCGGATCTGGATGGTCTTGCTGCCCATCGAGAAGTACTGGCTCACGGAGTAGGCCGCCTTCTCCACGGCGTCATACTGCCCGTTTTCGCCCTTGAAATCGCCGAGGGTTTCCCCGGTGTAGTTGGAGCCGCTGCCCACCCGGTACTCGTCCCAGATGCCCGAGAGCAGGAGTTCCTTCATCTTGTTCTTGGACATCGCCCAGGTGGTGATGCCGCAGGTGGGGTTGGACTGCACGTTGGAGGGGGAGAGGAAAACGCGGTTCGTGTAGGATTTCTTGTCCTTGTTGGAGTCCAGGTAGAGCAGGCAGAAGACCTCGTTGGCATAGCGCAACCCCTTGAGGGTCACGAGCCGGCCCAGGTTCTTGTTGGTGGCCTGGCTGTCGAACTGCCCGGGCAGGTCCGCTTCCGTGATGACCACCGCCTCGAGCGGATCCCCGATTTCCCCCTTGAGTATGTGTTCCTCGATAATGAGCGAATTCTCGATATAGGAGGTCTCATAGCTGCCCGAAGGGTCGCAGTAGCCGAGGCTGAGCATGCCGTTGCCGCCGTAGGACTTGTTGTCCTTGAAGCCGTACATGCCGAGCGTCAGGCCGTTGCAGCGCACGTAGAGGCGCTGGCCGGGGCGGTAGTCGTTGTAGAGGCCGTTCTTGCCGATCTTGAGCTCGATACCGCCGGTTTCATCCTGGATGTAGAGGCTCTTGTAGAAGTTGCCCGGCTGGTCGTCGGTGGAGACGATACCGCTGATGATCACGTTCTTGCGGATTTCCAGCGGCTTGCCCTGATACATGGCGGCGAGCTGCGCGATGGTGGTGTTGGCCTTGATCGAGACGGGCGCCTGCTGCGGCGGCGCCGGATAGGTGCCGGTGAAGACCGGCTGCCACTCTTCAATCAGGGAGGTGCAGGCGCTCAGGCCCAGCAGCACTGTCAGAAGGAAAACGATCTTTTTCATGGCCTTAGAAACGGAAATAAATGTTCAACATGTAGTTGGCTCCGGCCATGTAGAAGTACTTGGGGTCGAAGCGGTAGTAGCGGTCCTTGCCGAGGCTGCTGATGAGGCGCGTCTGCTCGTAACCGCCTGTGCGGACATCCTTGTTGTTCAGCATGTTCTTCAACTCGAGGCTGAAGCCGATGCTGTATTTGCGCTGGATGTACCAGGATTTGCCCACGCTCGCGTTGACAAGGAAGGCGCTGGAGAACTCTTCCTGCGCAGCCATGTATTCGACCTCGGCCGGGGTGACGACGCCGTCCGCGCCGCCGCAGGCCATTTCGGTGCGGTAGAGCGGGTTCATGTCGAGGTAGGCGTGCGAGAAGGTCTGTGCGTTCAGTTCAAAGAACCAGTAGGACTTGAGACGGTAGTTGAGCGCAATTTCGCTGGCGGTCTGCGGCGTGCTGGGCACGTAGTGCTTCCGTTCGCCGACGATGATATAGTCGCCGGCCTCATCCGTCGCGTAGGTGAAGGCGCCGCCGCCACCCTTGATGTAGTTCTTCTTGTAGATGGGGTGACTCTTCCAATAGGTCACCGGCTGGTTGTCGACGATCAGTTCCACGCTGTTGTCGATGGTCTGGGTCATCAGCGGGGTGGATGTATAAATGTACTCACCCGTGCTGAGGGCGGCCGAGAGGGTGAGTCCTTCCACCGGCAGGGGAACCCGCAGACCGAGCTCGATTCCCATGTGGCGCTGGTCGATGCCCGACATCGCAAAGTTGGTGAACGAGTTCTGCGAATCGTCGTAGAAGCTCATCACGTCGGTCTGGTTCATGATCTTGGTATAGAACCCGGTGATGCGGAAATCGATGCCCTCGTTGCTGTATTGCCAGTTGATGTCGGCCGTCATCGTGCGGACCGGTTTCAGGTTCGGCACGATGGTGTTGCGCGTACGCGGCGAGACAAAGGCCTGGTTGAAGGTCGGCGCATCGTGGAAGATGCCGGCATTGACGGAAAGACGGCTGGCCTTGGAGGTGTAGGCCAGACCGGCCTTGGCCGACCAGAGGAGGAAGCGGCAGGTGTCGGAAGGACCCTTGGAGGTAATGACCTTGCCGTTGCTGTCGTAGCCCGTGAGTTTCACGCCTTTGTCGTAAATCTCGTTGCCGTTGTCATCCAGTCCGGCAAAGAGACCCTTGCGGAGCATGCCCTCGCGCCAGAAGTCGGTGTAGCCCACCGAACCGCCGAAGCTGGCCGAAAGGGGGCCGGCATTCAGGGTGGCGTGCAGCCAGCCTTCCGCCCGGCGGATGTTTGCAAAGTAGTCGTAGCCGTACTTGCCGCCCTGGTAGATCTTCTCGGCCGAACCGTTGGCGAAATAGTAGTCCAGGTCGTTCTGGATCAGCGCTTCGGAAGCGGCGAAATCCCGTTCGGCGAAGGAGTCGATATTCAGGTAGTACTGACCGCCCAGGAGGTCATTCATCAGCTTGTAGTTCTCCGTGCGGTTCCAGCGGCCGTTGACTCCGCCGCGGAGCGCACCGAGCTTGCCGGCCCACTTGAAACTGGTGGCCAGGTTCAGGTCGTTCTGGTCCACATGGCGCTCCTCCAGCGCATATTTGGACCGGCCGTCCGTGCTGTGGTAGTTCACGTCGTACATGCGGTCACAGTTCAGGTGCTGGTAGTTGGCGTATTGGGGAACATGCTGGCTCCACATCTCCACGGCCCAGCGGTACTTCTCCTCGTTGGAGCGGTTGTAGTCCTCATCCTCCATGTAGGCGTAGCTCGGGAGGTTCCGGTAGTAGTCCGGACGGGGATCGGCGGCGTCATACCAGTCCAGGGCGGTGTAGCCGTTGCGGCCGGTGCGCCAGAGGAAGGTCGTC
>JAEEGH010021406.1_pt1 | contig 13362 bp, 4 predicted proteins | sample 9134181 | NCBI WGS metagenome assembly JAEEGH01 (sample SAMN16246544, study PRJNA631951) | gut metagenome | biome: gut microbiome; feature: rumen; material: DP-attached | host: Bos | place: Iran: Karaj | collected 2018-10
GCTTCCAGAACAAGATCAGCGGCACGGGCATGACCACCCTGGTCAACAGCCTGCCCACACGCACGGCCAGCGACCCCGGCTTCTTGCGCGTTTTGGACGATGTCAACGAGAATAATGTCATTACCGCCAATCAAGTGGACGTTGCCCGTAGCAAATTCTGGAATCCCCAGATGTGGAACGGAAACGCCTGGGTAGATATAACGGCTTCGCTGCGCGGTGACGCAGATGGCGACGGTGAGGTGAGCATCAGCGACGTGAGCAAGTTGACTGACTACCTGCTCACGGGCAATGCCTCGGGCGTCAACCTGGCGGGTGCCGATGCCGACCAGGACGGCGAGGTGGCCATCGCCGACGTGAGCGCCATCATCGACTACCTGTTGTCTGGCACCTGGTAAGAAACTACGAATTACGCAAATTAAACTAATGGCATCCGCATTCTTGAACTGCACTCCAAAAGTTTTGTGTCCAACTTTTGGGGTGCAGTTCATCCCGGGTATGAGGGACTTGTTTATGCCCTGCAGCTGACCAAAACCCTGCGGGGCTAATGCGAAATTCGCATTTAATAAATAATAGTGGTGGACAAGCGCTACAGCCATGGAAACCTGAAAAGGCACAATATGTAGTGGAAAACTTGTTTGGCAGCATTATTCTGCATATCTTTGCGACAGCAATTAACAACACTAAATTCCTGACGACCTATGAGTACTTTCATTAAAACCACACTCCTGCTGCTGGCCCTGCTGTTGCCAGCCAGCGCCGCTGCCCAGGACTTTGAGGTGGACGGCATCTATTACACCATCAACGGCAACCAGATCTCCGTCTCCGTCACCTATCTAAAAAACAGTGACGGCTCCAGTGCCTATTCTTACAGTGGTGACATCACCATCCCCGAGACGGTCAATTATCGTGGTGCAACCTATATGGTAACCCGCATCGACAACTGGGCGTTTAAGGGCTGCACGGAGCTGACGAGCGTGGTTATTCCCAACTCGGTCACCTATATCAGCGACTCCGCGTTTGAGAACTGCTCTGGACTGACGAGCGTGACCATGGGCAACTCGGTTACAGTCATTAAAGATTATGCGTTCAGGGGGTGCAGCGGCCTGACAAGCATCACTCTCCCCAGCTCACTTCGCGTCATCGGCAACGATTCGTTTATGAGCTGCACTGGCTTGACGAGCATCGCCATCCCAGACTCGGTCACCCACATCGGCACCTATGCCTTTGCATTCTGCACCAATCTGACATCGACCATCGTCATCCCCAAGAGGGTCATCAATATCGGCGAGGGGCTGTTTCACTACTGCACAGGCCTGCCTGGCATCATTGTGGACAGTGAAAATTCTAACTACGACTCCCGCAACCACTGCAACGCCATCATCGAGACGTCAAGCAACAAATTGATTGCCGGATGCAAGAACACCGTTATTCCTAATACTGTCAAGGCCCTCGGCTATGGCGCTTTCTCGGGCTGCACGGACCTGAAGAACATTACCATCCCGGGCTCGGTCACTTTCATCGGCAGCTACGCGTTCTCCCTTTGCGAGGGCCTGACGGGCATCGCCATCCCAAGCTCGGTCACCTATATTGGTGGAGGGGCGTTCTATAACTGCAGTGGGCTGGCCGACGTGTACAGCTATATTGCCGACCCGACGGCAATGTCAATGGGCAATGACGTGTTCTATCAGGACCCTGAGCACTATTCAAGCCGCACGCTGCATGTGCCCGAAGGGACGGTTGACGCCTATCAAGCCGACTGGCGCTGGCAGCAGTTTTTCGGACAGATTGTGACTGACCCGTCGCCCACATTTACCGGTGTAGGGGATTTTCCCGCCATCGAGGTGACGCCCGAGCTGAGTACCGGTCTGAATAAAATCTTTGTCATTTACAATACCGACGGGGTGAAGATGAATTTTACCGCCGCAACCGATGATGCGGTGACATGGCAGCGGTTTGACTACAGCAGTGGCCAGCTCAACATCGAGGAGCTTACCGATACCACCCACACGGGCAATGTCACCACGCTCAACCACGTGATTCCCAACACGGGCTACCGCATCACCGATGGCTCCCGTGTCTATTACTACTGGGTGGTCAACTATGTCGACTACGGCCTCGAGTTCAATGACATATCCTCCAACAGCGTGGACCCGTGCGACCTGATGACAATAGATGTCGACGGCCAGGCTGGCGCCATCCCCTACTACACGGTGGGCGGAGACCGGCAGGTGCTCGACCGCGACATCAGGCTCACTTACCACTCAATGGTGTGGGACGACACTTATCATCGCTGGCAGTATCAACGGTTCGTCGAGAGTTTTGCCCACCTGGACCAGACTATGGCGATAGTGCCTCCGCTGTGCGACACCGATTTTATGCTCACTGGCGACCGCTTCCTTGAGGAGTGGGCCCTCGGCTGGGCAGTTGAGGGTGCCTATTTCTACACTCAGGCGGTGGACTGCCGCTCCATAATGGAGCCTAACGACGATGTGCTCTACGGTATTCATGGGGAAATTATCGGAGCGGTCCCCTTGCAGCTCGCCTTCTCAGGCTATCCGACCGATGCAGTGGCCAGCAGGGCGTGGGAGATAGCAACCGATCCCGAGTTTGAAAATATCATCCTCCAACAGCCCGGCCAGGACGAGTTCGATAACACCTTCATGCAGGCAGGAAACTACTATGTGCGCTACAGGGTTGCCAATGCCACCGGCACATGCGAGGCCTGTGGCGACACCCACACAATCATCGTCAACTACGGTGTGCACCCCATCCACCCGGGCGACGTCAACGGGGACTGGAGGGTAGATATCGCCGATATCAATGCCGTCATCTCCCACATCCTGCAGGGCAATCCTTATTATAGCGTTCCCATCGACGTGAACGATGACGGCGAAATCACCGTCGCCGACGTCAATTTCATCATCGACGTCATTCTCTGTGGAATATAACCCGTCCTGTATTATATCTTTGCGACAGAGCAATTAACAACACTAAATACCCAACAACCGAAATGAGAAGCTTCATCAAAACCACCCTGCTCCTGCTGGCCCTGCTGTTGCCGGCCGTGGCTACCGCCTACGACTTCGAGGTGGACGGCATCTATTATATCCATTCCTCAGAACAAGGCAATGTTGAAGTCACAGAATCACCCGAATCAGCCCGATACGCTGGTCATGTGACCATCCCCGAGACCGTGACTTACAACGACACCACCTACTGTGTCACTGCCATCGGCACCCATGCGTTTTACTACTGCAACCGGCTGACGGGTGTGACGATTCCCAATTCGGTCACGGTGATAGGCGGTACAGCATTTTTCAGCTGCAGCGGCTTGACGAGCATTAAAATCCCCAACTCTGTTACCTACATCGCTGGCCAAGCATTTACTTACTGCGATGGTCTGATGAGCCTAACGATTCCCAGCTCGGTCACCTACATCGGCTTTCGCGCGTTTGAGGCTTGCAGCGCCTTGACGAGCATCACGGTAGAGAGCGGTAACCCAAAGTATGATTCCCGGGATCATTGTAATGCGATCATCGAGACTGCAAGCAATACGCTGATGTTTGGTTGCAAGAACACGATGATACCCAACACCGTTACCACAATCGGGGATAATGCCTTTAATCGCTGCTATGACTTAACGGAAATTACCATCCCCAATTCCGTCACCTACATCAGTACCAATGCGTTTAAAGCCTGTAGAAGTCTGGCGAGTGTGACGATTCCCAAATCGGTCATCAGCATCGGCAGCAGCGCGTTCGTTGCCTGCAACAGCTTGGCAAGCATCACGGTAGAGAGCGGCAACCCGAAGTATGATTCCCGAGGCGGCTGCAATGCAATCATCGAAACGGCAAACAATACGCTCGTTGTCGGTTGCAAGAACACCGTCATCCCCAACTCAGTCACCTGCATTGATTCTGATGCATTCAGTCAGTGCTTCGGTCTGACGCGCATCTCCATTCCCGCTTCAATCACTTGCATCAATAATTGGGCGTTCTTCGACTGTAGCTACCTGAGAGATATGTATTGTCTCATCATCGACCCGTCGAGTGTGTTGATAGAAGGAAATTACACATTCTATAGCAATAGCGGCTACTCGGGCCGCACGCTGCACGTGCCACAGGGCTCGGCCGTGGCCTATCAAGCCGACAGCCGCTGGTACCCCTACTTCGAGAAGATTGTGGAGATCGACGCTGATACCGGCTTGAAGGGTGATGTGAACCTCGATGGCGAGATCACCATCGCCGATATCAATGTCGTCGTGGCCATCATCCTGGGAGAGAATGCTTCTACCATCACCGCCGACGTGAACCGTGACGGCGAGATCACCATCGCCGACATCAATGCCATCATCGAGATTATCCTGCACCCCGCAGCCGTCGAGGAGCACGAGTGGGTGGACCTGGGGCTGCCCAGCGGCACCCTGTGGGCAACGTGCAACGTGGGCGCCACCAGCCCCGAGGACTACGGCGACTACTATGCCTGGGGCGAGACCGAGCCCAAGCAGGACTATTCCCGCTACACCTACAAGTGGCTTGACGCGAGCTACACAAAGTACTGCACCAGCAGCGAGTTTGGCACCGTTGACGGCAAGACCGAGCTGGACCTCGACGACGATGCCGCCCATGTCAACTGGGGTGTGGAGTGGCGCACGCCCTCCAAGCAGCAGATGGATGAGTTGATCATGTATTGCTCATGGCAATGGACGACGGTCAACGGTGTGGACGGCCGTTTGGTCACCGGACGCAACGGCAACTCCATCTTCTTGCCTGCTGCGGGCAACTACGAGGATACCTCGCTGCTCGACGCAGGCGTTTGGGGTCACTATACGTCCCGCTCGCTCTGCATCGACCGCAACTACAACACCCACCCGCTGAACTTCAATTCGGGCGGCGCCCTGCACACGCTCGACGGCTTCCGCTGCAAGGGGCGACCCGTCCGCGCGGTGCGCGCGCCCGAGGGCCTGTACCTCGTACAGCAGAGCATCGACTTTGGCAAGATGGGTATCGGCAAGTCGTGTTCCGATGACCTGACCATCATCAACAACACCCCCGAGAAGCAGACCCTGACAATCACCGTCGATGAGCCCTTCACGCTAACTTGTGATGGGGACAGTGCCTCGAGCCTGACCATCGTGGTACCGCGCCGTTCAAGTGTACAGGTAACCGTGAACTTCACGGCGACCGCGCCAGGCCAGTTCGACGGCAATGTGACCTTCCAGAGCCCGGCGCTCGACGGCGGCCAGAGCGTTGTCACCGTCCATGCCAGTGTGGTCAGTCATGACGAGTACGTTGACCTGGGGCTGCCCAGCGGCACCCTATGGGCATCGTGCAACGTGGGCGCCACCAGCCCCGAAGACTACGGCGACTTCTTCGCCTGGGGCGAGACCGAATCCAAACAGAACTACACATGGGAAACCTATAAGTGGAGTAAAGGCAGCGACGACTCGCTGACGAAGTATTGCAGCGATGGCGAATATGGCACCGTGGACTACATGAGTTTTCTCGAACCCCAAGACGATGCCGCCCGCATGAACATGGGCCAGCAGTGGCAAACGCCGACCATGGAGCAAATCATAGAACTTCGCCTCAACTGCACTTGCGTCTGGACACAGCGTAACGGGGTGAACGGCTACCTGCTGACGGGCCGCAACGGCAACTCCATTTTCTTGCCCGCCGCAGGCTACCGCACGGGCAATGTGCACATCGAGGAAGGTGAGGAGGGCTGCTATTGGACGCGCGAGCTCGACGATGAGTGGCCGTGGACGGCCCGAAGCTTGAGCATCTCTTTTCAAGGCCTTAGCTTGTACTCCATGCAGCAGCGCTACATGGGCTTAACGGTGCGTGCCGTCCGTGCCCCGTCGGCCGACTTCTACATCGAGGAGCAGGACCTTGACCTGGGGGTTGTGCCCCTGGGTGTGACCAGCACCGATGTGCTGACCATCGTCAATAACACCCCCGAGGAGATGAGCTTGACGATAACTGCCGACGAGCCGTTCCTGCTCAAACACGGCGGGGACAGCGTCGCCAGCATGGATGTCGTGGTGCCCGGCAACACCAGTGTCCCGGTAATCGTGATGTTCAATGGGACCACCAACGGCCAGTTCGAGGGCAATGTGACCATCCACAAGACAGAGTCCGACGAAGGCCAGATTGCTATCCCAGCCTATGTGCTAGCCTATGCCGAGGTGAATCTGGAGCAGGACTACGTGGACCTGGGGCTGCCCAGCGGCACCCTGTGGGCGTCGTGCAACGTGGGCGCCACCAGCCCCGAGGGCTACGGCGGTTATTACGCCTGGGGCGAGACCGAGCCCAAGCAGGACTACTCGTGGCAAACCTACAAGTGGTGTAAAGGCAGCGAATACACGTTGACGAAGTACTGCACCAATAGCGACTACGGCACGCTGGACAGCAAGACCGAGCTGGAGCATGAAGACGATGCCGCATTTGTCAACATGGGCCCGTCGTGGCGCATGCCCACCCAACGGCAGCTGGAGGAGCTGAGAGATGTATGCACCTGGAAATCGGCCACGGTCAACGGTGAGGAAGGGCATCTGGTCATCGGCCCCAACGGCAACTCGCTGTTCCTGCCCCTCCCGGGCGAACGTTGGGGAACCGAACTTGAAGATGCCGGTTGGGTAGGTTACTACTGGTCGCGTGAGATCAAATCCTACGATGATCCCGACGTGGCCTACTGCACAAATTTCGGCACCGTTATCGGCAGCGCACGCTTTCTCGGGTATAGCGTCCGTGCCGTGCGTCTGTCGCTGGATGACATCTTCATCGAGCAGTCGGCCCTTGACCTGGATGGAGTGCTCGTGGGCGACGCATCCACCGGCCAGCTGACCCTCGTCAATAACACCCAGGAACCCATTACCGTGACGGCGGCAGTCGATGCGCCCTTCTCGTTGGTGTGCGATGAGGGCAACACGTCCAGCATGACTATCGTCGTACCGGGCAAGTCAATCGCCCACATGACGGTGATGTTCACTGCAGCCACGCCTGGCCAGTTCGACGGCAACGTGACCTTCCAGCACCCGGCACTCGACGGCGGCCAGCTGGTGATCCCCGTCCGTTCCCGAGCCTTCACCGATGAGTTGATGCATCAGGATTACATCGACCTGGGTCTGCCCAGCGGCACGCTGTGGGCAACGAGAGACGTTGGCGCAAGCAGTCCCGAGCAGTACGGCAATGAGTTCATCTGGGGTCACACGAACCCCTTGAGCGGCAGCAACATGAGCACCCGCAGGCCCAACGAGGAGAGCACCGAGAAGATGACATGGAACGGCAAGAACGGCCACCGGGGCATGCTTGATGGCTTGCCTACGCCAGGCTATGAGTTTGGGCCTGGGTCCGATGCCGCCAGCGTGAACTGGGGCCCGGAGTGGCGCACGCCATCAGTGGAGCAAATCGCCGAACTCATCGAGTCCTGCACTTGTTCCAGGGCACGGGTGAACGGTGTGATCGGGCGATTGGTTACCGGTCCCAACGGCAACTGCATCTTCATGGGCATCGACGGCTACTACTGGTCACGCACGAGCGTGAACAATTCGACCTCGGTCTTCGGTATGCACTTGCAATCATTCAACCTGGGCTGGGGCATCTTCTGGGGGCCCCAGGGCTGGGGCAGCAGGGTGCGCGCCGTGCGCTCGTCACAGAACTGACACCTCCCGCCCCTCCACAGGGGGGATGCACCGTCAATCAATTATTAAACGACTAAATATCTACAACCGAAATGAGAAGCTTCATCAAAACCGCACTGCTCCTGTTGCTGGCTCTGCTGTTGCCGGCCTTGGCTGCAGCCTACGACTTCGAGGTGGACGGCATCTATTATAATTATCGCAATAGTTTTGCTGGGACTGTCGAAGTGGCCGAATCCCCCAGTTCTAATAAATACGCAGGTGACGTGACCATCCCCGATACCGTGGCTTACAACGGCTCGACCTACACCGTCAAAGTCATCGGCGACTGGGCGTTCAGTGGCTGCAACGGGCTGACGAGTGTGGCCACGGGCGATTCCGTGACCATGATCGGCATCCAGGCTTTGGCCCATTGTGACAATCTGACAAGTGTGAGTATAGGCAGCGCTGTGATATCCATTGGCAACAATGCTTTCATGAGCTGTCCCCGGCTGTCGCGTCTTGTCGTTGCCAGCGATAACACGAGGTTCGATTCCCGCGACGACTGCAACGCCGTTATTGTGACGGCAAGCAATATCCTGGTTGTGGGCTGTCAAAGCACGGTCATCCCCCGCTCGGTCACTGCCATCCGCTACGGTGCTTTCAGCGGCTGCAGCGGACTCACGAGCATCTCTATCCCCAGTTCGGTCACCGCCATCGGCATGGAAGCCTTCGCTGGCTGCAGCGGGCTGACCAGCATCAATATCCCCGCCTCGGTCGCCAGCATCGGCGTGGGAGCCTTCAGTGGCTGCAGCGGGCTCATGTGGCTTGCCGTGTCAAACAATAACACGACCTACGATTCCCGAGGCGGCTGCAACGCCATTATCGAGACGGCAACCAATACGTTGATTGCCGGCTGCCAGAACACGGGCATTTTCGGCTCGGTTACCGCCATCGGCGATTATGCGTTCGCGGGCCAGAGCGGTCTGACCCGCATCATTATTCCCGCCTCGGTCACCAGCATCGGCGAGTATGCCTTCCATGACTGCAGCGGGCTCACGAGTGTCATCATCCCCGCCTCGGTCACCAGTGTCGGCTCGTATGCCTTCAGCCGCTGCAGCGGGCTCACGAGCGCGACATTGCCAGAAGCTCTCACCACCATCCCAACGGGCATGTTCCTGATGTGCAGCGGGCTCACCGATGTGGCTATCCCCCGCTCGGTCACCGCCATCGGCGCGTATGCCTTCAATGACTGCAGTGGGCTCACGAGCGTGACCATCCCCGCCTCGGTCACCAGCATTGGCAAGTGGGCGTTCAGGCAGTGCAGCGGGCTGGCCGACGTATATAGTTATATCCCTGACCTCTCGAGGGTGACCTGGGCCGGCCCGGCTTTTAACCTTTCTGACAAGGACTACTCTGGGCGCACACTGCATGTGCTCCAGGGGATGGCTGAGGCCTACGGGGCCGATGCGCAATGGTACCCCTATTTCGGGCAGATCGTGGACGACGTGACGCCTGACGTCGTGCCGGGCGACGTGAACGGCGACTTGGAGGTCACCATCGCCGACGTGAATGTCGTCATCGACAACATCCTGCAGGGAAACGGATATAACGCTGCTGCCGACGTGAACGGTGACCGCGAGGTCACCATCGCCGATATCAATGCCATCATCGACATTATCCTGCACCCCGCAACTGCCGAGGAGCACGAGTGGGTGGACCTGGGGTTGCCCAGCGGCACCCTGTGGGCAACGTGCAACGTAGGTGCCAACAGCCCCGAGGAGAGCGGCGACTACTTCGCCTGGGGCGAGACCGAGCCCAAGGAGTCCTACACGTAGGAGACCTACAAGTGGTTTTATGACCGCGACGGCTGGCCCTGCTGCACCAAGTACTGCACCAACGAACTGGACGGCACGGTGGACAACAAGACCGAGCTAGATCCCGAGGACGATGCCGCCAGCGTCAACTGGGGCCCGTCGTGGCGCATGCCCTCCCAACGGCAGATTTTTGAGCTCTGTGACCAATGCATCAGGGAAGTGACAACCGTCAACGGCGTTCAGGGCATCCGGTTTATCGGCCCCAACGGCAACATGATGTTCCTGCCCCTTGCCGGTTATTATTACAAGGACACGCTCAACACGGCAGGCTCTCAGGGGTATTACTGGACGCGGTCGCTGCTGGAAAGCTTGTCGAGCAACGCCCACGACCTGAGCCTGTCGCGGTATTTCTTTGAGACCTGGGACTACCACGAACGATACCTGGGCTACACGGTGCGTCCCGTGCGCGCTCCCCAGCAGTAGCCATCAGTCAGCGCCGCAACCACAGGGGAGGCTTCGCCGTGTGCTACGACCTGTATGAGGGCGACGGGCCGGCCGAGCTGACCGATGGCGGGGCCTATGCCTTCCACGCCATCAACCGGCGGCAGACGGGCGACGACAGGCGGGCGTTCAGCCCCCATGTCGACGGCGGCTTGAGCGACGACTACACCGTCTATCCCCTGAAGCTGCTCGACGATCCCATCGCCACCAGCCTCGATGAGGTGCCGAGCCCTCACGGGACGGCCATCGACGGCGACAGCCGCTGGTACACCATCGACGGGCGCTGCCTGGGCACCGACAGGCCGACGGCAGCGGGACTGTACATCACCCGCGGCCGCAAAGTGGCCGTGAAGTAACACGGCGCAGCCCGACAAGCCGCCCAGACGGCCGAGAATGCATCGCAACGAATCATTGTCAACAAGCGTGTCAAAACTGCCTCAGGTGGTTTTGGCACACTTGATTTATGTCGAGGCAGATATCATTATTTATTCACTTTTTTTAGGCTGATTGTGGGATAAATCGGGAATTATTCCTAAATTTGCCCGTCATTAGCATTTTTGCCGGGTGGCGCCTGTGCATCACTCGCTGAATCCTTGATTACCAACTTAGAACCTATAACCATTTAATCAGTTATCATGTATAAAATAGAAAATCATCCTATTCTTGACCTTCCACAGGAGGAATACGTAGAGTTCCAGTACGAGGGGCGGACCGTTCGCGGCCAGCGAGGCAAAACGATTGCCGCAGCCCTTCATCAAGCAGGATTTGTGGTACACAGCCACAGCACATCGGGCCGCAACCGCAGCCTGGAGTGCGGCATCGGCAAGTGCGGTGCCTGCGAGATGCTCGTTGATGGACAGGTGCGTCGCATCTGCATCACCCTGGTCGACGGAGTGAAAGAGGTGCGCGAGATTCCCCGCGACTACCTGCCCGACGGCAAGGCACGCTCAGCCCATGAAACGAAGATTTACAAGACCACGGTAGCCATCATCGGTGGCGGCCCTGCCGGCCTGGCCTGTCGCGAACAGCTCACGGCGCTGGGCATTCCCAACATCGTGGTGGACAATAACGCCACCGAGGGCGGCCAGTTCAACATGCAGACGCACCAGTTCTTCTTCTTCGAGAAGGAGCAGAAGTTTGGCGGCATGCGTGGTTTTGACATTGCCAAGACGCTCGCCGGCGACAACCATGACGGCATCCTGCTGAACAACACCGTGTGGGACCTGCTCGAAGGCCGCCGCATCGCCCTGAAGAACGTCGTCACCCAGGAGGTGAGCTACATCGATGCCGACCATCTGGTGGTGGCCACGGGTGCCGTGCCGTTCATGCCCGTGTTTGAGAACGACGACGTGCCGGGCGTTTACACCGCTGCAGTGTTCCAGAAGATGATGAACCAGGAGCACACCCTGCTGGGCAAGCGCGTGCTCACCGTGGGTGCCGGTAACATCGGCTACCTCACCAGCTACCAGGCCATGCAGGCCGGCGCTACCATCAAGGCCATCATCGAGGGTATGGACCACGAGGGCGGCTTCCCCGTCCAGGCCAACCGTGTGCGCCGCCTGGGCATCCCCATCATGACCTCACACGTGCTGCTGCGCGCCATCCCCAACGAGGACTACACCGGCGTGACGGGTGCCGTGATTGCTGAATGCAAAAATTTCCAGCCCATCCCCGGCACCGAGCGCGTGATTGACGATATCGACATCATCAACATCTGCACCGGTCTGATTCCCGACAACCAGCTGCTGGTGAAGGGCCGCTCGGTGTTCGGCCGCAACGTCTATGGTGCCGGCGATGCCGTGCGCATCGGCGAGGGCACCAGCGCCGTGCTGCGTGGCAAGCAGGTGGCCTATGAGGTGGCCCAGGAGCTGGGACTGCGTTTCCCCTATGAGGACTATCTGGATGTTTCGCGCCAGTATATCGACTCGCAGCAGCGCCCCGTGCGCCTGCTCGACGCCCCACGCCTGCCCGACGAGGAGCGCATGGCGCTGAAGCCCTATGTGGCCATCAACTGCCTCTACGGCTTCGCCTGCAACCCCTGCACCTTTGCCTGCCCGCAGGGTGCCATCACCAAGCCGACCACCTCGTCGGTGCCCATGGTGGACTACGACAAGTGCATCGGCTGCATGCAGTGTGTGAACCACTGCCCCGGTCTGGCCATCTTCGGCTACGACAAGCGTAAGAACGTGGTGTTCCTGCCGGTAGAGTATGCGGTGGAAGAGGGCAAGGAAGTATTCCTCGTCGATGACAACGGCGCCAAGGTGGGCGAGGGTGTCATCGAGAAGGTGCTCAAGAAGGACAACAAGACCGACGTGGCCCGCGTACAGGCCACCAAGGTCGATGACCTGAACCAGGTGAAAGGCTTCATCATCAAGGAGCGCTATCCCGAGCCCTTGAACCTGCGTCCCCTCACCGACGGCGAGGAGGGCAAGTCCTACGTCTGCCACTGTGAGGACGTGGACGTGAAGACCCTGCTGAACCTGGTGGGCGACCGCAAGTACATCTCGGTCGATGAGCTCAAGCACACCACCCGAATGGGTATGGGTCCCTGCCGCGGCAAGCGCTGCGTGTCGCGTGCCAAGCAGATCCTGCGTGCCCACGGCATTGAGGTGACCGGTGATAGCACGCCGCGCGCCCCGCTGGCCAACCAGGTCACCCTGGGCGACGTGTACAACGGCGAGTCGCAGGAGACCTTCGTGTTTGAACATGGCTCCGTCATCGAGAAGGCCGAGACCGAGATCATCGTCGCTGGCGGCGGTATGGCCGGAAGTGCCGCCTTCCGCTATTTTGCCGAGGCCGGCAAGCGCGTGATCCTCGTCAACTATGACCGCGGCTCGACGTGGCGCTGCATCGGCGGCGGCCGTCCCGCATTCTCCAACCCCGACATCAGCGACATCGCGATGCACAACCTGGAGATCTTCCGCGACGACCAGCAGCACTGCAACATCGACCTGAAGATGACGCGCTACGTCAACCTCGTTCACGACGACGCCACCTATCGCTCGCTCGACGCCTCACGCGCCTGGAGCGAGGCCTTCATGATCGACCGCAAGGACTTCACCAAGGTCATCTCGCCCTACTGGAATCCCAACGACAACATCTACAGCCACGCCCTGATTTCGGAGAACTGCTGGCAGGCCACACCGGGACGCACCATCGACTACGTGCGCAACGTGGGCAAGCAGCATGGCGGCGAGGTGCTCGAGGACTGCGAGGTGCTGAGCGTGGAGCGCGCCGGTGACAAATACCGCGTGCTGGTGCGCCGTCACGATAAGCACTACGTGGAATACACCTGTGACCACTTTGTCAACGCCATGGGCTGGGGTTCGGAGAAGTTTACCGACATGCTCGGCATCGACACCCAACTCTATCCCATCAAGCACCAGGCATTCATCACCCGCCGCTTGCCCAACATGGGTGTGAACG
>JAEEGH010021407.1_pt1 | contig 13361 bp, 9 predicted proteins | sample 9134181 | NCBI WGS metagenome assembly JAEEGH01 (sample SAMN16246544, study PRJNA631951) | gut metagenome | biome: gut microbiome; feature: rumen; material: DP-attached | host: Bos | place: Iran: Karaj | collected 2018-10
GTTGTCATAACTCTTATCTTTTTAAAATGTTAATACTTTGTTGTTTCTGGTGCAAAGTTATGACGAAAAATACCTCATTCCAACATTTTTCATGGTTTTCTTCTCGTTTTGTTGCGACAACCCCTTGAAATAGCGACAAAGTTAGGGTGTGAGGCCGAAATTTGTCGCAATAAGCGGGTTGCCAGTCGTTAAGCGAGCGCAATTTCTCCCAGGGAAAAGGAATGTGGAGCCAAATTTGGATTGATGCAGATTCGGTTGGATTTACCTAATGGTGGCTACCGTCTGGTAAAAAGATGGTATGGTGACACCGGGACAGAATACATTGACACTGGAACATCGAAATCTGCTGCTTAAAAAAGTCAACCGCCGTCCAGAAAAGGGCGGCAGTTTTTATTTTTTTTCAATCAAACAGCTTTTTCCAGATCCATAATACTGCTACGGCACCAACAACGCAGAAGACGAAGTTGGTGAGATAGCCTTTACCCAGCAGTTCTATGTGCAGCAGGTGACTGATAAAAGTACCTACATAGCTGCCAATGATACCCACGATAAGGTTCATACAGCATCCTTTGCCTTCACCACGTACAATGCGGTTGGCAACATAGCCGATACAAATTCCAGTAAGTATCGGCCATGCCGTGAAATCTGCAATATGTTCTAACATGCTTTTATCCGTTGAGCAGAGCGATAAGCTCCTTCATGCCCTCGCTGGCACCCTTCTGGATGTGGGTGAGGTTGGCGATGCCTGAGCCGATGGAGGGGCTGGGGTCAATGAGATAGATGGGAGTGCCGGGCTTCACATAGTGAACGAGTCCTGCTGCAGGATAGACCACGAGGCTGGTACCGATGATGACGAGGATGTCGGCCTCCTGTACCTCTTCGGCAGCAACGGTGATATTGGGCACGGCTTCACCGAAGAAGACGATGAAGGGGCGCAGCAGGGAGCCGTCTCCGGCTAACGTGCCTGGCTCAATCTCGCAGTTGTCGGGGGTAAGCTGCTGGTGGTAACGCGGGTCATCGACATCGCGGCTGGAACAGACCTTCATCAGTTCGCCATGCAGGTGGATGACCTTCGACGAGCCAGCCTGTTCGTGCAGATTATCTACGTTCTGGGTGACTACGGTCACGTTGTACTTCTCTTCGAGGGCAGCCACGAGACGGTGTCCTTCGTTGGGCTTCACGCCCCAGCATTTCTTGCGGAGCATGTTGTAGAAGTTGGTTACAAGGGTAGGGTCTGCGAGCCATCCTTCGTGGGTGGCCACCTTCTGTACGGGAAAGTTTTCCCATAATCCATCGGCATCGCGGAAGGTCTTGAGGCCGCTTTCCACCGACATGCCGGCACCGGTAAGTACTACAATCTTTTTCATGTCTTTAGGCTTTTATTGCTGCAAAGGTAGTGCAAACCGAGAGAAATGCAAAATTATTTACGAATTATTTTCATTTCCGAGGTGCAGCCTGCCTAAGAGACGAAGTCTCAAAAGTACGAAAATCTTTGAGTTTTGAGCTTGAGCTTTGAGCTTTTTGCTGCTGCTTAACTTTTTTTACATAATAAAGATTACTAATCACCACTCACCACTCACCATTTTTTCGTACCTTTGCAAAATAATAAGCAGATAGACATGAAAAGAACAGGAGAAACGAGCAAAGTAGGTGTAAAGGTAGCAAGTGTTTTACTTTTTTACCTTTTTACTTTTTTACCTTCAATGGCTGAGGATGGACACCGTCTGTGGCTGCGTTATGACACGTTGAACAAGGCGAAGGTCACGCTGGCCATTCCGCCTGCAGTACGTGGCGGGCACGAGAATGTCACCACACCGACCATCGACATTGCCGTGCGTGAGTTGCAGATGTTCTCAAGTGCAGAACAGGTGATATTAAGGATTGACAAATCGCTGCCCGACGACGAGGGGTTCACTTTCTCTATTGACAACGGTCGCAGCTTTACTATCCGTGCCCACAACGACATTGGACTGCTGTATGGTGCCTACCAACTTTTGGAAATGGAAGGAGTGGGCTTTAGAAGTTGGGGACATACGCCTATCAGTTTTAATCACGATGCCCCCTTCTACAAGCTGCGCCTGCTGAACCACTGGGACAACCTGGACGGCTCGATAGAGCGTGGCTATGCTGGTGAAAGTATCTTCTGGAGCGGGGATGACGCTCAACACTCAACGCTCAATACTCAACTTATAGAAGAATACGCCCGTGCGAACGCCTCCATCGGCATCAACGGCTCGGTACTGAACAACGTGAATGCCTCTCCAAAGATGCTGACGGCTCATTATTTAGAAAAGGTGAAGGAAATTGCCGATATCCTGCGGCCCTACGGCATCCGTGTCTATCTCTCCATCAACTTCGCAACACCGATGGCGTTGGGCGACACCGAGACGGCCGACCCGCTCAACGAACAGGTGGCTGCATGGTGGAAGAAGAAAGCTGACGAGATATACAAACTCGTGCCTGACTTCGGCGGTTTCTTAGTAAAAGCCAACAGCGAGGGACAGCCAGGTCCTGGCGACTATCACCGCTCGCATGCCGACGGTGCCAATATGTTGGCGCGGGCGCTGAAACCGTATGGGGGCATCGTGATGTGGCGCTGCTTTGTCTATGGAGCGAACCACAAGGGTGAGGACCGTGTGAAGCAGGCCGTGTCGGAGTTCAAACCTTTGGACGGTATGTTCATGGACAACGTCATCCTGCAGACGAAGAATGGTCCGCTCGACTTCCAGCCGCGTGAGCCATACAGCCCCATTTTCGACCAGATTACCCACACGCCGAACATGGTGGAGTTGCAGATAACGCAAGAATATACAGGTCAGTCAAAGCACTTGGTATATCTTGGCCCAATGTGGCAGGAGTTCTTCAACTTTGTCAACCCCTCCTCGCTGAAGGGCATTGCTGGTGTGGCTAATATAGGACTTGACCGCAACTGGTGCGGCCACCACTTCTCACAGGCTAACTGGTACGCTTTCGGACGCATGGCATGGGACCCCATGCTGTCGTCGCAGGATATTGCCGCCGACTGGCTCAACCTGACATTCCCAGAGTTAGGCTATCATGGCTGGACATCCTGGATGGAACTGAGTCGCGAGGCATGTGTGAACTACATGATGCCGCTTGGTCTGCACCACATCTTCAAGTTTGACCACCACATGGGTCCTGAGCCTGACGGCTTTATTGCAAGCTACCCCCTGGAGTGGTGCCCCGTGTATTACCATAAGGCTGATAAAGATGGCATCGGTTTCGACCGTACCGTGGCTACGGGCACGGGTGCTACGGCGCAGTACAGGGATGAGCTGGCCCGTCTCTATGAGGACATCAACACCTGTCCAGAGGAGTATCTGCTGTGGTTCCACCATGTGCCCTGGACCTACAAGATGAAGAACGGCCAGACGCTGTGGGAGAACATGCAGACGAAATACAATGAGGGTGTACGGCAGGTTGAGGAGATGGCCGCCCGATGGCAAGAGATGAAACCCTACGTGGATGAGCAACGTTGGCGTGAGGTAGATGAGCGCCTGCAGCAGCAGGTGCGTGATGCCCGTGAGTGGCGTGACGTCTGCATCGGCTACTTCGGCAGTTTCGTTTCAGAATGAACAAATGTCTTACAGTCCTTCTGGCGTTGTGTCTGCTGACATCGTGTCACAAGAAAGCCAGGGAACATCCGCCTGTGACGGTGGAGGTCATCAACCGTATGACGCCTGTCAAGGATCAGGGGAAGAGTCAGACGTGTTGGGTCTATGCCATGTTGGCTGCCATCGAGACGGAGCACATAGAGCGTGGTGACTCGGTGAACCTGTCGGCAGCTTACGTGGAGTACATGCTGCAGAACGAGAAAGATGCTCCCGAGAGTAAGCGTGGTATGGGCGTAACGTGTATCAATCTGATTCAGAAGTATGGACTGTGCGGGTATGATGCCTACCGCAAGATGGACGCCGACATCGCTCCGCCGAAACAGGTGTTCATGCTGGGTGCCGTCTATACGCCACATGAGTTTGCCCGTAGCGTGTGTGCCCCTGACGAGTACATCGCCCTGACGAGTAACGATGACGAGCCCTACAACCAATTGATTGACGTCAACACGGCCGATAACTGGGAGCACAACCGCTTCTGGAATATTCCCATGGATTCTTTGGTTGCCAAGACGGAACGTGCTGTCCGCCATCGTCATGGCGTGTGCTGGGAGAGCAAGGGACACGCTATGGCCATTGTCGGCTTGGGACGTGACACCCAGAACCGCCGCTACTTTATCATGAAAAACTCGTGGGGTGACGATGATGCCGACCACGGTCTGGTATATATGACATACGAGCGCTTCCAGAAAGAAACGCTCGCAGTAGAAATGACGCAGGAGGCTTACGGACCTCTTACTTATTCAGCTTCCAAGTAACACCGTCCTTGGTGTCCTTCACCTCGAAGCCGGCAGCTGCCAGCTCATCACGTATCTTGTCGGAAGTTGCCCAGTCCTTGGCGGCCTTGGCCTTGGCACGCAGCTCCAGCACCATGTCAACCACCTTGCCGAAAGCTTCCTCGCGGCTTTCTTGGGTGTTGGCGGATAGCTGTTGGGTGTTGGCTGTGAGTCCGAGGATATCTTCAGCGAAGAGGTGCATGACCTCCTTCAGCTCCTTCAGGCAGTCGGCACAGATAGTGGCCTTGTGGTCAAGCAGCTTATTGATGGTCGAGCAGGCCTCGAACAAGTAGCTCAACACGAGCGGAGTGGCAAAGTCGTCGTTCATGGCATCGTAGCACTTCTGACGAAGTTCTTTGACCACCTTTTCCGTTTCGGCGTCGCATTGTGGCGAAACCTGAATGCGCTCCAGGTCGCTGATAGCGTTGGTAAGCTTCTCCAGTCCCTTCTCGGCAGCGATAAGTGCGTCGTTCGAGAAGTCAACCGTTCCACGATAGTGGGCTGAGAGGATGAAGAAGCGGATGGTCATGGGCGAGAACGCCTTTTCCAGTTTCTCGTGGTTGCCCGTGAAGAACTGCTCCAAAGTGATGAAGTTACCCAGCGACTTGCCCATCTTCTGTCCGTTGATGGTAATCATGTTGTTGTGCATCCAGTACTTCACGGCCTGATGACCCATGGAGGCTACGGCCTGTGCTATCTCGCACTCATGGTGGGGGAACACCAGGTCCATGCCGCCGCCGTGAATATCGAACTGCTCACCCAGGTACTTACGTCCCATGGCAGTACACTCACAATGCCAGCCGGGGAATCCGTCGCTCCACGGGCTGGGCCAGCGCATGATATGCTCCGGGCTGGCTTTCTTCCAGAGGGCAAAGTCTGCCTGATGGTGCTTCTCGCCGATGCCGGCCAACTCGCGGCTCTCGTCCTTGATATTCTCTAACGAACGACCAGACAGGACACCGTAGGAAGGCCATCCCTTGACATCCTGACTTTTCTTGTTATAAGCCTCAATGTCGAAGTAGATGCTGCCGTTCGACTCATAGGCAATGCCGTTGTCCAGAATCTGCTGCACCAGTTGCTGCTGCTCAATGATGTGACCCGTGGCATGCGGCTCAATGCTGGGACGCAGCACGTTCAGCGCGTCCATGGCCTGATGGTAGCGGTTGGTATAGTACTGGGCAATCTCCATCGGCTCCAACTGTTCCAAGCGTGCCTTCTTGGCAATCTTGTCCTCACCCTCGTCGGCATCGTGCTCCAAGTGTCCCACGTCGGTAATGTTACGGACGTAGCGTACCTTATAGCCCAGATGCTTCAGATAACGGAAGACGATGTCGAAGGTGATGGCAGGACGGGCATGACCCAGATGGGGGTCGCCATAGACGGTGGGTCCGCAGACATACATGCCCACATTGGGAGCATGCAACGGCTCAAAGCGCTCTTTTTGGCGCGTAAGCGTATTGTAAATAACAAGTCTTGATTCCATAATATGTTTAATTTTGGATGCAAAAGTACGAAAATCTTTGTGCTTTGAGCTTTGACCTTTGAGCTTTTTGCTGCTGCTTAACTTTTTTTACAAAATAAATATTACCACTCACCCAATTACTACTCATCATTTTTTCATTACCTTTGACTTTGTCGAAAGTACTTCCGTTCGAAAATACCCAAATTGATTTGGTATTTTGCTCACTTATTCGTACCTTTGCACCCAATGAAAAAAGGAAAAGGGATAATAAGTTTTCTGAAGGACTGGACACTGCCCGTTGCCATTGTGGTGGGTACAGTGTGTTACCTGACGTTCGACTTGGTGCCTGCACTCGACGAGGCAGGCAATGTGCTCGGACCTATTATCGATGTTATCTTTCCTGTAACGCTTTTCCTGACCCTCTTTGTCACGTTCTGCAAAGTGGATTTCCACCAGATGCGCTTCCACCGCTGGCACTTCGGCGTGCTGACGGCTCAGGTGCTGCTCGTCGCCCTTGTCGTTGGGGCGATACTTTTGATGGATGATGACGCTCAACCCTCATCATTCAACACAAAACTCTTGTTGGAGGCCATTCTTACCTGTATCATCGGACCGTCGGCTGTGGCGGCACCCGTCGTGGTGGGTAAGATGAACGGTAACATCAGCACCATGACCACTTTTACGCTGCTCTCTTCGTTTGCCTCGTCTCTGATGATTCCTGCCGTGTTCCCCATTCTGGAACCCACGGCCCATGTGGCGTTCTTCGATGCGTTTCTTATCATCCTCGAGAAGATGCTGATGATTCTGTTGCTGCCGCTGGTGTTGGGATGGCTGGTGCAGCACTATGTCGGGCGGTTTGCCCGCTGGATAGCGTCCATGCCTGACCTCAGTTTTTACCTTTGGGCAGTCTCATTGAGCATCACCACGGGCGTCACGGTCAAGAACATCGTTCACAGCGATGCTTCGCTGGCCTTGTTGCTGTGGATAGCGCTGACCAGTCTGCTGCTGTGTTTCGTGCAGTTCTACATCGGACAGTTTGTCGGCCATCATCTGGGCGAGCTGGTCAACAGTCGTCAGGCCCTGTTCCAGAAGAACACGGGTCTGAGCATCTGGGTGGCCTATATGTACCTGACGCCGGTCTCGTCAATAGGTGCCGGCTGTTATGTGCTATGGCAGAATATCATCAACTCGTTGGAATTATGGCAATACCGTAAACTTAAAAAAAGTTAAACACAATACGACTTTTGCAAAATCTTTCATCTTTCATCTTTCATCTTTCATCTTTTTCGTACCTTTGCAGGGTTAAACATGTATTAATTAATTTAGCGCTAAATAGATTATGAAAATTAAGAAGTATTTGATGAGCGGCGTGGCCGCGTTGGCTATCGGCCTTTCGCTTGCCGGTTGTTCTGGCGATGACCTTTTCACTCAAGAGGACGCAATCAAGAATGCCGAAGAAGTCTTGGGCATCTCCATTGACGCTGACCGTAACTGGAACATGGCAACACAGGTGACGGCAAATGTAGCGGTAATAGGTGACTATGCCGTTAATTATGAAGTCGTCATTTATGAGAACAATCCCTTTGTAGATAATAAAGGAACTGTATTGGCCAAATCGAATGTGCTGAGTGGCAGTACGGCGTCGTTTGAGTTTACGGTGCCCAAAGGTCTGAAGCTTGTATATGTGTGCCTCCGGGATGCCAAGGGCTACAATTATGTAAAGCCCGTGGGTATTGTTGACGGTAAGTTGGATACCTCTTTTGGTGGTGCTGACACAGTTTCTTCTCCGAGCTTCTTTGCTACCCGCAACGGTGCTACCCGTGGTACAGAGGCCGATGACTTCGAGATACCCACAGCAGCGGTTCCCTTCACGTCAGAACAGATTTCTGCTTACATGGCTAATGCCAAGGAGCCGAATGATGACAACATCAATCATAATAATGACAACTCTCAATGGGTAGATGGAACGGCTTCGGAATGGGTTGTTGATCAGCAAGCTGCAATAATTTGGCCAACGCTGCCTGGTTTTAACTGGAATGGCGCAGGAGGCCAAATAGCGAATAACTGGGGGACTCCTTCTGATGAAGACAGGGCATGGTTTGAGGCAAATTGCCGTCCGTTAGTCAATTGGCAATGGGTTTATTATCCAAATGAGGATAAGTTTAACAATCAAAATGCCTATATTGACCTTTTCTGGGAGGTTTACAACAAGTGTCAGAATTCTGGTCGAGGTGACTGGATGAGTGTTTACACTTGGCCTGTTAAGGGTGAAAAAACGGAAGAAGTAGGACATTGGACAGATGGCACCGAAGGTCATATGGAAGTTGATCAAAACTGGGTGCTCGACTATAAGATAACGGGTAATTATAACAAGATGATTCCCGTCGTGGCCAGTGAAGACGTTAAAGACAATGATGGTAACATCACCAAGCGTATGCACCGCGATGTCTATATCTCCGGTAAGTGGACGCTGCCTGCTGGCGAGCAGTGTGTGGGTGGAGGAGCCACTATTGTTGTGCTGAACGGCGGAGAACTTAATATTCCTGCCGATGCCTATATGACGTATGTCAACCAGGCACGCCTCGTGGTAATGCCTGGCGGTAAGATAACAGGTGAAGGTAAGATTGCCTTTACGAACGGAACGGCAGAAGACGGCTATGGTTACAACGGTGGTACCATTAATATTGGAACATTCTGCAATAATTATGGTACATTCTTTAATTATGGTAATATGACCGTCGGTACGTTGGAAGGTCCTTCCACCAATAGCCTCTACGTCAATCATAAAAGAATGGTGGTTACTCAGGCTCCCAAGGTCTCGAATACGGCTAACATGCGAATAATCAATAGCTGCTGGTTCTATTGTACCAATGGTTTTGCTTGTCGTAACATTGTACAAGGAGAGAACTCATACTTTAGGGCAGGAAATCTGGAATTGTCATGTTCAAACGACCAGACGCACGACGATGCCTTTATCTATGCTAAGGGTAATTCTTTGATTGAAGTTCCTGGAGCTGTAGCCCTGAACTTTGTTAATATTGTCGGCCCGACAGGAGATAACTATGCATTCCTACAGTTCGGCTTTGTGGAGGGTGCATACGAGGCACATAACTTATCGACAGCTACCAATTATGCTGTTACCGATGGTACAATGACTACAGCCATCAGTAACAATGTTTATCTGAGCATTGACAATCCTAATCTGAGTAGTGACCCCTATAACTTGACCGCTTGTGAAAAGGTCATCAATATGCTGAATGGTACCAATGCATATTTCTATGGCAAGAAAATGGCCGACCAATATGCACAGGGTGGTGCTGAGCTTTATAGTCAGGTGGGTAATGGTAACGCTGTTATGGTACGTAAGGGCCAGTACAACACGGCCACTATACCTGCCAGCGAATGCTCTCCTGGTATTACTCCGGATGAACCGGAAGAGATTGAAGAAGAAAATAAAGTCTGGAGCTATGCTTTTGAGGACTCTTATCACGCAGACTACGATATGAATGACGTGGTAATCCGTGTGAAGGAGAAGGAAGGTGATGCTACGAAGTTGATTGTGACACTCTGCTGTACAGGTGCCTCGTATAACCTGAAGGTCCATTTAGGTGATTTGGTAATCTTTGGTGATACCGAGGTTCATACCGTTTTAGGAAAACCTGCTGGTACATTTGTGAACACAGGTGAGCCTGACGGTAATCAATTCTTCTCAGCTACTGCAGCACCAACCGAGATTGACAAGCCTGATGGTTTCACTTTTGGAAGGGCTGAATTCTGGCTAGAGTCACCAGAGGGTAATATCCATGTGGCAACTGAAGGACAGGATCCTCACGGTATCATTGTTCCCGGTGACTGGAAATGGCCGATTGAATACACGCCAATTACAGTGGCATATCCTGAGTTCTCCCAGTATTTCATTGAGGGTGGTGTCAATGAGGACTATGCAGATTGGTATAAGCATCCTGCCGAAGGTAAGGTCTATGAAGAATAATCATTCTGCGTAAGACGGAAAATACACGCGCCCCGTTCGCATCATTACGAACGGGGCGCATACTTTTCTATATTGCGCGCGTACATTATTAATATAATAGCTGCGGTCGGGTAGCGTTTTTGTACCAATCGTTATAGGAAAAATGGTTCTGTATCCAATTGGAGAAGTTGCTATACGGACCGAAAATCTCACCACTCTTGCTGTTGTATGTACCTAATGACATTCCCTCAATGGGGTAGCGGAAATCCTTTTCGGGTACTACGACGCACCAGCTGACGTGGTTGTCGTAGGCACTTTGATTTCCACGGAAGATGTCTTTCAGCACGTCATTAAATTTATATGCGTATGTGTGGACTTCCCAGACACTGCCATTGTATTCCTCTAAGATGAAGGGGTCGATGCGGTCGAAAGTCAGTCCTCGGGCCATTTCCCTGGTCTTGAAAGTAATGCAGTAGGTTGTAGTGACAGAAGTAGCGGTGGTCATCTGGTTTTCAATTTCTGTATGTGAGGTATTTACTCTCATGCGGGTGATGCTGCCATTGGTATTCTTGTTTTTCAGTAATACCCAATGGGCATCTTCAAACAGGTTGACAACAGCTTCACCGTTTCTTCCCTTTATAAGAGACTCTTCACTGCTAATATAGCGTCGAGGCATGGGATAATTCTTATCCATTTGTTCGCCAGAAATTATTTCCACCTTTGCCACATCATCATACTGGATACCGGCAAGATGTATGCCACCTGCAATTTGTTTGGCAGCTCCAACGGCATCCATTTTTACAGTAAGTACCACCTGATAGGACGATTCTGTATAGTCTTTACTAATGCGCAGCACGATGTCATTGTAGTCGAAGTCACCAGGTAGAGGAAAGTCTTCCTCGTAGAGATAGGTGAATGTCTGAGGTGTTGGCTCTTTGAGATTTGTGCCTATATAAAGCTGTTGGGTTGTCAGGTCAATACTTTTTGTCTTGAAATCAAAAGGCGTAACCCCTAAGTACTTGCCGTCTGGTGAGAGTGCAGCCAAATAGAGCTTAGTTTGTATGCTGGGAATGGTATAGGCCAATGTTGTCTCATCTCCATAACACACACCCTCAGCAGCAATTTCCACTTCATTGCCACCATAGGGAGTCCCTGTAAGTATTTGTACAGCTTTTATGGTTGCTGGCGCGATGATGGTGATGGTATCACTTTTTGTCAGGTTCCAGTCGTGCGAGCGGTCCATGTTGTCAACCATGAACTCATAATCTACATATTCGTTGTAGGCTTCCTTGTCAAACTGTTCCTTTTCACACGAGGTGATAATGCCCAAAAGGGTTGCTACTAATAGCCAAGTGTATTTGCAGTGTCTCATATTCAATTCAATATTTGGGCTTCAAAATTACAAAATATCATTGAAAGTTAAGTGTTTTTCAGCTCGAAAAGTTATAAAGGACAAACGTTTTCGCCTTTTTTTGCAAATATTAACTACATGTATGCCAACTTCACGAATAATATCCGTACCTTTGCAACAAATATTTTCGAAAATAACAAACATTATTAAAACAAGATGAAGAAGTATTTGATGAACACCATGGCAGCTATGGCAGTTGGATTATTTGCCGTAAGCTGTTCAAACAATGATGTCTTTGACGCAAGTGCTGACCAAACCGTAGCAAAGTACGAGGCAGCATTCAAAGCACACTTTGGAAACCCTGCTCCTGACCAGGATTGGGGCTTCAGTATTACACGCGGTAATTTAACGCGTTCCGCAACTATTAACGGTGATGTCTATGACATGTTCACCTTTCCCACAAGTAATGAATTGTTGGCAGTCTATCCCACGACTATTCCTGGCGATGCTGATGAAATTAAGGATCTTAGTGGTGATTTGTTCTGGGTTTATTGTAATAATGGTACCCACAACTACAAGGTTACCAATACTGGTGAAGTAGAGATTGGCGGTAGCTGGGATTGTAAACAGAATTGGGACACCCCTCAGTGTATTAGTGTATATGTAAAGGTAAACGGCAATGTTACCTTGAAGCGTAGAGGTCCTGAGTACATGAACATTTACATTTTGCAGGGTAATGTTACGCTTGACAGCAATTTCGGTGAATTCAGCGGTACTATCAGCGTTGCTGAAGGCGCTACACTGAATGACGGTCGTGATCACCTTGCCCACAACGATGGTGTCCATCTGTACAACCGCGGTACCCTGAACACGGGTGCTTATAAAATAGGTAACCATGCATATGTATATAATGAAGGCAATTTCTATGTTGATGGTATATTGAATTACAATGCTGGTGCAGGTAATCCTCCTTGTTTCTATAATGTCGGTGATGATGTTGAGCTGACAGCAGATGAGTTCATCCTTGATTCCAATGGTGGTTTCGTTAGTGACGGTACCGTTGTAATCAGTGGTTCAACCAAAGTAACACAGGCTGGTATCGTATGGGTTAACAATGGTCACTATACTACAGGTTCGCTGAACTTCAGCGCAGGAAACGCTACGTTCTACAACTACTGTCAGTTGAATGTAACAGGTAACTGCAAGTTCTTGGATGGTGAGTTTAATATGATGGCTGACAGCTATGCAGAAATGGGAACAGGCCTATTCAATAACTTCATAGTGAATATGCACAACAATTCTGGCATCAACATTAAGAACGGTAGCAAGTGGGGCCGACAGCAACAGGGTACTTTCCAGGGCTTCAAGGCCGTCAACGACAATGCTGTAGTTTATGTCCGCTTGGGTGACCAGACTTATGTCCCCGCTCACAAGGGTGGTGCTTTCCATGTGCAGGGTACTAAACTGACGTTGGCTTATAATAATATTAAGTTCTTCAATAATTATAATGAAATAGGTCAGTATTCGGAATACTCTGGTATTAGCTTCTGGGAGGAAACAAGTGCAGAAGCTCTTGAAGCAGTTCAAAGTGAAAACATCACATGGGATCTTCACAACGTGACGAACATTGTTACTGGCAGCGACTTTGCCGCTACAGGCTTTACCAAGACGCCGGGTTCTTGCTCTGCTACTTGGAATGGTCCGAAGCCTCCTGTAGAAGAGTTTATTCCAGATATCCGTGTGATGGCAGAAGACCTGAGCGCTGAGGAAGCTGGTGACTTCGACTTCAACGATGTGGTATTCGACGTGATGTGGACAGCAACAGGTGCCAAGATTCGTTTGGTAGCCGCTGGAGGTACGTTGCCCCTGACCGTAGGTGGAGAGGAAGTACACGGACAGTTCAATGTCGGTACATCAGTTATGGTGAATACTATTGATGGTAAGAAGAACGAATATCCCATGCCAATCTTTAATATTACAGGTAATTTCGAGGATTCCGACGGTAATAATGACGCCAACTTGATTCCTGTGTTGGTATTCAAGAATAACGAGTGGAAAACTTTAACCGCAGTTAAGGGTAGGGTACCCAGCAAGATTGGTGTTGATCCGAATACCGACTGGTGTGACGAGCGACAGGACATCGACGAAAAATGGGATGGCCAGTTCTCAG
>JAEEGH010021409.1_pt1 | contig 13361 bp, 10 predicted proteins | sample 9134181 | NCBI WGS metagenome assembly JAEEGH01 (sample SAMN16246544, study PRJNA631951) | gut metagenome | biome: gut microbiome; feature: rumen; material: DP-attached | host: Bos | place: Iran: Karaj | collected 2018-10
GGCAAGACCACCCTTTCTACCGATCCTAAGCGTCTCCTCATCGGTGATGACGAGCACGGCTGGGACGACGAGGGCGTGTTCAACCTCGAGGGCGGTTGCTACGCTAAGGTTATCAACCTCTCTAAGGAGAACGAGCCAGATATCTACGGCGCTATCAAGCGTGATGCTCTGTTGGAGAACGTTACCGTTGACGCTAACGGCAAGATTGACTTCGCAGACAAGAGCGTTACCGAGAACACCCGTGTCTCTTACCCAATCAACCACATCAAGAACATCGTTCAGAAGGTCAATGGCAAGAGCGCTGGTCCTGCTGCCAAGAATGTCATCTTCCTTTCTGCTGACGCATTCGGTGTATTGCCACCAGTATCTATCCTGACTCCTGAGCAGACTCAGTACTACTTCCTCTCTGGCTTCACCGCCAAGTTGGCTGGTACCGAGCGCGGCATCACCGAGCCTACTCCAACCTTCTCTGCTTGCTTCGGTCAGGCATTCCTCGAGCTGCACCCAACCAAGTACGCTGAGGAGCTCGTCAAGAAGATGCAGAAGTCTGGTGCCAAGGCTTACCTCGTAAACACTGGCTGGAACGGCACTGGCAAGCGTATCTCTATCCCTGATACCCGTGGTATCATCGACGCTATCCTCGACGGCTCAATCCTGAAGGCTGAGACCAAGAAGATCCCTTACTTCGACTTCGAGGTTCCAACCGCTCTGCCAAAGGTAAATCCTGCTATCCTCGACCCACGCGACACCTATGCTAACGCATCAGAGTGGGAGACCAAGGCTAAGGATTTGGCTGGCCGCTTCATCAAGAACTTCGCTAAGTACACCACCAACGAGGCTGGTAAGGCTCTCGTAGCAGCTGGTCCTCAGCTCTAATCCGTACTTACGCAATACAAAAATTGAGGCTCACGATTCATTTCGTGAGCCTTTTTCTTTTTTATATTTATGGCCGATGCACCTCAGTAGTCGCGAATCCTCGTGTCGAAGTCCTTGGCGCCACCATCGGCATTGAAGAGCCGTTTCAGCAGGCGGGTGCGCGTGTTGGTGATGGATTGCGGCGTGGCATTTATGAGCACGGCGATTTCCGTCGGCAGGAAATTGTGCTTGATGAGAAGAGCAATGTTCTGTTCGCGGATATTGAGCTGCGACAGGAGAATCTGTAGTTCGGGGTAGAGCGAAAAGGTGTGTTGTGCAAGGCTGTTCATCGTTTCGTCGTCGGCCGGTTTCGCATGGTTGGCCAGTGAGTGCAGTTGTGCGACGATGTCCTTTATCAGCCGCGAGTTGTCGCGTTCTTCCCGCTCTTTTTCCTGCCTCATTTTGGCCAATTCGTCGCGCGTTACAGCATATTTTTGTTGGTTTTCAACGAATTGCGTGTTCAGTCTGTCTATGCGCCTGCGATTGTACCATACGATGGTTATGGCCAATGCCACAAGGATGATAATGGCTGAAAGCAGCATGATTGTGATGCGATACTGTCGTTTTTCAAGCTGTTGCTCATCATATTGCGACTGAATCTTGGACAGAGCATCGCAATCCTTGTCCGTATAAAGATAGTGCAGGAATTCGTTGAGCCTTTGGCTGTATCCCAACGCTCGTTTTGTGTCGTTCGTGCGTTTCAGATGGCCGATGAGCACCTGATGCGCCTCGATACGGACATCGGCCGAAAGCGAAGTTGTCAACTGATACCATTCGCGTATGGCGCGCAGTGTGTCGCCCTCGTTTTCATAGATGTTGGCCAATAGTCTTGCCGCGTGGTCGGTAGGGTAGCGGCTGTTTGAGTTAAGCAGGAGCTGCTTTGCGGCTTCGACGTTGTTGTCGGCCAATTCGCAGATGGCGCGATTGACCAGATAGCTGGCCTGCGTCTCGTCTGCTGTCTGTTGGATAATTGGCTTGGCTAAAGTCACGTAGTGACGAACGCTGTCGGCTTCGTGCAGCTTGCTGAAAATCTGTGCGATGTTGTTGAGCGAACGAGCCTGCCATTCGACATTCCCGCACCGATTGGCCGCGTCGAGCGACTTGCGGTAGTAGTGCAGCGTCAGTTCGCTGTTGCCGATGTTGTCGTTCACATCGCCCAAGACGGAAAACAGATACCAGTCGAGCGTCGGTTCGGCGAGGTCGTCGGCCAATGACTCAACCTGTTTCAGCTGTTGTACGGCAGTCTGGCTCTCTCCCTTCTGGTAGAGGATGATGGCGTGGTGCAGCGTTGTGCGCGCCATGCGTTGACGGTCGCCCACCTGTTCGAAGAAGTCGTGGCTGGCGGTGATGCGTGGTTCGTAGGTCGTGGAGAGGCCGCAGTGATGCAGAGCTTCGACATACAGCAGGTCGTAGAGCGCGCGGTCGGCATCGGCTGTCATGCTGTCCCGTTCGGATTCGATGTGTTGCAGTGTCAGGAATACGGAATCCGGATGCTGGTAAATTTGCGACTCGGCCTGTAGAAGAAAGTCGCTGTAGGATGGCCTTTGCGAGCATCCTACAACGAAAAGTGCGGTCAAGATGACGGTTGCGATTATCTGTGTCATTGGCCAAGAATCATTGCAAACGGAAAGTTACGGGAAGTACGTATCTGACGCGGACGACCTTTCCTTTGTGTTTGCCGGGGATCCATTGCGGCATCGAATTGACGACACGCAGGGCCTCGGTGTCCAAAGAAAGTGAGGCGGATTTCAGAATTTCGCAGTTGGAGATTGTACCATCTTTTTCAATGATGAATCGAAGTACGACACGCCCTTGCAGGCCTTGTTCGGCGGCATCCTTGGGGTAGGAGATGCTTGTTCGGATAAAGTCCATCAGAGCAACGTCTCCGCCCTTGAATTGCGGCATTTGATCGCAGACGTCGAGTGCAGAATCCTGTTCAATCTGTTTCTTGACGGAATGGTTGTCTTTTGCAACCACGGTCTTTTGTGCAGACACTGGGGCAAAGATGGTAATGGCCAATGCCAATAATAAAGAAAACTTTTTCATTTGTGTGTTGTTTGTGGTTAGACATCGAGTTCCGCTCGCGAGACGAAGACCCGTTTCTGTCCGGACGCTGCAAAGGTAGCAAATTCCCCACATTGGCCAAAGAAAAACGTTACACTATATTACACATCGGCCAAAAATGTGCCTCGGATACGCCTCAAAGGGGTATCGGCCAATAAAAAATCCTCGCTGCCGTATGTTCCGGACAACGAGGATTCTTTGTGCGTTGCTGGCTTTATTTCACAACAACGGTGAGGGGCGTTTCGATGCAGAATACATCTTGGCCGATGGCACGATGCCAGTCCTCGTCGGTCGCGTAGTCGCGCTTGCTCCAAGCTCCGCCGAAGTAGTAGGTGAGGGTTTCGCCCACCTTGTATGGACGGGTTGCAGCCTCGGTATCGCCGTACTTGGCGAACTCATCGACACCTGGGACATAGACGGCGCAATAGTTGCGGCCAAAGTCGAGCTGTGTGGCGTCGATGCCCTTCTGCTGATGTACCTTGTAGATGCCCTTGTCGCTGTTGGCCGACTCACAATAGGTGAAGAAGGCGTTGTGGGCATTGACTTCCAGATGCTGTACAGAGTCGTGCAGGAAGACGGCACCGCCCAACCTCAGGTCGTCGATGGCATCGCCGTTGAGCACCACTTCGGCCTTGTTCATGTTGGCTCCGGCATTGACGGTGATGGTGATTTCTTCGGTCAGCTTTTTGTCGCCAATCTGGACACTGTCGTACGACAACTTGAAGATGCACTGCAACGGACCCTCCTGAAGGATCTCGTAGCGGGCAAAAGGTCCGCCTGGCCAGATTTCGCCGTTGGAGATGATGGCCAATCCGCCGCAACCGGCTGCATGACCCACCTTGTAGCTGTCGATGCCCAAGCCGTAGTCGATGTGATAGGGCTTGCCCTCCTTCTCCTCTTGCGTGTACATGGCATCGGCCGTCAAGTCGCTCGAATGCTTCAGCCACAGGTCAACGCCGCTCGACGGATTCTCTTTCAGCAGGGCTGGACCATACATGCGGTAGGCCGCCTTGTCATTCTCCCAGCAGAAATCGTCCTTGCGGCGGTTGCCGAGGAAGAAGGCCGAGGTGAGTGGCTTGACTTCGGCCGGTGTGCCCTCCGACCAGGTGTAGGCAGCGGTACCGTTGGCCGGAACATTGGCCAAGAAGATGATGCCATTGTCCTTGACCTGATAGGCAACCTCATTGCCCTGAGCGTCGCGCAGAATGTGCGGACGATTTGTATCGACCTGAACTGCAACGAGTTCGGCATTGCGCTCCACGTTGAGCGTGTTGCTTACCTCGATGGTCTGGGTAGGAGTCGAACAAGCAGCGAGACCAAGTCCCGCTGCTATGTATAGAATGAAATTATTCTTCATTTTCATTGGAATTTATTTAGGCTGTTTGCCGATGTAGGCCAGGATGCCACCATCGACGTAGAGCACGTGGCCGTTCACTGCGTCCGATGCGTGCGAAGCGAGGAAGACGGCTGGTCCGCCCAACTCCTCTGGCTCCAACCAGCGGCCTGCTGGGGTCTTGGCGCAGATGAAGCTGTCGAATGGGTGACGGCTTCCGTCTGGCTGACGCTCGCGGAGAGGTGCGGTCTGTGGCGTTGCGATGTAGCCAGGGCCGATGCCGTTGCACTGGATGTTGTATTCGCCGTACTCCGAGCAGATGTTGCGGGTCAGCATCTTCAGACCGCCCTTGGCTGCTGCGTATGCGCTGACGGTTTCGCGGCCAAGCTCTGACATCATTGAGCAGATGTTGATGATCTTGCCCTCGCGACGCTCCATCATCTCAGGAACGACGGCTGCAGCACAGATGTATGGGGCGACCAGATCGACGTCGATGACGGCCTGGAACTCGCTGCGCTTCATCTCGTGCATTGGGATGCGCTTGATGATGCCTGCATTGTTGACCAGAATGTCAATCTGGCCGACCTCTGCGTGAATCTTCTTGACGAGTTCGGCAACAGCGTTTTCATCGCACACGTTGCAGACGTCGCCCTTCACGTTGGTGATGCCGGCCTCCTTGTAGTTGGCCAAACCGCGCTGCAAAGCCTCTTCGTTGATGTCGTTGAAGATGATGTTCTTGATGCCGGCTGCAACAAAAGCCTTGGCAATGTTGAAACCGATACCATAGGATGCGCCTGTGATCCACGCATTCTTTCCTTCCAATGAGAAATCTTTAAGTGAAGTCATTTTTGTAGATATTTAATATTGTTGGAAATTAGGCTTGTTCTATTAATTGTCATTCTGAACGTTTGCAAAACGTCTGTGAAACTAACGAAGTGAAGAATCTCTAATTTTTAGATATTTCGCTTTCGCTCAATATGACAACTTTTAGAAGAATCCTTTACTTTTTGGCCCACCAGATAATAAGGATGATGATGCCGATGACTGGGATGAAGGCCAATAACTGCCACCAACCGGATTTGCCGATGTCATGCAGACGACGTGCACCAACAGCCAATTGTGGGAGAAGCAGAACCAGACTGAGGAATGAGGCGAAAACGGTAGCGCACAAGATGCAATCAATAATGAGGCAGAACAGGAAGAACCACCAGAATTCAGACCTGCTGGCCTTGCCAGAAAAGTCAACATACTTGCTGAAGCATGTCTTGATAGATGTTACAAAATCCATAGTTGAAGTATTTTAGGTTAGTAAAATTCTAACAATGTCATGTTGAGCGATAGCGAAACATCTAAATATTTCTATATGAGTATTTTGAGATTCTTCGCTTCACTCAGAATGACAATTGAACATTTTTTATCTCAAGTCGGTCTCCTTGAACCAGTCCTGATCGCTGTAGTCGAGATTCTCACCGCCCATGCCCCAGATGAAGGTATAGTTGTGGGTTGCAGCGGCCGAATGGATTGACCACTCTGGTGAAAGTACGGCCTGGTCTTTCTTCATCCAGATGACACGAGTCTCGGTCGGTTCGCCCATGAAGTGGCAGACGGCCTGATCCTCTGGAATGTCGAAATAGAAATATGCCTCCATGCGGCGGCTGTGTGTGTGTGCCGGCATGGTGTTCCAAACTGAGCCAGGCTTCAACTCGGTCATGCCCATCTGCAGCTGGCAGGTAGGGAGCACCTGATTGACAAGCATACGGTTGATGACGCGGTCGTTCGAACCTTCCAGCGAACCCAATTTGAGGATGGCACCGGCCTTTTCAGCCTCGGCCTTGGTCACTTTCTTGGTCGGATAGGTCGTGTGAGCTGTGCAGGAGTTGAAATAGAACTTGGCTGGCTTGCTGGCATCCTTGCTCTTGAAGGTGACGTTCTTGTCGCCACGGCCGATGTAAAGTGCCTCCTTGAAGTTCAGTTCAAATTCGCCTTCGCCTTCAACGACTACAACGCCGGCACCTTCGCCTACGTTGAAGATACCGATTTCGCGGCGGGTGAGGAAGTATGGAGCCTTGAGTGGGTCGATGGCTTCGAGAGGCAGTGCCTCATTGACGGGCATTGCGCCGCCGACAACCATGCGGTCGTACATCGAATAGACCATGTTCACCTCATCGGCTGCAAAAACGGTTTCGATGAGGAACTCCTTGCGGTTGCGCGCTGTGTCGTAGTGCTTTGCATCCTCGGGATGAGAAGCGTAGCGCAGTTGGTAGTTGGTTTTCATTCTGAAATTTAATAAATATTTGGGTTAAACTTTGTCAATGATTGGGTTGTTGGCCAATGGCTTTCCTCGCGCTCCATTGGCCATGACCTGCTTAAATCAGCGATTCGCGCAGGATGAGGTCGTGACGGATGATCATGTGCGTCGGGGTCTCCAGCGAGTTGTCCTCGTCCTCCTTGATGCGTGCGATGAGGATGTGGGCCGTCTGTTCGCCCATGCGCTGCTGGTTGAGTTCGACCGAGGCCAATGGCGTTGCCAGATAGGCGTCGAGCGGTTCATTGGCCACACCGATGATGGCAATGTCCTGCGGGATGCGCAGACCTTTCTTCAGGAAGGTGTCCATGGCAGTGATGGCAGGGAAGTCACCGGCCGAGAAGATGCCGTCCGGACGGTCTTCCATCTGGAGAATCTTCTGTGCGGCATCGTAGCCCGTTTCGATGGTGATGCCCGGGATGATCCATTCCTGGCGGAAAGAGAGGTGCAGGTCGTCCAATGCCTTGCGGTAGCCGCGATAACGGTCGATGTAGGAGCGCTGCGTCTGTGGTCCGGCAAAATGGCCGATTTTCTGGCATCCGCGGCGGTGCAACTGTACAACAGCGTCGTAGCCGATCTGGAAATTGTCGTTGGAAATTGTATCGAAGTCCTGACAATCGATTGGCAGACGGTCAAAGAAGACCAGCGGAATGTTGTGGGCCTTACATAGCTCGATGTAGTCGTTGGCGCTTTGGGTATTTACTGAGAGGGAGATGGCGATGCCATCGACCTTCTTTTGGATGAGTGACTTGAGTGCGGAGTATTCCTCGTCGGCCTGTTCGTTGCTGGCCGCGATGATGATCTGGAAACCAGACTGCTGTGCAACTTTCTGGAATGCGCTGATGATGCTCGCAAAGAAGTTTCGGTCGATACGTGGGACAATGATTCCCAATACGTTACCGCGTCCGGTGCGCAAGTGGTGCGCAATAGGATCGGGCATATAGTTCAGCTCGCGAGCCAGTTTCTTTACCGCTTCTCGTGTTTTGGCACTGATTCTCGGGTTACCTTGCAGGGCACGGGAAACTGTCGATGCAGTGGTGCCCAAGCGTTGCGCAAGGTCATAGATTGTAACTTTGTTTTTATCGCCCATTTCTCAAATAAATTAGGTGAAGGTTTGTTCGGTTCAGTTGTTGATTAAAAAAATCGAATACTGGATTGTCTTTGTAACAATCGGGTGCAAAGGTACAATAAAAATGCTGTATGTCCAAATTTTTGTGCAACTTTTTTAATATTTTTGCACTAATTGGCCGAGAAAACCACAAAAAAGGCGATAAAACGCGATGAAATGCCGTACAACACGTTTGCACAAGTTCGGAACATTGGCCAAAATGGGAAAAAGAGGGCGGACGTCCCGCCGGTGCAACCATTCTGTGTAATGGCCAATGGCGATGACGTCCGTCGTGTGAAATACGGATGGCCGATGGGTCAATTCTTGTTGACCGTGACGTCCAGCTTGTTGTATGGGAACATGTAGCCCGACTTGCGGAGTTCCTGATAGACCGTGTAGTTCATATATCCGGCCACGGCCCAGTAGTCGCTGCTCTTGCACCAGCTGCGGGTGGCGATGGTCACGCCGCTTTCGCCCAGTTTGGCCAGGCCCTGCCAGGGTGCGGTGACGGGTTCGCCGTCTATAGGCTCCTGGAGGATGAGGGGGCAGCGTGACTGGATGTCGGCAATGGCTTTGCGCACCTCGTCGTAATCCGTGCCGTAGGTGAAGTCGAAGTTGACATCGACGCGGCGGTAGGGCTGGGTCGAGACGTTCTGCATCGAGCCGGTCGAGAGAGAGCCGTTGGGGATGATGATGGTCTTGTTGTCGGTCGTGGTCAGGATGGTGTTGAAGATCTGAATCTCGCGCACGATGCCCTCGTAGCCCTGTGCGACGATGTAGTCACCTACCTTGTAGGGCTTGAAGAGCAGAATCATCACGCCGCCCGCGAAGTTGCCCAACGTGCCGCTCATTGCCATGCCGATGGCCATGCCGGCGCCCGTGAAGAGTGCAACGAATGACGATGTTTCGATGCCCAGGACCGAGACGATGGCGATAATCAGCACGAGCCAGAGCACGACGTTGATGATGCTTGACAGGAAGCTGCGCAACGAGGGTTCGACGGTGCGTTTTTCCATCACCTTGTTGGCCAATGTCTTGATCTTTTTGATGATCCACTTGCCGATGAGATAGATGACGATGGCGGCGACGATGTTCTTGCAGAGGTCAACTGCATAGCCTGTGAGATTTTGTGTGGCGCTCTCACTGAACCAACTGAAAATTTGATCCATAGTTTTAATTAAAATATTAAATGAGAAATGTTATATCTTTGTGACGCCGATGCCGGGATGGTCGTTTGTGGTGATGTAGCCGTCCACTATTTTCATGCCTTCGAACGGGTCATTGGCTATCAAAAGGTTTCCGTCGAGGTCCGCGTAGTCGGCATAGGGGGCAAGCTGGGCGGCGGCACTCACGGCGCACGAGGTCTCGGTCATGCAGCCCAACATTACCTTCAGGCCGAGGCGTCTGGCTTCGCGCACCATCTGGGCCGCCTCGTTCAGGCCGGTGCACTTCATCAGCTTGATGTTGATGCCCGAAAAGCTGTCGGCGATGCGGGGCAGGTCGGCCAGGCGTTGCACTGATTCATCGGCCACAATGGGCAGCGGCGAACGTTCCTTGAGCCACGCGTGGTCGGCCAGATTCTGTTTCGGGAGTGGCTGTTCGACCATGATGCAGCCCTGCGAAGTGAGCCATTCGATTTCGGCTAATGCCTTCGCGCGGTCAGTCCAGCCCTGGTTGGCATCGACGGTGAGCGGCAGGTCGGTCTCGCGGCGGATGGCCTTGACCAGTTCGTGGTCGCCCGGCACGCCCACCTTGATCTTCAGGCGGCGGAATTGGCCGTCCACTTCACGCACCTTCTGGCGGACGACCTCCTCGGTGTCAATTCCGATGGTGTAGGTTGTGGCCAATGGCGCATCGGCCGCCCATTCCGCTGGCAGATTGTGTCGCTCGGCGAGTATTGGCCGCACTGATCTTCCCTCGATTTTCCCCTGCAGGTCGTGCAGGGCGATGTCGATGGCAGCCTTGGCGGCGCAGTTCCCGGGGGCGATTCGGCCGATGTAGTTCAGGATCTCGTCGGTCTGCATCGGGTCGCGGAAGGGGGAGAGGTCCACCTGCGTGAGGAAGTGGCAGACGCTCTCGATCGACTCGCCCAGGTAGGGTGGCATGGAGGCCTCGCCGTAGCCCGTGAGGCCCTCGTGCTCCAGTTCGACAAGCACGTCGGGCGTGGTTGTACGGGAGCAAGTGGCTACCGTGAAGGTGTGTTTCAGTTGCAGAGGATATGGCCGGAAGGAAAGTTTCATAAAGCGTGATTTTCGTGCCGCAAATATAGTGATAATTGGGAAAAACCACAAAAAGAAGTGTGAAAATTTGTCTTATTTAAATAAATGGTGTATATTCGCAGCCGATTTTTAGAGCGATTATGACCGAATTTCTGCAAACTGTAGCCCGTCACTATTTCCGTGTGCTGCCCCGACTGGAAAACGGGCAGTTGGACTACCTGCAGTTCACCGATTGGCTCTTTGTCTTCCCCAGCCGTCGCGCGGGGCTTTTCTTCGGCAAATACCTGTGCGACCTGAACGATGAAAAACCGCTGCTTTCTCCCGGACGGATTACCATCGGCGACCTGTTCGGCCTCTTTTCCGACTATCGTGTGGCCGACCGTACGGAGCTGCTTTTCCGCCTCTATCGGGTCTATAACGAGGTGCGGCGGGAGAAAGATCCATTGGCCAATGCCGAGCGCTTCGAGAACTTCATCTTCTGGGGCGAGATGATGTTGCGCGACTTCGACGAGGTCGATAAATACCTGATTCCGGCCGACAAGCTGTTCCACAACGTCCGCGACCTGAAGGAGCTGGATGAATTCATGGATTGGGACGAAGAGACATTGGCCATATTCCGGACTTTTTGGGCCAATGTTGCTCCCCAGAACACCGCCGCAGGTTCGGCCAAGGAGTCTTTCACGCGCACGTGGGCCATCCTTTACGAGGTCTATGCGCGATTCCGGCAGGAACTGCGTCGCGAGAAGATGGCCTACGAGGGTATGCGCCAACGCGACGTGGTCGAGCGGCTGGCCTTCGACGACATGGAGGCGCGGCTGATGCGCCTGCCGCGGCACATCGTCCTGGTCGGCATCACGGCCATCAACCGGGCCGAGCGCGAACTGCTCCTGTGGCTCAAGGAGCGCGGCGTCTTGGAGTGCTGTTGGGATTATGCCGACCCACAGGTGCAGGACATCGCCTTCGTCAAGGAGAACCTGCGCGATTTCGGCAATGCGCTTTCGGCCGATGAGAGCCGCGCCGGCATCGTTCCCATTGGCCAGAAACACCTTGTGCGCATGGCTGTCCCCTCGGGCGTAGGGCAGACGGGCGAGGCGGCCAAGGTCCTGAAGCAGTGGGGAAGCCGCGACGCCATCCATACGGCCGTGGTGCTGCCCGACGAACACCTGCTCGACTCGATGCTCTACCAGCTGCCGGCCGAGTTCGAGACCTACAACGTGACGATGGGCTACTCGTTGAAATCGACGCCCGTCACGACCCTGGTCGAGGCGCTCATCTTCCTTCAGAGCAACATCCGCCGCGATGCGCAACGGGGTGCGACATTCTATTACAAGGCCGTCCTGCCACTGCTTTCCCACGCCTTCCTGCTCGATCTGGATCTTGACCAATGCTCCCGCCTGCGCACGGAAATCAACCGCAAGTCGCTCTATCAGGTGCCTGTCTCGATGTTGCAGGCCGATGAAATGTTGCGGCTCATCTTCCGTCCGGGCGACCCCATCGGTTATCTGCGCTCCGTCCTGCAGTATTTCCTGGGTCGTTTCCAGCCATCCGCCGACGAGGGGGAGGAGATGGAGGTTGTGGCCGATGGCGCATCGGCCGAAAAACCGGACCGCCACATTCTGAACCGCGAGTGTCTCATCGCCTATCTGCAGGTACTTGACCAGCTTGAGAGCGAATTGCAGGCCGCTGGAATGACCGCGATGGACGACGCGTCGCTCTATCACCTCATCCGCAAGATGGCCCAGGGATTGAGCGTCAGCTTCAGCGGCGAACCGCTCATGGGCCTGCAGGTGATGGGCGTGCTTGAAACCCGCGCCATCGACTTTGAGCGCGTCGTAATCCTCTCGATGAACGAAGGAGTCGTCCCCGCCAAACCGTCGCAGAACTCATTCATCCCCAATACGTTGCGGCAGGCCTTCTCCCTTCCGACGCAGATTTACAAGGACCTCGTCTTCGCCTACCATTTCTACCGGCTCATCAGCCGCGCGAGCGAAGTCGTCTTCCTCTACGACAGCCGCGTGGATGGCGTGAAATCGTCGGGCGAACAGAGCCGTTACCTCCTGCAACTGGAGTATCTGACCGATGCCGTCATCGAAGAGCGTGCGCCGCTCAACCGCATTGTCTCGCAAGGGGAATCGGCCATCACCGTCCGGAAGGATGCCGACGTCATGGCCCAGCTGGAGCAGTTCAAGGCGGGCGGCCGTAGCAAGTTCTCGGCCACGTCGCTCAAGACCTACATCTCGTGTCCGTTGGAGTTCTATTTGGCCAATGTCCGCCACCTGACGACCGACGACGAGATGGACGACGAGATGGACGACAGCAAGTTCGGCACCATCCTGCACGACACGCTCCGGGCATTCTACGCGCGGTTTGAGGGGGAGATGGTCATGGCCGATGTGCTTAAAAAGGCCATCGGTGACCCGAAAATCATCCTTGGCTACGTGCGCGCCGAATACGAAAAGCAGTTCAATTGCGCGCCCGACAACGGCTACCAGCAGCTCGTCTGCTCGATGATTGCCGAGAATGTCAAGAGCGTGCTGAAACACGACATCGGGCGGACGCCGTTCCTCTATCTGGCGGGCGAGTTCGAGTGCGAGCTTGACTATCGGGTGAACGAGTCGCTCACCGTGCGGCTGAAGGCCATCTACGACCGCCTGGACATGGGCCGTAATCCCGATGGAACCAGTTCGTTGCGCATTGTCGACTACAAGACGGGAAGCCCGAAAATCAGTCAGCAGAGCAAGATGGACATCGGCAATATCGAAGAGATCTTTGCGGCCGATTCCAAGTGCTCGAAAGAGGCGTTCCAGCTGCTGTTCTACTGTCTGACGCTCAAGTACATCGGCCCTGAATACAAGGAAAAGATGAACCTGCTACCGCCATCGGCCAAGAACGCCTACCAGCGGCTCGAACCGCACCTGTACTTCACGCGGACGTTCATGAACGAGAACGAGGAGGGCAGGACACAGCTTCTGGACGACTTCGAGCCGCACCGCACCTCCATCGAGGCGCAGACCAAGGCCCTGTTCGAGGAAATCTTCAATCCCGAAGTGCCCTTCGCCCAGACCGACAAGACGGACAACTGCAAGTTCTGCAAGTTTACCGACATCTGTAACCGGAATTAAATATCAATTCTCTGATAATGAGTGAAAAGAAACAGACCCAAGAAGCTGAACTGGTGCAGCGGCTGCTGAATCCCGACACACGACGTGCCGCCTTCAGCGAGCTGGTCAGTACCTATCAGGAACAGCTCTATTGGCAGATACGAAAACTGGTCATCAACCACGATGACACGGCCGATGTGCTCCAGAACACATTGCTGAAAGTCTGGCAGAACCTGGGCAACTTCCGTGGTGACTCGAAGCTCAGCACGTGGATGTACACCATCGCCCACAACGAGGCCGTCTCGTTCCTGACCAA
>JAEEGH010021410.1_pt1 | contig 13360 bp, 10 predicted proteins | sample 9134181 | NCBI WGS metagenome assembly JAEEGH01 (sample SAMN16246544, study PRJNA631951) | gut metagenome | biome: gut microbiome; feature: rumen; material: DP-attached | host: Bos | place: Iran: Karaj | collected 2018-10
TGCCGTGACCACGCTACGGGTTGTGGTGACGGGATGTCTCTCCCAGGCCTCACCGGGTTTCCATATGTTTTCAACTTCAAGGAAATCGTCATAATCGTTTGCTGTGAATGTGGGCCAGTCATGGTAGATGCTTTCTGTCTTGTCTGACACGTCGGCAAGGAAGTCCAGACCATCGGCAGGAACGGGAGCCCACTGGCACGAAGGTTTCATCTGTGGGGTATATTCCTTCTTGACGGCTATAGGAGTCTGTGTGGTATTCAGGCCTACGTCCACCGTCTCGGACACGAAGCCCAGCTCGTCATAGTAGTCGATATGACGGAGGAACGAAGACCCGTCAGCATCGAGGAACGTCTTCGTCTGCACATAGTTCTTGCCGCTACTTTGGGCAAAGGTGCCGGCAACGGGTAGTAGTAGGAGAAGCAGAAGAAGCGATAACCGATATGTTCTTAATCTGTTCAAATGCATAATCAAAACAAACTCTTTCCTAATATGTTGCTCGAAAAGTCAACCTGTAACTTTTTCCCTTAGCTCATCTTTTGGAACAAAGCTGAAATATTCGTCTTCATATTCATTCTTGTAATAATAACATGTAAAATCATTAATTCCAATCGTATTTTTGATATGCTCATATACTTTAGTGTCTTTTATGTCAATGGGCATTTTAAACATGGAAATATGTTCATTTGCCTTTCTTGAAAAGACAACATCTACTGTAATATAATCACCTTCATCATCTTTATTAACACATATATCAAAATATATTATAAAGTTTTTTAAATCATTTTCTGATAGTTTACTTTTGGCATACAGAAGGCTTTGATTGACATACATAATTGCCATATTAACACAAAAAGATGTGTAAAATTCTTCTTTAATATAGCCAACTAAACAATCTAACTCTTTTAATACATGAAAAACAGGCATTTGTTCGTATGTGTCATAATCATTAAGAATATCATGCTCATCTATATATTTAATTATCTGTCTAAAAATATCATTTTTCATGTTTTATCTGTATTTAAATGTTAAATCCGTAATTTCTTAGCCACTTTGTGACTTTATTTGACCAATTTGGAGCACCTTTGCCTCTATCATGAATTGTTCCATCAGCATTTGTTGCGCCTTTTCCTTTTTGGTGTGCATGAATTTGTCCTTCTTTAGGCTTATCAATTCTATCAATATCTTTTGGGGCTCTTCCTTTTTTATATTCATTATAAGCATCTTTGGGAGTTCCTAACTTACCTTTGTTATATCCCTCAGAAGAGTTTTTAGAAGTATTTGCGAGCATTACAGCTCCAACTCCTGCTTCAGCCGCTCCAGCTGCAGCTATTGATAAACCTCCTATTCCTGTTACTACTGTTACCGGTACAGCGGTTCCTCCTGACGCAATCGTCGCAACAGCACTAGCAGATGCGCCACCAAGACCTGAAGTAACATTTCTGCCACCATCTAATATTAAAGCCGTTCCTATCGCAGTAGATGTAATATCTGCACTTTTCAGTCCTGAATTGTAATCGGCTAGATCATTTGGTATATAGCTATCACGTAGGTTTGTACCATATATTAAATTTGTAATAAATCCACGTACAAGCCCTTGAAATTTATCATAATCATCCTGTCCATCTGGGTCTATCCTACTTATTGGGTTATTGTGGCAATAATGATAAGGAGTAAGACTTGGATTCTTCTCCGCCAGCGGATCCACGCTCGTCCACATCGGGATGCCGGCGACGTCATACCATCGAGCTCCGAAATCATACCAGTTCAGACCGTTCTGATTGTCCAGCTCCTTGCCTGTGAAGCGGTAGGGCTGCCATGTATCGCCTGCCATCTGTGCAGGGTCCTGCATCCGCATCTCGCTGCCGAAAGGGTAGTAGTTGATGGTTTCCTTGACATTATCGTTACTGTCCACCACCTTTCTCGTGCTGCCCAGGTGGTCTGTGACATAGTAGTTCCAGCTGGTCGGGGTGCCGTTGTCGTTCAGTGACACATAACCTCCGTCGAACTGCCACATCAGCGGCTTGCCCTTGCGCATTATCAATCCGTCAATGTACAGGTCGGTAACGGATATGCGGGAATGGGAGTTTCCTTTTGGAACGTATGATACATGTTGGCTTGAGAGTTTCCTGCCATCCGGCGTATAGTCGTTGTAGACATACTTCTTGGTACCCATGCTTATTTTGGAGGGATGATGCCCGCAGTCGTATGTAATGCTGGTAATTCCCCTGTTATTGTCAGATATCAGGGCACCATTGCTGTCATACTGGTACTCGCAGTCTGCATCGGCCCCGTCGTTGAAGTCCAGCGCTCCATTGTAGTTCAGTGCCTCTGCAGCATCCGTCACCTTCACCAGGCGGTTGCCGTCATAGCTGACTGTCAGGTTGTCTATATTTCCAAACGTTCCGTCATTCTTCATGCCGCCACGCAGGAGCGAGGTGATGCTACCATTCGGGTTGTACGACACAGACTCGTCATAGCGTCCCTCCGTTCCGTTGCCAGACGACGAATACTGGGCATTGGTCAGGCGTCCCAATTCGTCGTAGGCGTAGTCGTACTCGTGCTGCTCGCCGTTACTGATGTTCTGCCACTGCATGCTGCCTATGTTCCCGCTGAACTGTGCGTTCGTTGCCGTCTCACGCAACAGCTGCTCGCTGAATCCCGACGGTGAGGATATGCCCTTCAGCCATCCGTGCAGCTGGTCATATGTATATGTCATGTCCGCAGCAGTTCCAGACCTGTCGTTGGCAACGACGTTGCCGAGGAAGTCATACGAGGGATTGCTGATGACCTGTGTGCTCGTGTTCCCGTTCTTGTCGGTATGTGTCACGGTGGTGCTGGCCAGCAGGCGCGTGCCCGGATGATAGGTGTTGCTTGTCCTGCGTCTGGCAAGCAGTATCTTCTGCCACTTGTCGTGGGTATAGACACTCTCCAGCGTAGACACCATGTCACCTGCGAAGTTATACGACGTATGCACCGTCTTCAGCCAGCTGTCATTGTATGCGCTGAGCTTGTAGGACATCCGTCCCTCTGCGTCATAGCGGTACATCTCGAAGTGTTTCTTGCCGTTGCTTGTGAAGCGGAGCGATGCTGTAAGCCTTCCTCGTGCCACCATCGGCGATTCCTGGCTTGTTGCATAGATGGAGTCTGACCATATATTAAAATGTTGCGCCAGTTCCTGACGGCAAATGTAGTCATCGTAATAGTTCTTGACCTCCACGGCTACGGCATTGCTCTCGGTGGCATTGCCGTGAGAGATGTTGGCTGCGTGTATGGCCTGCAGTGTCAGCCGTCCCGTTGCGTCGTAGAAGTAGTGGCGGCGCTGGGACTTCTCACGCAGGTAGCCGTCCTGTTCCGACTCAAGGCGGTTGGCATTGTCGTACCAGTACTTGACAGGCTCGCAGCCTGGAAGCTGTTTCTCTATGCAGCGTCCACGGTCGTCGTATTTGTAGCGGTACCAGTATTTCGACAGTACGGAAGTGCTGTTGAGTCCCTTGCACATGGGTGGGAGCACATAGCTGAGGCGTCCGTACTGGTCATAGACATAGTAGGTGTCATTGTCCTCACCCCTGCGCTCAAGGACGGTGTTGCCGTGAAAGTCAGTGAAGATGGTCATGCTACGTCCGTCCTCGTCTGTGGTCTTGGCACTCATCAGCACCCCATAGGGATAGTAGCTGTCGTCATTGATGACGAGGTTGCCGTTAGCATCGACGGAGTATTTCCTGACCACTCCTGCCGTGACCACGCTACGGGTTGTGGTGACGGGATGTCTCTCCCAGGCCTCACCGGGTTTCCATATGTTTTCAACTTCAAGGAAATCGTCATAATCGTTTGCTGTGAATGTGGGCCAGTCATGGTAGGTATCCTCTGCAATAGTGCCCACATAATCAAGGTAGTCCAGACCATCGGCAGGAACGGGAGCCCACTGGCAGGAAGGTTTCATCTGTGGGCTATATTCCTTCTTGACGGCAATAGGAGTCTGTGTGGTATTCAGGCCGACGTCCACCGTCTCGGACACGAAGCCCAGCTCGTCGTAGTAGTCGATATGACGGAGGAACGACGTACCGTCAGCATCGAGGAACGTCTTCGTCTGCACATAGTTCTTGCCGCTACTTTGGGCAAAGGTACCGGCAGCAGGTAGCAGTACAAGCAGAAGAAGCGATAACCGTGTCATCATATATCTTTCTAAACGCTTTTTTCTCATAATTATTGTAGGTTATCGTACTTTAATGACTTCCTGCCTGTCTCCGACAACCATTGTCAACATGACGATGCTGTTGATGGGTCGGTTCTTGAGTATCATCGTTTCATGATGTTCCCCTTCACTAAGCGAGAGATGGGTAACGCAACCCAAGAGTCTTCCTGCCATATCGCAGGCATAGAATGTTGCGTCTGTCTCTTCTGCGACAAAGTAATCAAGTGTGATTTCCGTATGGTTAGCCTGCAGGGTTGCTGACATCGTTATCGGGAATGGCTTCTCGCCTTCATCTTCACTTCCCTCATGTCCTGATGACTGCTCAAGAGCCTCTCTTTGGGCAATGAGCTGGCTGTTAACATCATCATATTCTAGTTCTGAAAGCTGCAGTTCCGGCATATACAATGATGTTAATGTGGTATCAGAAACAGTGACTCCATTTTCCTTGCAGCGTATAATGCGAGTATCCATTACCGGGTATCTGCATCCAGCATAATACCAGAGATATTTGTCTTCTGTAACCTCCGATACTACATGTTCCACTTCATTGCTGACCTCATCGTAGTCCTCACAGTTCTTCTCTGTATCGTATTCTGATTGTACGAAGTGATGATGATGAATTCTCAATGTCAATCAAAGGGACAGGTTTTTGATTGAAATAGTCTTCTGGCTCTTCAAAGATATCCTGGCGATTGATACCACGTAACATTACATGGTATATACCTGCCCCGCTTTGCTCTCTTCCAACCCTTGGCATACATTGATTGTTTAATCCAATAACGTTATAGCCTTATTGCTTATTGTGCGAAATCTGATTTTTCAATCAAAAGTTGTGTCCAACTTTCTGGGTTCACTTCACCTCGATCAAGGTTTCATAAACGGTATGTGTTTTCTTATTCTATTCTTCTTTTTGTTGAAAATTTCTGCAAAGGTAGAGAATTCTAGTGACATGCACAAATATTTTGAATCATATTTTGATGGTGTGGCTCGTTAAAAAGATTTCGCTTGCAAAATTATGAGGAATAGATGATATGGACAAGCAAAACGAGATTCTAGAATTAACCAAAAATTAACTAGACGTTTCTGCTTGATATACAGCGGCTTAGGTATAAAATGCCTCCCAGAATTTGGCTTTCTCAGGCTAACTTATTTTGCATAGTTCCTTGTATAATTCCTTCGAGCTACCCTTAACTCCATAAAGATTAGCCATAATTTCTGTACTGGTTTTGGAAATATAGGGGGCTGTAACACCAAGCATGTGGGCAATTTCACCAGCTTTGAAATGAAGACGCAGCAAAAGGCAGATACGGTATTCTGTGGAATCCATCTTTGTTTGATATATGATGAAATCATAGAATCCGGGAAGATACTCATTAGCCAGATTGTGGATGGTTTGCCAATCTTCACTAGAGAGTTTGTTGCCCTTATAAGCAATGTCCTTTATTCGTTGATAATTTGGAGAATTCTTTAAATTGTCTTCCGTCTTTTCTATGCCAAAGTAGATTAACTTGCTATATCTGCCAAGTTTTTTCTCTAGCAGATTGATTCGTTTTTCGTTTTCAGTTATCTGTTGCTGGTTTGCAGAAACATCACATTTCAATTCATTGTTTTCTTTCTTTATGCTATCCAGTTCAACCGCAGTTGCCAGTAGGTTCTCTATGAGTTTCTTTCGGGCAATGTATAGCCAGGAGGACAATAGGAGCACTGCCAATAACACGACTAAACTGATAAGCAACTTTCTATTGGCCAGTGCTGCCCTTTCACTTTCCTGTTTTGCTATTTCTTGATGACGGGTATAGTCATATATGGCTTGGATGCGCTCTACTTCTTTTGTCCTTTGTCGAGCATACAAAGAATCGCTCATGGCATAGGCATATAAACTGTATTTTGCGACAGAATCTGGTTGATGAAGCCGTTGGTAGAGTTCTGTCATGCCTTTGGCTCCTGCATTTTGGTTATTAAAATCCTTACCGTCGTGCAATTCTTTGCGAAAAAAGTATTCGGCAGAATCCAATTTGTTTGTATGGAGATAATATAGTCCCTTGGATTTGTAATAAATCTCACGTCCAGATTCTATATTGCCTAAGGTGTCAAAGAATCCAGATTGGGATTCATATAAATCCATATAATCCTTAACCTTTTTGTAATCTCCTTTCTCCAGGAGAGGTCTTATGCTTTCTCCTAAGGTAATGGCAGCGTCTGAAGAATAACCCCAATCCATAAATTGCTTAGCAACTTCCTCGATAATGGTTAAAGCATTCTCTAGGTCACCTATTTTAATATAAGTATAACCTTCCACCTCTCGGATCATCAATGCAGCAAGAGTATCCTTGCTAAGTCTTGCATATCTGTATGCCTTTTTGTCATATGCTAATTGTTGGTTATACAACCCTTGATAATAGAATACATCTGCTATTTGGGCATAAGCTCTACTGAGTTGAGCAAAGTCGCAGTCTGTAGCAGTGGTATCCGCACAGTCTGCGGCATCTTGAAAACATTGGAGAGCCATAGGCGCCTCACCACGGTCATAGTAGGCACGACCAAGGAGGTAATGAGCCAACAGACGGTCATTAGGGGTGCCATGCTCAGCGAAGAAAGTGACATAAGGCTGTACGTCACTGACGGTAAAAGGCTGGTCGTTGCGGTTACGCATGTTGATGCTGTCGAGACCAGCCCGCATGCGGATGCGGTCTGCCTCGGTGGTGCAACAGGTAAGCGCCAGCAAGATGGCAATGACAGTCAGCAGATGTTTCATAGCACAAAGATAAGCAAATTATCGTAATTAACAAAAATAATTATCAAAAAAAATGATAATTTGCGTTAGCTATTGGGGTGAAGAATCACAGGGTCCTCTCCCCGTGATTGACGGGCATCACTACTGGCAGGGGGCGGTGGCGCTCTTAATTGTATCATAGTTCATACGTTTTTTACATTAAGTTACTGCTCCAGTTCAATCAAAAACTGTCCCTTTGATTGACCCAATTTTACACACCGCCACCTTTCTCCGACCTTTGCTCTGAGTGTGGCGTCACTTTCGGGTCGTTCCTGACGTTTCTTTCACCCGTTCCGATGGTGTTTTGCGGTCGTTCCGATGATACTTTACTCCCCTAAAGTATCATCGGAACGGGTCGTAGATGACGTCGGAAGTACCCGAAGATGCCATTGGAACGGGGGCAAGATGACGTTGCTACCACGCAGTGGTGTTCCCTTGTCTTTTGAGGCTATTACCCCGTTTCTAAAAATTATAATTTTCGAAAAAAATCTACCACTCTACCACTACACCTCTGAAATGCCGATAAACAAAGGGCTCGCGAGGTGGTGGTAGATTCGTGGTAGATGTTAGATTTTGGCAAAAAAACGGCCTTTTTCGACCTAAAAAGTGGCAAAAAGGCATCAAAAAACAGGCAAAAATCGACTATTTTTTTGCAAGTTTTGAATCAAAACATTAAAAATAGGTCATTTTTCAACGACTTTTTGACTGTTTTTAAGTTATAATCTGTTTTCATTATCACATCTTACTGCTTCCATCTGCCATCTTGCAACTTCGCTCTTCCCATAGTGTAGCCATACTCTTCCCATACTGAATGAGTATGCCTAGAGTATGCCTAGAGTATGGCTAGAAGCAGCCTAGAGTATGGCTAGAGTATGCCTAGAAGCAGCTTAGAGTATGCCTAAAGGCTTGACACAACAAAGACGGATGAAAAAGTGCTCAGTAGGGGCTCCTCTGATTGTGGTCTTCCCTTACGTTCAGATAAAAGGTTGTTTTTAATGTGCTTTTTGTGATTATTTAATAAGAAGCGAGTGAATTTTTGCTAAAAAGGTTGTATTGTTACAACCATATCAAAAATAATTTGTATCTTTGTGGCGTTAATATAAAAATTTTGTGACCGTATGAAGTATCTGAATATTAAGAAGGCATTGGCAGCATGGCAAAATTTACAACCATTGTCTGAAAAAGACAGGGATAGACTTAGCCGTCGTTTCACTGTGGACTTCAATTACAATAGCAATCATATTGAAGGTAATACCCTGACTTATGGTCAGACGGAAATCCTGTTGCTATTTGGTAAGGTAATTGGCGAGGCTGATGTGCGTGATGTACAGGAGATGACTGCGAGTAACGTGGGACTCCGTATGATGTCTGAAGAGGCATCAGTGAAGGAGGTTCCGCTAACACAGAACTTTATCCGGACGTTACATAAAACCTTGCTACGCGAAGACTATACTGTCTATCGAGTGCTTCCTGGGGGTGTACAAACAAGCTATGTCATCCATGCTGGACAATATAAGACTCGTCCAAACAGCGTCATCACTCGCTATGGCGACCGATTCGAATACGCCTCACCAGAAGAAACTCCCAGTTTGATGACTGATTTGGTAGATTGGTATAACAAGGCAGAGCAGGAAGGAAAACTTTCTCCTGTTGAGTTAGCCGCATTATTCCACTACAGATACATCCGTATTCACCCGTTTGAGGACGGAAATGGACGTATAGCCCGTTTGATGGTAAACTTCATTCTGACTCGTCACGATTATCCGATGATAGTTGTGCGTAGTCGTAAAAAGAGTGAGTATTTAGAGGCTTTACATCAAGCTGATATTGAGGTAGGCCCTGTGCCAGCTGATGGCGCACATGCTGATATTAAGGACATCAAACCATTCTTGAAATACTTCAATGAACTGGTAGCTACTGAGGTATATAATGATGTGCTGTTTGTAAGCGAAAAGGATGAGAATGTATGGTGGTATGATGGTGAACGGATAGCTTTCCGTACCCCTAACTATACTAAAATACTGAATGCTATGCGAACACAACCTACGCTTACATTAGCTGATATGAAAGAGGTAACAGGCATCAGTATTGCTGCTATTCAAAAACTCCTTGACCAGTTGATTCAGAAGAAGTACGTTGAACGTGGAGAAAAAGATGGAAGTTGGAGAGTGTTTGTGACTCAGTAAAGTATAATAATTATATTAAGGGATGATGAATAATAAGTTGTTTTTATCAATCAAAGGGACAGATCAGTGGTTTTTCAAACAAAAGTAGTACCTTTGCAACGTCAAAGAAACTAATATACATTAATGATAATGAAAAGATTCTTTTTTTCATCAGCATTGACAATGGCTGTAATCTGTCAATTGTCGGTTTGCTCTGCAATGGCACAGTCACTCTCGCCTTACGACGAGAACGCGCCTGTAGGCTGGGCATCAATAGGCATGGAGTGCACGGGCAGCAACAATCAGAACCCAGTAACAGTAACCACAGAGGAGGAACTGCGTTCTGCGCTACAGAAATGTAAGGGCGGAAAGGCTTCAATGACCATCTTCATCGTCGGAGAAATCGAGGTTAAGGAGAAGCTGCGCTATGACAAGGTGAAGAACTGTACCATCTATGGGATGCCCGGTTCGGCGCTCTATAACCGTTCGCATAACGACAATGCCGACTATGCGGGGTTCTTCTATTGCCAAAACTGGGAGAACTGCATCTTCCGCAATCTGACGTTACTTGGTGCCGGAGCATACGACATTTCTGCTTGCGACAACATTGAGCTGGTGGAATCGAAGAACATCTGGATTGACCATTGCGACATACAGGATGGTGTGGATGGAAATCTTGATGCAAAGACTAAGTCAGACCGCCTTACCATCTCATGGTGTAAGTTCTCGTATCTCATCGCCCCCTGGCCAAAGGCTGGCGAGAGTGACGACCATCGCTGCTCTTCGATGTGGGGAAGCAGCGACAACCGTGGCGACGACGAGGGCTACCTCAATGCCACCTTTGTTAACTGCTGGTGGTATCACGGATGCGGACAGCGCTGTCCACGAATACGCTTCGGCAAGGTACATATTGCCAACTGCCTTTGGGAGAATGGTACCGCGGATGACCCTGCACAGTATTGTATTGGCATAGGACATAGTTCAAAGCTTTATATCGAAAACGGAGACTTCTCTCATACAATTATCAAGTCGGGACAGGACAAAATGAGAGGACACAACAAATACTTCCTTCAGGACAACAAGCTTTACCATCTCACAATGACAGGGAGCATTGGTGAGGAAGACGCTCAGGAGAAAGGGGCTGGCTACACTGGTGACTTCTATGTGCCTTACAATGATGCCAGCTACCAATGTCGAACCTATCCTGCCAGTCTGGTATATGAAGTGCTGACAAACCCGGAAAACGGTGCTGGTGCGACACTCGACGAAGAAACGATGGTGACGCGCGGCAATGAGCACTATGGAGAGACCTCTGTACCTTCAGTTTCTTCCGAGCCTTCCGTTATTTCCATACACTATTATGCTCCTTCTGGTGCTCGTATCTCCCGACTGCAAAAGGGCGTCAACGTCATTGAGTACCTCATGAGCGACGGAACAACAAGAACCAACAAGATATATAACCGATGAAAAAGAATATTGTACTCCGCAACTTGTACATCTTGCTCTTGCCCTGTAACTCTGATTGATGTGGAATGATTGGACACTGAGCAGGATTTGCTATTTCCTGTAGTCGGCCACAGAAGCCACTCTGATGGGTCGGCGTTCGAGCACAGTGTAGTCCAATCCTATCTGCTTTAGTTCGCTGAGAAAAGCATTGAGATATACGTCAGTGGTGAAGAGTTGCATGAAGCTGATGCAGAACGTACCGCCTATAGCACTGATTTCTGCACCCAGGGCATGGGCGGAATAGACTTCGGTGTACATCTCGCGGATGTAACGCTCGGCAGCACCGAAGTTGGCCTTGCCCACGTAACTGATGAAGCAGGAACCCATAGCCAGCGTGCGCTGTGTCAGTCCTTTCATGGCTTCATGACGTGCTGCCACCGTGGGCATCTGGTCCACACGGTCGCTGCCTTCCTTGCTCTGCCAGAACCGGGCAGCCATCGTGTCTGTATCGTTCTGCAGCAGGGTGATACCACGGAATGCGGTCTGTTGCGTTTCAAAGTCAGCATGACGTATATCGTCAGTCAGTGGCAGAAACACCGCCGAGGTGATGCTCTGGCAAGCCTGTGGGGCATGGACGGCAGGCCGCTGGTTGGCACCCATCGTAACCACGGGCACCGCCTCCCCACTCTCGGGGTGCAACTGGTTGATGGCCCTCGCCATGAGCAGCGACATCAGCGTAGCAGGCGAGGTGTCGTTGCGGCGCACGTAGTCCATCAACTGCTGTTCTGCCACGAGAATGTTAATCACCTCGTATCGTTCCCGCAAGGGGCAGACAGCATCGGTGATAAGATTGATGGCCTTCGGAAGCGGTGGCACGGGCAATGCATGCAGTTCGGGCTTAGGCAGCGATGCAGGGTCTGTCCACTCGCTTTCATCGATTGTTTCTCCTACCTTCCTGATGCCCTCGCTACTGAGCTGGGCATCGTATCGGTGACGGCAATATTCATACATCAGCGTACGCAACACGTTGTAGGCACCGGTGCCGTCTGTCAGTCCGTGGAAGAAGTCGATGGCTACACAGTCATCCCAACAGGCGAAGGCCAGCTGGTGGTAGTGTGATGCCTCGCCAAAGAGTTCTACCGGTTCCTGGCCTATGTTCAGCACCCATGGGGCAGGATTGTCGTCATACTCATAATGTTCGTGTCCGTTCTCGTCGGTAGTCACACCCAGCCGCACGCTGTAGTAGGGATAGCGGGTCTGCGTCTGACGGAGAGCCTCCTGCATCATCGTCAGTTCTATAGCATCCTGCATCCTGACCGTCATGCGGCAGGTGTTGGGATGCTCGCGGTCTGTCCAATACAGGAACATCCGTTCCGAGATAACCGGTCTTTTCATCGTCTTTTATCTGCCTGTATTATTAAAATTGCGGCAAAGTTAGTCATTTCTGATAAATATCGGAGATAAACCCGTAACTTTAACTTTTGTTGGAGTTAAAATGTTTGTATTTGCGACGTGTTTCGTAGATAATTAGTACCTTTGCAGCCATGAAACAAATAAAACTATGGATGCTGGCCACCATCCTTACATCTTGTGGCCTGATGATGCTCAGTTCGTGTTCGAATGAAGACAACACAGATACGCCTCCAACAGATGAGGTGGAGTCGCAACTGCAGCGGATGACGCTGCGCGAAAAAGTGGGACAGATGTTCTATGTGCGACCAGAATGTCTCGACACCACCATCCACTTCAACCGCTCCGGCGGCATTGACCAGAGTGTCGACGACCTCACCAAAATCAAGTTGCAGGCCGTCAACGAGATGATGCGGAAGGTGAACGAGAAATATCCCGTGGGCGGCATCATCCTCTATGCGCACAACATCGAGGACGAAGCACAACTGGCACGCTTCATCCCTGAGATTCGTGCGCTGAAAGGCTCACCCCTGCTGTGCATTGATGAGGAGGGCGGGCGAGTGGCTCGCATAGGGCGCAACAGCAACTTCAAGGTGAAGACCTACGAGTCGATGGGGGCCATCGGCGCCACTGGCGACCCACGGAATGCTTACGAGTGCGGCAACACCATCGGCACCTACCTCCACCGCTACGGCTTCGATATTGACTTCGCCCCTGTGGCCGACGTGAACACAAATCCTGAGAATATCGTCATCGGTGCTCGTGCCTTCAGCGACAAGCCTGAGATAGCCGCCCCGATGGTGACCAACTATCTGCAGGGACTGAAGGATGCCGGCATCACGGGGTGCATCAAGCACTTCCCAGGCCACGGCGACACCAAGGCCGACACGCATTTCGGCTATGCCAGCTCGCAGAAGACGTGGGAGGAGATGCTCTCGTGCGAGATGGTGACCTTCAAGGCCGGCATACAGTGGGGGTGCCAACTCATCATGACGGCTCACATCAGTGCGCCCAACGTGACGGGCTCCGACATCCCTTCAACAATGTCGCCGATTATACTTCAGGACAAGCTGCGCCGTGAACTGGGCTATCAGAACCTCATCATCACCGATGCGATGGAGATGGGAGCCATCACCCAGCAGTACACCAACGGCGAGGCTGCCGTGGGTTGCATCAAGGCCGGTGTCGACATCGTGCTCGGTCCGCAAGTGTTCACGGAGGCTTTCGACGCGGTAATCAAGGCTGTAGAAGCCGGTGAAATCACAGAGCAGCGCATTGACGAGAGCGTGCGTCGTATTCTGAAGCTGAAGCAGAGCATCAGGAAATAGGCAGCCCCCAGACGGACTATCTGTTCTGGTGAACGTCGTTAATAGC
>JAEEGH010021411.1_pt1 | contig 13360 bp, 13 predicted proteins | sample 9134181 | NCBI WGS metagenome assembly JAEEGH01 (sample SAMN16246544, study PRJNA631951) | gut metagenome | biome: gut microbiome; feature: rumen; material: DP-attached | host: Bos | place: Iran: Karaj | collected 2018-10
GATTTGTGGTATAATTTAGTGCGCAACCAGGAGGATTGCCATGGTTGTTGGAAGAGCCAAAGAGCTTGAAACGTTGAAAGAATGTCTTGCCGCAGACCGTTCTCGGCTGATTGTCGTGTATGGACGACGTCGTGTTGGAAAGACATTCCTCGTCCGAGAGGCTTTTGACTATCATTTCACTTTTACCCATACGGGTATCGAAGACGGCACGCTCTCTGAGCAGCTTTTCGGGTTCTGGACGAGTCTGAGGGAACAATGGGACGATGGATGTTGCAAGCCTGGAACTTGGATGGAGGCATTTGAACTGCTGAAGCGAGCAATCAGGCACAGTACGGATGAACGGAAGACGATATTCATTGATGAACTCCCTTGGATGGACAGCTCGAAATCCAACTTCCTTACGGCTTTTGAGCCCTTTTGCAACGACTGGTGCCTTGCACGGAAGAACTGCAAGTTGATCGTGTGCGGAAGCGCGACCTCGTGGATTCTGGACAAACTGATCAACAATAAAGGCGGGCTGTATGGAAGGGTGACTATGCCGCTTTATCTTTCCCCCTTTACCTTATATGAGTGTAAGGAATTCTTTACGGCCGACGGCATAAGCCTTGACGAATACGATATCTGCAGGGCATACATTGCATTCGGCGGTATTCCCTTTTACCTGGATCAGTTCCAAAAGGGTCTTTCTCTCGCACAAAATATAGACGCCATCCTATATGAAGAGAATGCACCCCTTAAAGACGAGTTCGACAGGCTGTTTACCTCTCAGTTTGCAAATCCGGAAGAACTCAAACGAATTGTCGTTGCCCTTGCTGGCAAAAGGATTGGCCTGACTCGCGAAGAGTTGACAACAAAATACGGCTTTTCGTCTGGCGGTACCCTTTCCGGGAACCTTTCAGCACTTGAGAAAAGCAAACTTATCAGGCAGTATACTTCTTTTGGAGACTCTGTTGCAAAGTATAAACTGATCGACCCTTTTTGTTTGTTCTATCTCAAGCACGTCAAGGGGAATACAGATAATCCATCTTACTGGCAAACGAATGAAAAAGCCCCTTCTATCATATCCTGGATGGGGCTGGCTTTCGAAGATTTGTGCTGGAACCACGTAAGACAGATAAAGCGGGCTTTGGGAATAGACGGAGTCATTACCCGGGAATCTCCTTGGAACATTGCTTCTGAAAAGAAAAATGAAGGACCAAGGATAGACTTGATCATAAACCGCGACGACCGCTTCATATGCCTGTGCGAAATGAAATTTTCGCTTGGATTGTTTGAAGTGCAAAAGGCCTATAACCAGACACTTATGGAGCGAATGAATAAAGTACAAGAAATCATCGGGAATAAGAAGACAGTAATGTCGGTGCTGGTCACGACGTATGGCCTAAAGAGAAACGAGTATGCCTCACGCTTCGACAAAGTCGTAACAATGGAAGACCTTTTCCAAAAGTAATCCACGTCCTCCACTAGACATCCCCGCTAGTGCTATTCACCCGCGCGGGCACGATTCCGGGTCCCTACAAACTCAACTGATAACTTCCGCCATCGACGGGAGCGGAGAGTCCGACTCCGGTGTAGTGCCAGACGGCTATCGGGATTTCTTCCTTTCCGACAGGGAATTCACTGTATTCTTCCAGGGACAGAGGATAGGACGTTTTGACATTGATGACTATGGCGATGGCGCCCTTTGCGGCGGCGGTCGCGACTTTCTGCGAAATGCTGTAGTCTATGGGACCGTCCAGGTAGTAGGGATGCGTGACGGACACGATTTTGCCGGAGACGTTCTTGCCTTCATAATCCTCAGGCTTTCCTTCGGCATTCAGGAAAAAAACTTGCAAAGATCCTTTTTCCGAGAGTTTCGTGAAGGCATCCAGGGAACTCGGCGGTGCCGACAGGCCTTGGGTCCGGAAACCCTTTTCGAAACCAATGTAAAAAAGCGGGGATTCGGCGACTTTAACCGGCTTCTCAGGAATAGTGAGACTGCCGCCGTATTCCGGATAATCCTCAGACTTGATCCTGATTTTAGCGCTTTTGTCCGTAACTTCGGAAAAGACATAATTCACTGTGCCCCAGGATTCTTTCACCTCAAGATGATATTCGCCGTTAATCTTGCGTCCAGTATATGGAGCGACATTAGCGCTATGTACCAGGTAGGTAGCTTCGGGATAATCAACCCAGCTATTCGAGACATAAGTCATCTTCCCGCCCTTTAGCGAGAAATCGATGTATTCCGGAGAAGACTCGGGGTCTTCCGGAACATAATACCACTGCTTGGCGACGGGAGAAAGGTCAACCGCCGAGGGGCCATCTGAATCCTGCGGCTTCCTGCAGGCGGCAAGAGCCAAAATGGCCATAAAAACGAATAATAGTTTCTCCATATCAATATAAACTCAGAACACAAACTTCAATCCTCAGAACCTGTAGCACAGCCCCAGGCCGGCGGGGGCCAAAGAAACAGCGAGGCCTTGGTTGTAATTGTCCCGGATGCTCTTCATATGGCCATTGCCGATGCAGAACAAGGGGATGCCGGCACCCAGGCACAACACTCCGGCCCCAGACATTATCTTTGTAAGGTTGTACGCTGTATTCATCTTCTCCCACTTCTCCGGTTCCAGTTCAGCCTGCGGCCACTCGGAAGTCAAGGCAGTAATGTATCCATACATCCCCCAAGCCAGCAGCCCCGAGCCCACGGCCATCAGGGGAATGCCGGCCGACCTCATCGACACCGCCGGTTTCCATCTTTCCCGGTAAACTTCCTCGCCGAGGACCGCGATTATGGACTCACTCGTCTTCAATTTGACTCCATTAAGGACCAGAGTCCCGTTTTTCAGGACCAGGGTGTCGTCATTACCGCCCACCTTCTGGGCCGCCGCCGTCCACGCCGTGACAAGCAGCAGAAAAACAATTGCAAAACTTCTCATATGACAAAGGTATTAAAAAAATCATTAGATTTGCACTTATGAAAACATACTCTCGCACAATTCCCGCAATACTTCTTGCCGCCCTGGCGCTCGCCTGCAGCAGCCCGTCGAAAAACAGCAAGGTCGTTTCGACCGAATCCGACGACGCCTCGTCCATAGTCTATTTCACCAAAGAAATCAGCCCGGAAAGCCTTGTCAAGGTCTATGAGGCCCTCGGTGTCAAACAGGAGGGACGCATTGCCGTGAAGATTTCCACGGGAGAATCGGCCAAGTCCAACAATCTCTCGCCGGAACTTATCGCGCCCCTGGTGAAAAAAGTGGGCGGGACCCTCGTGGAATGCAACACGGCCTATGGCGGCAGCCGCTCGAACACCGCCTCGCACCGTGCTGAAATTGCCCAGCGCGGCTACAACGAAGTCGCCACCGTGGACATAATGGACGAAGAAGGCGAGATAAAAATCCCCGTCAAGGATACAAAATGGATCCAGTACGACATCGTCGGCTCCCATATCCAGAACTATGACTGTATGATCAATCTGGCCCATTTCAAAGGACACGCGATGGGCGGCTTCGGCGGAGTGCTGAAAAATGCCTCCATCGGCGTGGCCTCCTCCAACGGCAAGGTCAATATCCATTCGGCCGGAACGCACGAGCAGGCCGAAGCGAACGGCGACCTCCACGCGCCGGCAGGATGGTTCCTCTCCCCCGAAAAGAACACCCCCTTCATCGAGTCTATGGCCGCCGCGGCGCACGCTGTCCACGACTACTTCAAAGGAAAAGTGGTCTATATCGACGTAATGAACAATCTCTCAATCGATTGCGACTGCGACGGCAACCCGCACGCCCCCACCATCAAGGACATCGGCATCGCCGCCTCGCTGGACCCCGTCGCCCTGGACAAATTCTGCATAGACAAGGTCTTTGCCATCCCTGCCGACAAGGACAACGACACCAAGGCACTCATCGAGCGCATCCAAAACCGCCACGGCATCCGCATCCTCTACCGCGCCGAAGAAAACGGCCTGGGCTCCACCAGCTATAAGGTCGTGGAACTGGACTGACTACGAGTTACTTGCGTCAGCCGCTTATACGGTTTTGGCGCGGCAAAAATTGCGTAACTTCGCACTTGCAATGGCAGACAATTACTTGGAAAAGCGGCAGGAAGAACTTGCCCATTATAAAAAGAAAGTAATCCATCGCAGCAATCCCTCCCTGGATACGCTGCTTCACCGCAATCGCAGTTACCGTGGCTTCGACCCCTCGCGAGAGGTCACCGAGGCGGAACTGATGTCACTCCTTTCCGTTATCCCGCTGACGGCTTCCGGGATGAACCGACAACCCCTGCGCTTCCGCCTCGTCACTGCAGAGAAGGCCCCTCTGGTATGGCCCCACATAAGCCTGGGCGCTGCGCTTGAGGAGGAGCATCTGCCCAAAGCCGGAACGGAGCCCCGCGCCTTTATCATTGTCTGCAGCGCCGTCGCGGAGGATAAAGTGGTGGACATAGACCTGGGTTTTGCGGCTCAGAGCATCCTCCTGAAGGCCGTGGAAAGCGGCCTTGGCGGTGTCTTCATCCTCAATTTCAGGAAAGAGGCGCTGCAGGAGGCGCTGGAACTTCCGCTGCCGCCGCTCGCAGTCATAGCCATCGGAAAACCCGCGGAGCGAATCTTCCTCCTGCCAGTTTCCAGTCCAGACGAAAGCCTCTCTTACTATCGCAAGGACGGCAACCACTATGTTCCTAAATTACAAGCGGAAAGCCTACTGATCTGACCCGGCTCCCTTATTTCCCTTCCTCACGCTGCTTCCGTTTCCGTCTTCGCTGTTCGCGGTTAGCCATCTCTGACTCAAGCACTTCCACTACGGCATCCGTCATCTCGTCAGACCACGTCCTCCCCGAAAAAGCGGCATCCGACCACGGGCATAATTCTTTGTAATCCGAATCAAAGACAATCGTATAAGGAGGGCCGCAGCGGTCATTTACGGACATAAACAACTTGCGACCGTCGCCTAGCAGTCTTGCAGGCCATTTCACGTCCGGGTCGTCGATATGGTCATAGATTTCCTTCGTAATCTCATACAAGGTGCAGTTGACCCCGCCGCCTGTTTGAGCCGTGTACAATCCTCTCTGAGGATCATAGCAACACTTCCATCCGGGTCCTTCTTTGAATTCCATATATATAAACTTACTACCATAGCAAAGATAAGCATTTCCCGGAGATTTCGGCTATGCCTTTGAGCGGAGTGCAGGCAATGGGAAAATTATCGAACCATTTTTGAGGATTTGATGAAGGTGTATCTGTTTGGTTTACAGCTCTATTGTTCGTCTGGTTTTGAAAATGGAAGTTCTTCTGGAGACTGAATATGGTCAATGGCTTTCTCCGGTGAAACTACACTCCGACCAAGCCGTTTCTCTACCTCTTTTCGGGCCGATTTAGCCACCTCGGCACCTTCTTTGGCGATGCCGGCATTTTCGGCAAGCCCTTCCGGATCACGCTGCTTGCTGATTTCTGTGGCGGTTTCCTCAGCCAGAGCATTGAGCAGCAGCTCCATATTGGTCATATTGTCCCGGAGGTTTTCCTTGGTCAGCCCCTTGTATCTCTTATACTCGCGTGTAGTCATTCCGCTCCAGGTTTTGGACATCAAATCGGTCAGAAAAGCGAAATCTACTTCTTTTGTGACGCCGCCACGTTTCCACTCATCCGTGAGTCCTTTGCGGATTTCGATGGTTTTGATTCGTTGGTTTATCCAAGCCTCCGAGTATCCCAATCGGCGATAATCTGCTGTGGCCTGGTCAATGCTGCGCTCCGGGTCGATTGCCTGGTTGATGCGCTCCGCTGCGACCTGGGCCATCCAAACCTTGATAGGTTCAGCCTTCTTGGAGGGGATAGACTCAATAATACGGAACATCAATGTCATATCTGCGACATCAGTAGCACGTCGCTTCCCATCTTCGGCAACCAATTTCAACCGGTTACATTTTGTAACCAGTTCACTTCCTTCCTTTATCATCCTGCTTTTCAGGACTTTCCAATAATTCCGAGCCCTTTCTTTAGTGGGTTGATTGGTAAGCACTCCGCAAACATCCACAATTGAAAAGAACCACTCCTGCTTCTCTTCATCCCAGGCTGTGCGAATCTTCTTGGTCTCAAACAACTGAATTTTTTCTATATCGGACATAACGACAACGTTTTCCACAAAGATAATCGAAGAAACTTGCATAATCAAGCAATTACAAGCTTGTAATCACTTGGAAATGTCGATTGTTTTGATAAACAATTTGTTTTCATGGATAAAAAGGTATTTGGGTTAACTCATCCACGAAATTGGCCCGTTTTATGGACGAAAAGAGCCGCCTAAAAAGGCGGCCTTTGAGTGAAGTGCGGACGAAGGGACAATTATCGAACCAATTTTGAAGAGCTGAGGGCTGTGTATTTGTTGGGATTGCAGGTTAATCATTAATCTGACAAAATAGCCATCAGTTCGGTGTTGAACCAGATATACTCCTTGCCGATTCGCTCTTTTGTGAGAAGACCGAGGCCCTCCAGCTGACTGAGGTACTTCTTGGCAGTGTTAACGCTCTTAATAGTATCTGACAGAAGATTCTTTGGCCGTATATAGGGCTGTTCGAACAGCTTGGAAAGGTTGAGTCTGGCCAGGGAGAGTTTGTTCTCCAAGATGATTCTTTCCGTCTTTTCCATCAAAGAACGGATACGGTTTATCTTATCAATAGTATATTCCGATGTTTGTGAAACGGCTTCGAGCATGTAAAGAATCCACGCCTTCCAATCCCTGAGTCCCGTCACGCTGTTAAGGGCGTAGTAGTATGCATCTTTGTTCTGGAGGATATAGGCGCTCAGGTATAGGATGGGCAGGTCCAGAAGCCCCTTTTGGATCAAATAGACAATGCATAGGATTCGGCCTGTCCGGCCGTTGCCGTCCCGGAAGGGATGGATGGCTTCAAACTGATAGTGAGCCATTGCCATTTTGAGGAGCGGATCAACGGGGTAGGCTGAATCGTCGTTCAGAAAGTCAATCCAGTCGGCCATCTTTTTTTCTACTACTCCTTTCCCTCTTGGGGGAGTATAGACGGTCTCCGCAACCAAAGACCCCCAGCCTCTCTTTTTGATTACGATTTCTGCCTGATAGGGTCGAATCCCCTCGTGCGTCTTTTTTACTTGACGGAAGACATCTACCACCGTATCGATGCTGAGGTTTTTCTCCTTACTTATGTCATGGAAACCTTTCCAGAGTGCTTCCCTGTAGTGCAGAATCTCTTTGGCCGGTCCTTCCAGGTAGTCGTCTTCCTGGTAGGATAAACTACGATAGAGTTCATCGTCCGTGGTGAAAATATTCTCAATAGCGCTACTGGCTTTTGCTTCCCGCAGTGCAATGGTATTGACGAAGATGCTCTGGTTGGGGAGCGTGGCCGCCAGGCCTTTCAATTCAGCCAGACGCCTGCTCGCTTGCACCAGTTTGGCTCCCACTTCCGCATCTATGTACAGCGCCTGGTCAGGAGGAAGGGGCGGAAGTTGGTTGTAAGGAATATGTCTATCGTATGCTTCCATTTTGACAGCGTTCTTTTCAACTGTCAAAAATAGCAAAATTTTGACAGATTACAAAATTTCCGTCAAAAAACCGGCCCTCGAAGAGGCCGGCTTGTGCGGGCGAAGGGACTCGAACCCATACGCCTTGCGGCACCAGATCCTAAGTCTGGGTTGTCTACCAATTCCAACACGCCCGCAATAGGTGGCGGCAAATTTACGCAGATTTTTTCGCACTCGCAAATCCAAGTATGGAATTAAAGCAGTATCTTTGTCCCGCAATAACGCTGAGACTGTAATGACAAAACATATTGCTCTGCTGATTTCAAGCCTCCTGCTTTCAACGGCGACCGCCTTTTCGCAGGGCGGGAACACCGGTTTCGGAGACGGAGACAAAGAGAGCGAATCCCTTTCGGCTAGGCTGCTTCATCTGGAGAAAAAGACCGATGCCTTCAATCTCTACATCAATGCAGCCGCTTCCGCCCAGGCGACTCAGACAGGCGAAAACTGGGACGGAGCATTCCGTGCCCGGCACCTCCGCGTCGAAATGAAGGGGCAGATCGGCGAGAGGATCCATTACCGTCTGCGCCACCGCCTCAACGCCCCAAACGCCCAGAACTCCCTGGAGGGCTTTTCCGACGCCACCGACATAATGATGATAGGATGGAAGATAAATGAGCACTGGGCTCTGTCGGGAGGCAAGATGTGCCAGTTCTGGGGCGGCTTCGAGTTTGACGAGAACCCGCTGTACATCTACCGCTATTCCGACCTTCTGAATCATATGGAGGTATTCTTCGCCGGAGCGGCCGTGAGCTGGACTCCGCTGAAGTCCCAGGAATTCGTGCTGAACGTAGCCAACTCATTCAACCACAGTTTCTCCGAGACCTTCGGCCCCGCTCCGGTCACCGTCGCCGGCAACGCAATTTCCCCCGCCGCCGTCCCTCTGACCTACATCCTCAACTGGAACGGCCACTTCCTGGACGGGAGGATCAAGACCAGATGGGGCGCCGGAGTGATTACAGAGGCCAAGGGCCGCTACAGCAAGATGGCCTTCCTCGGACAAGCGCTGAGTCTCAGCCGTTTCCAGATATATCTCGACTATATGGGCGCCTGGGAAGATGTGGACCATTTCGGAATAGCCTCGGCGGAACTCGGGGCCCTGCAGGAAAAGGTCAATTACAACAGCCTGGTCCTGAAAGCCAACTGGCAGCCTCTCCCCCGCCTCAATCTGATGGGCAAGGGAATGTATGAGACCGCCACAGCCCCCGGCGCAGGAACATACAGGCAGTCAGTCGGTTACGTGGCAGCCATAGAATATTTCCCCGCGGACGGGCAGGACCTGCGCATCTTCCTCGCGGCCAGCGGCAATGAAAGAAAATTCACGACAGATATAATAAACCCTATAAGACACGAACTGAGAATAGAACTCGGTTTTATGTACAGACTTAAAGCATTTTAATACTATGTCAGAAAAATTCAGGGTCGAAAGCGACCTTCTCGGAGAACTTCAGGTTCCCGCAGACGCTTACTACGGTGTCCAGACCCAGAGGGCGCTGAACAACTACAGGATTTCCAACACCCGGATGTGTGACTATCCGGAGTACGTAATAGCCATAGCCTATGTCAAGATGGCTGCGGCGGAAGCCAATGCCAGGCTCGGAGCGCTGGACCGCAAAATCGCGGATGCAATCGTCGCGGCCTGCAAGGAAATAGTCGGCGGAGCCCTTCGCGACCAGTTCCCCGTGGATATGATGCAGGGCGGCGCCGGACCCTCGGTGAATATGCACGCCAACGAGGTGATCGCCAACCGTGCCCTGGAACTTATGGGCCATAAGAAAGGCGAATACCAGTTCTGCTCGCCCAATGACCACGTCAACTGCGCCCAGTCCACCAACGACGCCTATCCGACCGCATTCCGCTATACCTTCGTGAGAATGAACAAGCTGTTGGTCAAGTCCTTGCAGGAGCTCATCGCAGCCTTCCGGGCCAAGGGAGAAGAGTTCAAGGACATAATCAAGATGGGCCGCACCCAGCTTCAGGACGCTGTGCCTATGACCTCTGGCCAGGAGTTCAACGCCTTCGCCAACAACCTTGAGGAAGAAATCGCCAACCTGGAGCGCAACGCCGTGCTCCTGAGGGAAATCAATATGGGCGGAACGGCCATAGGAACCGGCCTGAACGCCGTCCCGGGCTTCGCGGAACTCTGCACTCAGCTGCTTTCCGAATTCAGCGGCGACAGTTTCAGCAAGGCTCCCGACCTTGTCGAAGCGACACCCGACACCGGCGCCTACGTAAGCTACTCCGCCGCCCTCAAACGCCTGGCCATCAAGCTTTCCAAGACCTGCAACGACCTTCGTCTGATGGCCTCCGGTCCCCGCTGCGGCCTCGGCGAAATCAACCTCCCTCCTATGGCCCCCGGTTCGTCCATAATGCCCGGAAAGGTCAATCCGGTCATCCCGGAGGTCACCAACCAGGTCTGCTTCAAGGTAATCGGCAACGACACCTGCGTCGCCTTCGCCGCCGAGGCCGGACAGCTCCAGCTCAACGTGATGGAACCGGTCATCGCCGAAAGCATCCTGGAGAGCGTAACCTGGCTTCGCAACGCCATTGACACTCTCCGCACGAAGTGCGTGGAGGGCATCACCGTCAATGCCGAGCACTGCTACGAGATGGTCCGCAACTCCATAGGCATAGTCACGGCCCTGAACCCCTACATCGGCTACAAGGCCTCCACCAAGGTCGCCAAGGAAGCCCTGCACAGCGGCCGCAGCGTCTATGACCTCGTCCTCGAATACGGCCTTATGTCCAAGGAAAAACTGGACGAGGCCCTCGATCCCAAGGGGATGACGGCCTCGCACGAATTCTTGAAGTAAGCTTTACCTATTCGTAGGTCAGCTTGATACTGGTGGCACGGACCTGTCGAGCCGTTAACACCACATTATGGCAAATATAGGCATTTTATTTTAACAAAAAGCATTATATTTGTCGTATGAAGAACGTTTTATCCATTCTGCTGCTTGCAGTTGCAATTCCGCTTGGCGCAGCCAATCCCCACCAGGTCCGCATCGGCTGGGGCGATATGCTCTTCGAGACGCTGGCTTTCCACGCCGGATACGGCTCGGACGGGCTGCGCAAGTCCGGTTTCGGCTATACTGGCCATATCTTCGCCGAGTACCGCTATCGTCTGAATCCGGTCATCGGACTTGCAATGAAAACCGACTTCGAGGGCATTTTCTGGAAGGAGACTCCCTGTGACATCTACCGCCAGCCCTCCGGAGAGACCACCTCGTCGCGCAACTACAACCTCTGTTTCATCCCCAATGTCCAGTTTACTTTCCTGGACAGAGAGGCGGTGGAGCTTTACGCCGGGATCGGGGCCGGGCTTCTGGTGGCCTTCGACAACGCCGGCGGCAGCGGTCTGGCTCCGGCCATTGACTTCAACCTGATTGGAGTGCGCTTCGGCAAAGGTCCCTGGTGCGGAGCCGTCGAACTCGGCGGCCTGAACGCCCTGACCGGCGCCAACAATATATATATGATAAGCTCCAGGATACTCTCCGTGAGCCTCAACTATCGCTGGTAAGATGAAGAAAATCAATTATATCCTGCTGATATGCCTCACTCTTGGGGCCTGTCATCATCCTGAGGTGGAATTCACGGACTTTGATACTTTCAAGGTCTATTCCGTCAAGTCTTCCTTCGCCTTCAGCGAGGATGGGAGCCTGAATCCGGACATCGCAATGATGGAAGATCCCAATATTGACGAGCCGGAAACCAAAGTGGCCACTACCCAGTTCGCCACGATAGCGCGCGACTTGCTCGGTGTGGTCCACAGCAACGACCTCATCCACATAGCCGGCATCTACAAGGGCCACGACACCGACGGCTCCCCGATTGAACTTTCCGGCAAACTTATCATCCCCGCCAAGGGCAAGATCAAGAACCTGATCCTGGTCAGCCATTACACCATAGGCGCGAATTTCGAGTGCCCGAGCGAGACTTTTCCTCTGGAAGGCCTGTTCGCGGCCAAAGGCTATGCCGTAGCGATCGCCGACTACATCGGCTATGGAATCACCTCCGACCGTGTCCATCCATATATGCACACCGAGAGTACTGCCGGGAGCGTCGTGGATATGGGCCTTGCCGTAATACCTTATCTGGAGCATCTCGGCCGCAAGCCTGAAAGTCCCGAAGTCTATCTCGTCGGCTACTCTCAGGGCGGTTCCACTACCCTGGCGGTTATGAACATGCTCCAGAAGAAGCACTCCGAGGACCTCCCGATCAAGAAGGTCTACGCCGGCGGTGGCCCGTACGACCTTGCCGCGACCTTTGACGTGTCTATGGAAACCGGCCTGACAGGTATTCCCTGCGCCATCCCGATGATTGTCCAGGGCGTCAATATCGGAGAAAGGCTTGGTCTGGATATGAAAGATTTCTTCAAGCCCAGGCTTTTGGAGAACTACAATTCGTGGATCAACTCTAAAAAATTCACGGTCAAGCAGATAAACAACAAAATCGACTCGCGGGACCTGCACGACATAATGACAGATGAGGGCCGGGACAAGACAAGCAAGGAGACCGCCCGCCTGTACAAGGCTCTCCTGGACAATTCCGTCCTTTGCTTCCGCCCGCTTGCCCCGATCTATCTCTTCCATAGCCGTGATGACCAGACGGTTCCTTTCGTCAATGCCCAGAGAGCCGAAGAGTTTTTCACAAACTGTGACATCCATAAAGACTTCGGCAACTATGGGATCCACTCGATGGGATGTGTCAGATTCATTTTCACCGTTTACAAAGACCTGCAATGAAAAAGAGCATAATCATAGCCTTCCTCTGCGCCCTCACCCTTTCTGCCTGTACTGAAAAAGTGGTGCTGGTGACTACACCTGTCAACCTGAGCGTAAGAATCGACGAAATAAAAGGAACCAAGGCCATTTTCACCATCACGGTAGACAATCCGGACGCATATTACTCCTATTGCCTCTGGAATGACCCGAATGTCAGCAACGAAGGCCTGATGGATTATATTTTGACGGCCTCAAGGGAAGACTACAAAATCAAGACGGAAAACGAGGCGCTGAAGATTGCCACCTATGTCGATTACAACTGCTACAGGGGGACCCGCACCCTCAGGGCGACAAGGCTGAATCCGGACACGGAGTACAAGTTCATCGTGTTCCAGATGAATCCTAAAACCGGAGAACCTATCGGGGATATTATTTCTCAGACTATAAAGACCAAGCCGGTAAAGATGGAGCCGTTGGATTTCCAGTTCGATATTCGGGGCAAGACCATTACAGTCATCCCCTCGGACCAGAACCGCAGTTATTACTGGGAATATGACAACCTGACGCTTATGTACGACAACTTCAACTGGGCCTTCGGATGGTATCTCAACCTTGTCGATATGTACGAGCACTATGGATTTATGGAAAATCTGCTCTCCAAAGGAACGGAGGTCTACGATGCCAGCCGGGATTCATTCGACGAGGGAGAGATCTGCACTATCGTGGCGGCCGCCTACGAAGACGGAGAGATAACTTCCCCCTACACTGAATTCGACTTCATTTACCAAAAGGGAGAACTGCATCCCCTTCAAAGTGAAGGCGGCCCGGACAATTAAACTACATTCAAATGATGCGATTCAAATCATTCATGATTCTTGCGGCTCTGTTTATGGTCGCCTGTCATCCTGCCGAAGAAGGCAACTTTAAGATAGAAAAGCCTGACACGGGTACGCCCGAAGGGGAAGTAGACCCGAATGCACCCGTAGCACTTGCCAACGTCACCGTCAAAGATGTGGGCAAAGTTCTGGCGAGCGACAAATATATCTATGCAAGCTCCGCCCTTGCCAAAGACGCCGGCACAAAGGTATGCGGCGTGGTGGCTTATGTGGGCAATGATACC
>JAEEGH010021412.1_pt1 | contig 13360 bp, 10 predicted proteins | sample 9134181 | NCBI WGS metagenome assembly JAEEGH01 (sample SAMN16246544, study PRJNA631951) | gut metagenome | biome: gut microbiome; feature: rumen; material: DP-attached | host: Bos | place: Iran: Karaj | collected 2018-10
CCGTTTACGTTAGTGGTACCATCACTTGCAGAAATAAAATAAGTAGCACTATTTGTAATTTCTGGCATTGCAGCGCGGGACAAAGACTCATCTTCCAGGCTGATTGTTCCAGTAACCGTCATATAAGAAGGTTTTTCTGACAAATTTGCACAGGCAGAAAGAGCGAGCGCCAATGGAATCATCATAAAAAAGTTTATTAAAGATATATGTTTTTTCATTTTAGTCCTCACAAAGAATCTGGAATTCTGCATCGTAAACAATTCCTAAATAAGATGCGCTTACCTTAAGTGTGTAAAGGCCTGCATAAGAAAGATTTAAGCTTGCAGTATTGTCCTGACTGGTAAACTGTGAACTTGAATTAATAAGAGTGCCCTGGCTATAAAGTTCCATTTTCCATTCTACGCTTTCATCAGAGAAGAGACTTTCTGGAGAATGTGAACTTTGTGTGTAAACTTTGCTCTGGTAGTAATATAAGTTTTCTGTGCCATCACCATTTTTAATAAAAATTGATGGCTGCAGGGTAATTTCTGAGGCGGTATTTTTATGAACGCTTGAAGTATCGCAAGCTAAAGAGAAGATAAGGTCTGTAACTTTTGTAATTGAGCCGGAATTTTCTATATTTTCTGGTTCATCTGATGGTTCCCCCTGTGGCGGGTCAATAGGATCTGCTGGGTCAGATGGATCGGCTGGGGCAGCTGGGTCTGTACTTCCTGATGGGGTAGCAGGAGCTGCAGGGGCTGCAGGATCGGCCAAATCTGCCGGATCAAGAACATCTGGATCATCAGAGTCCTTTCCAGAAAGCTTTTCCAAAAGAACTTTTACTTTATTTTCGCCGTCTAAAACATGAAATGGCTCTGATTTTCCCGAATAAAGGGCTTCATTGCTGTCTTTGTTATAAACAGTTACTTCTGCAATCAGTTCCACCCCAAGCGGAACTTCTTCAAAAACTACAGGCAGGTTATTCTCAAAAAAATGTGAAGCCTGGGCTTCAAAATCGCCGGTTAGTTTTACATCCAGAATAAGATTTTCTGCCGCCTCGCGGGCAAAAGTAGAATTTACATAAAAGCTTACACTAGCCTTTTGCGGCTGGTTTAAGCTACAAGAAAGAAAAATCACAGCTGAAAATACTGCTGCAATTAAAGAAAATCTTTTGGACATCTTATATTCCCCTGATAAAGATTATTGCGAGAAAAACTATTGCTGTAAAATTGAGAGATTAGTGAAAAATGCTTTTTAGTGCCTGATAAATCTCTTTCTCCAGGAAAATATTATAGTATTATTCCCCACTAAGCGCAATAACAGGGTCCAGTTTAGCAGCCCGACTGGCAGGATTCAGACCAAAGAAGATTCCTACAAGAAGGGAAAAAACAAAAGAAATCAGACAGGAATTTACGCTGATAACCAGGTACAGGGACTGAACGTACTCTACTGCAAGGCTGATTATTATGCCAAGAATTATTCCCATGAGGCCGCCCAAGAGAGTAATGCTGGCAGATTCAATTAAGAACTGCTGGCGAATATCATTTGGGCTGGCGCCAAGGGCTTTTCTTATGCCTATTTCCTGACGGCGCTCGGTAACTGTTACAATCATTATGTTCATAATGCCAATTCCGCCAACTAAAAGGGAGATGGCCGCAATGGCGCTGAGCATCATGCTCATAGTTCCGGTAATTTCGCTCATCTGTTCAAGCATAGACTGCATGCTGGTTACGTTTACAGAATATTCGGTTCCGGTAAGAGAGGTACAATATTCTTTAATTGTTGTTACAAGTTCAGAAGCCTTTTGGGCAGAGACAGCCTGAACCATCACCGTGTCTGCAGAAGGATTTGGCTTAATCTTTTTTGAATAAAAACCGCGGGGAATATAAACAGAGGAATTTTCCATACCGGTTGTCTGGTCCTTCAAAACGCCAATTACTTCAAAGCTAAAGGAAACTTTGCTGGCAACCAGAACAATTTTTTTACCGACGGCGTCTCCAGAAGGGAAAAAGCTTTCTGCGGTATCGTGATTAAGGATAATTTTCTGGATACCCTCTTCGTTATCTGTTACATTAAAAAAGACTCCGCTTTCCAGCTGCATGTTGTACATTTCCAGATAGCCTGTTTCTACAGCAGCACAGGTAATAGAAGATGAAGTGTCTCCATAAGAAAGGGTTGCAGAAAGATTATTCTTAAACCAGACCTTTTTTATGTCTTCTACATTGTCAAAAAGTTTTTCCCTAAAGCTTTCATCAAAAACAAGGGTAACGGAATCTCTTTTTTTGCGTCTGAAGCCGGATGCCACGCTAACAACATCAAGGCCGGCACTTCCAAAAGTTGCCTCTACCTGCTTAGTAGAACTTTGCCCCATGCTGGAAATTACAATAACAGAGGCTACACCAATAATTACACCCAAAAGAGAAAGAAAGGTGCGGGTTTTATTTGTTTTAAAGTTTTTGAAGGCGTTTATAAAATCTTCTAACATGCTATTCTTCTATCCTTCCGTCTAAAATGCGGATGCAGCGTCTGGTGCTTTCTCCAATGCGGGGGTCGTGGGTTACAATTATTACGGTTGTGCCCTGTTCGCGGTTTATCTGGCGAAAGGTTTCCATAACCTGGGCGCCGGTTTCTGAATCCAGAGCTCCTGTTGGCTCGTCCGCAAGCAGAATTTTTGGGCCGGTTACCATGGCGCGGGCAATTGCGACTCTCTGTTTTTGACCGCCGGACAGTTCATGAGGTCCGTGGTGAATTCGGTCTGATAGTCCCACCGCCTCAAGCGCAAGAGCAGCCTTTTCCATGCGTTTCGAACGTTCCAGCCTCTGATACTTTAAGGGCAGCATTACGTTTTCTATTACGTTCATAGAAGAAATAAGATGGTACTGCTGGAATACAAAGCCGATTGTCCTGTTGCGCAAAACTGCAAGTTCTTTTTCTGTCATGCTGGAAATTTCTCGGCCGTTAATTTCTACGCTTCCAGATGTTGGCCGGTCCAGACAGCCTATCATATTCATGCAGGTGGATTTTCCGGAACCCGATGGTCCCATTATCGAAACAAATTCGCCGGCATCTATTGTAAAGCTGATTCCCCGCAGTGCGTGAACTTCTGAATCGCCCATAGAGTAGGTTTTTACTACATTTTCAAGTTTTACAACTTTTGTTGGGTCTGATGGGACAATCACATTGGGCCTCCAGGGCCACCCGGCATACCAGGCATTCCGCCCGTAGGAGGAGCAAAGCCATTGTCGTTTTTCTTATTGTTACGGTTTTGGCCAGATTTTTTTGGCGCTGTTACCTGCTTGAGCACTTCTCCGCCCTTCAATCCCTCCAGCACTTTTAAATAGCCCGAGCCGTAAGGGACTACCTTTACGCTTTTCTTTTCACCATTTTTTGCAAGAGCTACATAAGCCTGCTTATTTTCATAGCCCACCGCATATCGCTCAACTACGACATATTCCTCTGTAGGACTAATCTGAATTTTACCCGTAAAAGAATAATTAGGCAGAATCTGCTGAGGATAATCGTCTATGCGGATTTTTGCATTTACAATTGTTGCTCCCCTGGAAGTAACTTCTCCAATGGCAGGCCAGCCGGTTACATAGCCGTAAACTGTTTCTGAAGAATAAGCCGGGAAGGTAAACTCTACTTTCTGGCCAACTTTAAGCTTAGAAACATCTGTTTCTGCAACTTCTACCTGGGCAGTAAGGTAATCTACATTTACAAGAGTTCCAATTTCGTCTTTTGCTTCCAGAGAGTCTCCAACTGCAACGTCCAGGTCTGCAATAATACCATCAAAAGTTGCAACGACCTTACGGTCATTTACCTTTTGGATGAGGGCCAGTCGCTCGGTTTCCATAAGCTTTAATTCGCGGGCAGAACCGGTTACCTTTTTGGTTTCCATGTTGTACTCCTGCTTTTCAAGGTTGTAAACCTGCTCTGAATCATCAAGCTGAATAATTATATCACCCTTTTTTACCGAATCCCCAGCATGAACGTAAACGGCAGTTACAGTACCGGCGCTCAAGGCCTGCAGAGTCTGCTCCTGGGCAGCTGCTACGGTGCCGGAGATTTCTATTATGTTTTCGTAGGTTTCTTTTTTGGCACGGTAAACGGTGTCATCAGTTTTTGAGGATGATACCAGGGCGCGGAGTAAAATTAATAAGGTTATTAGGATTAGAACAGCACCTAGGCTTATTAATAGGATTTTTATTTTCTTTTTCATTTTAGTCCTCATGGTTTTCAATTGGCACATACAAAAAATAATGCGCTTCCGTTACGGTGATTCAAAAAACTGCGGATGAGCGTAATAGGTATCCGACTTCACTCCGCTTCGCTTCGTTCGCGAACGCTCATATGCAGCTTTTTGCCTCACCTTCACTCACGCGCATTATTTTTTATGAACGCGGTTTGCACCTCATCATTATAAATAATTATGTCTAACATATTCATCATAATTTCAACCTGATACATAGCTGCGTTGGTTTGCGCAGACATGTACTCGCTTTGGCTTATTATTCCCTGATTGTACCAGGCTTCCAGGTCGGAAGCGAGCTTGGAATACATATTGTAATTTTCCTGGGCGTTAGATTTTTCCCAGAGAATGCTTTCCAGATTCTGGGCCGATGTTACAATATAAGTTTCGTAATCCTGTTCGGCGCTCTGGATGTCTATAAGTTCCTGCAGTTCTGTAAGCGAGGCCTGCTTTTTTTGAAGCGAATCTTTCTTAAAAGTTGTTGGAGAAAGAGAAAGGGCCATAGTCAGAGCTGGAGAGGCAGAAGAACCGTTCTCCAGACCAACAGGAAGTGACAGGCCGGCAGCAAGTTCAAGGCCGCCATAACCTGCAGAAAGCAGGGCATCAACGGTGTCTGAATTGGTAGAAGAATTGTCGATGGTATAGCCCGCGCCGGCAGAAAGGCTAAAGCTTGAATCTGTTTTGCGTTCCAGACTATTAATCTGATTGTTCCATACGGCTTCTTCTATTTTTGCAAAGTCTTCTTTTTTAAATTCCAGAACATTTACAGGTTTTACGTCCTTAAGCTCCCGGGAAATATCCTGGGGAATTAATTCCAGATAGTTCTGGTCCGGGCTTAGGGAAATGTCGTAACCGCATTTTTTGTAAAATACAATGTAGTCGTGGATTAATGCGCGGAGCGAACTTTCTACGGAATGCTTGTCGGAAAGAACTTTCATCTGCGCAAGGCGGTAGGTGGATGAAGTTTCTGAGTATCCCGTCGCCTTTACAGACTCAAAGTCTATGGTATCTGAATAGAGGGTCTGCTCTGCTTTTATGAGTATTTTATAGAAGAAAGGAGCGATTTAAGCTCTGTGTAGAAGGCGTTTTCAGCTTCGTGGGCGCGGTTTTGCAGGTTGCGGCGGGCTTGGGTCAGGGCCCGCTCTGATTTTAAGAGAGTCACCTTGCGCGACAGTGTGCCCGTGGAAATGAGGTCCAGCTGGGCAGAAAGGGAGGTATTGCTAAAGGCGGCGGTTTCGCTTTTGTAGGTCAGGTCAGTTTCTGCGGTTAGGGTAAGGCCCGAGGCCTGTGGTACTTCTACTTCAAGACTTGGAGAGGCTGTGAGCTTGGAACCATCATCATTTAGAGTTAAAACTACGTTTCCTGAATTTAAGGTAATATCAAAACCATTTGAAACTTTTGTATATTCAAGAGAAAGCTCTGCTTTTTGTGCTGCCAGGGTAAGATTTTGTAGTTCCAGGTCATTTTCCAGGTAAGCTAATAAAAGCGTCTTGGTTGGGACCGGTTCAAAAGTAAAGGCTGTGTACGAAAAGGCTAGCAGAACAATCGGCAGTAACTTTCTTGGAGTTATTTTTATCACTTTGTTCCTCATTAACTATTTGACAAACAATTTTAGAGGAGAAATGGATACAAAATCAAGTCTAAGAAAAGTCTTACTTTTATAACTCCTCAATTCCGACCAGTTCAAAGCCACCGTCTATTAGGGCGCTGATCAGAACGTCCAGGTAGTTATAGAGGGGGTAAACGTGGTAGCCTTCTGAGAAGCCTCCTACTATTGGGATAATTCCACCGTTCTGGCGCACTATATCATCATAATAAGTTCTGATAAGCACTTCCGGACGAACTTCCGGGCTATCAAACTCTGTATGCTTATGGAATGAATTTACATAGCCATAACCAGAATTGTCTCCATAAGTAATAAGTTCTGGAGTAACTGCATAATATGGAGTATGCCAGTAAAGTGATAGTTCTGTTCCCGTTACCTCGTAGAATTCATCTTCATTGCGGCCTAATCCTCGGCGTACAAATTCTTCATTAATAACAAAACTGTTTTTTGTAAGATCTGTTACTGTAAAGAACATTGAAGCACAATCGTGGCCGTTTGCAACTATCTGCTGGGTTTCCAGTGGATAGCGGCGGATAAATTCTCCGTTCAAGAAGAAAGTTCCTGTAACGTTATATTTCTTTAAATTAGAAAGTATACGGGGCAATCCGTCTGCGTTGTCATAAAAGTCAAAGGCAAGGGCAACTTTTTTGAGTGGAGCAGACTTTTCTGTACTTTCTGGGAAAACTGCTTTTGTAACGGCCTTGCTTCCCAAGGTGCGCACATAAAGCGAGTTTTTGAACTGCTTGTTCTGAGTTGTTCCTGTAAATACACGGTAGCGGCCGTTCTGGTTCTTTGCGGCAACCGGAATCTGTTCACTAAGGCGTTTCCAGGTATTTTTTTCTTTATTATAGCGGAAGTATACTGCACCATTTGTTTCTGCCACGATTGAGTAGTCGGAACTATCCCAATAGGCTGCAATTGCAGAAGAAAGTGTAATTGTTTCTGCAATGTTCTGTCTGATGTTCCAGAGGCGTACGCTTTTTTCTCCGCCTACGCAGAGAATATCTTCGTTCATCCAGGCAACTGAGGCAATTTTTTCTCCTGCCAGCTCTGCAATGCGCTTCCAGCTGTTTATATCATAAACATAAAGAATTGCACCTGAGTAAAAGGCAATTTTACTTTTTGAAGGAGAAAGAAGAGGACGGCCCGAATCCTGAATTTCAAGTACCTGGGCAGCTTTTGTAGAAAGTCTGTAAACTGCACATTTTTCCGGGGCGCCGTTGTAAGGCAGTTTTTCCTGCCAGAGGATTGGAGACTCATACTCGTTCCACAGAATCATTGTATCTATAAGGGATGCTGTTGAGTCTGTGTATGGGCGCGAATAGACTACGTCCATGTAATCGCAGGATGAGCTTTGAACTACAAGGTAACTGAACAATCGGTTTGACTGGCATACTACAATTGATGTTACATCTGAGTTAGAAGAGAATGTGTCTGCCTTGCTGTCAAACTTAAAAGGAAGGCGTCCCATTGCCTTACCCTGCCCTATAATTCCTGAGTACAAACCAAGGGTGTAAAGTTCGCGGGTATTTATTTTATATAGAAGATAGTCGTCTATGTAAGCAAGGCATTTTGAGTCTGCCCAGCAGATTGAATTAACGGTTCCACGGCCAATGCAGCGGTATTTTTCTTCTATTTCTACGCCTCGTAAAATTGCATCGGGGTTGCAGAAGTAAACACCGTCTGTTTTTTCGTAAATGAGAACGGAACTATCAGGAGCCCATTTTACGGGAACTTTTTCGTAAGAAAGCAAAAGGTTTTCGCTAAGAATATATGATTTACCAGATTCCGACGCTTCCAGAACAAGGCAGCCGGAAACGGCAGAAGTGCGTTCTATGCGGCAGAAAAATTTTCCATCCGGGCTGACGCTGTAAGGAGCAACTGGAAGTGCATGTTCAGGAATTCTATCCAGTTTAGTAAGCCATTTTAATTCTCCGCTTTCGCGGTAATAGCGGGCAGTTCCATAGCGGTTACGAAGCTGTAAAACTTCTCCGCCAGAGAGCAATTCCATCTGTTCAGGGTAGCAGGTAATGAGTTTTGGAGTGCTTTCTGGTGTGCCGTTATTTATTTTTGTGTAAAAAACAGACTTATAAGGATTTGCACCTGTAGAATTCTGACGAACTGTAAACAATACTTCGTCATTCATATTTATATCTGGATTACCAAAAGAAATTTCGGCAGAAAGAGGAAACAATAAGAATAATGAAAGTATTAATAAAAATGTTTTTTTCATTTATGCATCTCCGAACTTAAAACAAGAACAGACAGTTCTTTTTCAAGGTTTTCTAATTGCGAAGAAAGCCGTTCTATCTGGGCTGAACGGTTTTCAAGGTATTTTTCTTTATATTGTTCGTACTTCATTTCAATTGACTGCTTTTTCTGTTCTTCTATTCTAGAAAAACCACACCAAGGACAATAATGAAAATTACTTTCAATAACTTTACCACATCCGCCACAAATACACATAACACTTCCTCCCTTTATCTCTTTAAAATTGACATTGGATCTACAAGTTTTCCATTTTTGTAAACTGTAAAATGAAGGTGTGGGCCTGTAGAATAACCGGTAGAACCTACAAGTCCAATTCTAGTTCCCTGACTAACCCACTGGCCTTTTGCAACAAGTGCCTTTGACATATGAGCATACAGAGTCTGGTAGCCATTTCCATGGTCTATAATTACATAGTTTCCGTAGATTCTATGCATGTTTCCAACTTTCATAACGCGGCCGCTCATTGCAGCCTGAATTGGTGTTCCTGTAGGACAAGCCATATCTGTACCAGTATGGAATGTTTTTACACCTGTAAATGGGTCTGCACGGTAACCGTATGGAGAGCTCCAGCGGAATTTTGCAGAAATTGGCATTGTAAAGAGTTCACCCATTGCGTTGCGCAAGGTTCCTGCATCAAGGCCGACACCAGGAATAAAAAGCTGCTGTCCTGCAGTCAGGGTATCGTGGGACAAATCATTAACATCAAGAAGATCGCTCAGTTTAATTTTGTATTTATCTGCAATTCCGTTTAAAGAATCGCCGCTCTTTACTGTATAAAGAATTCCGTCTACAGAAGGTATTCTTAATTTCTGACCGGCCGCAAGCTGACGAACATTTCCAATATCATTTACAGAGATAAGGGTAGAAATGTTTCTGAGACCAAACTTAATGGCAATTCCGCTGATTGTATCGCCGGAACGAACTTTATAGTTCTGGTATTTTACAGGTTCAGAGAAAGATTCTGCTTCAAGCCCTGTCATATCAAGAAGGTTACCCGATTCATCAAATTCCTTGCTTCCTTCTAGGGCGAACGAGGCCATCAGCTTGTTAAGATTTTCTATATCCAGAGAGTCTCCCCCCTGCAGTTCCAGAGGTCCCGTATGATTAATTGCAAAAGATTTAATGTGCAGAATCCCGGCAAAAACAGAAATGCAAAGGGCTGTAATTGCTATTATAATAGAAAAACTTTTTATATTTGTTCTAAGAAAATCGCCAGTAAGAGTAAGTGCGGCACCCAGTTCCTTTAGAAAATTACGGAAAGAAATAGATTTCTTTACCTTTTTAGCGGAAAAACTTCTGAATTCCGGGGCATAAACCGGGTACATAATAGAAGCTGATTTTTCCATCTTCTTATGAAAAACAGGGATTCGCAGTTTTTTTTCGCGAGGCCTATCCTGAACGTAACTTATTATTTCCATAATTCAACTATCGGAATAAAATAATGGCATGTTTAGATTTTAATCTGGTAATTTTATTGAATAATGGGTATAGTTATATATTGGGTGGAATAATAATTGAATAGTTTTTTTAAACCTGTCCGTACAATCATATTTTTCGTCATCTCAGGAATCGCTGTTCTAATGCTCCTTTTCACATATGCAAAGCTTGCTGTTCAGCCAATAAGCGCAATTGCACAAAATAAGGCAGAAATTGAGCGGGGTTCCATTGTTGATCGTTCAGGATTTCCTCTTGCTGTTCAGACAAACTTTTACCATGTGGGCGTTTCTACAAAAAATATTCGTGATGATCAGACTCGTAAGACAGAATTTGCCCATGATATTGCACCTCTTTTAGACTTAGACGAAACTGTTATTCAAAATACAATTTCTTCTACAAAATCTTTTGTTTATTTAAAGAAAAAGATTGATTCCACCACCTTTGAAAGTGTAAAAAAACTTACAGATTCTAAGGGTTATAATTTTGTAAGCTACGAAAAAATACCAGGCCGCAACTACCCTAACCATGATCTGGCTTCTCAGCTTATTGGTTATATGGGTGATGACGGCAAGGGCCTTGCCGGAATTGAATTCTCTCAGCAGGATATTCTTTCTCCCGAACAGCCGGAAGAAGGCGAACCTGTTCAGGCTAAGAATGTTTTTCTTAGTATAGATGCAAACCTTCAGTACAAGCTGGAAAAAATTGCCAGAAAATCTATTAATGAAACTCAGGCAGAAAGCATGATGCTTATTGCCGCAGATGCGACAAATGGAGAAATCCTTTCTTATATCAGTTTTCCATCTGTAGATCTTAATAATTATTCAAATTCTTCTCCTTCTGCCCGCATTGACCGACCGGCTATGAACGCCTACGAGCCAGGTTCTGTATTTAAGATTTTCTCTGTTGGTATTGTTTATGATAATCACGGCATTTCTCCAAACGAAACCTTTGTCTGCGATGGAGTTTACGAAAAACGCCTTACTAACGGAGAAAGAATCCGCATTAAATGTCTGGAACACCATGGTACCCTCACCGCCCGCGATGCCATCCGCTTTTCTTGTAATGACGTTCTTGGTCAGATAAGCGACCGCATTGGAGAAGATGACTTTATTGCCCGCATCCGCGGCCTGGGCTTTGGTCAGAAAACCGGCGTAGAACTTCCTGGAGAAACTGCTGGAACTGTAAAAGATAACACCAGCCCTCTCTGGTCTGCTCGTTCTAAACCAACAATTGCAATTGGTCAGGAAATAAGCGTTTCTGCTCTGCAGATGGTTCAGGCCGCAACTGCAATTGCAAACGGCGGCGTTCCTGTTCAGCTTACTTTTATTCATAAAATTACAAATAAAGATGGTACAGTTGTCTTTACCCATGAACCTGTTTATAAAAACCGTGTTTTTTCAAAAAACACATCAGACTACATTCTTAGTTGTATGGAAACAACTGCAAAAACAGGTACAGGTTCCCGCGCAAACCTGCGAGACGTAGCAATTGGTGTAAAAACCGGTACAGCTCAGATGGCAGATCCAAAAGGCGGCTACAGCGATACAGACTTTATTTCCAGCTGTATGGCTATTTTCCCTGTTGATGACCCACAGATTATTCTCTATATAGTTGTAGAAAAAGCAAAGGGAGAAACATACGGCGGACGAATTGTAGCTCCTGTAATTGGTGAAGCCGCAGACGTTATTATTGACCACCTGGGAATGAGCCGCGGTGGAGCTGCTTCCCTTGAACATAGCGGTGTTATTAAACTTTCTACTCCACCTGCAATTACAATTGGCTCTACTCTGCCAGACTTTACTGGAAAATCTAAAAAAGACTTACTGCCTTTACTTGACCGCACAGATATTACTTTGAACATAAACGGAAGCGGATGGGTTACAAGCCAGAATCCTGAACCAGGAACACCAGTTACGGAGAACATGGTAATTGAACTCAATCTGGAATAATAACTACAGTCTTTTTAGAACCCGTTTTCCCCAGCTGGCAGAAATGCTGCCACCTCCACCCAAGGAACCTGAAAAACTAATTGAAGCAATTTGGACTACCTCTCTTTCTAAAAGCGGCGACCTTACTGCAAGTGAAGGCGGCTTAAGACTGCACAGCGCCTATAACCCTGTTCGCGAGGCAGCAGGAGCTGTTGCGGGAGCTGGACTTGAGGACAAGAGTAGCGCAGTCTTTTACGGATTTGGACTGGGCTATCACCTTGTGGAATGCGCAAGACTTTTTCCTTCAAAGAAGCTTGTTATTATTGAACCGGACATCTGCCGTTTTTATGCGGCCCTCTGCATTTTAGACTGGACAGAGGTTTTTAAGCTGGAAAATCTTGTAATTGCGGTCTGCTGTCCTGAAGACCAGATTCTTCACCTTATAGAAGACACTTCTAAAATTGGTGGTATTGGGGCTGATTGCTCCGGTGGCATAGACGATACAGTTTTTTTTGATATAGCACCTTTTACTGCCCATGCTAGCGCATATTTTGAGAACATCAGGACAATCATCAAAAGAAATAAACAGAAAAATGAGATAAACGCCGCAACGCTCAAAAAGTTTGGAAAACTTTGGTGCAGGAACAGCCTTACAAATATTATGCAGTTTGCTGATTGCCCCGGGGTTTCTGTCCTGGAAAATAAGGCTAAATTGAACAAGGAATCGGCACTTCCCTTTTTAATCTGCGGAGCTGGCCCTTCCCTGGAACGTGTCCTGCCGCAAATGAAGGAGCTTGCCGACCGCGCAATTGTCGTATGCGTTGAGACTGCCCTCCACGCCCTGCAGCGCGCCGGCCTCCACCCCGACTTTATCCTCTTGACGGACCCCCAGTTCTGGGCCTACCGCCACATCGCAGGGCTTTCTGCCCCACAGAGTATCCTGGTCACAGAAGTTTCGGCCTACCCCGCAGTTTTCCGCTTCCCCTGCCGCTCTATCTTACTCTGCAAATCCCAGTTCCCTGTGGGGTCCTGGTTCGAAGAGCAGCTCTCCCTAGTTCCGGGCGACCTGGGAACAGGCGGTTCCGTAGCATCGTGCGCCTGGAACTTTGCCCGTCTTTGTGGTGCCACAGAAATCTATACAGCGGGCCTGGACTTTGCATTTCCGTCCGGCCAGACGCACATAAAAGGAAGCTCTGCAGAACAGACACACCATACCATCTCTAACCGTCTTGCCGGCGTAGAAAAGTTCACAGCCTCTACCCTGCACAGCGCAAATGTTCAGGGCGGAACAGACTACAAAGGGGGACCTGTTCTTACAGATTCCCGCATGAAAATCTTTGCCTGGTGGTTTGAATCCCGCCTGGCAGCCTGCCCTGACACTCACACTTACACCTTGTGCCCAGAGGGGCTTAACGTTCCAGGAATTACCCCTGCACCAGTATCGCAGTTACTTTCTAAAGATGTCATAATCGACAAAAAGGCTACATTTATAGAAGGCGCGTTAAAATCAAAACCGTGCCTCCCGCAGTCGCAGAAAGCACGGCTTGAAAAATTGTTAGAAAACTTCCCGTCGCCAGACTTTTTGGCGCGTTACAGTTTTCTTAAAGATTACCTTTAGTTGGCAGATCCGACTAAACACATCAGCCGCCTGCGGCGTCTGGTGTTGCAAGGAAGTTATTTACTTGGTAGGTTCTGCAAATTAATTTGCAGAACCTACCAAACACATCCACTCGGCCTCGGCACATAATGTGTCGCCAACGTATGCTTTACCAGCCTGTTTGATCATTTTTGGGCTGTTGCGGAGGAAGGTGATTTCCATGCGAACTTTGTCGCCTGGGCGAACCTGGTTGCGGAACTTTACCTTGTCTAAAGTTGCAAAGAAGAAAAGTC
>JAEEGH010021413.1_pt1 | contig 13359 bp, 8 predicted proteins | sample 9134181 | NCBI WGS metagenome assembly JAEEGH01 (sample SAMN16246544, study PRJNA631951) | gut metagenome | biome: gut microbiome; feature: rumen; material: DP-attached | host: Bos | place: Iran: Karaj | collected 2018-10
TTACTGGACCAGCGTGGGAATACGATGAAACAACGGATGAATGGTATTTGCATTTATTTAGTAAGAAACAACCAGATTTAAACTGGGATAATCCTAAGGTAAGACAAGAAGTAGCAGATATATGTAATTATTGGCTAGAAAAAGGCGTAGACGGTTTTAGATGTGATGTTATTACATATATTTCAAAAGAGCCAGGGCTTCCAGATGGTAAGTGGAATCCAGTAGTATGCGGAGATGAACACTTTGTTATTGGACCTAATTATCACAAATATATCCATGAAATTAATCAAAAAGCATGGTCAAAGTTTGATACTATGACAGTTGGTGAAGGACAAGGGATAACAATTAAAAATGCGCATGAAGTTGTTCAAGAAGATAGAGAAGAATTAGACTGTGTATTCACGTTTGAACATCAAACTGAAGTAGATTCAATAATGACTACAATTCCAAAGAAATTCAGTTTAAGAAAGTGGAAAGAGATATTCAGTAACTGGCAAGCATTACCGGATGATTGCTGGAATTCACTTTATATAGAAAACCACGATTATTCTCGTTCTATACCAAGATACGGAAAGATTGAGTATAGAGAGAAAGTAGCAAAGATGTTAGCAATATCTATTAATTTCTTAAAAGGAACTCCATATATTTATCAAGGCCAAGAAATTGGTATGACAAACTACGCTGATTTAAGACGAGAAGATTATAGAGACCAAGTTTCTATAACTATCTATGATACAGTTAAAAAGATTGCACCATTCCTTTGTCCACTTGTTAGATGGGGACTTGGTAAAAAAGCAAGAGATCACGCAAGGGCACCAATGCAATGGAATGATTCGGAAAATGCAGGATTTACAACTGGTACACCATGGCAAAAATGTAATCCAAACTATACAGAGATAAATGTAGATGCTGCATTAAAGGATAAAAATAGTATTTTCTATTTCTATCAAAAAGTAATCAAATTCCGTTTAGGTAATGAGATAATTAGATATGGTTCATATAAAGCATATGATTTAAAGGATAAGAATACTTGGACATATGAACGTGAATATAATGGTAAAAAGTATGTAGTTATTGCTAGTTATACAGATAAAGTTGTTAACTATAAAGCGCCAACTGAATTACAAAACTATAAGTCTTGTAAGGTTTTAATTCATAACTATGACAATAATGATATTGCTTTAGGTGACTTAAAACTTCAACCTTATGAAGCTGTTGTATTCGAAGTTGAATAGAGGTGTAAAAAGTAAATAAAATATATTTGACATAAGTATATATGTTGAGTATAATCATTCGTAGAAAAAACGTTGTTCAAAGACAGTGGGTGCGAAAGCGTAAAACAAGAGTTGCCTACCTAGACGATGTGAGATAAGTATTAAAGTTATTCTCCGTGTTGTGTCTTTGCGCAGCACGGATTTTTTTAAAAACAATTGCCAAAATGCTTAGCATTTTATTAATCTGAAAAGGAGGTTATATATGTCAGCAAACAAAGACGCTAAGGTTGAGAAAGTAGCAGAAATTAAGGCTAATCTCGAAAAAGCTGGTTCTTTTGTATTAGTTGGCTATGAAGGTCTCACCGTTGCAGATGATACTGATCTTAGAAATAAGTTCCGTTCAGCTGGTGCAAGTTATCATGTTTACAAAAACAGATTATTAAAGATTGCACTAGATGAATTAGGTATCAAAGGCTTCGATGACGCTTTAAATGGCGCTACAGCAATTGCTCTTGCTCCAATGGAGACTGTTTCAGCTCCAGCAAAAGTTGCTATAGCAAAGTCAAAAGAAACCGATAAGCTTGTTATTAAGTGTGGTTATGTAGATGGACAATTCTTAGACGCTAAGGGTTGTGAAACACTTGCTAAATTACCAAGCAAAGAAGGTCTTATTTCACAAATTATGGGCTTATTACAAGCACCAGTTGCAAGCTTTGCAAGAGTTGTTTCAGCTTTTGCAGAAAAGCAAGCATAGTATTATAAAAAATATAGTTTAAAAAGGAGAATATAAAAATGGCAGATATCGCAAAGATAATTGAAGAAATCAAGGGTATGACGGTACTCGAATTAAACGAATTAGTAAAGACACTTGAAACTGAATTTGGCGTAAGTGCAGCAGCTCCAATGGCAGCAGCAGGCGCAGCAGTTGCAGGTGAAGCAGCTCCAGCAGCAGAAGAAAAGACAGAATTTGACATCAACCTAAAGGAAGCTGGTCCAAACAAGATCCCAGTTATCAAGGTAGTTAAGGCTGTTACAGGTCTTGGTCTTGGTGAAGCTAAGGCTCTTGTAGATGGAGCTCCAAAGGTTATCAAGCAAGCTGTTCCAAAGGCAGAAGCTGAAGATATCTTAAAGCAATTAACAGAAGCTGGTGCTACAGCTGAATTAATCTAAGCTTTTAATTTTCTTATATGATAAATATAAAATAAGCCTGGACTCGTTCCAGGCTATTTTATTTGAAAAATAATTAATTATTATACGAATTGATTTTGGTCCTTATCGTAGGTGTAATTAATTGATTTAAGTTTCTCTTCGATTTCGCTCTTAGATTCGTCTAAATCGTCACATAGAGCCTCTAGCGAAGAGTAATTGTCTCTTAACTTTAAATTGATATAACTTAATAACATTACTGGATCTGAAGGAATCATATTATCACCTCTCTTATAATAACATTATAACTTAAATAAGTGTATATTGAAACTTTAGTATTGGTATGCTAACATTATTGCGAGGTGAAATATGAAGGTTTTATTATTACAAGATGTAAAGGCCCAAGGAAAGAAGGGAGAAATCGTTGAAGTAAACGATGGATATGCAAGAAACTTTTTAATTAAGAAAGGATTAGCAAAAGAAGCTACTGCAGCAGTTGTTAATGAAACTAACCAAAAGAACGCACAAGAAGCAAAGAAAAAGGCTGCTGAATTACAAGCTGCTAAAGACATTGCTGCAAAGCTAGATACAAAAGAAATAGAAGTTGCTATAAAGACAGGAGAGAATGGTAAGTTCTTCGGCTCTGTTACAAGCAAGGAAATTGCAGATGCGCTACTTGCCATAGGTTATGATATCGACAAGAAAAAGATTATCATCAAAGATGCCATCAAAGCAGTAGGCGTATATGGCGTTGAAGTAAAGATTTATCCAGGAGTTAGCTTTACAATTAATGTTAAGGTAGTTGGAAAATAAGAATCAAATCAAAAAAATAAGGAGCAGTTCACTGCTCCTTTTTTCATGCGGTAAATAATTAGACATTTAATACGTATGAGTAGCTACCTTCAACGATCTTTGTGATAACACTCTTGCAATTATTATGCTTTGCTGTTAGGTAACATTCGATATAATTTGTTGTGCCTAATAGTGTATCAGATGTTTTCATTGTGATCTTTCTACAATCGTTAAATGTTGTTTCGCCAATAACAACTGGATATGTTGTATCACATGAATTTGTTAATGTAACCTTTTCTTTTGTATTTGTTTGATGATCAAAGATGTTGAATGTGAATGCTGAATATGTAGAATCGTTTGGAATACTTCTAGCTACATAATAAACCATTGTGTTGTCAAAATATGGAGAAGTTATGTACTTACCATTCTTGATTGCATATTCTTCATTAAAACCATCAGCATTTGTTTTGTATTTATATCTCTTGTTATCTTCGTTTGTTGCAACGTAAACAGAAACTTTTTCGCCCTCAACTACTTTGCTGTATGTTCCAAGCATTTTGAAGTTGTTTGCAAAGATAGCAATAGATGTTTGTTCATATGTGCCATCTGAAAGAGTTAGAGTAGTTGTTGTCATATAAGTAGCATTTGCAGAAGCAGTTGTATACCCATAAACGTGGTCGCTTTCTGTGCCAATACCATCTTTTCCTAAATAATATGTTTTACTTGTATCTAATTTAACAACATTCATTGTTAAAGTACCAATAGAACCTTCTTGTCCATCCTTGTACATAGAATATGTAAATACTTCTGGGAATGTTGCTTCATTCCAAACATTAGATTCGCTAAAGATTTGTGTTAGAGAAGTAGTTCCTTGACATCCCATGAATGCTACAGCACTTACTGCAATCACTAAAACTAAAGCTATAGATAATATAATAGTCTTTTTCATGATTAAGTTCCTTTTGTAATTTTCGAGTTAATTTTAACAAACAAGTACTATATTGTAAAGTAATATTATGCGCGCATATATAATATAAGGCTTAGATATATGCGACAAAAATGTCGCACTTTAACAATAATAATAATTTTATTATTGTAATAGGCATAATGTGTTGTTAAAATGGAAATATGGTTAATTTATTTCTTACTAAAACAATCGATAGCAAGTACCTAATTGATGCTCTCAAGAAGAACAACGCAAAAGGCAGCAAGCATTTATTTATCGTTCCAGATAGAATCGTATTATCTTACGAAATGCTTGTTTTAGAAGCTATTGGACAAGAAGGCACAATGAATATTGAAGTTCGTTCTTTTAGAACACTTGCTGATGCAGTTCTAAAGAATGATGTTTCAAAGACTCTAAACCAACAAACAGAAACGATGCTTGTTAGAAAAATAATCGAAGAAAAGAAGGGGGACTTCGAATATTATAAGAGAGCATCACAATATGTTGGCTTTGCAAAAGAAGTTCTAAGCTTAATTGCTCTAATCCGTGGTAATGGTATTAGCGTAGAAGCAATTCAAAAGTTATTAGAGAAATTGCCTGCTAAATATCAAAACAAAGTAAGAGATATTCTATATATCTATAGCGAATACATTCGATTATTAAATAATGGTTATTCAGATTATATTTCAAAACTAGAAGGGTTAAGAGATAGATTCAAAGATAGTGATTATGCAGATTATAATATCTACATTTCAGAATTCAATTCATTCTCTCAAATTGAATTAGATATTATTGATGAAATCATTGGTTCAACTCAAAACGTTTATATAACACTTCCTTATTCTAAAAATGAGAATGCCTATATATTCCCAAAAGATATGGAGGATAAGATTTCAAAGCTTGCTAAAAAAAGAGGCATGCGAATTGAGATTAATAGATTATATGAGGAAGAAAAACTAGACAATGAATTAGAACCAATATATGAAAATCTATTTGGTTTTAAAGAGGATGTTAAATATACACCAACAAAACAAATAGAAGTTCAAGTCGCAAAAAATCCTGAAGACGAAATAAAAGCGTTAGCTATTCAAATTAAGGATTTAGTAAAGAAAGGAAATAGATATAAAGATATTGCATGTGTATGCTGTGATATTGAAAACTACAAAGCTACATTTGAAAGTGTATTTAAAAAATATGAAATACCATACTTTGCAGATGCAAAGGATCAATTAATAAATCAAAATCTAACAAAGATACTAATTAATGCTCTAAAGGTTAAAGTTAATCACTTTATGCAAGCAGATGTGTTTGCACTTATTAAAGAACTAGATTCTATATTTACAATCGATGAGATTAATGAATTCGAAAATTATTGCTTACAATACGGAATTGAATTCGAAAACAAATTCAATCAAGCTTTTGTATGCGTAGGAGATGTTAAGAAGCAAGATAGAGTAAATAAGCTAAGAGAAAGGTTATTAGATATTCTATCACCACTAGATTTTAAAGAATGTGTATATGTAAAAGAATACATAGAAAAGATTCAAGAATTCTTTATAAAGATTAACGCTGAAAAGATTTGTAACGATTTAGCTCAATTACAAGAGAGCATGGAATACAACGTTGAAAGTGGAGTAACAAAGCAAGTTCTAAAGAAGATTAATGCCGTTTTAGATCAATTCAATGCAATGCTTGGGACTTGTGAGATGCCATTTAATAGATTCTATAAGATATTTGAATCAACAATTGCATCAGTTACAATTACAACAATCCCAATGTATATCGATTGTGTATATGTCGGCGATTTAGATAAGAGTAGATATGAAACAAAGAAATATCTATTTGTAGTTGGTGCTAATGAATCTCTATTCCCAAGAGAAGTTCAAGAGAAAGGACTTTTAACATCTCAAGACTTTGATAAATGGAATGAATATGGGGTAAATATCTATCCAACAGTTAGGGATGCAAATAGAGAATCTAAATTAAATGTATTAATGGTTCTTCTAAAGCCAACTCAAAAGTTAGTTGTTTCATATCCTATCGTAGATATGCAAGGCCAAAAACTTGAGATGGCAACTATTCTAAAAGATTTGTTGAAGATGGCAGGACAAGAAGAAGCTTCTACAAACTTTATTCCAAATGATACATGGACATTCACTGATTATGCTAGATATGTTGGGTCAAGAAAGAATGCGCTTGAAGTATATGTTGAATTAAAAACAAGAATAGAAAACAATCAATTAACTTTAACTAATGATTTGAAAAAGATTATGGCATCTTTGTATTCAATTGCAAAAGACGAAATGCAAAACGATACAAAGGTTAAGCAAATAATATCAGGAAAACACGATGTAGATAGAGATGTTGAAAACTTTAGCGTATTAAGAAGCAAGAGCGTATCAACATCTATGTTTGAAAAATATCTATCTTGTCCATTTAAGTATTGTATAGATTATGTTTTAAACCTAAAGGAAAGAGAAATTGCAGGCGTTAAAGTTCGCGATACAGGTACAATTTTACACGCTTGTATGGAAGAATTCTTCTCAAGAGATGATTATGCAACAATGCCGGATGAAGATATAAAAGGCGTTGTAGAAAATACAATAGACAAGGTTGTATCTAAAAAACCGGAATTCGGTTATCTTTTAACATCAGAATTTAGGATCACTTTAGATGCGTTAATTAACAATGCCGTTATGACTATTAGCATCCTAAGAAACAAAATGAAGGTTTCAGAATTTGTCCCATATAAAATGGAAGCAAGATTTGCTAATACCGTATCTCGTGATGGTAAGGAACCAACTTATCCAACGTATGTTTTGCATGCTGGCGATAAAGATTTAAATATCAATGGTGAAATAGATAGAATCGATAAGCATGTAGATGAAAACGGTAAGATAGATAAGGTAATGATTATCGATTACAAATCAAAAGCAGCTACTGAATTTTCTATGCAAGATGTTATCTTCGGTAATAAGATTCAACCATTATTATACTTGTCTAAAGTTGCTCAAGAAGAAAAGGTTGAACCAACTGGGGCATTCTATTTATCTTTGAGCGATTCTGTTACTTCTGAATCAAAAGAAGCAAAGACAAAATATTCTGGTCTTATTATTGATAATCCAACGACGCTATTACAAATGGATAGAACTATCTTAGATGAGCCACTAAAGGCAAGTGCTTTATTCCCAATAAAGGCATCAAAGAAAAAAGGCGAGACCGTATACAGCTTTGCATCAGGATCAAAATCTGAGATGGTATCAAAAGCAGAAATGGATATGTTGATTGATTATATGTTAAAGCTTTTGGGAAAAGTAGTTAGAGACATGGACTCTGGATATATTAAGGCATCCCCATTGGCTTTAGGTAAGACACCATCTTCTCAAGAATTACCAACAACATGTGATTATTGCCAATACAAGGTTATGTGTGGTATTCAAAATTCGCAAGATAAAGTTAGATATATTAATATCGCATCTCCAAGAGGCGATAAAGAATCTAAAAAAGATAAAATACTAAAATTGCTAAACGGGGAGGAGAAATAATATGGCAGAAGAAAAGATAACTTGGACACCTGAACAAGAAAAAGCCATTAGAGCAATAAAAACGAATGCTCTTGTTTCTGCCTCTGCGGGCAGTGGTAAGACAGCCTTAATGATGGAGAAGGTTGCTAGATTAGTTACAAACGAAGAGATTGATGGGCTAAAAGAGCCTGTTGCTATAAAGAGCATGATGATTGTTACATTTACAAAAGCAGTAGCAAGAGAATTAAGAACTAAGGTTGTAAAGAAACTAACAGAGCAAATACATCTACATCCAGAAAAGGCAGAAGTGCTTAGAAATCAAATAGAAGATGTTGCAATCGCAAGTATTTCAACAATTGATTCTTTATGCTCAACATTAGTTAGAACTTATTTCCAAAAGGCAGAAGTTGATCCAGCTTTTGCTGTAATGGAGCAAGAAGAAGCTGATTTATATTTTAATAGAGCAATGTCAAAAGTTTTGGCTCAATTAGATTTAGAGCAAAACGAAGGATACATAGATGTTAAGCGTCTGCTTGGCAAAGATTTGAATGACGATATAAAAGCAGGCTATGCATTTGCAAGAAATAACAAGAATTATATTGATTATTTAAATAATGACGCGCTTAAATCATATGAAGATTTTGAAAATAGCAAATTAATAAAAGATGCTATTAAGGAAACTACTGAAAAAGCGAAATATCTTTTAGAGATTGTAAATGATTGTTATCTAGAAATAAATAAGATAGAGAAAGAGAAGGATAGAGAGAATGCGTTTAATTGTTATTTAGTGTTAATCCCAAAATTAGAACAAATAGCAAAAGCAACTACACTAAATGATTTGGCATCGCTTGGCACGTTGGATGTTAATTTTAAATCATTCTCATCAAAGCAAGGGGATATAGTTTATTCAGAGGTTCAAAGCATTGCTACTAAAGCTGCAAAAGAAGTAAAAGATATTATTTCTACTTTTGCGAGTGATGTTGCAGAAGTATCTAAGAAAATAGAAGAAGATAAAACATTACTAAAAGAATTTGTAGACATCCTAATTAAAATCGATGCTGAATATGTACGTTCAAAGCAAGAAGATAACAAATTAGATTTTAATGACTTAGAGCAAAAGACAGCTCTTTTATTAGATGATGCTGATATTAGAGCTGAACTTCAAGATAAATATCAATTTGTATGTGTAGATGAGTATCAAGATATAAACCCATTGCAAGAAGATATTCTAAGAAATATTTCTAAAGGGGATAATTTATTCATGGTTGGAGATGTAAAGCAAAGCATCTATGGCTTCAGATTATCTGATCCAACTATATTCTTAAACAAATACAAGAAATATAAGAACAAAGAAAAAGGTGAAGCTATTGATTTAAATATGAACTTTAGATCAAAAGAAGAAATCTTGGATTTTGTAAACTATGTATTTGATGCAACAATGGATATGTCGTTTGGTGGCATTGATTATAAAAATGATGCGCATTTAGTTCCTTCAGATAAGAACAAATCTAAAGATGTTGAAAGAGTAAAGATTACATTTGTTCCAAAAGAAGAAAAAGAAGATAGTGCAACATTGCCAGACGATAAGGTTTATTCTGTTAAAGAGCATACCTTTGCTGATTCTAATATCCAATATAAAAGAGAATCATTATTGATTGCCAATAAGATTAAAAGCTTAGTTGGAAAGAGAGTGTTAGCAAATGGTAACCCAATTGAATATAAAGATATTGCATTGCTATTTAGAACAAGAAGTAAAGATGTTGCAAGAATTGTTGCTGATCTACAACAATTAGGAATCCCTGTTGATTCAGCTAACGCAACACAATCAACAAAGAATACAGCTATATCATTATTAATATCATTGCTAGCGATTATAGATAACGACCAACAAGATGTAGAACTTGTGAATATTCTGCTTAGCATCTTTGGTGGATTTACTATGCCAGAGCTAACAAAGATTAGAGAAGCTTTAGGCGATAATGATAGACCATTCTATGAAGCATTTAATTCATATGAAGCAACAGATGATATTGCAAATAAGATTAGAGCATTTAAAGATTTAATTTATAAATATAGATTTAAATCTCACTTTATGCCAGTAGACAAATTATTAGAACAAATCATTGAAGATAATAATTATGATGAATATGTACTTGCTCAAGAAAGTGGAGAAAATACTCTTGCGCAATTAATGACATTTATTAATGCTCTTGCGACTAAATCATATAATGCATCTATTTCTAAATTCCTATCTGTATATAGAGAATACAATTCAATCGAAAGTGTTGCAGATAATTCAATTACAAGCGAAAACTGTGTTAAGACATCAACTGTGCATGGATCAAAAGGCCTTGAATATCCAATAGTATTCTTAATTGATTCAGCTCACGATGAAAATAGCCAAAGCTCAAAATCAAAGATATTGTTTAATAAAGATTATGGATTTGCAATTAACCATTTCAATAAACAAGAATCATTCTCTGAAGGCACAATAATTACAACATTGTTAAAAGAGAGAAAACAATTTTCAGAAAGAGAAGAAGCTCTTCGTGGATTATATGTAGCTTTGACTCGTCCTCAAGAATATTTATTTATCACAGGAACTGAAACGCCAAAGAAGGATACTCCATTATTCGCAGATTATGGACAAGGCCCAAGTGATGCTTCTCAAGCAAAGAATTATTACACATTGCTTCAAATCGCATCTACTAAGTTGTCAGGCTTTAAGAGTAAGTATTATGAAGAATGGGACGAAACTGCTAATAGTGCAAGTGATAACAAAAATGATTCAGTATTGTTTAATCCAGATGAGATGGAATTAGATGATGAAATCTTAGGTAAATTAAATGAAGCTATTGTTGATGATTACAAATATAAAGAAAGTACAACAAGCCCAATATGGTATTCTGTAACTCAAATTAACAAGAATAACACTCAAGAATTAAACGAAGAGGATGATGAACCACTTGTTGTTGAATATGATTTTGAAAAGTTCTTTGGAGAAAAGGAAAAGACTACACCAGGAGCTGGTACAGCATATCATAAGGTATTAGAACTTATTGATTATCAAAGCGCGTACACGCTTGCGGATGTAGAAGGACAAATTGAAGAAATGTTCTTTAGGGGTGATTTAACTCAAGAACAAAAAGATATGATAGTTCCTCAAAATGTATTTGATTGCGTAAATAGCGATTTAATGAAGAAAGCAAGAGGTACTAAGTGCTATAGAGAACAACCATTTAAATTGTTTGTTAAGGCAAATGAAGTTTTAACTAACACAACAATTGAAGATAAGATATTAGTACAAGGTACATTTGATTTGTTCATTCCAAGATCAGATACAAACAAAGAAGGTACATTGATTGATTACAAGTATTCAAGCGAGGATGCTCAAACAATCAGAAACACTTACAAGAAACAATTAAACTTATATAAACGAGCAATTGAGAATTGCATGGGTGAAAGAGTAGACAAAATGTACATCTATGTAATTGGACAAAATATTTCTATAGAAATTTAAAAAATTTTAATAGGGCAAATGCTTGTCAAACCATTTTGCAATGGGGTATTATAAGGGCGAAAGTAATTCGTAGGAGGTGAGGACTATGATTGAAATCTTCAAGACAAATTCTCAAAACAAGTTAGAAGTAATCACAGAAGAAATGTACATGGCACCAGATTTTAATCCACAACACTGTTGGATCAATCTAGTAAATCCAAGCGATAAAGAAGTAGCCCTTATTTCCAGCATGAGTGGTGTAGATGACGATACATTAAAAGCCGCTCTAGATGACGAAGAACGTTCAAGAATTGAATTGGATGATGAAAATGCATTAGTTCTTGTTGACATTCCAGTTATCGAAGAAGAAGACGATTACTATTCTTACTTTACAATCCCACTTGGTACTATTGTTAAAGATGACCTATTTATTACAGTATGCTTAAAAGATACAGCTGTAATTAGAGATTTTATTAGAAATAGAATCAAAGGTTTCTCAACTGCTATGAAGTCTAGATTTATGTTCCAAATCTTAGGAAACACAGCTGCTAAGTTCTTACAATACTTAAAGCAAATCGATAAGGCATCTCAACGTATTCAAAACGAATTACGCAAAACAACACGTAACAAGGAAATTCTTCAAATGCTAGATTTGCAAAACTCTCTAGTTTATTTCTCTACATCTTTAACAGGTAATGATACTGTTATCTCAAAGATCCAAAACGCAAAGGGGCAACTAGGAAAGTTCTTGAGAATCTATGAAGAAGATATGGATATATTAGAAGATGTATCAATTGAAACAAAGCAAGCTATCGAAATGTGTTCAATCTACAGAAACATTTTAGCAACAACAACAGATGGTTATGCTTCAGTTATTTCAAATAATGCAAACAGCGTTATGAAGTTGTTAACATCAGTAACACTTGTAATTTCAATTCCAACTCTTATTGCAAGTATTTGGGGTATGAACTCTTGGGTTCCTGGTCAAGCAAGCAAGTTAGGATTCTTTATTGTAGCCGGATTTTCTGCAATAGCAACTTTAATAACAGTTATTATATTGAAAAAGAAAAAGATGCTATAAGAAAAGCATACTATTAGTGCGAAAATATAGTTTATAAGCCAGTTTTTGTACTTTTTAAGACATAAAAAAAAATTGATAAAATTTTCTAAAAAATTGTTTGACAACGTATAATGGCTTTGCTATTATATAAAGGCTGTTTAAGAGTGAGCAACAAATAATCACAATTAAACTTCCCAAACGTGGGGGTATAGCTCAGTTGGCTAGAGCGCCTGCCTTGCAAGCAGGAGGTCAAGAGTTCGACTCTCTTTATCTCCACCACTTTTGGGCTCATAGCTCAGCTGGTTAGAGCACACGCCTGATAAGCGTGAGGTCGGTGGTTCGAGTCCACTTGAGCCCACCATCAAAATCTAATCAGATTTTTTTTGTACATTGACAACTGCATAGTAGAGAGCATATATAGACTAATATATGTTCAGTATGGTGAAAGACATACAAGAGATTAGAAATATAATACGAGTAAAGACGATTAGTTGAGAAACTAAGTTAGTTGGAATATGTATTATATACTAACAATTTCTTTTAACTAAAAGCATAAATGCTGAGGAAAGAATTACAGATCTGAAATAGGATGAAAGACGTAAAAAATAAAGTTGATTAAGCTACGAAGAGCGTAAGGTGGATGCCTTGGCACTAGGCGCCGATGAAGGACGTGACAAGCTGCGAAAAGCTACGGGGAGCTGCAAATAAGCATTGATCCGTAGATATCCGAATGTGGGAACACAACTGCTGCAGAGCAGTTATCATAACATGAATACATAGTGTTATAGAGGGGAACCCGGGGAACTGAAACATCTAAGTACCCGGAGGAAGAGAAAGTAAATTAACGATTCCCAAAGTAGTGGCGAGCGAAATGGGAAGAGCCTAAACCGAGATATAGTGATATATCGAGGGGTTCGGACTCAAGACGGTACAACAGAGAGTAGGAGAATGATTTGGAAAGATCGAACAAAGAGGGTGACATTCCCGTAACCGAAACTTGAAGTTGACCATGAGTATCCAAAGTATCGTGGAGCACGTGGAATTCTGCGAGAAGAAAGGAGGACCATCTCCTAAGGCTAAATACGACCTAGTGACCGATAGCGTATAGTACTGTGAAGGAAAGGTGAAAAGAACCCCGGGAGGGGAGTGAAAGAGAACCTGAAACCTTATGCTTACAA